>WNFT01005330.1_pt1 | contig 11242 bp, 11 predicted proteins | sample 5400191 | NCBI WGS metagenome assembly WNFT01 (sample SAMN13153359, study PRJNA577476) | soil metagenome | isolation source: 80 cm saprolite under Madrone tree | place: USA:California | collected 2016-06-14
GGAAATTGCGTCTGGCACTGGCATTTGGACGGAGGGGTTGCTGAGAAACGCGGCTTCAGTGACGGCTGTGGACTCTTCCCCGGAGATGCATGAAAGGAGCAGGTCGAGACTCATGGGGAATCCGAAGGTGAGGTACGTCGTAGCGGACATCTACGACTGGGTTCCCGGTATGAGCTATGATGCGGTGACATTTTCATTCTGGCTTTCGCACGTACCAGGTTCCAAACTGGCTGACTTCGTCTCGAAGGTGTCCCGTTGTTTGAAACCGGGGGGCAGAGTATTCTTTGCCGACCAGAGAACAGAGGGCCTGACCCGTGAGGTCATGGACCACCCAAGCGGGGAGATTGCTCGACGATCCCTAGTCAATGGTAGAGAGTTCAAGATAATCAAACACTTCTACTCATCCGAGGAGATCATCAGGTGCTTCCTCCAAGAGGGGATCAACATTGACATCTCGAATACGGCAACTCTGTTCTACTATGCAAGCGGAGTGAAGTGTCGTGCTCAAACGAGTCAGGTCCCGTAATCTTCCCCTGATAGCCCCGTCTAGTCGGATTCGGAGTCGAATAGAAAAAGGGGATGTTGGTAAGGGCGTGGGTTTACGTTCTGTTGGCTGATTGGAATAGTGCGAACGTGCTACTGTCCGGGTCTTGGATGATGGCGAAGAATCCCATTTGTGGAATCTCCTCTTTTGCATGAACTACTTTGGCTCCGAGACTCGTGGCTTTGGCTAGAGATTTGTCTATGTTGGCGACGCTGAAGTAGTTGATGAACCCCGTTTCGCCCATTGTCCGTTTGTATAATCCGCCCATGGTTTCGTTCTTGGCTGCGTCCTTGTGGGATATCATCCAGTAGTCCATCGCGCCTGCCGGCATTTTGTTGAATTTCCAGCTAAGTAGTTGTTCATAGAAACGGGTCAGTTTCGCCGGGTCGGACGAGGGTATCTCGAAGTGCACTAGAGTATGTTCGCGGAGTTGTGGTCGTGTTGTTGCCGTCGATTCTACCATTAGAACCAACATGCATCACGTTTCGGGCCTTAGTTAAACATCGGCATCGAACCGGCTCCCATTTTTTCTGAATTTAGCGTAACTAGCGCGGCCCAAGAATAGTGGGACTGTAGCTTGTCGGTGTGAGCACTCGGTCCTGGATTTCTCCAACAAGGTCGCCGTGACGAGCATTGGTGGTTTTCTTGATCTCTTTCCACTCTTCGTTGGCCCTGAACTGTTCCCAAGCGTGTCGCATTGTCTTTTCATCTGGCCAGGCGAGTAGGTAGACGAACTCTGTCTTGTCTCCCAGCCTTGTCTCCCACGTGCCGAGGATGTTGAACCCGTAGAATCGCATGATCCGTCGGGCGTGGTCGCGGAACCTTTCGTGAAACGCTTGCTTGTTCTTGTCGAAAATCTCGTAGATTCTGAGCTGATGAATCATGTCTTTCTCATCGCAACCGATTAGTCATGTTAAGCGATCTCTTTTCTGTTGCGATCCAGGCCCCTTACCTATCGGCGAGGCATCACAAGTGAAGTTTAGCATCGAGCTACCTGTCCAGTTTCGGGACATCGACGTAATGGGCCACGTCAACCACGCAGTGTATCTCCAATACATGGAGACCGCGCGTGTGGAGCTTGCAAGAAGCCTCGGGCAGGTAAAGAGAGGGTTCCGTTCCAGTTTCATCCTCGCCTCGGCTCGTTGCGAGTTCAAGAAGCCGATCACAGACGAACGCCGCATAACTGTCACAGTATGGGTGAGCCGAATAGGAGATCGCTCATGGGACCTCGACTACTCCATCCACGGACCCAGACGAGCAGAATACGCAGTCGGTAGAACCACACAGGTAGCCTACGACTACAAAACCAGATCAGCGGTTCAGATCTCCGGAAAACTCAAGAGAGGATTAGAGAAGTATCTCGAAACGCCCCTCAACTTCAGAGAAATATGACCCGGGTCGATCTCACCCATTCGTTGGTGCGCAACCATGGGTGAAATCCAGAGACTTATTCCTCCGCTCAGACCGCTCGAACCCCTTCTCGGACATTGGAAGACGGTCATCAGGTGGTCTGAGGCGACTCACAAACTAGTCGGGGGGCCTGTGGAATTGAAAGGAGAAGCCCGGTTCACACCACTCGAGGGCGGGCGGTTTCTGCACTATGAGTTTGGCCCCTCGCGCTGGATCATCGGGAGGGACGAACCGTCAGCCGAGTTCACGGTTCTCTACAGCGACGACCTAGAAGTTTCTCGGATCTACATAATGACTCTCAGCAGATGTGTCTGGAAGATCTGGAGAAACGCGCCCAAGTTCCATCAACGATTCGAGGCTAGGCTCGGCCGTGAGGGCGGAAGCATCAAGGCGTGCTGGGATAGATCAGTTGATGGAAAGGAATGGATACACGACTTTGACATCAAGTATTCGAAGATCGAATAGAAAAAGGGGAAGTTCTTGGATGTCTGAAACTCTTCTGCGTGTTTATGTCTTACAGGGACAATCCGCGTATCCACTAGCAATGTAGTCATGCAACGGGTCTAGATGCAAATCATAGTATGTATGTTGTCCGCCGTAGATTCGGTCTATGCCTGTTATGGTCGTCCAACCATACCCGAATTGATACAATGAGTCACCAGGCACCAACAGTACGGTTGACCATAAGCCTAGTTGATCATTATGGATAGCGTTGAATCGCAATCTAGGATTGATATCGACGCGCAATGGTTGTCCAGTGGCGGTATGGAATATCAGCATGTTGCCTACGGTGACAATATTGATGCTTGTAATGGTACTATGATACAATTGTTGCGTGAATGGGTCAATCGACACGACTGTGTCACCAACGTTCAGGTTTTGAACAGCGACGTTGCCGTTTGGTGTTAGTATTTCTGTTCCCAGCGCAACGCTGCCGCCACCGCCACCGCCACCGGAAGTAGCGATGTTATGGTACTGCATGACGTTTAGGCTTCCGCCAAAGCAACAGTCGGTCCCCGTCCAAGCCATTAGAAGCGACTGAGTTGATGGATCATACGCCAGCACCGGTTCTTGCTGTGTGGACTGGAACACGTTCTTGCTCCCCCAAGTCTGGGCGTTGGACGACGGCATATCATTTATGCCGCCACAGGACGTGCCGCAAAAATTAGTTCCCTGCCAATCGAGATGATATTGGCTTTGAGGGGGGTAATAGGAGAGTCTTGGTCTGAGGTATGTTTGTGTGCCCACGTTTGACCACAAGGACCAAGTATTCAGGTCTGAAGATTGAGCAATGTGAATGTAGTTGGATGTATCCGAGTAGCTGAGCCAGTAGTAGCTGTTGATGAACCTGATCTCGGAATAGGCTGCTGAAATGATTCCTGACCCCACAACAACCTGTTGCGAAGCAACCCAGTTTATCCCATCGGAGGACGTGAAGATTTCGCTGCTTGACGAGACAACAAATTGTTTCGAAGCGCTACTATAAGTGATGGATGGAGACGATATGAAACTTGAACTTGTGAGTAAGACACTCAGGTTGGAGAGTGATGTTCCGTCCGCTGTGTGGAACACGTAGAGATAATTTGTGTTACCTTTGCTCCCGCAACCTGAATTGGCAACGTAGGCAATATACATATTACCATTGTCGGGATCAAAGACCATATCCAGCCCCATTGTGCAACTGGCTGCACCGGCATCGGATAGGCCTGTTGTGATTACGCTGCCCCACGTGAGCCCGCCGTCACTTGACGAAATGAAGTTCAGGTTAAAGGTGCAGCAATTGTTGCCAATCCACGCCATGAATACCTTTCCCGTGATTGAGTTGTACGCCAATGCTGGGCCCTGCTCTGACCTCTGTGATAGAATCACCTGAGTATTTGTATCCCAGCCATAATCGGCATGGACCGGGAGAAGCAAGAATGGTACCAAAGACAGTATTAGTACTAGAAGAGTTGTGATTGATCGCTTATTTCGCAAATTTTCTCAAAGATATTCTTACCGCCTTTGAAAGCAATAAAAGACTTTGGGTGTGTCATGGGATAACAGACTGCGTATGATTTCTCCGAAAGAAAGATAGGTGTCTTATGGTTCCATCTGTCTTAGAATTGCGCTGGCTCTGGCTAAAGCGGTCTCTTCATTCAAAGAGCATCTTCTTTGCAACAGTCTTGGTGGTTACGATGGCTGTAGCACTCTTTGCTTCAGCCAACTACACAGGAGAAATATCCGCTAGGTTGCAGATCGCTCAGTCTATAAATCAACTCCCTTACGAGTTCACAGTAGGCACGGGAAGTCTTTTGTCGAGCCGGATGTACACAAATATGTCAAGTAACCTAAATGGAGTGACCGGAGTTGAAACGGCTGAACTCCGGTCATCTACAACCTTTCACGGCAATGTGTCGGGTGCAGAAGGCGCATTCGAACTCTTTGGAATCCCTCGGAATTCGCGCACATATTCTGATGTCACACTTCTGGACGGTGAGATGTCAGCGAGGCAGAATGTGGTCTATGTTTGGAGCGCTTCGACAAACGCGTCTCGTTTACGCTTAGGCAACTCGATCGAAGCCAACTTCAGCTTTCTTGGTTCTCCGGCCAAGGGAATCAGCCTTACTCGGAGCTTTGTGGTCGGGGCTTTCATAAGCATCGATCAGCGAGCATTGGCAGAGCTGACTGGACTCGTGATTACCGACACCTTGATCCCTGCCAGTGCGTTCTCAGGAACTGTCCTGTTGACCGACTGGAACGCAACCTTTGCCGGACTTGTAGATTCGGCGGGAGCTCAAGGAGTTACAATTGACCCCTTTAATACTCAGGTCTACTTGTACGTGAAAACTTCCGACTTTTCTAGTTTAGACCTTCAGAGCTCAATCACCAGAGCCAAAACATTGCAGCAACAATTAGAAGCGCAAGCGTCGGGCTTCCAAGCTGGTGTGTTCGGCACAGCTTTTCTCGTGACACTTCAGTCTGAAAACGCGACCATAGAATCAGCTCGACAGTTCTTCCTCTTCGCAGCTCTACCCGTGTTGCTCGTTGCTTGGTATCTCATCGCTGCAATGTTCTCAATGTTATGGAGGCGTCGAAGAAGAGATGTGGCATTGTATCTGGTCAAAGGGTTCTTTCCGTCACGACTTCTTAGAATGTCCCTTATGGAAGGTATCTTAATCGGGGCGGTTGGGACATTCACTGGAATCGCCCTTGGAATACTTCTATCAATGCCCACCATTGTAGCGGCAAATTTCAACTGGATGGACGTTGCATTTGGGGACTCCTTCGTTTACTCAGCACTTTTCGGACTAGGAACTGCTCCACTGTTTATTGTCTATCCTTCTTGGAAGACAATTCAGCTCCCGATCACGCAGTCTCTCGGGGAAGCTGAAGACAGTCAGCCTTCAAGTCTGTCGGCGTCTCGCCTGATATGGTGGGCGATGCTTCTAGTGGGACTCTGTGGAGCTGTCGTCTCATTTGGTTTTCCTAGCGGTAGAATCAACCTGCGGGAGACTCTCCCTGCGGGCCTATTGGCCCAGATATTGGACGCCTTCGCATTCCCAATCGTGATTCTCGCCCCTTTTCTGCTACTCTGGGGTTCGGCAAAACTAATCATAAACTCTGACCTTGTCGAGCGCATTTCGGCGTTGATAATCAAGCCCCTCACGGGGAATCTGACTTGGATCGCAACGAGGTCAATTAGGAGGAACGTTTCTTGGCTCTTCAGGTTTACGATCTTATTGGCTCTAATCGTCTCGTATCTTGTTCTGAGCCTCGGATTCGTTTCAAGTCAGTCAGACTATGCCATTAGAAACGCCGAGTCTGTAGTAGGATCCGACATAGGGGTATCTGTGCCGACGCTCCCCAACGATACAGTGACACATTCGAGAGCCTTATCGGTCGCAAATTCTCTGAAGAATTGGCAGGGAGTCTACTCAACAACAGTCGAATACTCCGCACCCATCGCTCTCAACTACAGTAGAGCACAAGGGCCCACGGTTCCGGTGAAAGTTGTTGACTCCGTTTCCTGGATTAAGACCGCCTACTATGAGCACGAATGGTTTTCTTCCGATCCCAGCCTGTTGTTTCTCGAAATGCAATCCAACAACCAAACCATCATTTTATCAAAAGATTTCGTTCTGTCGATCATGGTCTACACAGGTCAGAGTCCCATAGGGGCTACGCTACCGTTTCGTCTAACTTTTTCGAATCAGACGGTTGTGAGAAACCTGAAAGTTATCGGCCTCTTCGGTCCGGCATCGCAGACACTTCATGCAGAAGCGCCGGGGCCCTCTTGGTCATATGTCCCGGAAGCTCTATTCGGAGACTCGAATCCTTCCATTTCCAGTGCCACGATTCTCGTGAAAGTCGCTGGCCAAAACGCAGCAGCAGTTAGGGCTAGGATATCCGACAGTATACCCGGTGTAGACGCGGTCTCTTCTGAAGAGCTTCTAAGCACTCTTCCCCTGGACCCAACAACGACGGTTATGAAGACAATTTTGAATCTCGGGCTGCTCCCCATTGCCGTCGTTTCTTATGTAGGATTAGCTGCTCTCGTGTTTGAATCTTTGGAGCTAGAACGAAGGAACAACGGTCTGCTTCTCCTGAGGGGATTTTCAACCTCCAAGACTAGAACTTTGAGCGTGTGCAAGTTCCTACCAATCATCGTTCTCTCCGGACTGCTCGGCATTATCGTGGGCTATACACTCCTGGTAGCCCTTGTTAATTCCTTAAACATTGGCCAGTTGGCGCTTGTCACGATGAGGCCAGTCTTAGGCTCAATAACTCCAGAGCTGGTCATATCGTATCTTGTCCTACTCCTAGTAGGCATTTTCACCGCCGTAATCATTGAAACGAAGAATCAAATTCTCAAATCGTCTTGGGCGGATTCAGATGAGTCCTGACATCGTAGCAACTGAGCTTGTTAAGATATACAAGACAAAGGCTGATGAGGTTCAAGCTCTGAGAGGGCTATCCTTGCACGTACGACATTCTCAAATGGTTTCCATCATAGGGCCGAGTGGCAGCGGCAAGACAACTCTACTGAACATCTTAGGAGGACTGGACAAGCCCACGGGTGGCAGCGTGAAGATAGGCGAGCGAGAGTTGCAACTTATGAAACCAAGCGAATTGATCGAATTTAGACAGAAGAACATTGGTCACGTTCTTCAGGGATCGAACTTGTTCGCATATCTGACTGCTGAAGAGAATGTTGAACTCCCGATGTTGGCCGCAGGATTCTCTCAATTAGAGAGGAAGAAAAGAGCTAATGCGTTGCTGGAAACCATGGGTCTATCGGATCGTTTATCACACAGACCTGACGAATTGAGCGGCGGCGAAAAGCAGAGAGTGGCCATAGCCTCAGCCCTCGCCAATGATCCGCCCGTACTGCTAGCAGATGAGCCTACTGGCGAACTAGACACGGCTAATGCCAGCCTGATCGTCGACATGTTGTCTCATGTGTCTAAGAAATTCGAGAAAACGATTGTGCTGGTGACCCATGATCCTAAAGCAGCACGGAAATCCGACTCCATATTGTTAATCGAGGACGGAAGGATAAAGTCCACCACAACCCCTTCCGGAGCATTTCTGGAAGCTTCATATGCAGACGGGCTAAAGGCCCGTATACTGGAAGTAGATAGTCAGATTCTGGAACTAGATTTATCATTCCAAAGGGGAATGATGGCACCATCAGCTTTCACAGAGTCAAGACGCAGTCTGGAGATGCTCAAGGATAGTCTCAAACAGGAACTAAGCAGGCTGGGCGTAGTCTACTAGTCATCACGATGTTCCATTGCTGGAGGACGGTTTAACTCAAGTCTGATAGCGACTCAATAGCCAAGACCTGATGGACTTGCTGGAAAGGTAAGTGCAGAATGACTGCTGTGGGACGTTCGGAACTCGTAGGAAGCAAAGTACCCGCCGTTTCTTGGTACGAGAAGGCAATGGTCGGAAGTTCGTATGACATTCGTTTCGAAGGTCTCTCCATTTCTTCCATGGAGGCTTCGGTTTGTGGGCTTTGAATCACTTGTCAGGCAGGATCACGTCCCTTCGAAATTTGCTGCAACATCAGGCGCTGCCCCGCGGCGAGGCCCGGAGCGATGCCCTAGAAAAGACAGGCTGAGTGGATAGGTCCACCATGCCTCAACCCCCCCCGGGTCTCGTTGAGATCTTCCGGTTCGTCAGGCTACTTTCAAGTATCTTGGCAATTTCTTCCTCGTTTAACCCTGCGGAGCGTTTCACCCGGTCTACGCCAAGTCTTTCAACGAACTTGAGAACTTCGCTGATACTATTCTCGGACTTCGACCCGTTTCAACTCTGTGATCTCAGACTCTACCCGTTTGGGACAGCGCTAGAAAATTCCGAACATTGCAGGATACGTAAATACAGAAAAGGTAGAGATGGATGTAATAAATCATGGAAGTTCTCGCAGACTCTCTTCAGCAGCTGCGAGAATCCTTTCCACATCGAGTTCGTCATGTACTGCAGAGATCGTGAGTCTCTCCATTCCGTCCGGGTGGAAATAGACACCTCTTCGGAGCATCAGGTTGCGAAATGACCGAAATTTTTCGACATCTGCGTTGAATGTTTGACGGTAGCTCGTTATCTTGTGTTCCTTTGTAAAGAATACTTGGAACATGGGCCCCAAACCTTGAACAATGGCTTCATGGTCATATCGTTCTATCAGGTCGCGGAGTCCTTCCATGATCTTTGCCCCGATAAGGTGGATGCGCCGGAATGCTTCGTCATCGTTCCTAGTGAGCTCTTTCAAGGTGGCTTGAGCGGCAGCAAGGCTCATCGAGTTCCCGTTGTACGTACCGCCGTAGCCGATTCGTCCCGGCCCGATCATGCCCATCATCTCTCTTCGTCCTGTGACCGCAGCGATCGGTGCCCCTCCTCCCAGCGCCTTTGCAAAGCAAGACAAATCAGGCTTTACGCCATAGAATTCTTGAGCGCCACCAGGAGCGAGACGGAACCCGGTTAGAACCTCATCGAAGATGAGGAGTACATCGTACTTGTCCGCGATTTCTCTGACAGATTTGAGATAGTCTTCGTCCGGCAGGATCACTCCTGAGCTTCCGAGAACTGGTTCCATTATGATAGCCGCAAGGTCCGCTGCGTTCTTCTTGACGACCTTCTCTAGGGCTGTTGTATCGTTCCATTTTGCTATAACGACTGTTTTTGCTATCTCTTCTGGGATTCCTGGATAGAAGGGAAGCTTCGAGGGGGATTGTTCCAGGCCAGCGACGACTGATGGCGATTCTACGCTGAAGAGGACGTAGTCGTGGTGTCCGTGGTAGTGGCCTTCGAACTTGAGGAGCTTCTCCCTCCCTGTGAACGCTCGAGCAATCCGGACAGCCTCCATCGTAGCCTCTGTCCCGGTGTTCGAGAAGCTGACCATCTCAGCGGAAGGAACCATTGACTGAATCTTCTTTGCAACCTCCACCTCCAGCTCGGTAGTGGTCCCAAGCATGGAACCATTCTGAACTTGTTCAGCAATAGCGCTCACCACTGCTGGGTGAGCGTGTCCGAGGATCAGCGCTCCATAGGCGATTAGGAGGTCCACGTATTCATTGTCATCAAGGTCGCGAACTCGGGACCCCAGGCCGGTCTTGAAGAGGATTGGGAAGGGATCGTGAGCGTGAACGCGGATGTTCGAGGATGCGCCAGATGGAAGGTGCTTTCTCGCTTCCTGGTATGTGGCGTAGGATCTGGAGAAGTTCGTGAGGAGTGGTAGTAAGGGGCGGGCTATTCGTCGTTCGGCTTGGGCCCTTGCTTGGCTGAGGGCGTTCTCTGCTTCGAGCTTTGTGAACAACGGCTGACTCCTCCCATGTCTGGTAGTCTATTCCGCTTGGCGGGTATAAAAAGATGTATTTTTTCGGTGTTTTTGTTAGGGTTTCGAACTTTTTATCCGCTGCGCGTACTTCAGCCCCTCAAAATCATACGATCCGGAGACTGGGCTGGCGTTGCCGCGGTGTCTAAGCCTTCGAAACTCAGAAACCCACGCCCCTTTCTAGGGAGGGGCCTTTTTCCTTCCCGTTACCAAGCACCGAGCTGAGCCGAAAAAAGTCGTGTTGCCTCGAAGCGTCTCACCACTTGTGAGTAATCTCCGGAACTGCGTCTCCTGTAACCTGAGAAATCGATTAATTCTATTCGAGGATACCCCTGCAGCTTCCAAGGCCCTCCTGAAATCCGCCTTCGTCTCCTGATGTATTCCTAACTCCATCCGGATTTGCGCTTTGACGTCGCGGATGCTGGTCCTCGGATCGGAGGGCATCAAAAGATTTCCAAGTACTTCGGCCCTGATCTCTCCGAGACCGGCTTCTCGAAATATCGTGGGCAGTCGTTCCCCTATCTCGTAGTCTCTGCCCTCAAGTTTCCGAATTCCCTCATGGTATGCGGGATAGATTTCTCGGGCTAGCTTTGCGAAATCCTCGTCCTCAGGGTCATAGAGGGATATCATCTCGCTCGGCTCTTCAGCGGCCACCAGCCCTGCTCGCCGCGTTATTCGAGTCATCTGCTTAACCGCTTCAAGAGGGTCTTGAAGATGCATCAGAACGGACCTACAGCAAGTCAGGTCTGCATAGTCATCAGCGACCGGAAGGTTGTAGGCGTCTCCTTGTTTGTAGGAAATTCTGTTCGACAATCCCGCTGTTCCGGTCTCGAGTTCAGCCGCCCTGACCGAACTGGCCCGTGAATCAATTCCAAGGGCTTGGCACTTACCCGGGACGAGCCTGACGACGTACCTGGTGAAATCCCCTGTTCCACAGCCAATGTCCACAATTCTCATTCCCGGTCTCAGCTGCAGGAATTCTCGGTACTGCTGTCTCACCCAGGATTTGGACTCTAGATATCTTCCGTAGAGTTCGCGACTCCGACGCAGATAACGAACGCTGTAGAATGTCCTGGACATTCCTCCCTTCTTGGGCATAGCAGAGCGTATCGGTCGGCCCGGCATTTGAGCATGACCTAGACTTATTTTGGATCCCCTTCGGGACTAATGATCTCGTCACTGACAAACGCCTGTTTGGTCCAGAGAGAGGCGGCGGTCTGCCCACCGGTGTCCAGTTCGACCCCAACCGGTGAGATTCGAGGAGTTGTTTCGTACAACTCTTCTACTCGCCCTGTCCAAAACGGTGAGCCCATGATACTGGCCCACCTTGCACGAGACGGCGCTATAGAGCATCATGCTCTTTCTTCTGTAACTTTTCCTTCAACGCAACTATTTTTTTCGGTTAACTAAATCATGACCCCCCGGGGGTCTGTTTTTCTGGCGCCTCGCCCTTCATGAAAAGCAGAGAATCC
>WNFT01007076.1_pt1 | contig 11242 bp, 8 predicted proteins | sample 5400191 | NCBI WGS metagenome assembly WNFT01 (sample SAMN13153359, study PRJNA577476) | soil metagenome | isolation source: 80 cm saprolite under Madrone tree | place: USA:California | collected 2016-06-14
TCGTGGTCCTGCAGGTTTTGTCCGACGCCCGGCAGCGCGTGATGGACCGGGATGCCGACGCGGCTCAGGTGCTCGGGCGCGCCGACCCCCGACAGTTGCAGGATATGCGGCGAGTTTACCGCACCAGCGGAAAGGATCACCTCGCGCTCGGCGTCCGCCCGCTCGACCGAGCCGCCGCGCTCGTACTCGACCGCGACGGCGCGGCGGCCGTCGAAGACGATGCGGTTGACCTGCGCCTTGACGACGACTTGGAGATTGGGCCGCTTCAGCGCCGGCCGCAGATAGGTGCGCGCGGTGCTGGCCCGGCGCCGGCCGCCGCGCGTCTGCTGGCACCAGCCAATACTGTCGCCGGCGCCGGGCGGCAGGTCGTTTACGTCCTCGCGGTACTCGAGGCCGATCTCCTTGCCGGCCTCGATCACCGCCGCGCAAAGCGGCGGCCGGTCCATCTTCGAGGTAAAGAGCGGACCGCCCCGGCCGCGAACCTCGGTCTCGCCGCCCTCCCAGTTCTCGGCCTTCTTGAAGAAGGACACGACCTCGTCCCAGCCCCAGCCGCGATTGCCGAGCTGAGCCCAATGATCGAAGTCCTCCGGCTGGCCGCGGATATAAATCAGCCCGTTGATCGAGCTGGAGCCGCCGAGCACTCGGCCGCGCGGATAGAGGATCGCGCGCCCGGCAGTGCCGGGATCGGGCTCGGCGTGATACCCCCAGGTCAGGGTCGGGTGATCGAGCATCTTCATAAAGCCGGCCGGGACGTGAATGTAGGGGCTCCAATCGCGCCCGCCGGCCTCGATCAGCAGAACTTTGACGGTTGGGTCCTCGGTCAGCCGGTTGGCCAGAACACATCCTGCCGATCCCGCGCCGATGATCACATAATCAGCCTTCATGCTCCCCTCCGTCTCTCGGCGCCGCCGATAGTGCATCAGTTTGAAATCGTCGTCGATGCGGGCGCCATCGGCCACGACGGGGCTACCCAAAAAGTTGGGTAGGCGATCGGCCGCCCGCGCAAATACAGCGAATCTGCAGCAAAACTACGCCTTGAAGTTGAACATCTATTCTTGAGGCCGAAATCGCGGTAGCCCGGATCGAGATTGCTTGCTCGGCTCCTCGCAATGACAGGCCTCTTGTTGCCATTACGAGCGCAGCGAAGCGATCTCGCGACCCGCCAAAGTCGCCGCGAATCTAGCCATGCGAATTGGGCAATTTCAAGGTCGTGACCGCCGCGACACGGCGGGGTTCTCGCAGATCGAGATTGCTTCATCGCTCCGCTCCTCCCGCAATGACTTAGTCTGCTTTGTCATTGCGAGTGCAGCGAAGCGATCTTGTGGCCGGGGTCAGGCCACCTGTAGTTCTGCGACGAGGACCTTACCCTTGGTCTCCGGGCTGAGCAGCAGCGAGATGACGACGCTGATCGCTGCTACGACGGTTCAGACCACCATCGGAATGGCGTATCCGAGATTGAAATTTACAGCGAAATAGGCCAGCACCGGTGCCACGAATCCGCCCAGGATTGCCCCCTGGTGATAGCAGAAGGCACTCGCCGTTGCTCGCACCTCGGTCGGGAACCGCTCGGAGGCGACGAAAATCGCGATAGCGCCAGGGATGATCATCGCCCAGCGGCGCCCGATGATGTCGGCCAGCCAACCCCACCAGGACATGCCGAGAAAGCTCAGGATGTTTGCCACCATGAACGGGACCGCGGTCCCCATCGTGGTCAGCTTCAGATCCGCTTGCAGATGCGTCGCGAACAATGCCCAGATCGAGTAGTAGAGGACGAAATTGCTCGCCATCCACCAGCACGCCAACAAGGTGTTGCCAAGCATCCCCCGCTGGAAAATCTTGATCAGCGGGGCGCGAACCTCGCGCTGCTGGGTGCTCTGAAGGCGGCGGTTCTCGACCCAGATCGGGGGCTCTTTGACAAAATAGCGGATATAAACGATCGAGAGGGCCGGCAGCACGCCGATCCACAGCATGCCGCGCCACCCGATATAGTCGCCAAACACCCCCCAGATCACGCTCGAAAGCAGGAAGCCGATACTCCACGAGCCTTGCAGAACCCCGCTCATAAAGCCGCGCGAGCGGATCGGCCATTGCTCCATCGCCAATGCCGCGCCGGCCGGCCACTCGGCCCCCATGCCGATGCCGAGCAGCGTGCGGAACACCAGCAGAAACAGCAAGGTCGGCGAAAATCCGGCGATGAAATTGCAGATCGAATACCAGAAGATCGAGATCATCAGCGGCGTCTTGCGGCCGACCCGATCGGCGAGCCAGCCCGAAGCGACCGCGCCGACCAGCCGCATCCACAACGTCAGGGCAAGAATCCAGGCAACCCCGCTCACCGGGACGCTGAACTCATCGGCGATCGGCTTCATGATCAGCAGGAAGACGGTGAAATCGAAGGCGTCCAGCGTCCAGCCCAACCAAGCTGCCCACCAGGCATACCACTGGTCCTTGGTTGGCTCCTTCCACCAAGGAATGCTCCTTACGGTCTCGACCGCCGCCATGCTCTCCCTCCCGTTCCAGACGGCTCCTCCGGTGGAGCCCTGCCGGCAATGTAAAGCAGCAATGCGGGAGTGTCGCGGGTGTTTTTCAACCGCGGTTCGGTAAACGGCCCTAAAAGCGGCGTTTCAAGCGACCGTCAGGTCCGCCACCAAGACCTTTCCTTTCGTCTCCGGGCTCAAGAGCACAGCGACTAGGAAGATGGCCAAGCCCACCACCGTGGTGACGAGGATCGGCCCCGAAAGTGACATGTGATAGGCGGTCGCGTATAAAATGAGCAGCGGCGAAATCAGCCCGCCCCAGATCGCCCCCTGGTGGAAACAGAAGGCGACCGCCGTCGCCCGCACTTCGGTCGGAAACCGCTCGGAGAGATAGGCCGGGTACTGAACATGCATGCCGCCGCAGGCGAACATCCCCTGCAACGCAAAGCCGATAACAATCAGGGTGTAGTCGTCGGTCATCAGATAAAGGAACGCTGTCGGAACCCCGAGTGCGGCCGGGATCAGGATCGCCCAGCGCCGTCCGATGCGTTCCCCCAGCCATCCCCAGAACAGCGAAGAGAGAAAGAAGCAGGTGTTGGCAAGCGCGATCGGCAGGGCGACCAATGCCGGGCTCAGCTTGAGATCGAGCTGCAGATGGGTCGCGAACAACGCGTAGTTCGCATAGTAGATGACAAATGCGCTCGCCATCATCAGGCAGGTCGTCAGCGTGTTGCCCAGCATGTCGAGCTTGAAGATCGAGAACAGCGGCGTGCGAACCTCGCGGCCTTGCAATTTCTGCTGCCGCTGGTTCTCGACCCAGATCTCGGGTTCTTTGACGTATATCCGAATCCAGATGATCAGGAGCGCCGGCGCGATGCCGATCATCAGCAGGCCCCGCCAGCCGATGTAGTTGTAGAACAGACCATAAATCGCGCTCGACATCAGGAAGCCGATCCCCCACGAGCCCTGCATCACCGCACCCATGAAGCCGCGCGAGCGCACCGGCCAAGTCTCCATCGCGAGGGCGGCGCCGGCCGGCCATTCCGCTCCCATGCCGATGCCGAGCAATGCCCGGAACAGAAACAGCAGGAAAAAGCTCGGCGCCAGGCCGGCCAAGAAGTTGCAGACAGAGTACCAGGCAATCGAGATCATCAGCGGCGTCTTGCGACCGATCCGGTCGGCGAGCCAGCCGCTGGCGGTCGCGCCAAGCAGCCGCATCCACAGCGTGATCGTCAACACCGCCGCCACCTCGGGCACCGGCACGTCGAATTCCTTGGCGATCGGCGCGATGATCAGCAGGAACGCGGTAAAGTCGAAAGCGTCGAGGGTCCACCCGCCCCAGGCTGCGAAGTAGGCATACCATTGGTCCTTGGTGGGCTCTTTCCACCAGGGGATGGTGTTTACGGTCTCGACGGCCGCCATGCTTTCCCTCCCGGTCTCGACGACTCCTGCCGCGGAGCCTTGCCGACAATGTAAAGCAGGAATCCGGGAGTGTCGCGGGTGTTTTTCAACCGCGGTTCGGTAAGCGGCGGGCCGGCCCTACCAGTTATGCGGGTGGCCCTCGCCAATATCACCGCCACAGGCGAGGACCGATCCCACGGCTCAGGCGACGACCAGATCCGCCACCATTTCCTTGCCCCTCGTCTCGGGGCCGAGGAAAAGAGCGAGGCACCAACTGCCGCCGCCGATAATGCAGCCGACCAGCATCGGAATCGAGAACCCAAGCTGGTAGTTCAACGCAAAATAGGTGACGACGGGCGGCACGAGACCGCCGAAAATCGTCCCCAGGTGATAGCAGAAGGCGCTCGCCGTCGCCCGCACCTCGGTTGGAAACCGCTCGGTCATGTAGGACGGCACGTGGGCGCCGGCGCCGCCGCCGAGCAAGGCCCCCTGCGCGACGTAGCCGATAACGATTACCCAATAGTTGCTGCTGAGCATGTATCCGAAGGCGACCGGTATGCCCAACAAGCCGGGGATGATCATTGCCCAGCGGCGGCCGATACGGTCACCCGCCCAGCCCCAGAACATGCTTGCCAGGAACACGACGAGGTTCGCGAAGATGATCGGCGTCGCGATCAGTGCCGGGCTGAGGCCCAGATCCTGCTGCAGGTGGGTCGCGAACATTCCGTTGATCGAATAATAGGTGACTAGGCCGCCTGCCATCCACCAGCAGGCGAGCGCCGTGTTGCTGATCATCCCGCGCTTGAAGATGCTCAGCAGCGGCAGCCGCACCTCGCGCTTTTCGACGCGCTGGAGCCGGCGGTTCTCGACCCATACCGGTGGCTCTTTGACGAAATAGCGAACGTAAACCACCGTCAGCGCCGGGAGAACGCCGATCCACAACAGGCCGCGCCAGCCGATCGAGGTGTACAGCACCCCGTAGGCGGCGCTCGACAGCAGGAAGCCGATGCCCCACGACCCCTGCAATATCCCGCTCATGAGCCCGCGCGAGCGGATCGGCCATTGCTCCATCGCCAAGGCCGCGCCGGCCGGCCACTCCGCCCCCATAAAAAAGCCGAGCAGACCGCGAAACAGGAACAGAAACCAGAAGGCTGGCGAGAAACCGGCGATGAAGTTGCACAGCGAATAGCCGAGGATCGAGATCATCAGCGGGAGGCGGCGCCCGAGCCGATCGCCAAGCCAGCCCGAGCTGACCGCACCGACGAGACGCATCCACAGGGTAACCGTAAACACCGCCGTCACTGCGGTCAGCGGGACGCCAAATTCCTGCGAGATCGGCACCATGATCAGCAGGAAAATCGTGAAGTCGAAGGAGTCTAACGTCCAACCAAGCCAAGCGGCGACCCAGGCGTACCACTGGTCCTTAGTCGGCTCTTTCCACCACGGGATGGTCCTTACGGTCTCGACCGCCGCCATTGGCTTTCCTCCTCGGTTTCTAGGGATGTGGTCAGAATAGTTTCTCTGCCTTTCCGGCCGGCCGGCTCGCTCAGGCGACCACCAGATCCGGAACCAGTTCCTTGCCCTTGGTTTCCGGGGCCAGTAGCAGTGCAATGATGAAGTTGAGCGCCCCGAACACGGTCCCGATCAGCATCGGTATCGCCAGGCCGAGCTGCCAGTTAGTCGCGAAATAGGCGAGAACCGGCGCGCACAAGCCTCCCCAAATCGCCCCCTGGTGATAGCAGAAGGCGGCCGCGGTCGCGCGGACCTCCGTCGGAAAGCGCTCGTTGAGGGAACTCGGGACCTGACCGAACATACCGCCGCTGCCCGCCAGCCCTTGCAGTGCAAATGCCACGGCGATCACAGTGAGGTCGCTGCTGAACAGGTAGAACGGCGCAAACGGGATCACGAACAGCGCGGGAATAATCATCGCCCAGCGCCGGCCAATGCGGTCCGAAAACCAGCCGCAGGTGGCGCTCGAGAAGAACGCCAGCAGGTTGGCGATGGCGATCGGCGTCGCGATCATCGCCGTGCTCATGTGCAGATCGCTCTGCAGGTGCGCGGCGAACAGCGAATTGATCGAATAGTAGGTTATGAAGGCGGCTGCCATGAACCAGCACGCGCCTAGCGTGTTCCCGAGGACGCCCCGTTTGAAGAGGGCAAAGAACGGGGTGCGCATTTCGCGCTGCTCAGCTCGCTGGAGGCGCCGATTCTCGACCCAGACCGCGGATTCCTTGACGTAGATGCGAATGTAGATGATCGCGAAGGCCGGCAGGATGCCGAGCCACAGCATGCCGCGCCAGCCGATATAGTCGTAAAACAGACCGTAGACGATGCTCGACAACAGGAAACCGAGATTGCCCGAGGCTTGCAGAACGCCGCTCATCAAGCCGCGCGAGCGCACCGGCCAGCTCTCCATGACGAGCGCTGCGCCGACCGGCCATTCCGCCCCCATGCCGATGCCGAGTAAGGCGCGGAACAGCAGCAGAAACCACAGGGTCGGCGAAAAACCGGCGATGAAGTTGCTCAGCGAATACCAGGCGATCGAGATCATCAACGGCGTCTTGCGCCCGATCCGATCGGCGAGCCAACCCGCCCCGACGGCGCCCACCAGACGCATCCACAAGGTGATCGTCAGGACGAAGGCGACGGCAGCGAGCGGCACGTCGAATTCCTGGGCGATCGGCACCATGATCAGCAGGAACACGGTGAAATCGAAGGCGTCCAGGGTCCACCCGAGCCAAGCGGCCCACCAGGCGTACCATTGGTCCTTGGTCGGCTCTTTCCACCAAGGGACGGTACTTACGGTTTCACGATCGACAGCCGTCATCGCCGTGCCCCCCTAATCCGGCTCTCGCGCAGAGCCTTAAGGTTAAGGTAGAGCAGCCTTGCGAAAATGTCGCGGGGATTTTGCGCCGGCGGGGCCCGAAGGGCGGCGCCGGTTCGTCAAGCGGGCAGGAGAAGGACCCAGAGGGCCGAGCGAGATCAGCGTTCGATGGCGAGAGCCCAACGCGATGCTCGTCGGGCTACTCGGCCGCGCGTGGCGCGGTCACCGGATCGAGGTGGCGGCGCAGCGCGGCGACGAGCGCGTCGGCTTCGGCCTCGGTCGTGTCGAAGCGGCAGACGAAGCGGGCGAGGGTCCGGCTGCGCCGGTAGAACTGGAAGCCGTCGGTTTCGAGCGCGTCCATTGTCGTGCTCGGCAGTTCGAGAAAGATCTCGTTGGCCTCGACCGGCGCCAATAGCCGGGCACCGCGGAGGTCGCGCAGTCCCGTTGCGATGCGCGCTGCAACCGCATTCGAGGCGCGGGCCATGTCGAGCCAAAGACCGTTCTCGACATAGGCGATCAGCTGTGCCGACGCGAAGCGCATCTTCGACCAGACCTGGCCGGCGCGGCGCAGCTGCACCGCAACGATTTCGGCAATCTCAGGGGTAAAGACGACAATCGCGTCGCACAAGGCACCACCGTTCTTGGTCGCACCGAACGACATGATGTCGATGCCGGAGCGCCAGGTCGGCTCCGCCGGACCGCAGCCGAGCCGTGCGGTCGCATTGGCAAAGCGCGCGCCGTCCATGTGGAGCTTCAGACCGCGCGCTTTGCCGACCTCCGCAACGGCACGGATCTCGTCGAGCGAATAGACGGCACCAAGATCGGTCGCCTGGGTCAGACTGACGGCAGCGGGTTGGCCGCGATGGATCTGCCCCGGCGAGATTCCCGCCAGGGTCTCGGAGAGCGCATCGGCGCCGATCTTGCCGTGACTGCCGGCCACTGCGACGAGCTTGAGGCCACCGCCAAAGAAGCCTGTGGCGTTGGCCTCCGCGGTATTGATGTGCGCGACCTCGCTGCAATAAACATTGCCCCAGGATGGGCCGAGCGAGGCCAGTGCAAGAGCGTTCGCCGCAGTCCCGGTGGCAACCGGGAACACCCGCACGGCGGTCTCGAACAGCTCGCAGAAGTGCCGTTGCAGTGCGGCCGTATGGTCGTCTCCGCCATACCCGAGCGCGGTGCCATGGTTGGCCCGGATCAGCGCGTCCAGGATCTCGGGTGCGGCCCGGCCGGTATTGTCGCTGCGGTAATCGATCATCCATCCCCTCCGCAATCCCGCTAGGCTTGTTTCGCCTCGATGATCGAGCGGCGGATGGCGCGGGTGCGGGTGAAGAGATCCTGCAACTTGTCGCCTTCGCCCCAACGGATCGCGCGTTGCAGGGCGGTCAGGTCCTCGTTGAAGCGCTGCAGGATCTCGAGCACCGCTTCCCGGTTGTTGAGAAAGATGTCGCGCCACATCACCGGATCAGAGGCGGCGATCCGGGTAAAATCGCGAAAGCCGCTGGCCGAGAACTCGATGACCTCGGATTTGAGGCTGTCTTCGAGGTCGGTTGCGGTGCCGACGATCGTGTAGGCGATCAGATGCGGCAGGTGCGAAGTCACCGCCAGCACCCGGTCATGATGGTCCGCACTCATCGTCACGACCCGCATGCCGGCCTGCCCCCACATCCGGGTGACGTCAGCCACCGCTTCGGGTGCCGTCTCGGGCGGTGGGGTCAGAATGCACCAGCGCCCGCGAAACAATTCCGCAAAGCCTGCTTCGGGCCCGGAATGCTCGGTCCCGGCGACCGGATGGCCGGGAACAAAGTGAACGCCCTCCGGCAGCGATGGCTGCAGATCGCGGATCACCGCTTCTTTGACCGAGCCGACATCGGTCAGGATCGCGCCGCGCTGCAGCGCCGGGGCGATCCGCCGCCCGATCTCGGCATAGGCCGAGAGCGGTGTGGCGATCACCACGAGATCGGCACCCTCCGCCGCCGCCGCCGGATTGTCGGTGGCCTCGTCGGCGAGTTCGAGCCGGCGCACCGCCGCCAGGGTCTCGGCACGACGGGCGCAGGCGACGATCGTTGTCGCTGGGCTGTCGCGGCGCAGGACCCGTGCCAGCGAGGAGCCGATCAGCCCGATGCCGATCAATGCGACCCGGTCGAACAATGTCTCGCTCATCGCAAGTTGCCGTCGCCGCTGCGGACCCCGCTGTCAGGAAATCCTCCTGACAGGCCAATTCGTCGTCCCCGCGAAAGCGGGGACCCAGGAGCAAGTGACTGAAATCCCTGGGTACCCGCTTTCGCGGGAATGACCAGAAGGAGCGGAAAGTCGATCGAATTCATCGGGAGGCCATAAACTCGGCGAGCGTTTCTGCCATCTGCTCCATCTCCGCGCCGGTGCCGATCGTAATCCTTAGATATTGCGGCAACCCATAGCCGCCCATCTGTCGAACCAAAATGCCGCGGGACTGGAGGAAGGCAAAGGCCGCATCGGCGTTCTTGCTGGGGCTGTCGGGAAAGCGGGCGAGGACGAAATTGCCGACACTCGGGGTCAGCGGGATCCCGATCGCGGTGAGCCGCTCGGAAAACCAGCCGAGCCAGCGCTCGTTGTGAGCGCGCGCTCTCTCGATCGCGACGACATCCTCGACCGCGGCCACACCGGCGGCGAGTGCGGGTGCGGCCACGTTGAAAGGTCCCCGCATGCGGTTCAGGACGTCGGCGATTGTCGGCGGGCAATAGGCCCAGCCGAGACGAAGCCCGGCGAGCGCGTAAATCTTCGAGAAGGTGCGCAACATCACGACATTGTCCGCCCGATCGACGAGCGCCACCCCGGGCTCGTAATCGTTGCGGTTGACGAACTCGGCATAGGCGGCGTCGATCGCGAGCACGACCGAGGGTGGCAGCCCGGCATGCAGCCGCGTCACCTCACTCGCACTGAGGTAAGTTCCGGTCGGGTTGTTCGGGTTGGCGATGAATACCAGGCGGGTGCGTTCGCTGACCCGCTCCAGGAGCGCATCGACATCGGTGGTGAGCTCGCGTTCGGGAGCGGCGACCGGCGTGGCCCCGACCGTCTGCGCGCCGATCGGATACATCAGGAAACCGTGGCGGCTGTACAGCACCTCGTCCCCCGGACCGGCATAGGAGCGCAGCAACAGGGTGATCAGCTCGTCCGAGCCGGCGCCGCAGACGATGCGCGCCGGATCGAGCCCATGGCGCCGCGCGAGCGCCTCACGCAGCTCCTCGGCGCTCCCGTCGGGGTAGCGGTGGATTTCGCCCGCCAGGGCGCGATAGGCGGCGACCGCCTTGGGGCTCGGCCCGAGGGCGCTCTCGTTCGAAGCGAGCCGGATCGGCCGCTCGACGCCGACGATTTTCGCCTCGCCGCCGACATAGGGAGCGATGTCGAGGACGCCCGGGCGGGGCGCCGGACCGGGAGCGATCGTCACCGCTTCAGCCTCCCGCCGTGCCCGAAGCCGATCCCGCGCGGGCGGCATCGGCCAGCGCGACCGCGGGAAGCGGCAGAGCGTAACCGCCGAACGGCAGCATCCGGTGAAGCGCGGCACCGAGCTGCGCTCGGAAGCTGTCGAGCCGCGGGTCCGAGATCGGCACGAAGCCGTCGATTTCGATCAGGTTGATCGCACCGCCGGCATGCTCGCAGGAGGCAAAGAAGGTGCAGTTCAGCCCCAGCGACGAGAGTATGCGGAAGATCCGGCCGCGGCTGATGTCCGCCGTCGATTCCATCGCCAGGAGTGTGCGATCCGCACCGGTCTCCTGCTGCATCCCGCGGCCGATCGCGAGCGCATCGACGCCGTCGCTGCGGGCGTTGCCGCGAGCGCCGAACGGCAGGCGGGCGACGACCCGCGGCGCGTTTTCATCCTTGGACACAAGTTGACGCCACCAGGGATCGGCCTCGCCCTCCTGCGGCATCGGCAGCACGCCGATCGCGGTTTGGCCCTCGGTGACCGCGCGGATTACCTGACCGGTCGAGCGATAGGCCGACATCGGCGTGCTGCTGCCGTAGTGGTCGCGCGCCAGATCCCAAAAGCCCTGCGCTTCGGTCGACGCAAAGACCGCGACGGCAAACGGCGATTGCAGCCGTACCGTCGCCGCGAGCATCTCCCGCCACATCCGAACGAGGGTCGCCACGGGAAAATCCCCGCGGTGCCGACCGACAAGGCGGCGGATGATCTGAGCCTCCCGCCCCGGCTGGAAAGCAGCGAGTTGGCCGTCCCGCTTGCTCGCCGCCACCATCGAAATGATCTCCGCCCGTTCGATCAGCAGGTCGTGCACCTTGTCATCGATCTCATCGAGGCGATGGCGCAACTCTACGAGATCGGACGGGGTGGCGGGCATGGTCTGGTTTGCTCAAAGGGGTCGATAGTACTAGAGACGGGACCGAGTGAAATCAAAGAACACGTTGACATGGCTCACCTCAGATCCCTACGTAGCGCTCCTAAAGTTGAAACCGGGGACCGCGCGCCACGAGGTTCGGTCGGCCCGCCCTGCAACTGCACCGGTAAAGATGTCGACATTGATCTCGCAGCGCCTGCCGTCACGACTTG
>WNFT01016816.1_pt1 | contig 11242 bp, 9 predicted proteins | sample 5400191 | NCBI WGS metagenome assembly WNFT01 (sample SAMN13153359, study PRJNA577476) | soil metagenome | isolation source: 80 cm saprolite under Madrone tree | place: USA:California | collected 2016-06-14
ATCCACTACGGGGCTGAACTCAAAATTCATCTCCGGAAAATCCTGGGGGCGCTCGACACGTTCCAGGCGATCCAATAACTTCTGCCGGCCCCGCGCCTCACGGCTACGCTGACCCGCCTTATAACGGCGAATAAACTCCTCTGTGTGAGCTATGTGCGCCCGTTGCGCTTCGTATTCGCGCATGCGGCGGTCCATGCGCTCCTCGCGTAAATGGAGATACTTTGTATAATTGCCGGGATATTCCTCGATGCGACCAAAAGCCATCTCTATAATACGAGAGACGACCTTGTCCAGGAAGTAACGATCATGGGCGACTATGACCATAGCACCTTTCCAGCTGGAAAGATAGGCTTCAAGCCACTCCAGGGCCGCAAGGTCAAGGTGGTTCGTCGGCTCATCCAACAACAAAAGGTCAGGCTCTTGCAAGAGCAGTTTGCCAAGGGCCGCTCTCGTCTGTTGTCCACCGCTTAGCTGTACAACGGGAGCTTCCTGTTGCTCTCGTGTGAACCCCAGACCATCGAGTACCTGGTCTACGCGATTTTCATATGTATAGCCACCTGCATGCTCAAAGCGTGTCTGTAACTCGTCATAGCGCTGCAAGAGCTGGTCGTGCAGCGCCCTATCATCTTGATCCGCCGCACTACTCAGCGCAATGCCCAGGTCATTCAGTTCGCGCTCCCAATCCCGCATCTCGGCAAAGACGGTGAGCATCTCTTCCCGCAGTGTATTCTGGGGATGAAAATCCGTGTGCTGTGGAAGATAACCAATACGTGTGTTACGAGCGATAGATATTGTACCCTCGTCAGGCTCCTCATAACGGGCCAGGAGATCGAGCAACGTTGTTTTACCGGCACCGTTTGGGCCTACAAGTCCAATACGATCATGCTCATCGATTTGAAAGCTTACCCCTGAAAAGATGAGTTCGGCCCCAAACGACTTGCCCACCTGCGTTACATTTATAATTGGCATAGATATTCACCTGATTACTGTCAAAAAGCTTATCTGATAATTCGCCAAACAGCGTACCATAACATGCTACCTGGCGCAAGTTCGCAGAAGATTGCCATCCCTTTTCAGAAAAAAGTCAAAACTGTTTCCTGGCAGTATAAGTTATGGTATACTGGTACAGCGCAAGCCTATTTGATCGAGAAAGGATGACGAGAGGTGGCGAAAGAGCAGTCTCTGGATAATCTCTGGTTGGCACAGACCTTATTTGACCTGGGGGGAGTACAATTTGGAAACTTTACCGTGAGCGAATCGGCGGTGAGTTCCCCTGTTTTTGTCAATCCCAAGGTACTGATCAGTAATCCAACCGCATTACGAGTTGCAAGCAAACTCATGCAACAGGAAATCAACCTTGCCCAATCATTACGCCGTCCACGAGTTCACCCGTTTGCAGTAGTTGCCGGGGTGCCCGTGGGAGGGCTGTTGCTGGCAACCGCTTATTCTTTGGAAACCAATATTCCCTTTATCTATGCGCGTATCCGGCCCGAAGGGACAGGCAAACGCGGCATAGAGGGTCACTTCACCGCTGGCGAGAGCGCTCTCATCATTGATGATCTTATCACCAGAGGCAGCAGTATCCTGGAAACCGCCGAATTGTTGGAAGAGAACGGGCTGAAGGTCAAAGATATTATCGTCCTGGTTGATCGCGAACATGGAGCAGTCGAACGCTTAAGACACCACGGCTATAATCTTATCAGTATTCTCAAACTCGATGTCATGCTCACACACTATATGTCCAGGGGCCTGATTTCAGAGGAAACCTACCAGACCTGCGCAGAGTATTTACGCAGCAAGCAGGGCGAGAACAACGCGTAAACATCATCATGAAAAGGAAGTGGTTCGCAACCTTTGTCTCGAACCACTTCCTTTTTCATATGCCCGGATTGCTGGTTAACTTTGCCTCTACCGTGGCGGTTGATACACAGGTGGTACCGGTGGTGCTTGACGCACCGTCGGCATATCATGCCCATCAGTAGCAGCAGCGGCATGCCCATCCTGCTTCGCAATCTTCAGGAACGGCTCGATCAGGTCAAGAGGCAACGGGAAGATGATCGTCGAATTTTTCTCGACGGCAATTTCTGTAAGCGTCTGCAGGTAGCGCAGTTGCAGTGTAGCGGGCTGCGAACCGATCATCTGCGCAGCCTGGGCCAGTTGGGCCGAAGCCTGTAACTCACCTTCGGCATGAATGACCTTGGCACGCTTCTCGCGCTCTGCTTCCGCCTGCTTGGCCATGGCGCGCTGCATCGTCACAGGCAATTCAATATCCTTGATCTCTACAGCCGTTACCTTCACGCCCCAGCGCTCGGTAGTCTCATCGATGATGGCCTGTAGTTCACGATTGATCTTGTTACGTTGTGAGAGCAATTCATCCAGTTCCGACTGGCCTAGCACATTACGCAACGTCGTCTGGCCTATCTGCGTTGTGGCCTGGATGAAGTTCATCACATTCACAACAGCATGAGCCGGGTCGACAACATAGAAGTAGATCACAGCTGTGACCTTAATGGTCACATTATCACGTGTAATCACCTCTTGTGGCGGCACGGTAAGCGTAACGATACGCAGGTCAACCTTGATCATGCGCGTGATGAACGGTGGCACCAGGAAGAGTCCAGGCCCTTTCGCGCCGATCAGACGGCCCAGTACAAAGATCACTCCTCGTTCGTACTGCTGCACTATCCGAATAGCAGAGAGCAGTAACAATATAAGAATTACAACAATGACGCCAATGACAACCAATACAGCCATGGAACGCCTCCTTTATGACCCCCGAATATAATTCGGGGCCGGATTAGTAAGTGTATCAACAACAGGTTTAACGTGTAAGCGTAAACCATCGACGGCGATAATACGTACTTCTGAGCCAGGATCGGCAGAAATCGCAGGTGGGTCCAGTACGGCAGCCCAATCCTCACCCTCGTAATTCACCCGACCTTCGGGCAGCAGCGGAGTTATAGCGACTGCACTATGACCAATCATACCCTCCATCCCCGTAGTAACAGGCCTGCGCTTCATCCGTATGATCAAACTGACAACGTACAAACCAACCAGTCCAACCAGTCCACCCATGGCAAAAACGATGACCGGATTCACCTGTGGCCCCGAATAGGGTCCGCCGCTATTGAAGAAGAGCAAGGCCCCGACAATCAGTGAAATCACTGCTCCAATCGTCAGGACACCATGCGTTGTCAGCTTCACATCCAGCACAAGCAATACGAATGCCAGCGCCATCAACGCCAACCCTGCCCAGTTAGGAGCAAGCGATCCTGCCCCGAACAGGAAGAGGATCAGGGCAATGCCTCCTGTAACGCCCGGTACAATAGCGCCAGGATGCGAAATCTCTACGAAGATGCCTACCATAGCGACAATGAACAGCAGGAAGACCACGTTCGGGTCGATCAGGAGGGAGTAGAGCGTATCAACGGCACCTGGCTCGATATTCTGAACTGCAATTCCTGCCGTATGCAATGTTACCGCATGCCCAGAATTCAGCGTGACCACGCGCCCATCGATTTTGTTGAGCAGGTCACTCAGACTCGATGCGCCATTACATGTCGTGTTGTGCATATTCGCCAACGTTAGATCATCATAACGAGAGGCACAATCGACAATATGCTGGCTTTCTGACTCGGTATCACTGAATGAAGCGGCCTTGGTCACCATCAGCGTCGCCGGTTGGACGTTGCGATGATAGCGTTGCTGAATGCCTGTCATCAATTGTACCAGGTCGTTTTCGATCTTCGACTTAAGTGTACTACCGATATCACCACCTGTACTCGTCACCGGGCTGGAAGCCCCAATACGGGTGGTCGGAGCCATGATGGCGACATGCGCGGCAAGTGTCACAAATGCTCCCGCGGAAGCGGCCTGAGCACCAGAAGGCGAAACGTACGCGATGATCGGTACCTTACTATTCAGTTCCGCCTGGTACATTGAGTTCATCGATTCGATGTCACCGCCCGGCGTGTCGATCTCAACCACAAGCGCCTGCGCACCGTCGTTTTCAGCCGTATTGATGCTGTTGGTAAGGTAACGCAGCGAAGCAGGATCAATCTCGGTATTGAGCTGCATGACATCGACACGTGGTGCCGCGGATGCGGCCTGCGCTGAATGTACAGTAAATGACAGAGATAGAATGACTAACCCAACGACAATAATAGACAAGGGAAGGAGCGACAGCACGTATGGTTTGCGACCAGCGCGGCGCGAAAACATGGCAGTATTCCTCCAACTGGTAAAACAACGCGCCCGATATAAGATGCCAATTCACATATGTATCATATCACAAGCCCAGCACAAATACTGAACGCATGTTTCCTTTGATGATCCATTGGCATCCAGGAACAACTATCAAATGCCCATAACGGATTGCTATAACAAAATATAGCATACTGTTATTTGATTGTCAAGTTTTTTCACTTGAGTTTTCGTAGAGTTGTTGCCGGGTTCTCTATCCAGGCATCCTTGAGAGTTAGCTGGTCACTATGTTCACGAGCCGACCAGGAACATAAATGATCCTCTGCACCTCGTGCCCGGAGATGAAGCGCTGCACCTTTTCGCTTGCTATAGCTTGCTGATTGATCTCATCCTCAGAGCCCGTAGACGACCATCGACCTGTACGAGAAGTGTGATGATGTCAGAACGCAGTGCTTCAGGTTCGTAGGTAGGCCAGGAAGCACGGTGAATCGAATGCAGGTTACCCAGATGTTCCCATAACTCTTCAGTCAGACAGGGAGCGAAAGGAGCGACCAGGACCAGCATGATTTGCAATTCGTTGCGCGTAACATCCTGCCTGGCTCTTAGAAAGTTGAGATACTCCATCAGTGCCGCAATCGCGGTATTATATTTGAACACCGCGATATCTTCGGTCACCCGTTTGATCGTCAGATGTAGCATGCGCCTCGCTTCTCCTTGAAGCGTTCCGGGTAGAGCGTTGGCAGCCGCTCGCTGCACCAGCTGCCAGAGGCGGTTCAGGAAGCGCACGACTCCACCGATGCCCTGGTCGTTGAAATCGCCGCCTGCTTCATATGGCCCCATAAACATGAGATACACACGGAAGACATCTGCACCGAAACGCGCAATATAGCCATCGGGATTGATTACATTCCCCTTCGACTTAGAAATCTAAGCCCCATCCTTGGTAATTGTCCCATTGGCTCGAAAACGCTTGAATGGTTCCGCAAAATCCAGGTGGCCCAGGTCATGCAGAGCCATAGTGATGAAGCGCACATACATCAGGTGTAGCACGCTGTGTTCCGCCCCACCGATACACATGTCTACCGGCAGCCACTTCTTTGTGAGTTCAGGATTCCATGGCTGTGTCTCATCGTCGCTGGATGGGTAGCGCAGGAAGTACCAGGAGGAGTCCAGGAAGTTATCGCTCACGTCGGTTTCACGTCTCGCCGGTTGGCCGCAAACGGGACAGGTGGTATGCACAAAGCTCTCGATCTGTGCCAGAGGGGAGGCTCCAGTTCCCTTCGGCATCCAATCCTCGATGTATGGCAACTGCACCGGCAGTTGATCTTCAGGTACCGCCACCGCACCATGTTGAGGGCAGTAAATGATCGGTATAGGTGGACCCCAGTAGCGCTGCCGACTGATCAACCAGTCGCGCAGCCGGTATTTCACCGTACGTTTGCCGCGTCCGTGTTCCTCAAACCACGCACTGATAGCAACACGGGCCTGCTCCGAGGTCATTCCTGCATACTCGCCAGAATTCACCAGGACTCCTGGTTGAACAAAAGCGGCCAGAGGAACATCCACGTGTGATTGAACCGGTTCACCGGCAAACGGAGGACGCACGACGACGCGTACGGGCAAGCCTACAGTCTGAGCAAAAGCCATATCCATCTCGTCGTGCGCTGGCACACCCATCACCGCACCGGCAGCATGCCCTTCCAGCACATAATCGGCAACCCAGATGGGTATGCGCTCGCCAGTCAAAGGGTGCAGAGCATAGTTGCCTGTGAAGACGCCTGTTACGGCATAGTCCTCACTTATGCGTACATGACCAGCTCTTTCCTGGTAGGCTGCGATGGCTTCATGGTGTGCCACATCACCTAGCATAGTGAGCAACGGGTGGTGAGGAGCCAGGGCGACAAAGCTCATGCCAAAGATGGTATCCGGGCGCGTCGTATATACCGTCACCTGTTGACCGGGCATACCGGCAATATCCATGGTGAATTCCAGCCCCTCTGAGCGTCCAATCCAGTTACGTTGCGCTGTTTTCACCCGCTCTGACCAGTCGAGTTGTTCCAGGTCATCCAGCAGCTGCTGGGCAAAGCGAGTTATTTTCAGGAACCACTGCTCTAACCACCGTCGTTCTACCAGCGTACCACAGCGTTCACAGCGACCATTGATGACCTGTTCATCCGCCAGTACAGTCTTATCTTTTGGGCACCAGTTCACCGGAGCAGCCTTGCGCTCTGCCAGTCCACCCTTGAACAGTTGCAGGAAGATCCACTGCGTCCAGCGATAGTAGGATGGATCGGTCGTGTGCAGTTCATGCGACCAGTCGAAGCGGTTTCCGATACGTTTCAATTGTTCTTCGCGAATACGCTCGATATTGCGGGCAGTCAGGGTACGTGGATGGATTCCGCGCTTGATGGCAAAATTTTCGCTGTGGATGCCGAACGCATCAAAGCCCATCGGCTCGAAGACATCGAAGCCCTGCATAGCCATCCAGCGTCCATGAACATCCGAACCGACATAGCAGTATACGTTGCCGACATGCAGCCCTTCGGCTGAAGGATAGGGGAACATCATCAGGTTGTAGTACGGTCGCTGCGCACTATGCAGGTCAACCTGGTATAGTTTTTGCTCTTCCCAGTGGGTGCGCCATTTCGCCTCAAAGGCTCGAAAGTCATATACCGGCGGACGCACTTGCGTCAGGGCCTGACCTTGCGACTCAATAGGAGTCTCTGCAGTTGTCGCATTGTTCTCAACTGTTCCAGCGGGGTATGCTGTACCAGTATCCGAGGGGGTTAATTTCTTCTCGGTCACCATGTCCTCCTTCAAGTAAGTAGAAACAATTCAGAGATGTATACGGAGGACATGACATAAAAACAGCGCCCTCCGCCCTGGCAAGGGCGAAAGCGCGCAACGGCTCATTTCGCGGTACCACCTTGTTTCACCGTTGCTTCGCGGCAACGGCCTTACTGGGTGCAAACACACCAGAACTCTGTAACGGGAGTTCCCGTAGGCAGCTACTTCCGTTCTTGTGAACATTTCACCGCCGCGGCTTACAAGGGAGCTTCAAATACGCCTCAATGCTGACTTGCACCACCCGTCAGTTCTCTGCAATCGATGCGCACCCTACTTTCCTCGCTCATCGCCGTTGTATCTTCATTTGCTTTCTATAAAAGAAAATACATGAGTGCATGCGATTTGTCAAGTATGGAGTGCATTAGTGCCGCATCATTGCCCAGGCATGCAGATTGCTCTTTAACCCATCAAGGCCGAATGGCAGCACAACCGATATATGGGTAATCTTACCGAGGACATCTTTTTTGTTGTATGCTACCTTATCAAGATGAGCCGTTGTTCGTCTTGCTTTATTCAGGAGGGCATCATGGAGCGTTCGATTCCCTGGTGGTTACGTGCCAGCCTATGGTTAGTGGCAGCACAGGCACTGCTGTTGCTGCTGGCGCTGTTCGCGCCGCAGTACGTGAATCTGCTCGTGCCCTGGCCTGCCAGCCCGCTGAATTCCCGTTTCATTGCCTCCCTTTATGTCTCACTCGGTCTGGGAGTACTGCTGTGCAGTATGGCACGAAGTTTTCGTGAGATGCGCCTTGTGCTTTTTGGTATCGGGATGGCAACGGTGCTGCTCTTCTTCCTCACTATTCTGCGCATGTACCTCCACCCGGGCGAGCTGAAACAATTTCCCACTTTCTGGCTGCTCTTCTACCTTGTCGATCCTTTGCTCGTAGCGTTCGCCTTCTGGCGCTTCGGCTGGGGAGATACCACCCCGCGTGGAACCAGTTCGTTGACCCCCTTATGGCTGGTGCAATCAGGTTTCTTTGGAGTGTTGGGGTTCATTCTGATGCTGCTCCCCATCACAGCCATAAGCTTCTGGCCCTGGGCGATCACCGAGCCGCAGGCGCAGTTATACAGCGCCTTTTTCCTTACACTTGCCGTTCTCAGCTTGCTAGCAATACGCGAGTCGACCTGGCAAGGAATACGCTGGCTGGTGTTCATGCTTATGCTGCTGGCACTGCTGGTTCTTGTCGTCTCGCTTCTCCACCTTTCCCGCTTCACCAATGGTGTCACCACCATCATCTGGTTTGTCTGGTTCGGTTTCGAAGCGATTATGTTTGGCAGCCTTTTCATACGCCACCTGGTGCGACCGTCCCCGAAAGGAGCCTTCCTATGAAGACACAGCTGGGACAACTCTCTTCACGACCGCAACTTGCGGTACGAATTTTTCACATCTACCTCTGGCTTACGATGATCCTGCTCTTCGTACAGGGAACCGGCTCATTAGTACTGGATCTCAGGCCGGACCTCAAATCCGATATACCGTGGCTGCTCGCTACTATCATGAATGGCAATCCTCCTCACGCCGTACTCCATATTGCCTGGGGGATAGCCGGACTGCTGATCCTTTTTTCACTACCCACCAATCGCATATGGCTTACCCTTGGCTTGATTTTTGGAGTCTTTTACACCCTTCTGGGATTTTTAGGGATCGTAGTGCATAACCCTTTCAGCCTGCGGCTCGCCTGGGAGGAGAACACGTTTCATCTGACCGTTGGTCCCCTGATGCTCGTGCTGGCATTCCTGGCCTGGCGAGCCGAACGTAATATGCCGGGACCGGCAGTCAAACCTACCACCAATTGATAGTAATTAACCCCGGTCTCTTTCTCGCTAAATCGGTTGAAGTTTTCACCTTGGAGGCCATGATGCCTTTGACACCTATGGATACGACTGTTACCCATTCTGCCAGCGGCGCTGACTATGCAGAGCTACGCCGGACAATCATTGCCGCCGGGTTGCTCAAGCGCGCATATGGGTATTACCTCTTGTGCGGCACTACGCGCTTTGCGCTCCTGACGCTGGCTATTGCGCTCCCTTTCTTGCTCCCTGCAACCCTGGGCTGGACGGTATTGACCTCGCTCATGCTTGGGTTTGCTGTGGTCCAGGTGGCCCTCCTTGGACATGATGCCGGCCACCTGGAGGTGTTCAAGGAGAGCCGAAAGAACTGGGTATTGGGTCAGTTATGCTGGACACTCATTGTAGGAGTGGGATTCTGGTACTGGAATGACCGGCATAATCGACACCACGGGCACACCAATGATGTTGCCGAGGACCCCGACATCCAGGGCAGCGGCCTGCTGGCCCTTAACTTCACCGAGCAGGAAGGAGTCACCCGCAGCGGCTGGCGGCGCATCGCCCTCAAGTACCAGCCCCTTTTCATTCTCATAGCGCTGTTGTCCCTCGCTTTTGCTTTCAGGGTGGAAGGGACGCTCTTTGCGCTGCGGCGCTTGCGAGGTGGCCGCCGCCGCTTTGAGATCGCTCTGTTTACGCTCAATGTACTGTTGTGGGCTACATTGATGGCCGTCCTTGGCTGGCGAGGGATAGGCATATTCATCGGGGGCCAGATCGTAGCGAGCCTCTACCTGGTTGCGATCATCGCACCCAATCATAAAGGGATGCCTGTGTGGGCCAGAGGAGCCAGGCTCTCTTTCCTGGAGCGACAGGTACTCGGCTCACGCAACGTCACCTCGCACCCGCTTTGGGATTTCCTGTTCGGTGGACTCAACTACCAGATCGAACACCACCTCTTTCCCACCATGCCGCGCGTCCATTTCAAGCGAGCCCGCAGCATCATCAAACCTTTCTGTGCCGCTCAAGGACTTTCTTATGAGGAAGTGGACCCAGTTACCTCCTATCGCAAGGTCTATACGGCCTACCGCCGCCTCAGAAAGGCGGTGGCATGACTATACGAGCACGTGAACCTACACTTCTCATATCTCAGGGGGATGTATCATGACCGTAGAGTTTCAAGCTGGTGAGAAGATTGATGCGCTCGCACGCCATTACTCTAATCAAGCGAATGCCGGGGCATTTATGACCGCTTTGCGAGAGAGGAAAGTAACACTCGATGAATACAAGAGCTTCATCATCACGCTCTATCCGCTCGTTGTAGGATTCAATGCCGGACTCATCCGAAGTATCGCCAAGATAGACGAACTGCAAACATCGGTCCAGGCGCGTGAACTCGTAGAGGAGATACTCAGCGTTGATCATATACGTCACTCGCATCGTGTGCAGGCATTAGCGGGCAGGTTACGCACGATTGCTCGCGAGGCAAGACTTCCCACGTTACGGGCGCTGGCAGCACAACTGAAAGAAGAGCAGGAGCATAATGATTACTACCGCCAGATGCTTGAAATATATGGCATCGATCATGAAGCCGTCTACAGCACATTCGAGGCGTATCTGAGTGAGATACCAGTTGAAGAGCGAGACCGCATGACTCGTGAAGTGCATACTGCCCTACGAGAAGGCCATCCTGCGAGAGCCTTTCCCCATACTTCTTTCTCTCAATTCACCCTCGCCCTCCATCACTATCTGTTACGCGCTGTAAACGATCCATCAGTAAGGTTCATCAACTATAGTGCTGTGCTGAGCGGGATTGAATTCTCGCTGGTGAAGGTTGTCTCTGAGTCGGTCTTTCCCGCAGTCGCTGGCACGCGGAATCATCCTCAACTTAATCGAGCGCTCGTACCAGATGCTGACTTTTGTGAAGTTGGTGCTGTCCCGCTTTCCATTAAATGGTGGGATGAGCATGCCGATTACGGCCAGGGTGGGAGCGTTGAATTGCAACATGTCAGATATGGACGCGAGCAACTGAATCGCAATTTGGAGGAGGAGGCCGAGGTAAGAGAGGCTTTACAGAGAGTTGACGATGTGCTCAGGCTCCTTGCGGCAGCAGTTGGGGCCTGGGAGCAGTAGTAACCAGCAGTCCCGCCGCGCGAGCGGCATTGACCGGACGGATAGCGCCAAGCCAAACGAAGGAGCCTCACATGGCAAACCAGCAAGACATCGAAAACACATATGATTATATGGATGAATTATTTCGCTTCACCATAGGCGAACACGGCGATGTGACCTGCGCTCTATATAACGGCGATTTTTCGAAGAGCCTGGCACAGGCGCAGCAAGATAAACACGACTACATCCTCGATGCGATCCATTTCAAGGCAGGTGCAAGAGTGCTTGACATCGGCTGTGG
>WNFT01013997.1_pt1 | contig 11241 bp, 12 predicted proteins | sample 5400191 | NCBI WGS metagenome assembly WNFT01 (sample SAMN13153359, study PRJNA577476) | soil metagenome | isolation source: 80 cm saprolite under Madrone tree | place: USA:California | collected 2016-06-14
GCGGACCGACCTCACGCGGTCAGCGACGAAAGACATCGCCGGAGCGATGAATGCGATTCTGGCGGACGTGTTCGCCCTTTATCTGAAAACGAAGAATTTCCATTGGCACATGAGTGGTCCGCACTTCCGCGATTACCACCTGCTTCTCGACGAACACGCCGATCAGCTTTTCGCGATGACCGACCCAATTGCAGAGCGAGTTCGAAAAATCGGCGGACTTACGCTGAGATCAATTAGTCACATCTCGCGCACTCAGCGCGTGCTCGATAATGATGCCGAATACGTCGAGCCATTGGACATGATCGCGGAGCTCGCAGAAGACAACAAAACTTTAGCTTCGCGCTTGCGCGAAGCGCACAACGTCTGCGAAGAACATCGCGACGTCGCTACTACAAGTTTAATCGAAGTTTGGATCGATGAAACCGAGCGGCGGACGTGGTTCCTGTACGAAACAACTCGCCGCAGGAATTAACTCGGCGCAGATCCGAAGCAAACCGAGCTAATCGCTTCTGTGTAAATGGCCTCGAAAGAAAAAGCGAGCTCGCGCAGAAAACCACGCATCTCGCGTGGCCTCTTCACCTCTCCCCTTCAATCAAAGGGGAGAGGACTGCTTGTCGCGACGTAGTGAAGCGTAGCGGAAGGTGGGGCGTTGGGCCGTTCCACCTCCCTTTGCCGTAATCGACCCTCACCCTCCCCTCTCCCTCACGGAGGGCGAGGCGAACCCTGCGCGTCGTTCCTGCTAGGCCGACTCCTTTTAAGTCCTAACTCCGTCCCCGCGTCATGCAATCTTTTTTTCGCCTCTGCTCTTGAACCAAAGGAGCGAGGACTGAAAAGTGCGCGGCGTTGTGGTAACCTCTCGCCTCTCCCTTTAAACTAAAGGGGAGAGGATTGAGGTGAGGGGGTTGGCTCTCTGTCTATCGGCGCTGCCTTCTTCTCCTCAATTCGAGATTCTGCACGTTCTTGTGTTCTTGGAGTCGAAGGCAGTCGCGGCCCTCCCGTATGCCATTTTCGCCTCTCCCCGTGGGAAGGGGGAGAGGACTGCTTGTCGCGCCGTAGTGAAGCGTAGGTGGAAGGTGAGGGCGCGGTTCGTTCAGCGCTCTGTGTGTCATAACAAACCCTCACCCTTACGGAGGGCGAGGCGAACCGTGCGCGTCCTTCCTGATTGTCCGGCTTCTTGCCGTTCAACGGCATTCCTGGCCCGAAAAATCAGCCGAACAGCGCAGCTTGTCGGTAGGGCGAGACTTCGTCGAGCCGACTAATTCCACGGCTCCGCAGAGCGTCGCCCTACAGGAGTTAGAATGCGATTTCGCCATCACGGAAATGGGTGTTGCTATCTCAATCCGGGGAGGTCGCCCGAAAATGTTTCTCGTAAGGATCGGTTTCGCGGAAGATGGATGGCTCGACTGTGCGCGGCCGGACAGTGCGCGCTTTCGAGTAATCTCCCCCTTCAACCAAAGGAAAGCACTCACATGCGCGTGCGTTCGCCGTCGGCGACATCACACAAAAAGAACGAGCTCGCGCAGAATATCTGCGCGAGCTCGATTCAATCTTCGATCGGTGCGGCTGGCTATTGCACAGAGAAGCCACCCGGGGAAGCGGGATAAAAGGAGTACCAGCCATTCCCGTCGTTTAAGTTATAGGGCGCGGGGGCATTATTGGCCTCCCACCAGACACCCGTAAACCCATCCTGGACACCTCCGTTAGTCATGCAGACAATCCAATAAGTTGTCCCCGCAGTGAGCGTGGTGCCGGCAGGAAACCTGGCTCGTGCTGTTGCGCAAGGCGCAGCAGGAGCCGTGGCTGTTGCCGCAGCAAGTTGCGCATTGGGGACACCCAGGCAGGCATCATCAAAAATGGCAACCGTAAACTTCAGCGAGGTGGCTACGCAGAAACCGGAATCGGTGACTGAAACCGTTGCTTGTCTCAGCGGCCCAGTGTGACCGGCGACGAACCGATAAGCGATCCATTGCGTTGCCCCCGGCGCGAAGCAATTGGTTGGTCCCAGTACGAAGTAACCGTTATTGGTGTCGTAGTTGCAAGCAGTGCAGGTATTCACCACTAAGTTGCTATAAAACGGAGCGACAGCGGGAGCATCCGGAGCGCTCATGGCCGCCATGGGACCTCTATAAGCAGCCGGAGCTTTTAACTTCTCGTGCTGTGCGAAGGCCGTTCCGCAAGCCATGATCGCAACAAATAGACAGCACAATGTGCGTAACAAGATTTTTCCTTTCATAATGTTTTTATTGTTCTTTCCTCTAATGTTTAGTGTTTTGGTTGTTAGTTTGCAGCAGGACTGCTGCGTGACCACCGATCCTTTTGGGGTCGGCAATTAATGTCAAGCAAAAAATTCCAGAAATGCACAAAAATCGTCTTATTGAGTCCCTACGATTGCAGAGACAACGGCCAGGTCGTCGGATTTCAGAGGCAGGAGAAGATGATCGTGGACTCCAGGTCAGAGCTTCTTTTTCCCGCCTGTTTTCGATGGCGCGGCGGGTAGAGCGATCGCCGTTTTGCCCACCTTCGTCAGCATGCGGCCGGACATCTTCCAAACCGCTCAGCCCGCGGTGCCACTCCGTGGATTGAACGGCTCGCCCCAATAATCAGCGCGTCTTGGCGCAGAATTCTTGAGCTAACTCGGCTAACGAACTTAGGGCGTGAACTTATAGATCGCGCCTTCGCCACCGTCACCACCGTGGACAGTCGCGCCGTAAAAGTTTCCGGCTCCATCAGCGACCATGCCGTTATAGGCATAGGCTCCGTCGGGTGGGCCTTGGAAACGATGAGCTACTCTCTCCCTCCACGTTCCGTTGGGCCCTGGAGCGAGCCCGAAGATCGTGCCGCTTCCAAACCCGCCCTCACTCGTCGTGCCATAGAGGTTACCCGCCCTGCCAAACACCAGGTTGCCAATTGAGCTGTTTCCATCTGTTCCACTCCTGAAGCTGTAGAGGACCTCTTCCTTCCATTCGCCCACTGGGCTCGGCGAGAGCTCGTAAACCGAGCCAAGGTTATTCGCTCCGTCATAGTAAGTCGTACCGTAGACATTACCAGCGGGATCGAAGATCAAACCGCCATATGGAAATCCCGCGTCTGGCTGACCTTTAAAAGAATAGATAGTCTTGAAATCCCATTCCCCGGTCGGAGTGGGTGTGAGCTCAAAAGCCGTGCCTTTTCCGTACGCTCCACCGGCCGTGGCCGCGCCATAGAGATGTCCGCCGCGAAGAACCAATCGCCCAGCCGAGCCTGTTGCCCCATCCGTCCCACCAGTAAAGGTATGGATGACCTTCAGAGTCCAGTGGCCAGTTTGGTTAGGGTGCAGTTGAAAGATGACCCCGAGCCCGTCCGCTCCGCCCGTCGGCGCCATTCCGTAAAGATTGCCATGCTGGTCAATCGTTAGGCCGGCCCCCGGTCCGGAACCATCGTTGCCACCGGTGAAGGAATGAATCACAGTCTGGGTCCAGGTTCCGCCAGAGTTAGTCAGCTTATAAGCCACGCCGCAGCCGCCCTCACAATTACCCGAGCCGCCCGTGACCGCAGTCCCGTAAATGTTCCCCTGAGCATCGAGGGTGACACCTTTATAGGGTTCCCCTCCATCCGCGCCACCGGTGAAGCTGTAAAGCACCGTGTGAGCCCAGCCAGTGTCTGAGGAGGTCAACTGCCAAACCGTGCCGCCGCCAAAATCCCCGCCCAGCACCGTCGTGCCGTAAAGATTGCCTGTGCTGTCAATAACCAAGTCAGTATCGGCGTACTCGCCATCGTCTTCGCCGGCGAAGCTATAGATTATCTCCGTGGTACCGGCCGCCCTGACAACGGCGACCGAGGTCGCAATCACCGCGAAAACAGCAAGAACCCTAACTGGCACATAAGTCGCAGATTTCATAGAAACTATTCCAACCTGGGATTCGCCGCTGCGTCAAGAACTATTTGGTTACGAAACCACCGGTCGAGCGACTACCACCGCGGCGGCGCATAAGCCCGCTGCTGTTACCGGGCGCCATAGATAGCTCGGATTGTTTGCAAACTGTGAACGAGTGCAACGTGGCCTCTCAGAAATTCACACAAATGTACGTGACACTGTGACTCTCAGAAATTCACACAAATGTACGTGACACTGTGACAGACAAACCGTGTAATCGCCGAAAGACGGCTATCCTGCCGGCGAGAACCCTACAGAAAAAGCCACCATGCCATACGTCACCGTCGGAAAAGAAAATGGAGGCAACATCGACATCTATTATAAGGATTGGGGCAAAGGACAGCCCATTGTCTTCAGTCACGGCTGGCCTCTCAGCGCGGACGCTTGGGAAGACCAGATGTTGTTTCTCGGAAATCACGGGTACCGCTGCATCGCGCATGACCGGCGCGGTCACGGCCGCTCGAGCCAGCCATGGAGCGGCAATGACATGAATACCTACGCCGACGATCTGGCCAAGGTGGTGGAGGCGCTCGATCTGAAAGATGCGATTCATGTCGGTCACTCCACAGGCGGCGGCGAAGTCGCACGTTACATTGGTCGCCACGGTACAAAACGCGTCGCCAAAGCCGTGCTGATCAGCGCGATCCCACCGCTGATGCTAAAGACGACTGCCAATCCCGGCGGCACGCCGATCGAGGCGTTCGATCAGCTCCGCGCCAACACCCTCGCCGACCGCTCGCAGTTCCTCAAAGATCTTAGCGCACCGTTTTTCGGAGCAAACCGCCCGGGCGCCAAAGTCTCGCAGGGCCTGCGCGACTCCTTCTGGCTGCAGGGAATGGTGTGCGGATTCGTTGGATTCTACGGATGCATCAAGGTTTTTTCCGAGACCGATCAAACTGAGGATCTCAACAAGTTCGACGTGCCGACGCTCATCATGCACGGCGACGACGATCAGATCGTGCCGATTGGCGCTTCGGCCATGCTCTCATCCAAGATCGTCAAGAACGCGCAGTTGAAAGTTTACAAAGGCGCGCCCCACGGTATGCCTTCGACCCTGAAGGACCAGATCAACGCCGATCTGCTCGCGTTCATCAAAGCTCAGGAGGAACTCAAATGATATTGCACGTATACACCATCATTCACGTTTTGATTAGCCTCGCCGCAATCTTCACGGGTCTCGTTGTTCTATTCGGCATGCTCGCCGGAAAACGTCTCGACGGTTGGACCAAATGGTTCCTAATTACAACCGTTGCCACAAGCGCGACCGGCTTCTTCTTTCCGTTTCATGGTTTCACGCCGGCTACCGCCCTTGGAATCTTGTCGCTGCTCGTACTCGCGGTAGCAATCTACGCGCGTTGCGCGCGGCAACTCGCAGGCCACTGGCGTTGGATTTACGTCGTCACCGCCGCGACCGCCCTCTATTTCAATTGCTTCGTAGGCGTGGTGCAGGCATTCGAAAAAGTACCGGCGCTGAAAGCGATGGCGCCGACGCAGACCGAACAGCCCTTTAAGTTCACTCAGCTTGTCATCTTGGCGCTTTTCGTCCTGTTCACAATTATTGCAGCTGTTAGGTTCCGTCCCGAAACGGTCAGGACGTGACGCGTGAGATCGGCGGGGCAACCTCTTTGGGGCGCTCGAAGCGCATAGCCTGGCCGCGCGCGCTAAGGAGCTCTCCGTTCTAATCGGACAAAATGAGCACGAAAATTTCTTTAAAAAAATACTTGACTGATTAGTCTACATGGACAATGTTGAGGCATGCCTAGAGTAAGTGACATGAAGAAGCGCCTGACCGACGCGGCCCTCGATTTGATGTGGGAAAACAGCTACGGCACCACTTCGGTGGACGCGATCTGCGAGCGGGCCGGCGCAAAAAAGGGCAGCTTTTATTATTTCTTCAAGTCAAAGTCCGAGCTCACCGCGGCGGCATTGGAAGCAGAATGGAACAAAAACAAGGCGAACATGGACGCTCTTTTTTCCCCAACAGTTCCACCTCTCGAGCGGTTCGATCGCTACTTCGATCATGTGCACGACCGTCTGGCCGAGCTTCAGGAAGAGTGCGGCTCCATCCTCGGGTGCCCTCTCTTAAGCATCGGGAGCGAAGTGAGCACACAGGATCAGGGTGTGCGCGCTACCGTTGATCGCATCTGGGATCGGAAGATAAAGTATTTCGAGTCCGCTATCCGGGACGCGCATGCGCAGGGGCTGATTATGGCGCCAGATCCCGAAGCGAAGGCGAGGGCGCTTTTCGCCTGCTATCACGGCACCCTCGCGCAAGCGCGAATTCAAAATGACCTCAGCTTGCTCCGCAATTTCAAGCAGGTCGCAATGGAGGTTTTGGGCGTGAAACAGGCACACGCAAAGTCCTCGTAACGATCTTTTTTTTGCCAATTTTATAGATGACTAGTCAAGTATAAACGGATAAAAAACGAAACTCAGCCTCATGACAACTGAACAGCAACCAGAAGCAGCAACTGCAGTTTTCCTCCAGACGGTATCAGCGGCGATTACGCAGCTGAAACAAAAGCTACAGAAGGATTACGAACAGGCCTATCCCGGCCTGCACGAGATCATCCGTCTCGTCCTTGACGAAGAAGAAGCAAACGCGTGGGAGCTATCATTTCCGCATTTGTTTCTGCCTGATTTGGTAGAGGCGCACGTCGCTAAGCTCAATCTGCAACCGGCGGAAAACAAGCACGACAATGTTTTCGTTCCCCGCCGTCTTACCGCAATCCCAACCTACCAGCCCGCTTTGGCCCTATGAGGATAGCTAAGCTAGTGCAACGGCGGCGACGGACATTTCTCACGAGATCAACCGCAACCAACGAAAGGATAATCTAATGAACAACAAATCATTTTCAGGCAAAGTCGCACTGGTGACCGGAGGAACCTCCGGCATCGGTAAAACCACCGCTATCGAATTCGCCCGCGGCGGCGCCAAAGTCGTCCTCTCCGGCCGGCGCGAAAAAGAAGGCGAGCAAGTCGTCGCGGAGATCAAAAAGCTCGGCGGCGCCGCTGCTTTCATTCGTGCGGACGTGGCAAAGGACGCCGATGTCAAAGCAATGGTCGACTTCACCGTCGCCACCTATGGCCGGCTCGACATCGCTTTTAACAACGCCGGCGTCGAATGGACGGGCCCGCTCGATCAGGCAACCGAAGCCGAATACCGCCGCGTCTTCGACATCAACGTTTGGGGCGTTCTGAATTCGATGCGTCACGAAATCCCCGCCATGCTAAAAAACGGCGGCGGGGCAATCGTTAATACCTCCAGCGTGGCCGGGCATATCGGCTTAGCCGAAGTCAGCATCTACATCGCGTCCAAGCACGCAGTCGAAGGCTTGACCAAGGCTCTCGCGATCGAGTTCGCCAAACAAAACATCCGCATCAACGCCGTCGCCCCGGCCGCTGTCGCGACCGACATGGTCGATCGCTTTGCCGGAAAGGAAGGGGAAATGCGCGATTACCTCAAGTCCCTTCACCCTGTCGGGCGCATCGGCACTAGCAAAGAGATCGCCACGGCGGTTCTCTATCTCTGCTCCGACGACGCGAAATTCACCACCGGTACCTCTCTGGTCGTGGATGGAGGCTTTCTGGCGCAATGAAAAAACTATGTGGCAACGATCGTTGAATTCAACAACCTGGAACATCTGGAAATTTCTCAGAACACAAAAAATTGAAACAAAGGAAATCTAACTTATGAAAACTAAATTCTATTGGGTCGCACTTCTCGCGAGCGCGGCCATGATCGCTCAAGCAAAAGCAGGGGGCTATCATGGAGGAGGAGCAGGAGGAGGACACTTCGCCGGTGCCGGTCCCGCTCCGATGCGGGGCGGTGGTTCCTCATACTTTCATTCGATGCCAACGCGAAGTTTCGGCGGCGGACGGATGATTTATTCGGGGCAACGCTTCCCGTCGGTCGGGATGCGCTCGCCGGGATATCGTCAGCACTACATTAATCCGAATGGAGGCGCGGCGGTCCGAACATCTCAGTTGACGCCCGGAAATATTAATCGGGGCGATCGTATTGCCCGATTCTCAAACGAAGGAAATCGTGGAGGAAATCACGCGATTACCAATGCGCGCGGCGGAGTAGATGGCGCAAGCCGGGTCCGCAGCGGAAATAATCTGCCCACGAACTGGCGGAATCACGTCGTGGCGCAGCATTCAGCCAATTGGCAGCGCAATTGGAATCGCAGCCGCGATCACGTCTGGCACGGGCATCATTGCCGATTCATCAACGGGTCCTGGGTCATCTTCGACTTCGGATTCGATCCATGGTGGCCGTATTGGTATCCGTACGACTATTACGCCTACGGTTACTACGGGGATCCGTACAACTACGAACCGTCCTATTACGATTCGGGTGCTTACCAAAGCCAGGAGTATTATGGACAAAACGGCTACGGCGATGACTACGCCAATTCCACCGTCGCTGCCGCGCAGGAGCGACTCGCGGGTCAAGGTTATTATCGGGGAGAAATTGACGGCATCTCTGGCCCGGAAACCCGTCGCGCCATCATGCGTTATCAAAGTGACCACGGCTTGGGCGTGACCGGGCGTCTAAACATGGACACGCTGCGCGCTTTGGGGTTGCCACGAGCGGCGAGCAACTAACAAGGAAATCAAGAGGAGCATGACGAAGACAAAATCTAATGCCATCACCGACTCAGACTGGAACGTCTCATTCTGGTTTGCTGTTCTCAGCCCTGGGCTCGGGATTCTGGTCGGCGTTCTCGCCCTTCTCTTGTTCTACCACTGACGACAACGAAAGGACTCGAATGAACTCGAGAGAGAAAATACACGGTGAGCGATCTCTTGGGGAGCAAGAAAAAAGAATCAGACCTCAGCAACGCCGTGCTTCGCCCAAATGGCGCGACGTGTTGCGTCGCTGGCGAATAGACCGCGTTCTGTCTCCAAAGAGGGAGTCGCCATTGCTCCTTCAGTGGGATGGCAAAATCCTGCCATCGCGCAATGGCGGAAGACAGAAGAGCACGGATAGCTTTGAGCGTTTAACAACCACTTCATGAAAGGTCCATATGACTTCCGAAAATAGCGATGCCGCAATGAAGGCTTATCTCCGTGAGATCGGACGCACTCCGCTCTTGACCCCGCCACAGGAAATCGAGCTCGCAGCAAAGATCAGAAATGGTGATCGCACGGCGCGCGCGCTCATGATCAGCTCAAATTTACGCCTCGTTGTCACGATCGCACAGGACTACGCGAGTCTCGGTTTGCCTCTTCTTGATGTGATCTCCGAAGGAAACATCGGATTGATGACGGCGGTCGATCGGTTCGATCCCTCGAAAGGCGCAAAGCTCAGCACCTATGCGGCGTGGTGGATCAGGCAATCGATCAAGCGTGCCCTCTCTAATCAGAGCAAGACCATCCGGTTGCCCGTTCATCTGGGCGACAAAATCGCGAAGGTGCGCCGCGTCGCGCTGCACATGAGCGAGGAGCTCGGCCGCGAGCCAACCGATGACGAGCTTGGCGTAGAGATCGGCATTGCCAGCGAAAAAGTTTCGCAATTAAAAGCCGCTTCGATTCGTCCTGCTTCGCTCGACGCGCCAACTAGTGACGATGATTTGACGGAGTTTGGCGAAAGTGTCGAGGACGAACAGGCACGAACGCCGTTTGAATTATTGCGCGACAAAGACCTGCACAATGATGTCGACGGCCTGCTCGAGGCGCTCAACGATCGGGAGAAGAAAATCATTTCCCAGCGTTTTGGTTTCGATGGCGGAGCGCGGAAGACGCTCGAAGAAATCGGCAGGAAATTGGGCGTCTCGCGCGAGAGGATCCGTCAATTGGAGAATATCGCGCTCTCGAAATTACGCCGCGCGCTCAGCCAAAAGGAGGATCCAATCGGGCTTCCGGTCGCAGCTTAAAAAAGCATCCATCACTCAAATTTCGGACAGCGATCTCGCCGCAAATATTACGACCCGCCGAAAAAACATTATGAATAGAATCATTGAGGCAAACTTTTTTCTGCAGGCCTTTGAAGCGATCAAAGAGAAACCGCGCATCTTAATCATCGATAACAACCGCGATTTTACTTACTCTGCCAAAGTCGCGCTGGAGAGGACCGGGGGCTACTCGGTTTGGGAAGAGAACGAACCAGCCAGGGCTCACCAAACAGCGCAGCGCGTTAAGCCCGACCTCATCCTTCTTGATATTGCGATGCCGGAAACCGATGGCGGCGAAATCGCCGCGCGGATTGAATCTGATCCGGCGTTGCACAGAACACCGGTTGTCTTTCTGACGGCTCTCGTCACTAAAGCTGAGGCAAGAGCGGGCCTGGAGATCCAAGGCCATCCATTTCTGGCCAAGCCGATCAGTATTCCGGAGTTGGTCGCAGGCATCGAACGAAATCTGCCTGCGCACGTTCCGTTCTCGTAAGCGACCGAAAGGAGAGACGCACATGATCTATTTGAAAGCATTCATTGCCGGGTTTGCTTCCACGCTGGTGTTTCACCAGGGTGTGCTGTGGCTGCTGTACGCGGTAGGATTTTCGCCGCGAGCGCCTTGGAACATGACGCCAGTCCCGCCGCTTAATATACCTGCAGTGATTTCCCTCGCGTTCTGGGGTGGCCTGTGGGGAATCCTGCTGTGGGCTCTGATCGCTGCTTCCAGTGGCGGCGCCTATTTGATCATGGCGCTCCTGATCGGGGCGCTGGGTCCGAGTCTGGTCGCGTGGTTCGTAGTAATGCCGATGAAGGGCATGGGCCTCGCCGGCGGCTGGGACCCGAAAATCATCGTAAGCGGACTGCTGCTGAATGGCGGTTGGGGACTCGGCACCGCGCTGCTGATCCGGCTACTGACCCGAGTCAATGTTTCATAAGGGAAATGACAATGAACGACAAATCATATGGCAAGTTTAGGCCATTGCCGCAAGTGTGGAGACACGAAACGCTAAACAATTTTTGAAAACCAAAAAATGAAAGGCACACAATGAAAAATGGAAAACTGACAGATAAGGTTGCAGTGGTGACTGGCGCGTCGAAAGGAATCGGCGCGGGTATCGCCAAACAGCTCGCCGCCGAAGGCGCGGCTGTGGTCGTTAATTACGCATCCTCGAAATCGGATGCTGACAAAGTCGTTGACGAAATTAGCAAGCGCGGCGGAAAAGCGATCGCCGTTCAAGGCGACGTCGCGAAGAAGAAAGATATCGAGCGTCTGTTCGCTGAAGCAAAGGAGGCGTTCGGGAAGATCGACATCCTGGTTAACAACGCCGGTGTCTACGACTTCAAACCTCTTGAAGAGATCACGGAGAATGAATTTCACCGCGAGTTTAACACCAACGTTCTTGGGATGATGCTGGCGACGCAGGAGTC
>WNFT01007136.1_pt1 | contig 11240 bp, 11 predicted proteins | sample 5400191 | NCBI WGS metagenome assembly WNFT01 (sample SAMN13153359, study PRJNA577476) | soil metagenome | isolation source: 80 cm saprolite under Madrone tree | place: USA:California | collected 2016-06-14
ACGGATGGATGTACAATAAATGCATCAGAGACCCGAGAGTTCCCAGCCATAACAGAGGGAGTCAGATATATGGTTGAGATGACAGTTGAAAGCGTGCGTATCAATTTGCAGACATCGCAGCGAGTGGTCATCTTGAAAGCGACGAAGCAAGAGCGTTACCTGTTTATCTGGATAGCGCATGCTGAAGCATATGCAATTGCTATTGAACTTCAAGGGACGAGTTCACCTCGCCCTCTCACGCATGACCTGCTGAAGAATATCATCGGTGATCTTGGAGCTAAAATCGTAAGCATTGTGATCTCGGACCTGATCGAAGACATCTTCTATGCACGTATCGTACTGGATGTTGCGGGACGGCATGTCGAAGTTGATTCGCGCCCCAGCGATGCTATCGCGCTTGCTGTACGTGCAAAGACACCGATTTATGTCGAGGAGAGTGTACTCGAACGCGCTGGAGTGGCTCTGGAGGCTACTGACGAGCCACTTACACAAAAATCTGACCCACAAAAGGAAAAGGAAGAGGATAACCTGGAAGCGTACCGGGACTTTATCAACACCTTAGATGTGCTGGATGAGTTTGGGAAAGATTAGCGCGAATGCAGCAGCGCTTTAAAGAAGCGAACCAGAATCCGTGAGAGCAGCCCATACATCAGTAAGGCAAAAATGATTATCAGGTCGCTGTACAATTCTGTGCCGTACAGAATTGGTATCTTGATGTTCTCCAAAAGCAGTCGAAAAGGCAGTACGAAGATAGCGCTTAGCGTATAAACAAGCCCTACCCACAGATTGTTACTTGAGAACCCAAAGAGCAAGCAGATCAGGCGCAAGAGCAACAATAATTCCACAGCTACAAAGAATAAACCTACAAATGCCGGAAATGAGCTTCGATGTGGTTGACGTGGTGCAGCTTTACGAGTATGTATGTGTGGCGGAACACCTCCAGCCTGCCTACCGTTGTGGCCCTCTGCGGGGGCTGACGGCAAAACTGGATAGGCAGGCGGTATCCCCGGCGCTCGACTAAATGAGCCAATAGGACCTGCGCTCTGTCTTGGAAAAGGCCGTTCATCTAATTGCGGAGCCGGAACACCCTTATGGATATCTGAAGCATTAGGCGACAGGAAAACCCGCGACATCGGTTCTGTCTGCTGCTCATGATCGTCTATCTGACCTTCTTCTGATTCCTGTTTGCGCATTGTCTTGTGTTCTCCGGGACAAAATCCTGCTAAGCCATCTATCTCATTATGACGTGCTGACCCGACCTGCATCAAACCTGAGATCGTAATACTATAGAAGCATACGTCTCTCTGCGCTCCATTACCTGTACTTTTCGCTCATCCACCAGTAACACCCGCAAGATTGTAATCACTCACCTTTGCGTCCTTTACCTGACTTGAACTCATGCGCACCAGCCAGGGATTCGCCACTTCTTATCGTCTCTGCTCCTAAAGTTGCCTCTAACCGCAGGCCCTCAGCCAAAGATTTCCCCAACCCGCCATGAGAAATCCTTTCTGCATGCGATGCTCAACTGTTCACTTCCTCGTCTTGATTGTCTCACCTCTGACTTTTGAGTGTCAATATTGGCAACAACTCTTGATTTTCTCAATATGTGAATTCTGGTGGGATAGGCCGAAGGGCGTCAGCTTACCTGCGCCCTTCGTTTTTCATCCTTTTCAGTTTACTCAGGCTACCTGGTGCTTGTCGGACTCCTCACCAACTTCTTCTTCCAGACGTTGGGCCTTCACCTCGCGCCACACACCAGCCGCGAAGTGAAAAGCCAACGCTGGGAAGAGGAACTGTGGGAAGAGCAAGAGGAGCACGGGGTAGCATAAGCCGTGGTATAATGAGCCGACAGCAGCTTTGAGGCACACCGTAGCATAGAGAGCGGAGTCGCAATTGTCCGGCCCCGCTCTCTACGCCACTTGGCACCCTATGATAGAATTAGACCATATTCGTAGTCACGTAGAGGAGCATTTTAGCACTAATGATACAGACTGGCAATCATCCACAGGAGCAGCAAAACACAATAGCGGGAAGCAAGCCACGCCTGCGCTTCGCTCCCAGTCCAACTGGACTTGCGCATATTGGCGGGTATCGCACTGCTCTCTTTGACTGGCTCTATGCACGCCACACCGGTGGCACATTCATTCTGCGTATTGAAGACACCGATGTAGCACGTACAGAGGAAGGCGCAGTTGAGTACCTCATGGAAGGCTTGCAGTGGCTTGGTATGGACATCGATGAAGGCCCCCTGGTCGGAGGGCCGTATGGCCCTTATTACCAGACGCAGCGCAAGGCGCTCTATCAATACTACACGCACCAATTGATCGCATCCGGTCACGCTTATCGCTGCTACTGCACGCCTGAGCGGCTAAGACAGATGCGCGATGAGCAGATCGCAAATAAAATGCCTCCCCGCTACGACCGGCGCTGCCGTTACCTGAGCGAAGAGGAGCGCGCGGCCAATGATGCCGCAGGCCTTACATGGGTGGTGCGTTTCGCTATGCCGTTAGAGGGTGAGACGGTTGTGCATGACGAACTGCATGGAGATATCGTTTTCAATAATGCTGACATTGACGATCATATCATTCTCAAATCCGACGGCTTGCCGACCTATCATCTCGCGCATATCATCGATGACCATCTGATGGGTATTACACACCTGCTGCGGGCCGAGGAATGGATCTCCAGCGCACCACGGCACATACAAATCTGGCAGGCGCTTGGATGGCAGCCACCGCTACTCTATCACGTTCCAGACGTGTTGGGAAAGGATAAGAAGAAGCTCAGCAAGCGCCACAATGCACCATCCTGGAGAGAACTACAGCAGAAGGGGTACTTGCCAGAGGCAGTCCTCAACTTCCTGGCATTACTCGGCTGGTCATATGACGATAAAACCGAGTTTTTCACACGCGAGGAATTGATTCGCGTATTCACATTGGATCGCATCGGCATCGCCGGTGGCATTCTCGATATGCAGAAGCTCGAGTCGATGAACGGCGTCTATATCCGCAAATTGCCCCTGGACGAGTTGACACGGCGCACCATTCCCTACATGGAGCGCCCCGAGGCTGAGGGCGGATTGCCCGATAGTATCCCGCGTCCACTCGATCCTGCATATACAGCACGCGTGCTCCAGCTTGAGCAGGAGCGCATGAAAACATTAGGCGATGCCGCGCCCAAAGTTGTGTTCTTCTACCTGGATGACCTGGCCTACGAATCCAGTATGTTGATTCAGAAAGGCATGGATGCAGACAGCACACGAGCAGCCTTATTAACTGCTCTAAACCTGTTGTCCGGTATCGAACCATGGCAACACAGCGCCTTAGAGCCACCCATGCGCGAGCTGGCAACGGAGCTTGGCCTGAAAGTAGGCCAGCTCTTCGGTTCTATCCGCGTAGCAGTCAGTGGAAGCAACGCCACTCCCCCACTCACCCAGATGATGGAAGTACTCGGTCGCAAGCGCACGTTGCAGCGCATCGAGCAAGCGATAGAAAAGCTGGCCTGAATTTGTCAGGCTAGCCAGTTGACACCGTCCCAGTGAGCCATCCCGAAGAGGGATCATATGTCACAGAGAGATTATATTCTCAGAATAGTAGAAGAGTTTGGCAGGGCGTTAGCCCAGGTAGTCTATCACCGGCAAATCAAGGATTACGCGGCAGCCCATAGCCTCATCGATGAACAATGTAAGCAGGCACTCGGCATGGGTCTCGGCTTTATTCACTCACTGCCCGAGGAAACGGTGTTGTCGCTGCTCACGTCGTTTGGTACATTGAACACCGAAAAGTGCTGGCTGCTTGCCACACTGCTTAAAGCGGAAGGCGACATCTACCAGGATCAGGGCAACTCCGATGAAAGCTACTATAGCTATCTCAAGGCATTGAACCTGTTCCTCGAAGTCCTGTTGCTCGACACTGCCATCAACGGTACGGAGTTTGTGCCCGAGGTAGAGGGCCTCCTGCACAAGTTAAGCGACTACGAATTACCGGTCAATACAAAACTAAAGCTTTTTCAGTATTTTGATCAAACGGGCAGGTATGCCAGGGCTGCGGATCTGCTCTTTGAACTGCTCGAAACGGGCAATCCAGATAGAGATATACTTGCGCGCGGCATTGCCTTTTACCAACGGCTCAAGAGGAAAAGCGATGCCGCGCTGAGCGCAGGCAATTTTTCAAGAGTAGAGGCAGAAGAGGGTTTGGCACGCTTGTTAGGATTCAAACACTAGCAGGCAGGCACCTGGACAAGTTACCTTTGCTTGTTTTACACTTACTTAATACAGTTTAACTTGGCAGTTAACTTGCTATTAACAAAACCATTCCAGGAAAGTAAGTGTAGAGCATGCCTGCAAGCCAGACCCAGCAAATCTTTCTGCCCCGAAGAGGTACACGCGTGTCAACAACAAAATCATCTCAGGTTGTAAGAAATACAGTTGCCAATACCTGGCGCTGGCTGTGGCCCGATTTGCTCATGCGCATCATTCCCCTGGCCATCATCCCCTTTCTCTACATCGCTATTTTTCACTTGCCACTGGCTTTTTTGGGTCTGACGCTGCACAACTGGCCCCAACAACTCGTTATTGGCCTGGTTGTCGGCGTGGTTATGACTTCTTTCGCCATCACGTATCGCATACTGATCGTTGGCCCCTGGTTTCGCTGGCCTACACCCGGCGACCACCTGCTTCAGGGCTTTTTCTACCTGGTCATTAATGGGCCAGTCGAAGAGCTATTTTTCCGTGGCTTTCTGCTGGCGGCGGTAACGCAGTGGACAGGCTGGATAGGCTGGGGCTGGCTTGCCAGTACAGCCATCTATACCCTGTATCATCGCCTGGGCAAATGGAGCTGGAGGAGCGTAGGAGGGGTGGGCCTGGCAGGTCTGGTCTTCAGTTTCTTATACCTGGCACAACCTGAGCCTCGTTCATTGCTGGCTGTCGTGATCGTGCACGGTTTAACTACCTGGGGCTTTCTCAGCCTGGGGGACGAGGTGATGTACAGGAGATGGAAACGCAGGCAGGCCTAAACGTCCACCTCGATCCCAATACCCAGTTCACGCGCCCTGGCATAGACATGTAAAGCCACAGCAACATCCTGCACCGCAACACCCACCGACTTAAAGAAAGTGACCTGGTCTGCCGCCTGCCGACCCGGCTGCATCCCTCTCACTAAGTCGCCCAGTTCAATCCAGCTTTCAGGTCGAGCAATCCGCCCGCTCGCTTGCAGCAGGTCGCCCGCTTCAACCAGCGCCGACTCGCGCTGGTCAACCACGATGCGGGCATGTGCAAGCGTTTCCGCATCCACCTCGCACATCTCGGGAGTGAATGCGCCAATCGCATTGATATGCGCTCCTGGTGCAACCTCGCTCCAATGAAAAAGTGGAGCAGTCGCAGTTGTAGCGCATGCCACCAGCAGCGCGCCTGCAAGAGCCTCACCCGTAGAAGAAGCGCGATGCATAGGGGGACATGATGGGCCAAGCATAGCCCGCAAGCTCGTAACCAGCTGTTGATAGTGCTCATCGTTACGATTCACTACACGCACCTCGCGTAAAGGGCGCACAGTATGGATGGCCAGTACCTGCATGGGAGCCTGCACACCTGCTCCAAACAGCGCCAGTATATCGGCATCCTCTCGAGCGAGTAGGGATGTTGCCAGCCCCGAGACAGCGCCTGTACGCATGGCAGTCAGCCACCCTCCTTCGAGAATTGCCAGCGTTTTACCGGTTGTGGCATCCAACAAAAGCACTGAGGCGTAGATACGCGGCAAATTTCTGAGCGGATTTCGTGGCATAACAGTCACCACCTTTAAACCAAAGGCGTGTCGTTCTATCGTTTGTAATAACGATGGCATCAGCAGAGCAACACCCTGCTCCGCAAGAGTAACTGCCATACGCTGTGGAGCCTCTGCCTGCCCGGCGCTCAACGCGCTGAAAGCAATGCGCATCGCTTCAATAGCTTCTGTCATATGCAAGCAGCGTTGGACATCGGCACGAGAAAGTATGAGGGCCATGAAACGATTCCCTTTCCTGTGCGTAGTATCGACTGTTGCCCAGGTCAAGAAGCAGTTTGGTGGCGCGGGTCGCCTGTCCCATGCGTTCTCTCCGTGTGTACAGCCTGCTCATATTCCTTCAGCGCGGCCTCGACTCGCTGGTGGATGCCTCTGCCCAGAGCCTGCAAACACGCTCACAAGCGTGAGCACATCTTGGACCAACTCTTCGGGGGGCCCTGACTCGTTAGTGGGTCCAGGACTTCGAGTCGAATGCTCCCTCCAAGATCGAACATGCATTCTATTTTACCTGCACGGTCTCTCTTTGTCAAGAAAACTGTACTGGTGATTCAGGGCTGTTGCAACATCTCCTTTTCCCCGCCGACCCGTCCAAAGAAGAAAGAAACGTGGGAACAGCCCCTACCTGGCAAGGGGCAGCGCCCTTTTGCACTCCCCATTTCTGAGCGGATGCCAGCTTCTTTTTGGTTGAAGGAGGACGATACACAAGAAAGGATGCCGCCTGTGGTGAAAACAAGAAAACACCTGGCGCTCCGTCCAGCTACTTCCCATGACCTTTTTACATATCTGTTGAGCGCTGTTGACAATTTGGAAGCGCCCATCAGTGGAGCGGTTCCCCCTCTTCCTCCACATCTTGTCTGTTTGGTACATGGTCATACGTTGCCCCGTGCTCATATGCTCCAGCCGCTCCGCCCGCCAGAGGGGTATGCTCCTGCTCGCTAGAGAATCCCTGCACCAGGCGTGCAGCAACCGATAGGGGTCGTGCGGGAAGGACGATCGAGAAGGTACTTCCTTCTCCCAGATGGCTGGTGACCTCGATGCGGCCCCCGTGTTGCCTCACAATTTTCTGGGCGATGTAGAGGCCTAGGCCGACGCCGACACTTGAACCCGTCTGTACCTCCACGCCTGGCACCCGGTAGAAGCGCTCGAAGAGGTGGGGGAGCTGCTCGGCGGGGATCCCCACTCCCTGGTCCTGTACCGAGACAACGTAGTCCTGGTCTCGGCGTTCCACTCTCAGGATGATCTGCGACCCCGGGGGCGAATACTTGTGCGCATTGGAGAGCAGGTTGAACAGGACCTGGCTGATCCGCTCCACATCGACCTCCACCTCCATCGTTCCCGCCGGGGCCTGTGGGAGGAAGACATACTCCACCGCGGCCAGGTACTCTTCCAACAGGTGCTGGCACAAAGCGACCAGGTCGCAAGGACGGCGGTGCAGGACGAACATGCCGGTCTCCACCAGGGACGTGTCGAGCAGATCATTTACGAGCAGTTCCATGCGCCGGATCGCTTGCTCCATCTTCACAAGGGATGCCAGTTCCGCCGACCCCTCCCGTTCGAGCCGACGATGGAGAATCTGGGCGAGGCCTTTCAGGACGGTCAGGGGCGTCCTGAGTTCGTGCGAGGCCATCCCGAGGAATACGTCTTTGGTGGCGTTGGCCTCCACCAGTTCGCGTGTGCGCGCCTGAAGCGTCTCCTCGGTCTCCTTCAGATCGCCCATGATATGAATCATGGCTTTGCGGCCATACTCCAGGCGCAGGGTAGACTGCTGCAAATCCTGCAGGATATGCAGCAGTGCGTGCCGCCACTTCTCGCCCTTGTGAACGCGCATTTCCAGCACCTGCTTCTCCTCCAGTACGCGCAGGTAGGCCTGGCGCAACTGCCTCAACTCCACTTCAGCAGGCACAGCAGATGAGGCCGTCTCTACGGCCTCCTGTTGCATGACCTCCATAGACGCTACCCTCTCCCCCCGGCTGTAGCCGTTCCAGTTCGCGCTTTTTCGCGCTTTAACTGCTCAATTTCTTTCTCCAGCGCGATCATCTTGAGTTCGCGCCCCACGACCACTTCCTCGAACTTCTGCAGGTCGAGAATCTTTTCCTGCAACTCAGCCTTCGACTCCTGCAGATCGCGCACCACCTTTTCGTAGGCACGCATATCGCGCAGGATGCCGATGGCCCCGATGACCTTGCCATCGCTGTCGCGCAGGGCCGAGGCATTGAGCGTGGTGGGAATGACCTCACCGGAGGCGCTGCGGGGATTGAGGCCAGCATTACGTGTGACGCCATGCTCAATGACCTCGCGCAGGGCGGCGAGAAACTCGCGCGTCTCTTCAGGGCTGATGAAGCGCGAGAGGGACTGCTCCAGCACTTCGTCTGGGCGGAAACCAAGCAGTTCATAGACGGCATCGTTGGCCTGCAGAATCCTGCCCTCCAGGTCGGAGACGAAGACCGGGTCGGGCGCGTTCTTAATCAAGCTATCGGAGTAGGCCAGCGCTTTGTCCAGTTTGCGCATATCGCGCAGGATGCCGATGGCCCCGATGACCTTGCCATCGCTGTCGCGCAGGGCCGAGGCGTTGAGCGTGGTGGGAATGACCTCACCGGAGGCGCTGCGGGGGTTGAGGCGGGCATTGCGTGTGACGCCACGCTCAATGACCTCGCGCAGGGCGGCGAGAAACTCGCGCGTCTCTTCAGGGCTGATGAAGCGCGAGAGGGACTGCTCCAGCACTTCGTCAGTGCGGAAGCCAAGCAGTTCATAGACGGCATCGTTGGCCTGCAGAATCCTGCCCTCCAGGTCGGAGACGAAGACCGGATCGGGCGCGTTCTTGATGATGATGTCGGCATCGAGTGAGCCGTGCGACTTGACATGCTGGAGTGGCTTGTGCAGCTCTACCGGTGTGGTCTTGGTTGATGCGACAGAATCTGCCATAAATGAATTCACCTCCTGTTGCACAGTGCTGGGCTCAGCAGAAGCTGAACCCGAGACAAACGCGGTCAAGGGTCAAAAGAGCAATCAGGGGCTCTTCCTGGAAAGCTCTCGTCAGCCCTGTTGTGGCACCTCCTGAAGAGGGAGGTGCTGGTTTACGCTGGAGGGGCCTTACGCGGTCGTTTCGTGCACAGCCGTGCGTGCTGTTTGCAGGCTGCCAGCACCCAGCTCGGGTTCTTACCGCCGGGAGCCTATCCATGGCTGACCAGAAATGCGGGAACACTGCCATACTCCGCCAAGACGACGACAGCTTCCGCAACCTTGTCATGGCCGGGTAGAAAAAAGGCACCGATTGCCATCTCCTGTCCACAGCCACACCAGCAGGTTCCAGTGGGCAGTAAGCGTTCCGACATAAGCCCCTCCTCCTTGTCTATGATCTAAGGTATCGTTGCTTGGATACCTTCCTTACTATTTAAACGACACTCATCTCCTTTTGGGAGACAAGAAAAGAGAGCCTTTTTGGCACCACATCCGAGGAAGCCCTGGCAGTCCCACGGTTTCCTGAGCGAGATAGAGCACAAAGCAGATACCGGCAATGAGCAGACCCAGGAGCCAGCCCCAGCGCAGGTTAGCGAAGATGCCCCAAGCCACTACCACGGCTCCAAGCACAGTGGCGAAAAGGGCCCAATGGGCCATCGCTCGACTGCTATCCTATCCAGCCAATTTGGCCAACACACCGATCATCAAGATGCTGGCCAACGGATAGCGCAATCCCTGGCGCGAACGTCGATCTGGCATCGTTTGCAAACACCTATAGAGCATCTCTAAATCAAACAGCAGCGCTTCGTTGGGAAGATGAACGTAGTACTTCTTGCTTCCGGTGTATTCTTATCCCTCACTCATTACGTGTAGTGGATAGATGGAGGCCGCCAGCAAGATGAGTCGCTGGTTGATCGCGACCGTGAAGCAGAGCGCTTGCTTCAATCCCTCATGCCAGAGGTTGCTTGGCTTGTCCTACTTGTTTGCGTTAAGGAGCATCGACGTGAACATAGACACCGTGCGGCTATCGCATATTCTGGAGACCGACGAGTTCGTTGGTCTGAACTACTTCCTCTCCCACACGGCTTTCGTTGTTTGCCATAAAAGTGAACGCCTCGAGACCCTGTTGGGCGTGCTCTGGTATCTCCCCGTGAACAGCCCGATCATCGTTGTGACGAACTGCCCGGAAAATGCGTTAGGGGAGATCAAGAGGTGCCTGGCGGAGCACCTCTTGCGCCACACCAGGACGTACCTGGTACACCAGAAAGATGCCACTATTGCCCAGTTCTTGCGCGACTGCGGCATCCATCATATCCTGGGCCCCGATGGGACAGTGGTTGGTGGGAAAGGGGAGGGCATGTACATCGGCACGCTGTGCGCCCTGCTGCTGGGGTACCCGCAATGGGTGCTCTTTTTTGATGCGGATAACTTTGTGCCCAGCGCTTTGCTGGAGTATACCTTCGCCATGGGGCGGCTGTTCCTGTCGGCTCCGGTGAGGCCCTACGCCTCTGCGGGCAGCGCTGTGCTGGGAGAGGACGGACGTGCACAAGGTGGCCCTGCGTTGCACAACGTGCGCATCTGCTGGGCATCCAAGCCGGAACTGGGGGAGAGCAACCTGTATGAAAAGGTGCTGGGGCGCTGCACCAGCGTTGTATCCCCGTTGTTGAACGCGCTGCTGGAGGACCGTTTCAGCATGCGCGATTCCTCTATCTCTGTATCCAATGCCGGTGAGCAGGGGATGACGATCAACACGGCGCGGTCTCTGCGGTTCTCTTCTGGGTTCTCGGTAGAGACCTTCCAACTGCTCGACTTTCTCTCCAAGGCTACCGACCGCCATACCAGGAGTGCCATACTACAGCAGTACCAGTCACAGAGCCCTCACTTCCACGAGAAAAAGGGAGATGAGCACATCAGGAAGTTGATCGCGGAAAGCCTGGGGAGTTTTTTCCTCTTTGAGAAGTTGCTCTCTCGCAAAGTGCGACGTCAGGTCTGGCAGGTCTACCAGGACCTCGATCTGGAGCTGATATATCCCACGGTGTATCCTGCGCTGAAGGACCTGCCTGTGCAAGCCGACGAGCCGTTTATGGACCGCTATAAGCTGTTCCAGGAGATGGGGAGTCAGGACGTGTTGCTGGACGGTGAGAGCATATCGTGCATCTCATAGTAGTGTGTGCTATGGTGAGGCGCTGTTGAACACGCAGGGACGCCTTACAGGTCAGTCGGATAGTCCACTCAGTGCGCTGGGCGAACTGCATGGTGGACGGATCGGGGTCAGCAGATCATTGCATGCCTTGTGTACGCCATGAGCTGGGGTGGCAGAGGCGAGCCTCTTCTCGCAGACCAACCTCGAGCCCTCGTTGCCTTCAGCAAACTGGCGTCTCACTTGTGTTCTACGCATGCAGCACCACCCTCGAAGAAATACGCGCAGTGCCCAAACCAACCCCGCACGTACCCACGCGATCAGAGCCCACCTCCTTCGATTTCCTTAGAAAGAGCTAAGAAATAGCT
>WNFT01010403.1_pt1 | contig 11235 bp, 17 predicted proteins | sample 5400191 | NCBI WGS metagenome assembly WNFT01 (sample SAMN13153359, study PRJNA577476) | soil metagenome | isolation source: 80 cm saprolite under Madrone tree | place: USA:California | collected 2016-06-14
TATAAGCTAGCCACAGGTCACCACCCCCCGATCCCCCTGTGGTTAGAGCGGAGGCCGCCCCCGATCCCCTTGGGCCGCCTCCGCTCGCTTCTAAGCTAGAGCCGAAAGATTGTTGAATGGCCGACGCCATAGGACCGGCCAACATCAGCCACAATTCTGGCCAGCGAATAATTAGAGTATTCTCTGTCAGTCTCGGCGGGGATCGGGGGGAGAACCGCTGCGGCAGCAGAGGGCCCCTGGACGCTATTCTCCGTTCGCAGCCTTCCAGGGGCTCTCACAAAACGCTAGTCCTTCCAGAACCTCGCAAACCGATCCGGCGCTAGCGCTGTATATCTCGCTGTCGATTGCAGATTGCGATGACCGAGATAATGCGCCAGCGACCGAGTATCCTGCCCATCGTTCGCCAGCTTATATCCCGTTGAGTGCCGCAGCATGTGCGGATGAACCTGGAACGGAAGCTTCGCAGCTTTGCCGGTTCGCTGAACCATCCTCAAGAACCACGCCGTTGTAACTGGAGTGCCAGCTTCGGTAATGAACACATACGGACTGTTGCCCTGCAATGGTCGCAGGGCTCGCAACTCTGGCCCATGTAGAGGATGCACACTTTCAATTCCGCCCTTAGCTCTGTTCACATGTAGCCTGCCATTCCTGAGATCGATCTGCGACCACTTCAGGCTACATAGCTCAGCCGCCCGTAATCCGTGCCGATAGGCGAGTAGGATCGCTGCTGCATCCCTTTGGCCATTCCTTCCCCGCTTACGAGCAGGCTTCGATCAGCCGGTCAACTTCCTTCTCTGTCAGATATTCCCTTGGCCGATACGCCTGATTGGGCAACCGGCGTAGTGTTCGGTTCTCTGTTGTTGGCAATGTGTCAGTCATGGTTGAGTTGGCCTTGTGTTATCGAGCTTGCGAATTGGGAAGTGTTTGGACTTCAGTAAGAAATCGAACACATGCCTGATCGCTTATCATACCATAAGCGAAGCTGATTTAATACTGCTATATTAGCTTTTCGTATTTCGTGTCAATGGATCAATGGTACATCGATTATCACATCGGCTTAGGCTTCAGCATGTGAGATGGGGTGGGGTGTGGGGGTGGGGGCCAAACTTTGACTTTCGGGCTGGGCCAAATGGTCTCCCGACATTTTGTGAAAAATCCAAAGGTATGGCTCTTTGCTCCAGGTTCGTTATGATAAGGCTCGAAGGAGGGGAGAATGAGTGAGATAACGTGGGAAGAACTTCAAGAACTCATACGTGAGGTTGAACAAAAACAAGCAGAACGCAAGCGGCTTAGGGAGCATCCCTATACTCTGAACCTGATCCGAGCATTGTGGCCGTACGGCGAACGTGGGCACTGGCGAGTTGATGTCATCGATAAGGTTTGGCGATTACGTAACGATGCGAGCGTTACCGGACCGTCGAGCTTTGAGAACACAGTGCAGGCTGCCTACAATTATTATTGTAGTGCATCTAATGTGTTTGTTGCACGTGAAGCGGATTTAGCAGATGCGTTGTTTTATCCTGTAGGACGCAAGGGTTCTGGACGATGGGCAGTAGATCGCGAGCGTGCAGGGACTTGGCTCAAAAGAAAGAAGTTGGAGCCCTAAATTCTAAGGTATGGGCCTAAGCCTCAGGCCGGATCATCGCTGGCACAGTCAAGCGAACGGAATGGAACCGGCGGTGCTGATCCGTAATTCTCAAAAGACACTTTATGGGCTGATTTGGCTTGGGTCGTTCGCTCTTGTAATGGTGGATTATGCGGACGGCCGTCGTAGTCCGTGGGGGCAACGGGTCGCCGACGTACCCCAGCGTTAGACGTTGTTTACCAACGTCAACCATCATGCAATCTTGCCATGGGTCTTTGCTCAAAAGAAACTTCCATCCGGCCAGCCGAACTTGGACGCGTGAGACAATTACAGCATCTGTATTGCTTTCATTGGTTACATGCAGCGATAGGTGAAGTTGGATCGCACCATCGCGATCTAAATAGTTCCAGGAACTCATGGGTTGCTCTATGAAGATAAGATGACCTGTCTTCGATCCACTAGACAACCTTTCCGTCTGCTCTTGGTGGGATGCTTGCGGCTCCCGACGTAGCATCCTCTCCCAAAGAGGCAGCAAAAACCGTGGCACCAAAGACAACAGAGTTTCAATCATGCTGAGCCGCTTCCCCTGGGCCGTGGGCTCTGCCATGGTAGATGTTCTCAAACTATACCGTTTTTGCACCGGAGATCACTATGCCAAATCTATCAGGGATGACCGTTGAAGCACTCATGAACCTGCGGGAGCAAGTTGATGAGACCCTTCTCAAGTAGTTGATCAGGGCATCCGGCCGCTCGCACTTCACCTTGAGCGCGGCCCTCCATCGTCCCCACTGGCCAAGCTGTTATCGTCGCCAAGCTATTGTTCGTTGCTGAGTCCCTATCGTCACCTTCGACAACGGCACCGAGTTCCATCATAGGCTCCATGGCATCGATGTTCAGACCTTCTTCTGCGATCCCTATGCGCCGTGGCCAAAGGGCGGCATCGAAAATGCCATTGGCCGCATGCGCCGCTTCATTCCGCGCGACGCGTCCCCACCAGGACCACATTCGCTCGGCCGTTGGGCGATCAGATTGAGATAGCTCGTTCCAGCCCGAAAGCTCGTAAACGCGGCGTCGTCGCCGCCGTAGATCACCTCAAATCCCAGCATGCGATAGAAGCGGACCGCGCGCGCCATGTCGTGGGTGGCGAGCGTGATGGCGCTGATCAGAATGCTTGCGCTGGCAGGAATTGCCGCGATTTTCTGCCGATGCCGAGATGATCCGGCGGCCGGTAACTCTCGGGAATGTCGCGCGTAAAGGGCGTGCCGTCCGACAAACCAAGTCTCAGAAAAGCTGCGATCGCCGTCTTGCGGGTCGATGGAGCCCGATTGCGAGAGCAATTGCGAACTCCAACATCACATACCGTAACGCCCGATGCACCGTCACTTATCCGTCGGGGCGGGTTGATCCGGACCGGTATAACGCAGGATCCATAGACCCCACTGCTTGTCCGTCACGTAGATGTAACCACGCGTATCGACGAGTACGTCTTCCGTCTGGGTCACGAGGTCGCGCGGCAAAGGGCCGGCGCGCTCGCTCGGCTGCGGCGGGATGAACCAGCCGCTTTCCACGGGCAACAGCGGATCCTTGATGTCGTAGACGCGCAGCCCGGCGTTGAAATAAGTCAGGTAGATCAGATTGCCGGGCTTCTCGACATCAGGAAGATGGATCTCCTGATTAACATTATGCGGGCCGAACCGGCCGCCCTTCTCGCAAAAATTTTTGTACGGGGCGCCCTTCGGCGGGACTGGCAGCGGAAATAGCGACATCAACCGCGGACGAGCCGGATTCCGGTTATCGATCAACCCTGCGAAGTTGAGCGCTTCGTTGCAGCGTTCCGCGATCGCCTCGGAATTCACATAGAGCAGATTGCGGTCCCACAGCGGCAAGGCCGAGTGCAGCGATGGCGCCCCGACTGCGACGAACGGCGGGCTGAAGGTCAGCTTGCCAATCAACTTGGGGTTGGCGACGTCGCTGATATCGAGATTGACCGCCGCCGGGGAGTAAGCCATCGCGGCCATCTTGCCGTCCGGGCTGATGCTGGCCGGTCCATGAAAGCCCTCCGGCCCTTCCCCCTTGTGCTCGCCCGCCTTCTGTCCCGGCATCCACCAGCGACCGGCTTCTCTTGGCCGTGCCGGATCGCTGATGTCCAGAATCACCAGGATGTTTGAGCTGAATCCCGGCGCGCCCGCCGACAAATAGGCGTACTTGCCGCCCGGATACGAGTTGCGGTGCGTCCCGGTCGCCCCCGTCTTCCAGTGCGAGAGCTGCCGCGGGTTGATCGGATCGCTGATGTCCCAAATCAGAACGCCTTCGTCGTTTGGCTTGTTCGGATCGGCGCCCCAAGCAAGCGACGATTTCTCCAGCGCCGTTACCATGATGTTATCGTGGAGCGTCATCTGGATGGTCCAGGTGTTACCGGGACCCGGGACGGTTTTCACGAATTTCGGATCCTTCGGATCGGTAACGTCCACGATGCTCCAGCCGTAATGCCACAGATGCCCCATGTAGAGATACCAATGGCCATTGACCTTCTTAATGGCCATCTTGAAGGCGCCCTTGCGGTTGTCGAGAGCGCTATATCCGATGGGCTCCATGTTGTTGGCTTCCCATCCCGGTGGGATGGAATCGGCGTGGCTGCGCGCCGCCAACCCCGCGGCAGCGATCGCAACGGCGCCGCCTGCGGCAGCGCATCGGAGATATTTCATGGAGCGCATCCGATTCCCCATGGTTGCGGTCAGTGGCCAATCTTAGAGCGCATTCCGATGAAATGGAATTCGTGCCGGCTTGCCTTTACGGGGAAGGACTAGTGCTGACGACCTGACCGTCCTGCTCCACTTTTTAGAAAAATTTGCTCCTACGTTGTTCCAGAACGAGGCCGCCAATTTGACTCGCTCATTGCGCTGTAAGATCGAACCGCTTCCAAAGTGATCCTCTCGCCGCTTTGCTACCAAACGCGCATAGACATGTGGAGGGCCACCCGCCGCAACCGCCACAACAAGAATGATGACTTGGTTGGATAGGTCTGCGCCCGCGCGATCCGCGATGCGGCCCGGAGCGGGGCCGAGCCCGCGGCCAGATGTAGAAATCGGCGGCGTGGCAGGTTCATGGCGTTTATGTGTGCTCGCCGCCCGGCAGCCGCACCGTGAACACCGAGCCCTTGCCCGGCTCGCTCGTCACGGTCACGTCGCCGCCCATCATGCGCGCCAGCTTGTGCGAGAGAGCAAGTGCCGCTCGATGAGCGCTGCCCTGGAGCTGCGGAGCCAAGCCTGACACAGTAGCTGCTATGAGCTCGGGCACGCGCATCGTGATCTGCGGTGGTGGCGCGATGGGCGCCGCGATCGCCTACTTCACAAGTCGACGCGGCGCGCGGACAACCGTCATCGAGCGTCACGCCGTCGCCGGTGCGGCCTCCGGCAAGTCGGGCGGCTTTCTGGCGCTGGACTGGTGCCGCGGCAGCTCGCTCGATCGATTGGCGCGGCGGAGCTTCGAGCTCCATGCCGAACTTTCCGCCGAGCTTGGCGATCCTTGGGGTTATCGGCGTCTGACGACCTACGGCGGCTACGCCGTCGAGGACGATATCGCGCGCGGTGCGGGCGGGCGGCCGTGGCTGGCCGACGGCGTCGCGATCACGAGCCGGCTCGGCTCACCGGAGACGACGGCGCTGGTCGACCCCCGCGCGTTCACGACAGGTCTGATGCACGCCGCCGAGGCGCACGGCGCGGTGCTGCGGCACGGTACGGTCGTCGACTTGGCGCGCAGCGCGAGCAGAGCGGTGCGGGCGCATCTGCACGGCGCCTCAGGGGCGCCGACCAGCCCGCGGGCACCGCAGCCTAAATGAATGGCAAGGGCATGAGTCATTGCAGGGCGAGCGCGGCAGGCACTGCGAGCGCCCATGCGATCGGCGGCCGGATGATGACATTGGCGGTGTCTGCCGCCTCGCTCATGGCGATCTGCAGGTAGGGCTCAAGCAACGCTAAATCCCGCGGCCGCAGCGCGGCGAGGAGGCGATTGCGTCGATGTTGGTTGCCGCGCTCTACGGTTTCGGCGAGGTGCGTGTCGCTACGCTAGCCTTGCTGATCTTTACTGCGCTTTCGCGAAGACGTTCCTGCGGGGTTGTTATCACCAAATTCTCGGACCACGTCGTCACCTTCCGAAGTTCTCCAACAGTCTTTGCAGACACGCCGGTACCTGCGTCCGCCTCAACCTGCATCTTGGCTGGCAAGCCGCCGAGAGCTATGTCGAGCGCAGCAATGCTTTTGCACTTATACCGGGGCATAGGGTCCTCGTTGATTGCTCGGCTGCTGAACAGCCCGCCATTGAAGGCGCTCCTCTCGCGCGACATGCGTCGGAGCGAGGGCATGGGACGCTCGAAGGGTCCCCGGACGACAAGTCGGATGTACTACCGAACGCTTCTCGGTCGCGCTAATTGTGCGATTTTATCCACTGCGAGTCGAGAAAAAATGCGGTTGGAACTCGAATGAGGCCAAGTCTGCGGGAAAGACATGAAGGTCGATTCAGAACGATTCAGGTCTACCCCAAGGACCTGCGGGCGCTTCCGGGGCATCCTGAGCCTGCGGTAAGCTGGCACAGCGGGTTCCGGGAGGGGAGCCCATGCTCGATTTAGGACGACGCCAGTTCATCACCCTGCTGAGCGGCGCGGCAGCCGCGTGGCCGCTCGCGGCGCGCGCGCAACAATCGTCATCGATCCTCATCGGCTTTCTTAGCGCCAGTTCCGACGCTGTCTTCACAGAAGAGATCGACGCATTTCGAGACGGCTTGCGCAAGCTCGGCTATATCGAGGGCCGCAATGTCCGGCTGGAGTACCGATTTGCGGGTGGCAATCTCGATGAGCTCCCAGTTCTTGCTACAGAGCTGGTCCAGCTTAAGCCTAACATCATAGTGTCCTTCGCTCTGCCAGCAACTCTGGCTCTTGCGAAAGCCACAAGCACAATTCCTATTGTCATGGCGTCTGGCGCTGACCCGGTCGGGTTCGGCTTGGTGAAAAGCCTTTCGCGTCCAGGCGGCAACATCACCGGGCTTACTAATTTCGCCGAAGAGCTAGCTTCCAAGCAGATCGATGTCATGCGTGAATTGCTGCCGAGCCTCTCGCGGGTTGCTGTTCTGATCAACATCGCCAATCCGCTGCATGTACCACAATGGCGCGAGACGCAGGCCGCCGCCGCGCAAGCCGCAATTACACTTGTGCCGTTCGAAATCCGTAACGCTGATCAATTGGAGGAGGCTTTCGCGACGTTCACCCGCGAGCGTGCCGATGCGCTCCTCATTCCACCAGACGTGACTTTCGCCACTCATCACCGCCGCATCGCAAATCTGGCGCAAGGTGCGCGGCTGCCGACAGTCTTTATCATCCGCCAGGCGGCGGAGGACGGCGCATTGATGAGTTATGGCCCCAATCAGGTCGAGAATTTTCGCCGCGCGGCAACCTACGTGGATAAAATACTCAAAGGTTCAAAGCCGCAAGAACTTCCCATCGAGAGGCCGACCAAGATCGAACTCGTGATCAATCTGAGGACCGCTAAGGCGCTGGGTCTCACTGTGCCGCCGACGCTGCTCGCCCGCGCCGACGAGGTGATCGAGTGATGCGGCGGCGCGAATTCATCACGCTTCTCGGCGGCACAGCAGCCGCTTGGCCGGTCGCGGCGCGGGCGCAGCAGCCGATGCCGGTGGTCGGGTTTCTTAATGGTGCTTCGCCAACAGAGTTGGGGTCTCGCGTTGTTGCATTCCGCGACGGTCTTGCGGACAAGGGCTACGTCGAAGGTCACAGCGTCGCGATCGAATACCGCTGGGGATTGGGTCAATACGACCGGTTGCCAGAACTGGCAGTTGATTTAGTTCGCCATCGCGTGGCTGTAATCGCCGCGACCGGCGGCGTGCCATCTGTGCGAGCCGCAAAAGCCGCGACTTCCGAAATTCCGATCGTCTTCACGATGGGCGCCGATCCCGTCGCGTTCGGGCTTGTTGCCAGCTTGAATCGTCCCGGCGGCAACGTCACCGGAATCACGCTGATTTCTGGTGAGATTGTGTCGAAACGGATTGCTTTGCTGCGCGATTTACTTCCAGGCGCCAAGATGCTTGGTGTTCTTATGAACTCCGCTACTCCCGCCAGTGAGGCCGAAGTGGCGGTCGCGGAGCGCGCGGCGCACACGCTTGGATGGCAAGTGAAACTGCTAAGCGTGGGTAGAGAGCTAGATTTTGATGCTGCTTTTCAACCGCTGGCGCGAGAACGGGCAGACGCCCTTTTTGTAGCCACCGATCCAATTTTCGAAAGTCAGCGCCATCGAATCGTTGCGCTGGCAGCACGCCACGCCATACCGACAATCTATTCTTTGCGCGAGTACGCGGTGGCGGGCGGTCTTGTGACCTATGGTGCGAGTATCACCGACGTGTATCGGCAAGCCGGATTGTATGCCGGTAGAATTCTCAAAGGTGAAAACGCCTCTGACCTTCCGGTGATGCAACCGACTAAGTTCGAGTTGGTCATGAATCTGAGGACCGCGAGAGCGCTCGGCCTTCAGATTCCAGACAAACTGCTCGCCATCGCCGACGAGGTGATCGAATGAGGCGACGCGAGTTCATCACGCTGCTCGGCGGCGCGGCGGCGGCGGAGAAAAAAAGGCAGGAAGTGTTCGCAGCAATCGCTACGACGCAATCCGGCGCGCTCCTGGTCCGTGCCGATCCATCTCGCGGTCGGTGTCGATCCAGTGGGTGTCGATCCAGTGGGCAGTTCGAGAGCTGGCTTCGCAACGACACGCCCGACTATGTCCCCGATTGGGGTGCACTTCGACGAGACGCTCTAACCAGGGCTAGGCTTTGCCGGGCAGGGCCAGGAGGCAATCATGATCGCGGCTGCAGGCACGATGAAATCCTCGTGCAGCCGATCAGGGTGCTTCTCAATTTCGCTCACCACCATCCGCACAAGTTGTTCGTTGGTCACGCCATCGGGCGGGCAAGAAGCCTCGTTGCCCGCCCGCTCGCCCAGTCGTGCGATCAGCGTGTGGAAGCTCTTGGCCGTCGTCGGGCCGCCGCGTTCGGAAGCAAAGACGTGCGGGCCAGCCGGGTCCTGTTGGCGCTGCAAGCGGCGCAGTGCGCGGATCTCTCTCGCCGTTGCTCGATCAATCGCGCTCGCGCCTTTTTGAGATGGTCGGTGTGCTCTTCGCTCATAATTGCCTCTCACGGCCCATCCCTGACTGAGTGACTCAGGTGCGGCGCGCGCGGGCCGATTTGAGCTAGCAAAACGGACGCCACTTAACCTTACCAGAAATTGGGCGTGAAGCCCCCACGACCGTATGCGCCCCGCTGGTAGTCTCGCTCCCTTGGCGCGTAACCGCGCGCTGCCCAATCGTCGACCCGGACCTCGCGCCAGGACGGAGCGCCATACCGGTACGGGTCGCGGCGATGGTTCTGACCGCGCGCCGACTTCTGCGCTTTCTTGTTCTTGGGCGTAGCAACCGCGTTCTGCGGCTCCGTCGAGATCGCGGCCGCGACCGCTGGCTCGCCCGGCCTCGCCGGGTCGCCTTGGGAGCCGGTGCGGGCAGCGACAAGCGCCGCATCGATGCTGCCCGTCGTTGGAGCGGCGCTGCGGCCGAGAGCAACGGCAGCGATTGCTGGGCGATCATTCGCCACCCAAACCATGCGCGGCTTGCGCAGCTTGACGGAAACACAGTTGCCCTCGGTCCGGGTGTCGCCGACGCAGGACGGCTTGTCCGCGGTGGCCTGCGCGCCTGCGACGATGGGTAGTCGGGGGACGACGGCGGCTAACGGTGCCAGACTCGTGGCTGGGGTCGTCTCGCCGATGGATGCCTCGTCGGCGCGTGTGACCTCCGCAGCCAACTTGGGACCGTCGGCTGTGGCCATCACAGCTGCGCCGACCCCCGCGACGACAAGACACGCCAGCGCCACTCGTAGCCTGCGACGAAAGCGTGGGGTGGGACAGAAAAAGCCGAATTCGGGATGAATGTAATGGGATGTGGACACGGGGCGTCTCCAACAAAGCCAAGACTCGATCCCAAGCGCCCCTTGGAAGTACAATGCCCGTTTACACGGCCGCGGTCTGAGCAAAATCGCTCACTCGGCGTACTCACGTCTCCAGCTTTTGGCGAATGCCGTCATCGCGGCCTCGCGCGTCGGCTCGTAGCCGTGCGTCGGCGTGCGATCCTCATGATGCCGATCCGCCACGAACAACGGCGATGGCCGGCCTTCACCAAGGGCGCAGGAGACGCAATTAACTCCGGTCGAGTGGCAACAGCGGCCGGCGGCCTCCAAGGATCGAGTTAAGGGCGCAGCCGAGCAGGCCAAGATGCCGTGAAGGATGCGGCGATGTTCTTGGCGCGTTGCCTCAGCCGCCGGAACCTTTTCCTCATCCAACGCTTTATCAGATGCGGGAGCCCTTTTCTGGTAGGCAGCCGAAGCTAAATGCGCAACAAAGCGCTATCCTTCGGCCGTAACAAGAACCCGGTGCCGCTGCGCCGGGTTCTTTTTTACTTCGTTGGAGACCTCGTGCCGAAGAGGGAACTTCGTCCTTCCCTTTCAAAAGCAGTCTCAGCCGTGTCGGTTGATGTATTTGGGGCGCCTACGGATGCTTGAGCGACCATGCTCGTGGGTCCGGGGCTCGCCGGGCCAGCGGCGGCAAACTGTTGAGACGAAAATGATGTCATCGGCAAAATAAAACCGTTCATTCCCATCCGAATTGGGGAAAAGAGAATATGTCGCGGTTGTCGAGCCGGTGAGTCTTATGACAGTGATTGCAGGACACTATCGTCTCGCCCGACTGTGAATATCTCTGCTTCCCTCTACTCGTATCAGTCGAGATCGCAATCCGTCGCTTAGTCTCACGGCACATTGCCCCAAAATAAAATTCGCCAGAGATCGTTTTTCGAAGTTGCTGCACATATGTGGTGTCAGTCATGGCGCGCTCCTCTCTTGACGGGGCGAAAGCCGCAAACTGTTTGCAGCGCGAAAGCGCTCCCGACGAAAAGACGATCCAATGCCCAGTCGCCACTCGAGCTGTCGGTTCACTGCTGGAGCTCATCAACCAGCACGGTCGAAGCGTTATACAAATTATCGAGCGGATGCAGCCTACAATGATCATCAATCCTAACCATCAGTACTTCAGTATCTTTTCCTCCAGACACGTCCCCCGCGGCCTTGGATCTGTATTGATTGAATGCGGTTACAAAGCCAAGAACCCAGGCCGTTCTGGCCGCTACAACAGGATTGCCATCCCCACGACTTTTAATCCAGGAATCACACGAAATATTCCCTTGTCCTAGAACGCCTTCTGCCGCGATCATCTGATTCGATAGAAATCCAAAAAAGATTGCGGCAGAAAGGAGAGCCCAGCGGGTCTTCATGTTGCGCTCCTTTGATAGAAATCCAGTGTCATGGCTCCTTATTCCGCACGGACGGTAGGCGGAACTGCCTCCAAGTGCTCGGTGCAAATCTCATCCATCCACCCCGGCAGCGATTTCATGGCGATGAACCTGCAGGCAGATTCAAAAACGGCATCGACGTTGGCGCGGACCATCTCTTCGGCGACTGCCTGGTTCTTTTCGCTATTCTCCTTCGCCTGGCCGACCGCCTTCAACGACGCACCGTGCAGAATTGTAAGATCGTACATGGCTGTCGGCTTT
>WNFT01005339.1_pt1 | contig 11234 bp, 6 predicted proteins | sample 5400191 | NCBI WGS metagenome assembly WNFT01 (sample SAMN13153359, study PRJNA577476) | soil metagenome | isolation source: 80 cm saprolite under Madrone tree | place: USA:California | collected 2016-06-14
AGGCCCCTGTGCAGCTCCTGGTAGGCACCTTCAATTGCCGCACGGCTATACACGTAGGTTGGTGTACCAAACTTCTGGGCAATTGAATCCAGCGGAACTCTTTCGCACACCACTGCTTCGCTGCCGGCGCTCCCCGCCCGGCTCTTTTCCCATTCGAAATTGGGCGTGAAGGAAGCTGGGTCTATGTATTTGAGTTTGCGGGTATGCGAATCATTCGAGTGGCTCATCGGACTTTTGCGACCACCAGGGTCCGGTCATCGGATAGCGGCGCGCTCTGTGTAAACCAATCCACTTCGCGCAGAATCACGTCGGCAATTTCCGCCGCGGAAGATTCATGGTGCTGTTCAATTAGCTTCATAATCCGCGTGGCGCCGAAGAACTGGTTCTCGCTGTTCATGGTTTCCGCGATTCCGTCCGAGTGAAATACGAGAATGTTTCCGGACTCCAGCGTGACTCCCCACTCGTCATAGTTCACTTCCTCGAAAATTCCCAACGGGAAACCCGTCAATTCGATCTTGCCGCAGCGTCCCTCTTTATAAAGCAGAGGCTGCGATTGTCCCGCGTTTGCCACCCGCAGCTTCTGACGGCCTTTTTGCCAGGTGGCAAAGCACGCGGTCATGAATCGTCCCTCGATTCGCCGTTCGCCCACCAGTTGGTTCATCTGCTTCAGCATTTCCGCAGGTTGCAATTTTTGCGGCGCCAGGCTCCGCATGATTCCGATGGCCACCGCTCCGTAGAGCGCCGCAGCAGTTCCTTTGCCGCTCACGTCACCCAACGCAATTCCGAGTTGTTGCGGCCCGTAGCGCAAAAATTCGTAGAGGTCACCGCAGACTTCGCGCGCCGAAAGATACCGCGCGGCCATTTCCAAACCGAAATCCTCTGTCGGAACCGGCCGCAGCAGCGCGCCTTGAATTCTTTTCGCCGCCTGCAAATCGCGTTCCAGACGGGCCTCGTCGCGTGCTAATTGCTCATACAAGCGCGCATTTTCCAGCGAAACGGCGAGATTTGCAGCCAGGATCGAAAGCGTCTGCACGTGATCCTCGGTGAAATAGTTCAGTTGCGGACTTTCCAAATCCAGCACGCCAATCACTTTTCCCTTATGCATCATGGGAATCGCCAGTTCCGAACGCGTCTCCGGATTCACCATCAGGTAGCGCGGATCGACGATCACATCCGGCACAAGAACAGGTTCTTTCAAGGTGGCTGCCGCACCTACGATGCCTTCGCCGGAGGTCGCCCGCAGTTTTCCTTGGACGTGATGGCCATGCTTTACGTCCACTCGATGGCGGAACACTTTTTGCTGTTCGTCATAGAGCATGATGCTCAGAATCTGGTAGTCAATAACGCGCTTGGTCTGCTCCGCGGCGCGACGCAGAAGCTCTTCGACCTCCAAAATCGCCCCGGTTTCCCGGCCGACTTCGCTCAGCAACAAAAGCGTGTCCGCCTGCGTCCGCACCTTCTGGAAAAGCCGCGCGTTTTCAATGGCCACGGCCAGCCGGCTGGCCAGCAGCGTCAAAATATTCTGCTGGTCGCGCGTGAAGTAATCGAGGTGGCGGCTCTGAATATCCAGCACGCCGACGCACTTTCCCTGCAGCATCAGCGGCACGGCCAGCTCGGAGCGCACGCTGTCGATCGCATTGATGTAACGCGGGTCCTTTGACGTGTCGCTGACGCGCACGGAGTGGCCCGTGGCCGCCGCGCTTCCCGTAATTCCCTGCCCCAGCGGAATCCTCAAATTGTCCGCCAACTCGCGCGCGTAGCCGATGGAAAACCGGTGCCGCAGATAAGTTCCATCGCCTTCGATCATCAGCACGCCAAAAATTTCGTAGTCAATGTGCCGTTTGATCAGCGCCGCTGTTCGCGCTAATACTTCGTCCAGGTCCAGCGAGGCGTTCACTTCCTCGCCGATTTCCGCCAAAGTGGAAAGGACTTCGGCGGAGATCTCCGCGCCGCCATTCAAGGCAGTTGCCGTCGCATGTTCATCAGTGTGATTCATGTACTCTGAATATTATAGCAGGCGGCGAGGGGCGAGCCTTGCGGCGGTCTCGCACCGCCCTGAATTCATTCCGTTTGCTCATCTACGGCTGATTCTTGCGCGTTGGCAATCCGGGGTTGCCGCAATAGGGGATTCGTTAAAACCACTCTAATCTTCCGCTGGCTTCTTCTTCAGTCCGGGGCCAATCAACAGGACACCAACATAAGGCAGGTTCCGGTATCGTTCCGCGTAATCCAGCCCATAACCCACTACAAATTCGTTAGGAATAGAAAACCCCACGTAGTCCGCGTGCACCGCCGCGATCCGGCGCTCCGGCTTGTCCAGCAGCACCGCCACGCGCAGATGCTTCGGCTTGCGCTGTTGGAACAGTCGCAGCAAGTATTGCAGCGTCATCCCCGTATCCAGAATGTCTTCCACTACAATGACTGTTTTCCCCTCGATGCTGGAGTCCAGGTCTCTCGTCAACCGCACTTGCCCCGACGAGTGCGTCTTTTCGCCGTAGCTCGACACCGCGATGAAGTCAAAAGAAACTTCTCCCGGAATATTCCTCGCCAGATCGGTCAGGAAGAAAACGCCGCCCTTCAAAACGCTCACTAGGTGCAGCGGCTCGCCGGGAAAATCCTTGCGGATTTTCTGAGCCAGCGCCTGAATTCGCCTTTGAATCCGGGCGCCCGTGATCAAAACTCTAACCCGCTCACGCGGCGTCCTGCTGTTTTGCTGCCCGGCTTTTTGGCGATTGGGCATCCCACTCCTCAAACGTGGCACCGAGACTCTAGCGCACGCTGTACCGCCGGGCAAGACGCACTTGTAACATTCGCTTCTCAGGGGATTCATACCGCCTCAATCTGCGCCGATTAGGCTCGCCCCAATGATTTAGTTAGCGTTTGGAAAGCATTTTGGTGCTGGCGCTCATCGAAATTATTGCTTCAGGCGCGCCAAAGTTTTCCACAGGGTTTCGCTTCAATACATGTTATTCCTGTGATAGAAGATAGGCCATAAATCGGGATGTTGGTTGCTGTCGAGAATAGGCTTTTGCGGCCAATGTGTTCTGTCCCCAGTGTGCCGGGAGCCCTCCACTCCACCCCCGGAGGGTCTTAGGTGTGTGCAAGTGCGCAAAGTGTCATCGATAAAGGAAAGAGAGAAAACTTCCATGAGAATGAGTCGGATTGAAAAGTCCGTAGTGGGCTTTTGCCTCGCCCTGACCGTTATGGTGTTACTTACCTCCGGCGCTCTAGCGCAGTCCACCACCGACGGCGCCATCGGCGGCACTGTTACGGACTCCAGCGGCGCCGCCGTGCCGAATGCAAAAGTTATGGTCAAGAACAACGGCACGAACGCGGAAGAAACTGTGATGACGGATGATACCGGCTATTTCCGCGTCGGAAAGCTACAACCTGGGGAATATACCGTCAGTGTGGAAGCTCAAGGTTTTGGACCATTCAAGGCTCAGCAGGTTATCGTGCAAGTTGGCAGCGTCACTGACATTCCCGCTCGCCTCAATGTCGCTTCGGCTGGCGCAACTGTTGTCGTGAGCGCCGAGGTTCCGCAAGTCAACACCAATTCCCAGGAATTTGCTCCCACCCTCGACCAGACCGCGATTAGCAACCTCCCCATCAACGGCGGCCGCTGGTCCAGTTTCGCTTTGCTGACTCCAGGCGCTGTCAACGATGCCAGCGGATTCGGATTGATCAGTTTCCGGGGGATGAGCACTCTTCTGAACAACAATACCGTTGACGGCGGCGACAACAACCAAGCTTTCTTCTCCGAGGAGCGCGGCCGCACCCGGATCGGGTATTCGAGCGCCAAGGCTGCCGTCCAGGAATTTCAGGTCAATACTTCCAACTATTCCGCTGAGTACGGCCGCGCCGCCGGCGCCGTCGTCAATACCGTCACTAAGAGCGGAACCAACCAGTACCATGGCGAGGTCTATTTCTACGATCGCGACAACTCCTGGGGGGCCATCAATCCTTTCACCACGCTTACGGACAGAACTACACTGGTCACTTCGCCGTACAAGCCCGTGGATGTTAGGAAAATGTACGGCTTCGGCGTCGGCGGTCCCATCAAGAAGGATAAAATCTTTTTCTTCTTTGCTTTTGATCGCTACGACCGCAACTTCCCAGGAACCGCCAAGGCCGCCAGCCCCTCTGCATTCTTTGCCACTCCTCTCTCAGTCCTTACATCGGCGTATACCATAGATGGAACCACGAACTGTTTTCAGGCTAACGGGAGCAGCAACATTAACACCAGCAGAAATGGCCCATTCACGACGGGCTCCACTGCCGTGCCTAATGGCGCCAACGTGGCCAACGCCACAGTCGGCGCTTGCATCCTCATGGGCAACTTGGCCTTGCCGGACTATGCCACCGGGGTGAGTGACTACAATGCTGGGTTATCTGGACTTACCGGTGAGATTGGTCCTGTCCCACGCAAGGGTCTGGCCACTATCTTTTTCCCCAAGATCGACTGGCAAATCAGCGCTAAGAACCACGCGACCTTTGAAGTGAATCGCACCCGCTGGTCTTCTCCCGCTGGCATTCAGACGCAGGCCAGCAACACCTTTGCCACCAATAGTTTCGGTAGTGACTACGTCAAGGACACCTGGGGCGTCGCGAAACTCTACACCTCCATCTCTCAAACTCTCACGAACGAGGTTCGCTTCCAGTATGGGCGGGACTTTGAATTTGAATTTCCCCAGTCTCCCACTGCGTATGAGCAATCCAACCTTGTTACCTCACCCAATTTCCCGGGTTACACAAATCCTCTCGGCCTTCCTCCCGACGTCACTCTCACTAGCAACGGCTTTGACATGGGCGTCCCCACTTTCCTCACTCGCCCTGCTTTCCCTGATGAGCGCCGCACTCAGTACGCCGACACCATCTCGTGGTCCCACCGCAAACATAGCATCAAGTTTGGCTTCGACATCGCCCACACCCACGACTTGAGCGAAAACCTCCGCTTTCAGTATGGTTCCTACAGCTACTCATCTCTCGGTAACTATTTCTCCGACTTGATCTCTCCCAATCACTGCGGCAGCCTCCACGATACTCACTGCTTCAGCAGCGTCGGCGCCAATAACGGCTATGAGCAGGCTTTTGGACCACTCGGCTTCACTTTCAATACGAATGACCTGGCTTTCTTTGCCGAAGACAGTTGGCGCGTGCTAACCCGCTTCACCCTTAATCTCGGCCTGCGTTACGAATATGAAATGCTCCCGAACGTTATCCTTCCGAACTCCGCGGTTCCGCAAACCCAGAGCATGCCGAGCGACAAAGGCAATATTGGCCCGCGTATCGGCTTCGCCTGGGATGTCTTTGGCGACGGCAGGACCGCTGTTCGCGGCGGTTACGGCATGTATTTCGGTCGGGTCATCAATTCAACTATCTACAACGCTCTAACAAGCACGGGTGTCCCGGGCGGGCAATTCACCTTTAACTTAAGCCCGACTTCCCCGTCCGCATGCTTGCCTTCGTTCCCCCAGATCCTCCCCACCCAGCCGACCTGTCCCGTGGGGTTGAGTATTGTGTACTTTGATCCCAACTTTAAGCTGCCGCAAATTCACGAAACCGACCTGACCGTCGAGCGCGAGATTTTCCCGAATACCGTCGTTTCCGTCAGCTATATGGGCAGCTTTGGTCGCAGATTGCCCGATTTCGTGGACGCCAACATCGGTGCTCCCGCCACCGCCATCGGCTATAAGGTCACCGGTGGTCCGCTTGCCGGCGCTACCTATACCACTCCTCTCTACGCGACGGTCAACACGGTGGTGAAAGATCCTTTAAACAATATCCTTTCAACGACTACCGTAGGCCGCCCGAACGCCAACTTCGGTCCTATGACCGATATCTTCAGCGCCGTCAATTCCAAGTACAACGCCTTGGTCATCCAACTGAATCGTAGAATGTCCCGCCATCTTCAGTTCATGGGCAGCTACACCTGGTCCCATTCTCTCGATTTTGGCCAGAATGCCTCGACTTTCACCGACACCAACGACTTGCTCGTGCCATCCAGCATCAAGCCGGAATATGGCAACTCCGTCTTCAACGTACCCAACCGCGTTGTTGCCAGTGCCGTGATCGAGAGTCCATGGCATGTTGGCGGCGCCCTCGGCTACCTCACCAACGATTGGCAGCTTTCTCCCATCTATGCCGCTCAGAGTGGGCTTCCGTATTCTTTGGCAACCGCAGGTACTCCGCCCACTCTTACAACCTCCACAACGGATCCCGTCACCGGCAACATTACCACCGTCACCTACACTCCTCTCGGCGGTGGCGTCAACGGCTCCAACGGCCGCAAAGGCATCAACATCGTCGGCCGCAATACGTTCCAGATGAAGCGCACCATCGACATGGACCTGCGCCTTTCCAAGCGCGTCAAGTTTGGCGAGCACTACTCCGTCGAAGCTCTTGGGGAAGCTTTCAACATTTTCAACCATCAGAACGTCACCAACGTCAACAGCACCGGCTACTTCGTTGGCGGCACTGGCACTGCCCCCACGCTCTCGTTTAACGCGCCCTTTGGCTCGGTTACCAACTCCAACAGCAATTTTGCTTACACTAGCCGCCAGGTCCAGATCGGCTTCCGCTTCTTCTTCTGATCCGGTCACTTCTTCTAATAAACCGCGGCAACCTCAAGGCTGCCGCGGTTCTTTTTTGCTTGCGCAGTGCCCACTATCCAGAAACGTTCCAATTCGCTCGGATGCCTGCTCAAATATCGGCCTTCCGGCGATTCTTGTTGCCAGGCTTCGTTGTGTAAGGGTTGTTGAAGGCGGGCTTTTGCCGCTCGCCACTGAGGGCGCCGTTCAACCCGCCCCAGCAACTGTTCGACCCTCATTTTCGACTATTTACTGGAAATCACTTAACAACTTAATTAGTCCATGCTACCATTCCTGGTGACTATCAATCAACGTGCTGTGTCCATTCACCCGCCTGCCCTGCTTGTTCCGCGCTTCCAGGGGAGCCTCGAGCATCCTTTCCCGATCGTATCCGGAAGATTCCGACCGCGTCGGATAGGGCCCATTTTCCTACAATGTACTTCTCCTCCTGCTCCCCCTATTGGCGGCTCTCCACTGGCCCGCCCGACCCTGTCGGAGTCTTTGCCCACTATTCCTCTAAATCCTTCAGATACGACACTTATGGATCTACCCGCAAATGTTGCAAACAAAAGACTTACGGCCTGCCCTAAGGCCTTTAGATGCAACACTTACAGAAACGGGAGGAGGGGTACTCTTCTGTCAATCAGAAACCGGCAAAGCCTCACCTCGGCTATACTCTCTTCTCCCGGAGGGGCCTTTGCTCGAAGCCGCCAAAAGTGTCCTGCTGATTCTCAGCGCGCTGTTTCCCATCGTGAATCCGCTGGGTGGCAGCCCGGTCTTTCTGGCTTTGACCCGCGAATACCCCGCCTCCGCGCGCAGAATCCTGGCCCGCCGCGTGGCCATGAACAGCTTCGTCCTGTTGATTGCTTCGTTCCTGATCGGCTCGCACATTTTGGATTTTTTTGGAATATCCATTCCCGTCGTTCAGGTCGGCGGCGGGCTCATCGTCATCTCCAATGGCTGGGCTATGCTCAAGCGCAAGGAAGACGATGACCGCGAGGGGGACGCCCAGAAAAGAGTCAACTTGCAGGATATTTTCCGCAATGCTTTTTATCCTCTGACTTTGCCGCTCACGGTCGGTCCTGGTTCGATTTCCGTGGCCATCACTCTCGGCGCAAACGAACCTCACCACCTGGGCCCGAACTTTCTCGCGATCCTTGCCGCGGTGACCGGTTCGGCGCTCGTGGCAATGAGCATTTTTCTTTGTTACGGTTTTGCCGATCGGCTCGCTGCGGTCATCGGCGAAAGCGGCATGGGCATCATCTTGCGGCTTTCTTCTTTTCTTCTTGTGTGCATCGGCGTCCAGATTTTGTGGAATGGAGCGAGTGCTCTGCTGAAGTCAGTGCACATGTGACCAACCAAGGGACGACGAGCCTTGTTCGCGTCGAGAGCCAACTATAGAATAATCTGATGAGATACCGTACCACACGAGGTGACAGCACCGGGCGAATAGAGACCGGACGCCCATCGGAAAAGCTGCGCCTGTCGGTTGTGGTTCCCGTGCACAACGAAGCGGATAACTTGCAGGAATTGGCCAAGCGCCTGCAAGGAGTCGCCGGGCAGCTCCCGGATTGCGAAATGGAAGTGCTCTTTGTGGACGACGGCAGCACGGACGATTCTGTTCAGAAGATGCACGAGATCCGGGCTACGGGAATTCCCATAGGATTCATCAGGCTCAGCAGGAATTATGGTCACCAGGCGGCGCTTTGCGCGGGCATGGAAAATGCCATCGGAGACGCGGTGATCACCATGGACGCCGACGGACAACATCCACCCGAGGAAATTCCGCGCATGGTAAGCGCCTACAAGCTTGGCTACGACGTGGTGCAAATGGCTCGTACTGAACGGGCTGGCGTATCGAAGGGCTTCTTTTCCGAATGGTTCTATAAGGCATTCAATCGTGTTTCGGATACGCGCATTGTACCGAATGCAGCGGACTTCCGCCTGGTCAGCAAGCCAGTATTGGATGTTTTCTTACGGATCCCAGAGCGTGAAAAATTCCTTCGCGGTCTGATTCCGGCGCTCGGCTTCCGGCAAACCGTTCTGGAATTCAAGGAAGAACAACGTAGGGGCGGCATGCCGAGTTACTCTTTCCTCGCCTCACTACGGCTGGCACGCAAAGCGCTGTTTGACTACAGCACCGTGCCGCTGAAGCTTGTTTTTTGGCTGGGCACGGCCATCTCCATCGTCTCCTTCATGTTTGGGCTGGGCCATTTTATCTGGAAGCTCCTTCATTGGGATCTTGTCGTTCCGGGTTTCACCGATCTCATCACGGCAATTTTCTTTCTCAGCGGGTGCGTCCTCGCCTCGCTTGGAATCTTGGGCCGGTACACCCTGATGATCCTCGAGCAAGTCCGTGCGCGGCCGGCCTTCGTGGTCATGGAGTCAATCCCCGGAAGTACAATCCGTTCCTCAAGTCCTTCAGTATTCTCTGAGGAGCAAGCCGCGACCGAGAGCAACAAGCACACTGCGCTGCATAAGGATTAAATTCGCGTGCGTGCTGACAATTCTCGCGCCCACCTGCTCGTCGTCGCCGATGATTTTGGACTGCATACAGATATTGACCGCGGCATACTCGAGTGTGTCGAACGCGGCCGCGTTCAAGGCGTGTCATTCTGCCCTACGGGGCGATCCCTCGAATGGAAGAGACTGATTGAACTCATGGACCAAGGTGTGCACGTCGGCCTGCACTTAACTCTGGTCGGCGAACCGTGGTCGACCGATGGCCGAGTCATCCCCGCTTGGCAGCATCTGGTAAAACATCTCATGGTCGGGGGACAGCCATTCAGGACCGCGATGAGTGCGGAGATCCGCCGGCAGTTCCAGCTCTGCGCCGACAATGGCGTCGACCCCAGGAGACTCTCCCATTTGGACAGCCACCAGCACGTGCACGTTCTTTCCGGTCTATGGGAATTGTGCCTGGCACAAGCGAAGGCACATGGCATCCGCCGTCTTCGCGTGCCTTGGTGTCCCACACTGCGGATCATCAGAAGATCCGTAGGCGGAATCGCACTGCAAAGTCTTGCGCGGATTCGAGTTCAGCAAGTGGGCGCGTTTCTTCCCTGCCTTGGCCTGGCTCACACCGGCCGCAACACTTCTGCTACGCTCTCAGAGGAACTGCAATACGCGGCCGCTGCGGGGCGCGCGGATCTAGAGCTCGTGGCGCACCCCGGCAGGAACACGAAGGATTTGCAAACGCGCTATTCCGCATGGAAATTCGATTGGGATTCCGAGCGGGAAGCATTGTTGTCCGCGGAGTTTGCGGATGCCGTGGAGCGCAATGGCTACAGCTTCGCCGGCCCGTTATCACTAGGCTCGTAAATCGATGACTGATTTGAAAGAATTCACGCTTCGAGGAGCGACTCATTTCGACTCAAGAAGTTGAGGAACGCGGATTCATTCTGAGGAGCAACGCAACTGTCTACTTGGTTGTGATCCTGGTCGCTACTGCAATTTATCTTAGCTGCATCGTTTCACCGCCTTCTTTGATGGACGACACGGACGCGGCCATTGCGCAAGCCGCGCGGACCATGCTCAGCAAAGGCGATTGGGTGACTCCCAGGCTGGACGGCGTCGCTTTTCTTGAAAAACCGCCGCTCTATTTCTGGCCCATGGCGGTCTCGTATAGTTTGTTTGGCGTGCACGATTGGGCTGCCCGTATTCCCGTGGCGCTTTCGGCGATCGGCTTGGCTTGGCTTACTGCTGCATCCGGAATTTGGGCGTTCGGAAGGCAGGCCGGTCTTTACGCCGGACTGTGCATCGCCACCTGCATCGGATTGTTCCTCTTCACGCGGATCCAAATCCCGGACGTCATGCTAACTTTTGCCATCGCCCTCGCCATGTGGGCCTTCCTTCGCGCGCTCGACGAAGAGGAATCTCATCCGCGCTACTGGGCGTTCGTTCTCGCCGCCAGCCTCGGAACCGGTCTGCTCTTGAAGAGTCTGATCGCCGTCGTTTTCCCCGTGGCCGCCGCGTTTATCTATCTTTTCTTCACCAAACAACTTTTTGCGCGGCGCACCTGGCAGCGGCTTCGGCCCATCAGCGGATTCTTCATCGCTCTCTTGATCGCCGCGCCCTGGCACATCCTGGCGACACTCCGAAACCCTCCGCACTTCTCGCTTACCCTTCACAGCGGCCCGGGCGAATATCATGGCTTCCTATGGTTCTACTTCATCAACGAGCAATTTCTTCGCTTCCTCAATCGCCGTTATCCGCACGACTATAATACCGTGCCGCGAATCTGGTTCTGGCTTTTCCATTTGCTTTGGCTCTTTCCGTGGAGCGTTTTCTTCCCGGCCATCACAAGACTTTCTTATAAGCCGTTGGACCGCGCAGGCCGAACGCGCTTGCTGGCGCTTTGCTGGACGGGATTTTTGCTGATCTTCTTCACCTTTTCCACCACGCAGGAATATTATTCGATGCCCTGCTATCCCGCGCTGGCGCTACTGCTCGGTTCCGCCATGGCCATAGGCGGTGCGTGGATTCGGCGCGGCACGCGAGTCCTTTGCGCGGTGGCCACGATGGCGGCTGTCACCACGCTCTACATTTTCTTTGCCGTCCGCGGCTTGCCGGCTCCGGGAGATATCTCCTCGGCGCTGGGCCATCATCCCAGCGCTTACACTCTCTCGCTCGGCCACATGATGG
>WNFT01005340.1_pt1 | contig 11232 bp, 7 predicted proteins | sample 5400191 | NCBI WGS metagenome assembly WNFT01 (sample SAMN13153359, study PRJNA577476) | soil metagenome | isolation source: 80 cm saprolite under Madrone tree | place: USA:California | collected 2016-06-14
CAGGAGGTGACCGTCGTCGGCCTCTTCGTCAGCCCCGGGAGCGGCCAGCCTCACGTCGTCCTCCAGGGCAAGCGCGATCGACGGCGATTCGCCATGGCCATCGGGCTCGCGGAGGCGAACGGCATCGCCGTCCCCCTGGAGAATCGCGTGCCCCCGCGCCCGCTCACCCACGATCTCTTCCTGACCCTGTTCGGCCGGCTCCGGGTCACCGTCACCAAGGTGGTGATCACGGACTTGCGCGACGACATCTACTACGCCACCGTCTACCTCGATGCCAGCGGCAAGGAGATGCAGCTCGACTCCCGCCCCTCGGACGCCATTGCGCTGGCCATCCGTGCCAAGGCGCCCGTCTTCGCCGAGGATCGCGTCTTCGACAAGTCGGAGCGGCTGCTCCCGCCGCCGGCGTCACCGCCGGGACAGCGGATCTAGCGGGATGGCTCCCGACGAGGCAAGCGGCGGCGCCGGCGCCGTCCCCTCCAGGCTCGATCCCGAGAGCCAGCAGTGGGCCATCCAGCGGCGGATCGACGACGTCTTCGCCAAGCTCGGAGAGAAGTTCGGCGATCTGACGGGCCGGGTGGAGGTGCGACTTCACCCCGACACGACCTTCGAGCAGATCGGCGGGCTGCGGGAGGCCAAGGGCATCGTGCGGAGCCTGGGCACGGCGCTGACCGACCCTGAGCTCTACCGCAAGTGGGGGATCACGCCTCCCAAGGGCGTCCTGCTCTTCGGGCCTCCCGGGACAGGCAAGTCTCTCCTCGCGCGCGCTCTCGCCACCGAGACGGGCGCCGTCTTTTACCACCTCAAGCTCATGAACCTCACGTCCAAGTTCGGCCCCACGACGGGAGAGCTCCTGCCCGAGATCCTCACGGTCGCCCGGGAGCAGGGCAAGGGCGTGGTCTTCCTCGACGAGGCCAACGCGCTTTCGCTCGAGCACCTGCTGCCGCCCGCGCAGGCACGGGAGGCGAGTGCGCGGCTGGTGGCCGCGCTCTGCGAGAAGCTCGACGGGCTCGAGGACTTCTCGCGGATCATCGTGGTGGGCTCGACGAGCCGGACGGACTCCGTCGACTCCTCGCTCGTCGCCCCGGGGCGTCTGGACCGCCTGGTGGAAGTGACACTGCCGGACGGGGCGGCCCAGCAGGAGATCCTGGAGCTGACGAGACGGCGCACCGAGGCGAACGCCGGCCGCCCCCTCTTCGCCGACATCGACTACCGTTCCATCCTGCCTCCCATGGGGGGGATGAGCGGCGCCGAGATCTCGGAGATCGCGCGGCGCGCCCTCGAGCAGAAGGTGCACGCGGCCGGTCAGGGGCAGGACTCGGGGCTCGTGACCACCCAGGACATCCTCCATCAGATCGACGCCTACCGCCGCATCCGCGAGATGGTCGAGAAGATCAGATACGGCCAGTACCTGTAACCTGGAGTATGCGCGAGCACCTGACCCCCTCACCCTGCCCTCTCCCCCACTGGGGGAGAGGGATCAGAAGAGGCTCTTATCCCTCTCCCCCGCCGCGGGGGAGAGGGCAGGGGTGAGGGGGTGGTAGTCCGCGCGGCTACCGTTCGAATCTGAAGGCGCCCAGGACGTTGGAGAAGTCGTCGGTCCAGGCGCGCGTGCCCGACACGGCCTCCGATGATCGCCAGCGTGACGGTGGAGTGACGAGCTCCGCCACGTCTTTGGCCTCGCGGGCCACGATCATCCACGTCGACGTCGTCTTGCCCTGGGCGCGCTCCTCGGCGGAGGGGTCGTTCTCCTGGATCCAGGACTCGAGGCCGAGATCTGACGCCGCGCCCGCCACCACGGGCTCGAGGGCGAGGTAGCGGTTGGAGATGTGATAGACGAGGATGCCCCCCGGGGCGAGCTTGGCGACGTAGCCGGCCATGGCCTCCCGGGTGAGCAGATGCGTGGGGATCGCGTCGGAGCTGAAGGCGTCGAGCACGATGAGCCCGAACGCGCCGTCGGGCTGACGCGCGAGGGTCAGGCGCGCGTCGCCCAGCACGATGTCCACGTCTCCGCGGCTCTTCGAGAGGAAGGTGAAGAGCCGCGCGTCTCTCGCGATGTGTCGCACGGCCGGGTCGATCTCGAAGAACGTGACTCGCTGGCCCGGCTGCCCGTAGGCGGCGATGGATCCCACGCCCAGGCCGACGGCGGCCACGCGCGGCGCCTGTCCGCGGGCCGCGAGGGCCGCGAAGACCTGCCCGACGGGGCCGGTCGGATGATAGTAGGTCAGCGGCCGGTCCGGATTCTGCGTGTCCTGCATCCCGTGCACGGTGGTGCCGTGGAGGAGCCGACGGAACCTGCCGTGGTCCGTCAGCAAAACCCGATGGACGGCGAAGAAGCTCCGCTCCGTCAGGGCGACCTTGCCGGCGAGCTGCGGCTCGGCCCAGGCCGAGACCAGGAACAGCGCGCAGAGCGAGAGCGCGAAGCGCGCCGGCCGGTCCGAGGCGAGGAAGCAGAGCAGCACCGGAATGCCCATCGTCACCGCCGTGCGGATGGGGCCCGCGCCGGGACCCAGGACATCACGCGTGAGGGCAAGGAGCACGAGCGTGACGAGGCCGATGGCGATGCCGTAGAGGAGGTCGGCGCGGCGCGCCTGCGTTCCCGACCGTCGGGGTGTCATGAGGGCGGCCGCGGCGGCGAGGGCCAGCGGGTACTCGAGGAGCGTGTCGAAGACCATGGGGGCGATGAGCCCGGTCAGCACACTCCCGATGACCCCGCCCGTGGTCACCCAGAGATAGAACGCGGTCAGCCGGGCGGGCTCGGGCCTCTGGTCGTACAGACGGGCGTGGCACATCCAGGCGGCAAGAAAGAATGCGGCCAGGTGGAGCACGGCGAACTCCGGCTGCGGCTGCTCGAGGACGAGCAGGAGCGCCACGGGCACGAGGAGAAGCGGCAGAAGCCGCGCGAGCCACGGCGTGGGGACGAGCCGGCGCGGCGAGAAGGCGAGGACGAAGCTGAGCAGATAGAGGGCGAGCGGCACGACCCAGAGCAGCGGAATGGGGGCGACGTTGCTCGTGAGATAGCTCGTGACGCCGAGGAGCAGGCTCGAAGGGACAGCGGCGAGCGCGATCCAGCGCAGCGGGCGACGGCCGTCGGGCGGGTCCTTGGCCACCGGCGGCGGCGACTCCGGGCCGGTCTCTTCCGGTGACGGCCGATGCTTTCGGATCAGCGAGATCCCGCATGCCAGCACCAGCGCGCAGAGCGCGGCATAGCCGCAGGCCCAGCTCCAGCTCTGATCGGCGAGCCGGAAGCGCGGCTCGAGCAGGAACGGGTAGGCGAGAAGCGCGCAGAGAGAGGCGAGATTGCTCACGCTGTAGAGGACGTAGGGGCGCGCGGTGGCCGCATCCTGGCCCGTGATGTACCAGCGCTGCAGGAGCGGAGTGCTGCCCGAGATCGCGAAGAAGGGAAGCCCGACCAGGATGGCGAGGGCGCCCATCACCAGGAGGGCGGGCGGGGCTGCCTCTGCGGCGGCGAGGGCCTGGACGCGAGCGAAGCCGGCATTGCCCGCGCTGATGGGCAGGGTGCCGAGCGCCACGAGGAGCAGGCTCACGTGAAGAGCGACCTGGCGTCCCCGCGAGAGGTGGGCCGCGGAGACGTGCGCATACGCGTACCCGAGGAGCAGCGTCGCCTGGAAGAAGACCAGCGAGGCCGTCCACACGGGCGGCGCGCCGCCGAAGGCGGGGAGCACCATCTTGCCCACGAGGGGCTGGACGAGGAAGAGGAGGAAGGAGCTCAGGAAGACGGTGAGCGTGACGAGCGCGCGCATCTCGTGAGGGCTCACGTGACTCTAGACGACGGGCGCGCCGCGGGTCAATGTCCTTGAATCATGCCCGCTGCATCGGTGATAGGATGGCCGATCGATGCCGTCGGTCACCCGGATTCGCGTCCGCTACAAGGACACCGACACCATGTCGGTCGTCTACTACGGCAACTACCTGACCTACTTCGAGGTCGCCCGGGTGGAGTACCTGCGCGAGCGGGGGCTGCCCATGTCCCAGGTGGACAAGCGCGTGCACCTGCCCGTGGTGGAGGCGCTCGTCCGCTACGTCAAGCCCGCGCGGCTCGACGACCTCCTGGAGGTGAGCTCGCGCGTGAGCGAGCGCAGGCGCGCGAGCTTCACCTTCTTCTACGAGATCAAGAACGAGGGGCGTGAGCTGGTGGCCACCGGCCACACGCGCCACGCCTGCTGGGATCCCGCCACGGCCAGGATGATCGCCATTCCCGACTGGCTCAAGGAGATCATGCCGGATGCCGACCTCGATCCGACCGATCGCTGACATCGCCCGCGAGCTGGGACTCGCCGACGCGGAGTGGACGCCCTACGGCCGCACGAAGGCCAAGGTTTTGCTGCCCGCCCTCCAGGCCCGGCGCGATCGTCCCGACGGCAAGCTCGTCGTGGTCTCCTCGATCACGCCCACGCCGGCGGGCGACGGCAAGACGACCATGACCATCGGCTTGGGCCAGGCCCTCTGGCGGATCGGCGCCAAGCCGGTCATCGCGCTGCGCGAGCCGTCCATCGGGCCCACCCTTGGCATGAAGGGGGGCGGCACGGGCGGAGGGCTCGCCCAGGTCGTGCCCATGGATGAGATCAACCTCCACTTCACGGGCGACTTCCACGCCATCACCTCCGCGCACAATCTCCTGGCCGCGGCGCTCGACAATCACCTCCACCACGGCAACGCCCTCGGCATCGATGTGCGCCAGGTGCTGTGGAAGCGCGTGCTCGACGTCAACGACCGCGCCCTCCGTCAGGTGATCGTGGGACTGGGCGGCCGCATGGACGGCGTGCCGCGCGAGGCGGGCTTTCTCATCACCTCGGCCTCCGAGATCATGGCCGCCCTGTGCCTGGCCGAGGACCTCGCCGATCTGAAAGCGCGACTGGGCCGCATGGTCGTCGCCCTCCGGGCCGACGGCGCCGCCGTGCTCGCGGAGGAGCTCAAGGTGACGGGCGCCATGGCCGCCCTCCTGCGGGACGCCGTGCACCCGAACCTCGTGCAGACCATGGAGGGGACGCCTGCCCTCATTCATGGCGGCCCTTTTGCCAACATCGCGCATGGGTGCAACTCAGTGGTGGCCACGCGCCTGGCCCTCAAGCTCGGCGACATCTGCCTCACGGAGGCGGGCTTCGCCACCGACCTCGGGGCGGAGAAGTTCTTCGACATCAAGTGCCGGCTGGCCGGCCTCGTGCCCGACGGCGCCATGATCGTGGCCACCGCGCGCGCGCTCAAGTATCACGGCGGCATCCCCGTGCCGGAGCTGGGCAAGGAAAACCTCGAGGCCCTCGTGCGCGGGCTCGACAATCTCGAGGCCCACGTCGCCTCCGTGCGGCAGTTCAAGGTGCCCGTGCTCGTCGGGCTCAACCGCTACCCCACCGATACCGACCGCGAGCACCAGGCGGTGCTGGACTTCTGCGGGCGACTCGGCGTCTCCGCCTACGTCGCCGACGTCTTCGGCCGCGGCGGCGAGGGCGGGGAAGACCTCGCGAGGGGCCTGCTCAAGCTCCTCGGCTCCGAGCGCTCGGCCTTCACGCCGCTGTACCCGCTGGATGCCTCGATCAAGGCCAAGCTCGAGACCATCGCCACGCAGATCTACGGCGCCGACGGCGTCGAGTATCCGAAGAAGGTGGATCGCCAGATCGCCCAGGCCGAGGCGCTCGGCTACGGCCAGCTGCCCGTGTGCGTGGCCAAGACGCAGCGCTCCCTGTCCGACGACCCGACGCTGCTCAACCGGCCCCGGGGCTTCAGGATCACCATCAACGACGTGAGGATCTCGGCGGGCGCGGGCTTCCTCGTGGCGCTGGCCGGTGACATCACGACCATGCCCGGCCTGCCGCGCAAGCCCAATGCCGAGGGCGTGGACGTCGCGTCCGACGGCACCATCACGGGCCTCTTCTGAGCGCTGTGCTATACTCTGCGACGGTCCGGGAGCGTCGCGGGCCCTCTCTATGATTCAAGTCGACCATCTCACGAAGAGCTATGGGCCGGTCACGGCCATCCAGGACGTCTCCTTCGCCGTCGGCAAGGGCCAGATCGTCGGCTTTCTCGGCCCGAACGGCGCGGGCAAATCCACCACGATGAGAATCCTCTCATGTTTCATGCCCGCCTCGGGCGGCACGGCCCAGGTCGCTGGCTTCGACGTCTTCACCCAGTCGCTCGAGGTGCGCCGTCGCATCGGGTATCTGCCGGAGAACGCCCCGCTCTACGCCGACCTGCCCGTGGCCGCCTATCTCGACTTCGTGGCCGAGGCCAAGGGTGTGCCGCGCGGAGCCCGCCGGGCCAAGGTCGCCGACGTGATGGACCGCTGCTTCGTCACGGAGATGCAGCACCGGCTCATCGGCAAGCTCTCCAAGGGCTATCGCCAGCGGGTGGGCCTCGCCCAGGCGCTCCTGGGAGATCCCGAAGTGCTGATTCTCGACGAGCCGACCATCGGCCTCGACCCGCGGCAGATCGCCGAGATCCGCGCCCTCATCAAGTCGCTGGGCGGCCAGCACACGGTCATCCTGTCGACGCACATCCTGCCGGAAGTCTCCATGGTCTGCGACAGCGTCATCATCATCAATCGCGGGCGCATCGTGGCCCAGGGAACCCAGGCCGAGCTGGTGCAGCAGGTCTTTCCCGCCGCGCGGCTCGAGGTGCAGGTGGCCGGCCCCGCCGAGGCCGTGGTGGGCGCCCTCAAGGGGCTGCCCGGGGTCACCGCGGTCGAGACCCTGGACACCCGCGACGGCGCGCCGCGCTTCCTCCTCGAATCGCCGCGCGAGCGCGACGTCCGTGCAGAGCTGGTTCGCCTGGTGACGGGACGGGGCTGGGGGCTGCTGGAGCTGCATCAGACCGGCCTCTCTCTCGAGGAAGTCTTCATCCGGGTGGTGGCGGGCGAAGACCATGCGCCCCAGATCGAGGAAGCCGTGGTGGAGGAGGCGCAGTGATGGGCTGGCTGCCCGTGTTCAAGAAGGAGATGCGGCTGTACTTCGGCTCGCCCGTGGCCTATGCGGTGGCCACCTTCTTCCTCTTCGTGACGGCCTTTTTCTTCGTGCCCGCCTTCCGGGGCTTCGCCGATCTGTCGATGCGGGCGGCCATGCAGCCACAGATGGGTGGCAACCTGAACGCCACCGAGAGCATCCTCCGGCCGCTCATCTACAACATGGCCGTGGTGCTGCTCTTCTTCATTCCCATGGTCACCATGCGCCTCATCGCCGAGGAGCGGCGGGCGGGCAACATGGAGCTCCTGCTGACCTACCCGCTGCGCGACGGGGAAATCCTGCTGGGCAAGTTTCTCGCGGCCCTCGCCCTCTACATGCTCATCCTGGTCCTGACCCTCTTCTACCCGGCCACCGTCGCCTGGTTCACACGGCTGGAATGGGGCGCGGTCGCCACCGGCTACCTGGGGCTCCTCCTCATCGGGGCCGCCTTCCTCTCCGTCGGGCTCTTCGTGTCCTCCACCACCGAGAACCAGATCGTCGCCGGGTTCGGCACCTTCGGGGTGCTCCTCGGACTCTGGCTTCTCGGCTGGTTCTCGGACACGACACAGGGAGCGCTCCGTACGGTCGTCCAGCAGGCCGGCATCATCGAGCACATGGACAGCTTCGCCAAGGGCGTCCTCGAGACCAAGGACATCGTGTACTACGTGTCGGTGATCGGGTTCGCGCTTTTCCTGGCCCTGCGCTCGCTCGACTCCCATCGGTGGCGGGGATAACGCGATGAGCCTGCTCAAGCGCTGGGGTATGTCGGCCGCCGTCGTGTTCCTGCTCGCCGCCGCCGCCCTGGCGCTCTTCGTGCCATGGCTGACCAGGCTGCGGTGGGCCCTCGTGATCGCCGCCGGGGTGCTCTTCATCGCCACGGCCGCCACGAACTGGCGCGAGGGCGCATCGTTCCTGGGCCGTCGCGGCACGCGCTACGGCGCGAGCGCCGCCCTCCTGATCGTGCTCGCGCTGGGCATCGTGGTCATGGCCAATGCCGTCTCCGTCCGCTACAGCGCGCGATGGGACCTCACGGAGAACAAGCGGCACAGCCTTGCCTCCCAGACCGTCAAGGTGCTCCAGGGGCTCAAGACGCCCGTGGAGGCCGTCGCCTTCTTCCGTTCGGACCAGCCGGGCAAGCGCGTGGCCGAGGAGCTGCTGAAGCAATACGCCTCGGCGTCGAAGGGCAAGCTGACCTATCGCATGGAGGATCCGGACCGATCGCCCGGCCTCGCCAAGCGGCTCGGGGTCGAGAGCTATGGCACGCTCGTGCTCCAGAGCGGCGAGAAATCCGAGAAGGTGCTCGACGCCGAGGAGGAGCGGCTCACCAATGCCCTCGTCAAGGTCACGCGCTCGGGCAAGCGCATTGTCTACGTGCTCAAGGGGCACGGCGAGCGCGAGATCGGCAATACCGAGCGTCCCGGCCTGAGCCGCGCCAAGGACGAGCTGGAGAAGGTCAACTACGAGGTGAAGGACCTCGTGCTCGCGCGCGATCCCAAGGTTCCCGCCGACGCCTCGGTGCTGATCATCGCGGGACCGCGCACGGACCTCTTCCCCCAGGAGCTCGAGGCCATCGACGCCTACCTCACCAGGGGCGGCAAGGTCTTTTTCATGGCCGATCCCTTCCAGGCGGAGGGGCTCGCCAAGTACCTGACCAAGTACGGGATCACCCTGGGCAATGACGTGGTCATCGAGCTCAGCCCGATCGGCCGTCTCTTCGGCGTGGGGCCCGAGGTGCCGGTGATCAACCAGTACGAGCAGCACCCGATCACCAAGGACCTGGGGGGCGTGATGACGCTCTTCCCGATCACCCGCTCGGTCCAGCTGTCCAAGGCCCAGGTCAGGGGCGTCGCGCCGCAGGTGCTGGCGCGATCGAGCCAGCAATCGTGGGGCGAGACGGACCGCGCCGGGCTCCAGCGGGGCGAGGTCAAGCCAGACGCCAACGACACGCCGGGCCCCGTCCCCGTGGCGGCGGTGGTGACGCTCGACGTGGTGCCGGGCGCCGGCGCCAAGAGCGAGGGCGCCACGGATGCCGGCGGCCAGGCCGAGGACAAGATGCCCGCCAAGGCGCGCATCGTCGTCGTCGGCACCTCGAATCTCGCCACCAACCAGTTCCTGGGGGCCCAGGGCAACCGCGATTTCTTCCTGAACGTCGTATCGTGGCTGGCCGACGAGGCGGATCAGGTCGCCGTGCGCCCCCGGGACACGCGGCAGAACCCCATCTTCATCAGCGAAGCGCAGTCCCAGGCCGTGCTCTGGCTGTCCCTGCTCGTGCTGCCCGGCGCGGTGATGGTCTGCGGCATCTTCGTCGTGGTGAGCCGTCGTCGCCAGAAGTAGTTCCCGATCATGAGCTGGAAAACCCTGATCATCCTGGCCGTCGTCGCGGCGGGTCTCGGCGGCTTCCTCGTGGTGGACAACTACTGGCTGGTCCCCAAGCGCGAGAAGACCGAAGGCGCCAAGGGCCGCCTGTGGACCATCGAGCCCAAGGACGTCGAGACGGTCACCATCAAGCGCCGCGGCGAGACCATCCGTCTCAAGCGCGTGGCCGACGGCTGGGAGATGCTCGAGCCCGTGAAGGCCCGGGGCGATCGGGGCGCCGTGGACGAGGTGGTGACGAGCCTGGCCACCCTACGCTCCGATCGCGAGATCGATCCCAACCCCGCCAAGCTCTCCGACTTCGGGCTCGAGCCGCCTGCGGCCGAGGTCACCCTCGAGGTCAAGGGTGGCAAGGCGCCCCTGACCCTCTCCGTGGGAGGCAAGAACCCGACGGGCGTCTGGGTCTACGCCCGCGAGGGCAGCAAGCCCGCCGTGGTCGCCCTGGGGGAATCGGTGTTCCGCGACACCGCGCGTCCCGTCTCCGACTTCAGGGACAAGACGGTCCTTGCCTTCGACCGGAAGAGCGTCACCGCCGTCGACCTCGATCTCGACGGCTCCAGGATGACGCTGGAGGCCCAGGAAGGCGGCAAGTGGAAGATCGCCAAGCCCGGGCCATATCCCGCCGACGCCGACGTGGTCGCGGACGCCCTCGACAAGCTCGCCGGCGCCAAGGTCAAGGAGTTCCTCGGCGAGCCCAAGCCGCTCACGCCCTATGGCCTCGACAAGCCCTCGAGCGTCACCATCTGGCTCGGCAAGGACAAGGACCGCACCTCGAAGACCCTGCTCTTCGGCAAGGTCGACAAGGCGAAGAAGGGCGTCTACGTCGAGCGCCAGGGCGAGCCGGAAGTGCTCATGACGGCCGACGAGGTCTGGGACAAGCTGCCCCGCACCGTGGCGGCCGCTCGCGACAAGGTCGTCTTCACCTATGCCTATGACAAGGTGAGCCGCGTCGAGCTCGACCATGCCCGCGGCAAGGTGACGCTCGAGCGCGACGGCATCACCTGGAAGATCACGGCGCCCGAGGCCCTCACCGCCGACACGGGGGTGGTCAACGGGCTCCTGTGGCGCCTGCGTGACCTGCGCGCCTCGGGCTTCCTCGACGAATCCGCCTCCGGTATCGCCCGCTATCTCGCCAAGCCCGCCGTCACCGTCCGCGTCTGGGAGGAAGGCGCCAAGGAGCCGCGCACCTTTCTGCTCACCCAGTCCAAGGACCTCAAGGCCGGAGAGACGACGGGCGTGGCGGCCACCGCGGGACAGGGGCCCGTGGTCATGGTGGAGTCCAAGGCGGTGACCGACCTCGAGAAGACGGCCACCGACCTGCGCGACAAGACCGTCGTCGCCTCCTTCGACATGAAAGAGGTCAAGCGGGTCCGCGTGGTCGCGGGCGACAAGCGGCTGGTGGTCGAGAAGCGGGGCGAGGACAGCTGGCGCGTGGTGGAAGGCGGCAAGGGCGCGGCCAAGGACTTCAAGGTCACGGGTCTCCTCCTGGCCCTGCGCGCCCTGCGCTGGAAAGACATCGCGGCGCCGGATGCCTCCCAGGCACAGAAGTTCGGCCTCGACAAGCCCGCGGTGGAGGTGACCGTGCTCAAGGGCGACGGCACCGAGATGGCCAAGCTCGCCATCGGACGCTCCGAGGACAAGGCCGCCTACGTCCAGAGCAAGTCCGCGCCAGGCGTCTACGTGGTCGACCCCACGACGCTCGACGAGATCCGCAAGGCGCCCACCGATATCCCCGGCTAGGCGCCCATCCTGATGATGTCCAGCCCTCAAGGGGAAGAATGTTGCAATTTCGAGTGCCGGCTTCGCCGGCGCAATCGACTCGGGGGAGGCTTCGGAAGGAGGGCGAAGCCCGGCTCCGAGCTACCTAGAGTGGAGGCTCCCTCATGACCGCACCGTCGCCATCCCTCTA
>WNFT01006456.1_pt1 | contig 11232 bp, 13 predicted proteins | sample 5400191 | NCBI WGS metagenome assembly WNFT01 (sample SAMN13153359, study PRJNA577476) | soil metagenome | isolation source: 80 cm saprolite under Madrone tree | place: USA:California | collected 2016-06-14
CTCGTTGATTGTCGATATGGTCTCAACCATCGGACAAAAAAATTGAGCGCCGGCCCCGTGACAAGGACTTGCTCAGCTTGTCACCTGCGTTTCGATCACGCTTTTGCCCGAAATTGTTGCAAGGGGATGATTCGAGTAACGCCCGTGACCTGTTCGTCACGCAATCTTCGCGATTCGTCACATGACGTGTCGCCCGCGCCGGTTTATCGGAAATCACCATGAGCGTCATCACAGTGAGGAGAACGGTGATCAAACGAACGCCGAGGGAAACGCCGATCAAAAGAATGGTAATCAACCGAACAGCAAAGAGAACCTCATCTATCCGCGGGTCGTTCCACGATTTGACCCGGAGGTATTTCGCGAGTGAAAACAGGTTGGAGTTTGCGATCGAAGCGTTCCTCTTTGCCATAATCGCGACGATCTCGGCCTTGCCGATCGTTGCCGCTGCCGGAGCGCTGAGCGAATTTCTTCCGCGCGTGCCGAACTAAGAAGCAGTGGGATAACGGAGTGAGGGCGTGATGCTTTTAGGGCGACGAAATTGCTGTAGCCTGCATCGCTGATTCGATGCGTTGAAGTGGATCGTCTTCTCCTGAAGACGATGCGAATTCCCGAAGAGGGGAGTTATTTCCGTTAACGCATCGCCGCTGCTAAGAGCTACTTTTCCCAACGGGTTGAGGACGACGCGTTCCGCCTGCGTTTCATTGGACCAACGCGAAAATCTCGACACCAAGCTCGTCACGTTTAGCATGTTGCCCTTGTGCCAAACAACGGTCCGGCAGCGAACAATCGAGAAATTGAACGCAAATTTTTGCTTAAGCGGCTACCGGATAAACTAAAGGGCTCGCGATGCTATGTTATCGAACAAGGTTATCTGGCGAGCGAACCTGCAGGCAGACAGGTCCGTCTCCGCAAAAAAGGCAGCGCCGCAACGCTGACTTTCAAAGTGGGCCGCGGCAGCCATCGGGAAGAACGCGAGATCAGGCTTAGCCCAAAACAATTCGCGGCGCTTTGGCCAGGGACTGCCGGAAGACGATTCAAGCCGCCTTCCTGGTTTGGACGAGAGGTAACTGGAGAAAAACGTTACAGCAACGTGCGACTCGCCAACGAGTAGGTAGAGAATTCTATGGGTTTCAAATTGAAATTGCGCGAACCGTTGCCGGATGGACTGAAACGGGTCTTCCGGGAACAAATCGAGTCCGCTCTGAAGTTGTGTCGGCACCCGGCAAAACAACGCGGCGTCACCGTGCATGAAGTGCGCAAGCACCTCAAAAAGGTGCGGGCGGCGATGCGCCTTGCCGTTCCCGAAGTTGGCAAGAACCGGCATACCCGCGAAGATCGCTGCGTACGCAAGATCGGACGGCTTGTTTCGGACCTGCGCGATGCGCAAGTGCGACTGCAAACACTTGTTCAATTGCGCGACGAGACAGCAAAGCGCCCAGAGGACAATCCATTCCCACGTATCGAAGAATTGTTGTCGCTGGAACGAGAAAGTTTTTCCGCGGCCTTTGCCGGCTGGCAAAAACAAGCGATCCCGCAACTGGAACGCGTGGAAGCGCGTCTGTTGAAATGGCCGCTGGAGGGTTTGACCTGGAAGCAAATTTGCGGCGCGGTGGAAAAAATCTACAAACGCGGTCAACGTGGCCTTGCGAAAACGATCAAGGACCCGGATCCGGAAAATTTTCATGCCTGGCGAAAGCGGGTGAAAGATCTCTGGTACCAGTTGCGCATTTTGCAGCCGCTTAATCGCATGGTGCTGACAGAGATGGCTCACGACGCAGAAGTTCTGGGCGAATTGCTCGGGCGCGAGCATGATTTGGCTTTCCTTTGGGCGCGCTTGGAGAAGGAATGCAGCGATGAAGCGCTTCGTGATGAACTCGCACAGATCGAGAAGCTAATCCGTAAGCGAGGCAAACGATTGCGCATGAATGCCCTCGAACTCGGGCGACGTTTCTATGCCGAGCCCGCAAAGGCTTTCGCCAAACGGATCTCGATCTTCGTGGGTAAGCGGAAATGAGCGAGATTGCTTACTGGTTTTGATAGCAGTCGAGGTACTTGATTCCGGACCCAGTGTTGAAAATGACCACGCGTTCACCGGAACCAATTTTGCTAGCGGAACGGAGCGACTTTAGAGCAGCGAAGCACGCGGCAGCTTCGGGCGCAACGAAGAGACCTTCGCGCGATCCCACTTCGCGGCCCATTCGGATCATTTCTTTATCGTCAATGGCGATGGCACCGCCGTTCGACTGGCGAAGAATATTCAGTACTAGAAAGTCGCCGATCGCTTTTGGAACACGCAGACCAGAGGCCATCGTGTGTGCATCGGGAAATTCTGCGGCGGTTTTTTCTCCGGCTTCGAACGCGCGGACGATTGGCGCACAACCGGCGGCTTGCACCGCGAACATCCGGGAACGCTTTTTCCCGATCCAGCCGAGCGCCTCCATTTCACCAAACGCTTTCCACATTCCGACGAGCCCGGTTCCGCCGCCGGTGGGATAAAGAATTACATCCGGTAACTGCCAGTTGAATTGCTCCGCTAACTCGTAACCAAGTGTCTTTTTTCCCTCGACGCGATACGGCTCCTTGAGCGTGGACATGTCAAACCAGCCTTCCTTCGCTTTCCGCCGCGCGATCTCAGCGCCGCAATCCGTAATCAATCCGTCAATCAAGGTCACATGAGCGCCCAACTCACGACACTCGATGATGTTTGCCTGCGGCGTATCGCGCGGCATGAAGATGTGCGCTTCGAGGCCGACCCGAGCCGCATAGGCGGCAAGCGCTCCGCCAGCATTGCCGGCGCTGGGGACAGCGAGCTTGGTAGCTCCGAGATGTTTTGCCATGGACACAGCAACACTCATCCCGCGCGCCTTGAAACTTTGCGTCGGGTTTACCGACTCGTCCTTGATCCAGAGATCGATGTCGTCGCCGAATTTTTCTGCGCGCACTAGCGGCGTTCCGCCTTCGCCTAACGAGACCGGCTCAACATCACCTGGTAACGGCAACACTTCGCGATAACGCCATAATGATTTCTCGCGTGCCGGCAGCGTCTCGCGCTTCAGCGTCTGACTCGCAGCGGCGAGATCGACCAACGCAAAGAGCGGTTTGCCGCAGGTAAGACAGAGATTCTGCAGGCGTGAACATTCGTGCTGACCGCCGCACGCGCTGCATTCAAGGTGCGTGACAAACATGGGACAATAAAGCGTAGCACGTTTATGGCTTGTGGTAGATTTGACGCGATGGATTTGATGACACTGACTGAAATTCGCCGCGCGGCGCAGAATGGCGCGGTGCCTGCGCGCGTACATGTCCAGGTAGAAGCGGCCACTGCAAAGACGCAACGCGAAGGCAAACCGTACTGCGAATTGGCTTTGGCAGATGCGTGCGATCGAATGACGCTACGGGTATGGAGTGATCATCCCGCTTACAAATCATGCAGCGCATTCACCAGCGAAAGTTTCATCGAGCTCACTGGCGACTTTCGTGTACACCCTCAATACGGACTCGAAGCAGATAAGTGGACGGTCCGGCCACTCTCTGAACAAGAGAGCAAACAATTGCTGGAAGGACCGGCAGACTTGCGCACAAAGCAAGCATCTGACTGGGAATTTATCGTGCAATCCATAGGCACGATCGCTGATCCTCGCCTTCGCGCATTATCCGAAATCTTCGTCAACAAATGGGGCGATCGATTTCGTCGCGCCGCAGCGGCTCGCAAATATCACCATGCCCGGCGCGGCGGCCTCGTCGAGCACACCGCGCAAATGATGCGCCTAGCGAGGGCTATCGCGCCTCTCTATTCGCAGTTAAACCTCGATCTTTTGATCGCGGGCGTTCTCTTTCACGACTCGGGTAAGCTTTGGGAAAATCAGTTTTCCGAAACTGGTTTCGTTATGAGCTACGACGAGCTTGGTGAACTGGTTGGTCACATTTCGATTGGGCTCGAGCTAGTCAATTCGCTATGGCAAAAGCTCGCCGCCGAAAACGCCGATGTCTGGAAAAGATATCGCCCGCCCTCCGAAGATGTGCGCATACATCTTCTGCACCTTATTGGTTCGCATCACGGCGACAAGCAGTTGGGTTCGCCTGTTGATCCGAAAACGCCGGAAGCGATGGCATTGCATTACATCGATAATCTCGACGCTCGCTTGGAAATGTTCGCCGCGGGTTACACAACAGCCAAGCCGCTGGCCGCACGCATTTTTGATCGCGTCCGTCCGCTGCCGGGAAATTTAGTCAAATCGCTGGAGAAATTTCAGCAGTCGCAGGATGGCCCGGCGCGAGGCGAACTTCTGTGACTAAATACGAACACACGCAGATTGGGTGCACGATTATTTGGGTCGCGCTTGGCGTGGCTATTTTCGTCGCAATCACGGGAATTTTTGCGCAAGGAGGTCCAGCGACTTTCCTCATTATTGAAGTGATACTCCTGATTTGCGCGGTCGTGTTCTGCAAACTGACAATCAGGATCGACGATAAAATTTTGCAATGGTCATTTGGAATTGGGATTGTCCGAAAGCAGGTGCTCCTCGCTGAAATCGCCGCATGCGAATCAATCCGCATCCGTTGGTGGTACGGCTGGGGAATTCATCTGACGCCCTACGGCTGGCTTTATAATGTTTCTGGTTTGGACGCTGTGGCCATCAGGTTGCGCGATGAACGAAAATTCGCGTTGGGCACGGACGATCCGCAAGCGCTTGTCGATGCAATCGAGCGGTTGATCAGCCACATATAGCGCGATGAATGCACGGGCTCAAGCAGATGGAGGGCGGGGCTCTGCGACGCCTAACGAGCGTTCAATCGGCCATATTCATGCAGGGGCTCGCGGAGCTCGCCCCTCCACTGCCAGTGGATTCAGCTGCTATTTCGCCAGTTCGCGAAACCAATGCAATGCGATCGATGTTTGTGCGTCATTGACCTCATGGCCGCCACGAAAAGTCCCGATTCGAAACTTCTTAAAGCCTGTACGCTTGATCAAACCCACGACGGCGTATTGCTGCTCCAGGGTCGCGATTCTGTCCTCGTGCCCGGCACTAACGTAGATTGGCGTATTAAGAAAGCCTGGGCCGGGCTGCAATCGCGCATATCCGTCGCTCAGGTGGTCTTCATTCGCACCGGTGATATAAATTCCGATGACATGGCAATGGTTTCTAGCGAGAAAAGGCGCAACGTAACCAACGCCTTTTCCTCCCCCGGAGAACCCCGCGCATGCGATCGGCCACTTCTCCGAACCGGGAAAGCTCCGGTGAAGCGCATCCACGGCAGCCATTGTCATGGACTCGCGCCATGCCACATTGTCATTCTTTGCGTGCTGTGGGCCGTCCCCTGCCAGTAATACCCAGCCTTCAGAAAGTCCCACCCGCCGATAAAAATCGGCAAGGTCATCTCGGTTCTGACGTTTGAAATCGCTCGTGGAACAAGTCACCAAAACGGGCCAGCTCTTCGTTGGATCAAAATTTGCCGGCGTTGCGAGCACCGCCACGGCGTTTGCCGGCACGGGGTTGCCACCTTGCGCGGCGTACGATTTTTCCTGTGAACTCAAAGGAACATTGGCTCGGACGGTTGAACCTGGAGAAAAGAGAACCCCTCCGAACTTGTTAGAACCTCCGGCTCCAGCGGCGACTAACGTCAAAAGGACGTTTAGCGTTACGAAGATCTGGGTGACTATGATTAATCTCTTCAAAAATTTCGGTATCGCATAAAACCTTCTCGCCCGGTGGTAAAGTGTCAACGGTCCACCTAAAGCGAAGTAGCAATGCCAGTTCGATCAAGGCTTCGGTTACTGGTAGTTCGCTTAATGAGTACGATCGGATCGTCAAAGGCGCCGCTTCGCCTCTGCGAGATAAGCTTCGTCGATCTCAAATCCGATGAATCTCTTCACGCCGCAGCGCTGGGCGGCGACTGCTGAATTTCCAATCCCCAGAAACGGATCGAGCATCGTTTCGATTCGTGAAATACCGTGCAATTTGATACACCACTCCGCCAACTGCACCGGAAATGTCGCAGGGTGCGGTCGTTCCTTCTCGCGGCTCTGAATTGTTTCGTAGGGAATGAACCACGTGTTGCCGCGACAGCGTAGATCGGTCCCTCGAGTGTGCGACCAGCGCGCGATGTTGCTCTTGTCCTGATAGGGCACGCCGAGAGCAAGCCGCTCGATTTCAACTCGTCCCGACTTCGTAAAGTGAAAGAGGTGCTCGTGGCAATCGTTAAGAAACCGTTTCGAATTGATTGGCTTGAAATGACCGTGCGACTTCAGATCGCCCTTTCGACTTTCAACTGCGATCGATTTGATCCAGTGAATCGTGTTCTGCAAAAGAAATCCGTGCGAGGTGGATGCCAGTTCGATTACGATTTGGTGGGGCAGCATCGGATTCGATGGCGCGGAGCCAACGTTCAGAAAAAAAGATCCGTTCGATCGTAGAATTCGCCGAATTTGTGCTGCCCATTTGACGCACCACTTCAAATACGATTGTCGATCCTGCCGGTCGGCATATTGCCTGTAGCCAATTCCGAGGTTGTAGGGGGGTGAAGTCACAACAAGATCGACACTTTCATTGGTCAGCCGCGACATTCCTTCGACGCAATCCTGTCGGCAAAGATCGAACTGAGTCATTGACTGAAATGTGGCGTGATTGAGGCGTTGTACAAGGTGAAAATAGCGTGCTTTTTCTAGTGGCAACCTTGTCGGCTGCGAAATCCAAGGACATTGCGGGCGGCACGCCTGCCTCTAGAGTCTGTCCGACGTAGCTGTGCTCCCAGATCCAAACTCGCACCTTTGCGCGAATTCGTTTATTCTTTATCGATGTCGGACAAGCCCTCGAAACTGAAGATCGCCGATCGCGAGTTCAGCTCGCGTTTGCTGGTTGGCACAGGGAAATTCGCGTCGAACGAATTGATGCGCGACGCGCTTATTGCCAGCGGAACGGAGCTGGTGACCGTGGCGCTCCGGCGCGCGGATATCTCCGGCAAGCATGATCCGTTTGCAAACATTCTCGATTTCATCGATCCAAAACGTTTTCTTCTTTTGCCCAACACGAGCGGTGCGCGCAATGCGGAGGAAGCGGTGCGCCTGGCGCGGCTGGCGGCGAGCGCAGGCTTGCCAAAATGGATCAAACTCGAGATTCACCCGGACCCTCGTTATTTGCTGCCCGATCCGGTGGAGACCCTCACCGCTGCGGAAATTTTGGTGAAAGAAGGATTCACGGTTCTTCCCTATATCAATGCCGACCCGGTACTCGCGAAACGATTGCAGGACGCCGGCACCGCCACCGTAATGCCGCTCGGTTCGCCGATCGGCAGCAACCGGGGGATCGAGGCGCGCCTGCAAATTGAAATCATTATCGAGCAAGCCACTGTGCCTGTAGTCGTGGACGCGGGGCTCGGCGTGCCAAGTCACGCCGCTGAAGCGATGGAGATGGGCGCAGATGCGGTTCTGGTTAATACGGCAATCGCAATCGCTTCCGATCCCGTTCGCATGGCCAAAGCATTTAGAAAAGCCATCGAGGCAGGTCGCGAAGCACGAGAAATCGGATTGACCGAAAAACTGGACGTCGCGGCCGCGACCAGTCCGTTGACAGGATTTCTGACCGGAAGATAGCCATCTTGACTGTCTCGGCAGACAGGCTTCCTAGCCTGTCGACCTGCGAGGTTCCATAGGTGCGGCTCCTATCCTATACTGGACCCCGCTACAACGTCGTCTCACTTACGAGCGCTTCTCGATGTCTGATGCCGCGCCTTGTCTCCTTCTGTAACCGTTTCAGGCGGCTCGACAATGCAGCCTTTGCCGCAGAATTCATACGATCGATAAATAGAATTCCATTGAGATGATCGCCTTCATGCTGAATCGCGCGTGCAAGAAATCCGCTCGCTTCGATTTCGATTGTGCGGCCTTCCAAAGTTTGTGCGCGCACGATTACTGACTTTGCCCGGTCGATGTCGCCTGTGATTTCCGGAAAACTTAAGCAACCTTCTACTCCCACTTCGTTTGCGCCACGTAGCTCAATTTCCGGATTGATTAACACCAACGGCATCGCCGCTTTGGGATCGACGTCTTTGCCGTCCAATTTCAAAGTGCTCGGGCGATCTTCGACTAGCGAAACATCGAGCACTGTGAGCTGCAAAGTTTCACCGATCTGCTGGGCTGCCAGGCCTACGCCATTCGCCGCGTGCATCGTCTCGACCATGTTTGCGGCCAGTTCGCGAATCCGATCGTCGACGTTCTCGATCGGTTTACCTTTGGCCCGCAGGATCGGGTCGCCGTACTCCAAGATCTGCAGGATCACTTCTCTTCCCGGGTAAACGCCGGCAAATTTCTCACGCCCGCCAGCTTTAACGCGTCCATGACTTTGATAATCGTGCCAAAGGAGGCTTTCTTGTCCGCCTGGAGCGCGAGCGTGGACTTGCGGGTCTCCGGCAAGTTGCGGACGGCGCCCTCCAGCTCATCCACGCCGATTGCTCGTCCGTCCAATTTGAGCTCGTCATTTTGGTCGATGCTGACGATAGCGTGTTCAGCCTCAGCAGGCTGTTTTTTTGCCGTTTTGGATTCTGGCAGATTAATCTGAACTTCGGGCTGGTCTTTCTTAAAACTTGTCGAAACGACAAAAAAGATCAGCAGGATGATCAGAATATCGACGAGCGAAACGATGATTATGACCGGCGCCCTTCGTTTTCGTACTGCAAACTTCATCGCGTGAAATGCGCCGCGCCTCTTACGCTACCGGTGTCGAAATCGGCAGCGTGCCGGCAGATGCTTTTGCCGGCGCGAATTCGCGCGAAGAACGCCCGTAATAGCATTTGTTAATCAATTCGACGACGAGGGTTTCCATCTCCACTGACATCACTTCAACTTTTCTCGAAAAATAGGTGAAGCCGATCAGCGTGGGCACGGCGATCGAAAGCCCGAAGACAGTTGCATTCAACGCTTCGGCGATGCCGCGCGAGATTTGACGCGTATCCGATGCACCCGAGCTCAATCCGAGCTGGGAAAAGACATGCACCAGTCCCGAAACCGCCCCGATCAGGCCGAGCAGCGGCGCAATGCCCACAATGACTTCGAGAATGATGAGACCTTTTTCCAGCCGCACCATCTCGTGACGCGCACGTGTTTGAACCGCTTCCACGTTTTCCGAGCGTGGACTGCGTAAATATTGCAACGCCACGCGGGCGATCCGCGCGAGTGACGAACCATCGTGGTGCACAATGCGCGACAGCCGCTCCGGGCTTTCACCCGGGGCCAAACGCTCTATTTCGCTCTCGATCAAAGGCGGCAGGACCTTGGTGCGCCGCAAAGCCAGGCCGCGCAAAATCATTATTGTCACCGAGACAATCGAGCAGGCCAGCAACGGCCACATGAAAAGGCCACCCTTAGAGAAGAATCCAAGAACAGTATTCACAGTTTCCGGCGTTTCGATAGTTATCGCGGCAAGGATCATCAGTTTCGAAAAACGGTGAACGGAATGTCCATCGGGAACCCATCGCCAGGCAGCGTGGTCGCTAAGTCATCCGGCATGGGAGGCAACTGCGCGTCTTGAACCGCTTGAATGCAAACGTTTGCCAAAGTTTCGTTTCCTGTGTTTTCGATGATCTTGAGATTCTTCACGTGTCCATCTCGATCAACTACAAACACAACACGAGTAGTGCCGATATTGATCAAGTCCCTCTTTTGCTCGACAAAGGCGTACCATCGAGAGCCAATCGCGTCCAAAAGAAACTTCTGATAACGGCCAAGCGGAGTGCCGAGCGCATTGACAGAAGAGACGCCGTGGTTCGTAATCCGACCGGAAATCCGCGTCCTCTCTTTCTGAGCCCGGTACGCGGATCGCGCTTGCTGAGACGCGGCCGATGATTCGGCTACCGGAGTGGGTCTTTGAGTTAGCATCGCAAATTGCTCCGCCGCAGTAACGGGAGCCGGTTGCGCCTGGGGCGCCGCTGACGGCTTCGGATGTTCCTGTGGCGCTGCGCTCGGTTCTGGCTGCGCCCCTTTTGTTTCCAAAGAGTGTTGATGCGTTTCCAAATCCATAAACGGTCGGTCTTTGCCGGTCTGCGATGGCAGCGGCAATTCGCCAGTGGCAGCTAGCTCGCTTGCTCCAATCGAATTGGCGTTAGATTCAAATGTTTTCTCTTTCGGTTCGGGCGCTTTTTTTGATTCGTCTGTCTCGATGAACGCGGAATTCTTCGGGACTGTTGGCGCCAGATCCATGAACGTGAGTTCAGACGGCTTGTCCTCTACGGGAGTCGCCGGCGAGAAAACGCCGCCAAAGGCAGCAAGGAAAAACGCCACAAGCAGGTGAATAAGAATCGCCGCAAGGAGCGCCAACAAAACCGTTCGCGTCTCGTATTCGTGATCCCGAAAGTTTTCGGGGTTGCCCGGCTGGGCGAACATAATGTCAGCCGTCGTCATGAGAGCGGTTTCTCAGTGGTAAGGAAAATTAGGCTTTGGGCTTTCTCAGCTTAAGGCTGAACATTATCTCACCCCAAGGGCACTGACAACTTGAGCTGGAAGTTAGGCTTCCAGTCTGACCCGGCAGGCGGGCATCTTGCCTGCCTTGTCGCTTGGCAGGGTGGCAGCATGCCGGCCGCGACAGGCTCGGTGGTCTATCTTCCAAAAAACCATGCGCGCGTCCTCCCTTTTGTCATTCCGAGCGGAGCGAAGTTTAGTCGAGGAATCTCTTGGTGTTCCTGACTTCCGCGAGGTCATTCGCGCATGGTGAAACAAGTATTGCTGCGCGTAACCGCCCTGTTCGCCAAAATATGTTTCCGAAAATTCACGCAGCCGAGGTTCCGTGACTTTTTTCTTCCGCGGAAAATATTGTTGTTTCAAAACTCTCTCGATCCAGACGTCGATCGGAAATGCCCGCAGGCGCTCATAGGCAAAGAGCATTACGCAGTTGGCTATCTTCGCTCCCACACCCGGCAACGACCACAACTTTTCTCTGAGAACTGGATCAGACAGAGCCGACCATGATTCCAGATCACATTCACCTGAACTAACAAGTCGAGCAGTCGCGAGCAGGTTTTTGGCGCGATAACCTAGCGCGCATTCGCGCAAATCATTCTCAGTAGCGCGGGCAATTCGTTGCGCTGGCGGAAACGTGTGAACCACATGATCACCGACTTTTCGTCTCTCACCAAGGCGTCGACGGAGCGCGAGCGAAATCTGACGAATATGTGCCACCTGTTTCATCGACGAACAGATGAACATGGCCAGACATTCCCATTTCGGCTGGCGAATGATTCGCA
>WNFT01015892.1_pt1 | contig 11232 bp, 14 predicted proteins | sample 5400191 | NCBI WGS metagenome assembly WNFT01 (sample SAMN13153359, study PRJNA577476) | soil metagenome | isolation source: 80 cm saprolite under Madrone tree | place: USA:California | collected 2016-06-14
CATCGGACATGAAGTCATATCGGTTGCCGACAACGAAGCTGCAAAGAACGCTCTGACCTCGATTCATAATGTCGATGTATTTGTCGTTGGCCACACAGCACCCGAACAAACAAGAAAGGAAATGGTTGATTGGCTCAAAACGAATTTTCCAAATGTGAAGATTGTTGCCCTGATTCCCTCCGCCAATCGTCAGTTGCCACGCGCCGATTACAATGTCGTACTGAATGATCGTGAAGAGTGGTTATCCCTTCTCGAAGCCGCCGCGAGTTGAGCCCGCGCTGACTCCCGATTAGCATCGACTGCGTCTTCGACGCGTCGCTAATGCCAGGAACTTGTCCAGGACGATTTCTTGATTTGGAAGGGTCCAGTTTAGCCGCGTCGGCCAAGCCGAAATTGGTGAGGAACGGTGACGTTATGAATTCGTTACCGGCAAAACGGAGCGGCACTGACTGTCCGGGCGGGTCTACTTGCCTGGTTTGTCGTGTATGAGGGGATTGCGGCGTGACCCCCAAGGTGCTAGCCTTCGTCAAAGGTGTTCTGATGGACTACGCATGGCTCATTAAGAAGATTCTTACTGGCCTCTTCATATTAGGGGTCGTAATCTTTGGAATAATTCGGCTTGGCTTTGGAACGGCCGCTGTGGCCGGACTCGGCCATGTGCCAATGTTAATGGTTCCTGCCCGTTTGCGACGCTTTCTGTTTGGCGAACGAACCAACACCGCGCACAAACCGGCGAAGTGACGCCAGTTCTGCTCTTCTCTCCTTCGAGCGGCGCGCCGCTCATAGTCGTGTGATCGGATATCTGCCCTACCAGGCTCCACATGCCCGATAAGCGCAGGGTTTATCGGGCAGTTGACCGCCGGGAAGCCAATTCATTTTCCCTTGGCAGGTTTGGGCGGCGATGCGGACTCAGTTCGGCGCACGAGCTTCAATCCCGGACCCAAATCTTTACTCGTGTCTTGATTTTCCAGTTTCCACAGGCGCGCCTCGTTTGGCCCCGTAAGCTCCATACGGAACTTGACGTTCGGACCGAGTTCCGTGCACCCGTGGCATTTGTAGTGCTGAACTTCAAATGTGAGAGTCTTACCCTCCACATGCGGCACCAGCAGAGCTACGGGACTTTCGCCCGCTGTATGCCACGGCTCATTCTCGTTAATTCGTTCTTGATAGTAAAAAACAATAGCCCCGCTGACCTTTCCGCTTGCTTCATCAATCTTGAGGTCGATACCCGGGAGGTCGTTCATTTTCCCTTCCCAGGTTCCGCCGAAGGAAGATTTTCCCGGAACTCTTGCTGCACACTGCGCGACAAGAGGAGACGGCTCGATAGGAAACATGGCAACAGTAGCCAATACCGCGATTAGCGATACCCAGCAAACTTTCATTTCGCCAACCTCCCCGATGTTACTTCGTCAGATACTACCCCGTCTTCACTGCCTGCCGTCAAGTCCTGGTAAGTTTGCTCCCAGTACTTGACTTTACCGGTTAGCGCTTTACCAGGCACTGAATCACCAGGTTCCATCGGCGTTTGGTTGGCAAAACCGCTGTGTTGCCAGATTAGTCTCAATAGGCCGATGAGTGGCCTGATAAACCAAACAAGTCATAGTACCCTCACCGGATGGGCATTCCTTGAGCGTCATTTTGTTCCTGATCCTGTTCGCGATTTTCGTCTCAGGACTTCGGATTGCACGGGAATACCAATGTGCTGTCGTATTTCGGTTGGGCCGCTACAACAGTCTGCGCGGACCAGGGCTGTTCTGGTTAATTCCGCTCGGGATTGAAAACGAAACCCGTATCGATCTGCGCGTCGTCACCAATCCCATTGAGCAACAAGAGACCATCACCCGAGACAGCGTGACTGTTAAGGTAAACGCGGTGCTCTGGTTTCGGGTCAGCGACCCCAAGAAGGCCGTTCTCACGGTCGAGAACTTCCGCTCGGCCGTGCAACAGGTGGCATTGACAAGCCTGCGTAACGTAATCGGCCAGCACGATCTCGACGAAGTATTGAAGGAGCGCGATAAGATCAACGCGCTGTTAAAAAAGAATGTACTTGAGAACACCACGGCTTGGGGAGTGACAGTCGAATTGCTGGAAATGAAGGACGTGGAGATTCCGCAGGACATGCAGCGAGTGATGGCGATGGAGGCCGAAGCAATGCGCGAAAAGCGCGCCCGAATCATAAAAGCCGATGCCGAACTAGAGGCATCGCAGAAACTGGCCGATGCCGCGCAGTTGATGGTGGGAAACCCAGCCGCACTGGAATTGCGGCGCATGCAGATGGTCGCCGAGGTGGGAGCAGAGAACAACAGCACCACAGTGATTATGATGCCAGCCGATTTTGTGCACTTCGCGGGGAGTTTATCAAAATTTCTGGAAGGAAAGGGCGGGGCTTAACTCCGTTACTGTCCAGCGATTTTCATAGGCAGGTTTTCATCAATCGGGTTCACAACGGACAACTCCTGGTCGCGTTACCGGGCCACTTGTCCGGCACTGTGGTCATGGAAATTAGGCGTTTGGCGCGCCAAGCGGTTGAAACACTGCTTGGAACTTGGGCTTGCGCGCCGAATACAGGGCGTATCCCGCTCCCACCAAACCAAAGAGCAGAGAGAGCACGCCGCTACCCTGAATTTCAATTTCCCAGAGGTGTAGCACGACGGCATTCAACAACTTGCTGGAAAACGCAACATGCTCCTGCTTCATGATAATCAGCGTGTAGAAGATAGCATCGCCAAAAAGCACGCTGGCAATGGTCAGCACCGGGATGATGACTTGTCCGAAGCGCGTTACTTTGCCGGTGCCCCTCAAGACGGCAGCCGCCACGAGGTACCCGATGAGGATCGCTCCGTACAGAAAAATGTAGTTTAGCCCGTAAGCCACTAGGCCCCAGGCAAGGCCTCCTAGCGCCGCTGCGCCCAGGCCTAACACCAGCCCGTTCGGATAATTCGGCGTGATCATTTCATATTTCTCGGCGGCCTGGTTCAGTTCATGGCGGACTTTTTCCTGGCAGTTCGCGCAGATAAACATGGGCATCCCGTTCAGCATCGTGAGCGACTGCGTGGATGTCGAAGCGCATTGCTCGCAGCGCCCGTCGAACGCCGTGGTCACGGGCTTGATTGCCGTTCGCAGATCCTCGACCAGGTTGGCCACTTCTTCGGCTCTTGGCTTAGTGAAGGAGTAATTCCATTCCCAGCGCACGAAATCATTTCCGACCGCTCCTAGTTTGCCCTTCTTGATCGCGGGGCTCTTCAGTGCGGATTTCACCAGTTCGGGCTGCTCCAGCTTTTTGAAACGCAAGAGCATTACAAGGTTGGCACCTTGGCGGTTACGGCTGAATCCGATGGCCGTGACGTAGTTGTCGCGAGTGCCCACGGCGCTACCCGATTTCTTACTCCATGGGCCTTGCTGTGGATAGTGCCGCAAACCCGCCAGGTTCGCGACCTGCTGCAAGTAGTCATTCTCACTCATGGGGCTGGCCTCCTCCGACCCGCGCGCAATCACGCAGGACAATGAGATAGAACCAAAGGTGCTGTACCTCCATGCTCGCAAAGGAAATCTGTAATCGGAATAGGACTAAAGGACAGGTGTGACGAATTCACACTGTCCCTTAGCTTCGCCAACATGCCTGGTAAGTCGGGCGGTCTCAATAGGTCGATGCAACACCATCTGATATCGATTTTCTCTTCAAAGGTGGTGTTGCATGAGGCCAGGTAAACGGTTTGGGCTTTCTGCGGTGCAGAAGAGCGAGCTGTGGCGTCGTTGGAAGGCGGGACAGTCGCTGCATGAGATTGGGCGTGCGTTCGATAAGAGTCATTCGTCAATTCGCTGCGTGGTGTCGCTGCACGGTGGGTTTGTTCCGGCAGTCCGTCGACGCTCGCTCCGGGTACTCACGCTGTCGGAGCGAGAGGACATCCCGCGCGGGATCGCTTGCGGATCGTCGATTCGTAAGATAGCCCAGCATCTGGACCGATCCGCGTCGACGGTGAGTCGGGAAGTGGCCCGGCATGGTGGCCGTTCTGAATATCGCGCCAACGAAGCGGATGCCCAAGCTTGGAAGTCGGCTTTGCGGCCGAAACCATAGCTGTGTTCGGAGAACATTCCATCCCAGCTCCTCTGCAGTACCTGCATCACCGTTTGCTGGATGAACCGATCCAGCACTGTCGGGATGCCCAGCTTGCGCACCCCTTCACCGCGCAACCGCTGGATCTACATTCAGTGCCCTTGATGGATGTGGGCTTCGTTGCCATTCGCCAACTCGCCCGAACACTGCCTGCCTCATATCCAGTTCTTGTTCATCGGCTCGCGTCTTTGGTCGCGTCACCTCATGGCTATCTGACGGGACTGCTCCATGAGGAACCTGTGATACCTCAAGCCGCAACAGTTCTCCCAGGCTTAGTTCGCTTCGCCAGCAGGGCCAGCCTCTGTTCGTGTTTCATGGGCTCCCACGGAACCAGTTTGTTGGCAAGCACATCCATTCTGCGAAGGAGAGTCAACTCGATGAAAAGCTCCATAAAATCCAAGTCACGAAAGACCAAGGAGCCGGACTCTTTCATCTTGTCGCGAATGCATTCCTGATGGGCCGGCAGCTCGGCCCAGTGGAGGCTCGACCGATGGTGATGACAGAGGTGGTAGCCTTCGTTCATGAAGTTCAGTTCGTCGAAAATGGTCACAGTACACGCAAAATAATCGTCGGGATGTTCCGGGTCGCAGAAGGCGTGTTGAACCCATGAAGTAATGGCCATGATGAAGTTCATCGAGAGAAGAGGAACTAAGACGTACACGATCCCAATTCTCCAGTCGTAGATAAAGACAGCTCCGAAATAAATGAAGTACCGCGTAATTCCCCAGATCATCCGGCTGCGGTTCTTTTCATCACCTCTCGCTTTAAAATACGCGTAGGGAGCAAACCCCAGGGCCGTCCAAATGTTGTCCGAAAGATACCAAAAGAAATGCAGTGGACGGGTGCGATCGTAGCCATTGGTGGAGGCATTGTCGTCGGGTCCGCCGTTCTCTTTATGGTGAAGACGGACATGAACGGTGCGCCCCAGTTCGGGAAGGTCGCCATAAAAATACCCGAGAAAGAACTCGACGTAACGGCCGAAGAATCTGTCGTATTTCGAGGAGAAGTACCCTTGGGGACGATGCGCTTCCATGTGTTTGGCGCTGAACATCCTTACTGACCGCTGAAACTTGAGACCGCACAGGGAAAGATAGAAAGCGATCGCGAGCAGAATCCGAGGTTTCCCTAAAACGAGTTGAAGCACGAAAATGGGTACGACCGTAAGGGTGAGGGAGACCATGATTCGTAAGGCGGGCGTGTCGCGGGAATCCCGCAGAACTTCTCGGCCGAGCCCCTCGATGAAGCGGTCGTAAGTCCGCGAGAGAAATTGATACGCGTCGCGTAAAGGGCGAACTTTCCCGAGGAGCCTCGCTGCACCATAGCCTGCGAAGGAAAGCGTGCCCACGATTGATACGGCGGCAATGCTTGCCAGACCCATGAGCGCTGCCGAGGACCAAACTACGACCCTAGCTATGGTTTCAAGCCGCATCGCACGCCAAAACGTCCTTGAGCGAGTGTCATTTGCCACGTCGTTCAAATCCACTTCGGTTAACTGGCCGAGGAATGGCATATTCGTCGGTTATGCAAATCGACGCGCTTGGTCCGGTGTCGAACGCGAAAAGATTCTACGCTCAAGGCGAGCAAGGTTCCAGCGTCGAACGAACGCCGCCTCACCGTCCTGAGGCCCTGCTCCAGCTTCTCACTACCGCACGTTCCCGGTACTGGACAACGCTCTCTACCCACGTAGAATAGGCCTCTGCCTGCGAAACCAAACCCGGGAGCCCTTGTGCAACCTTCAGTAGGAACCGCTCGCGTCAACGAGAAGCGCAAAATCATTGAACACTACGACCTGGCTAGCCCTTACTACCGCTCCCTGTGGGGCGCGCATCTCCACCATGGCTACTGGATCCGGGGCGATGAATCGAAAGAAATCGCGCAGATCCAGCTCATCGATCATCTCGCGCAGCTCGCCAACATAAAAACCGGCTCGCGCGTTCTAGACATCGGTTGCGGCTATGGCGGCAGCAGTCTCTATCTAGCGAAAAAGTACGGCGCCAGCGCCACAGGAATCACCATTTCTCCTGTGCAAGTGGAAATGGCCAAGAAAGCGGCGGTCGAGGCGAAGCTGGACACCAGCTTTTTGCTGATGGACGCGGAGGACATGCAGTTTACGCAACCCTTTGATCTGCTCTGGTCCATCGAGTCCATTTCTCACTATCAGGATCCGCGCAAATTCTTCGGTTCCGCAGTGAAGTTCCTGAACCCCGGCGGGTGCTTCGCGCTCACGGACTGGTTCCAGAGGGAAAAACTTTCGCCCGCCGACAAAAAGAAATTCATAGAGCCTATCGAGAAGGGCATGATGGTCGAACTCCGTGGGATGAACAATTACAGCGACTTCCTCGTTTCCAGTGGCCTGCAGGTGGTGCATCGCCAGGATCTCACGCTGCATTGCGCGAAGAGTTGGGACCTTGCGCTGGACGTCATCAAGGACAAAGCGTTCTGGTCCCTAGCTGCAAAACTTGGCCCGGCATTCGTTACCTACCTCAAAGCATTTCATGCCATGCGTGCCGGCTTTGCGTCCGGCAATTTCGTCTATGGGCTCTTTGTCGCAAAAAAGCCGGAAAACGGCGCCAAGCTCGCCTGATCAAGCTGCACCGCTCGCCCAGTCCCGGTAAGTCTTAGGGCTGTATCGGACGCGCGAGTGGGCAGGATGCGCACATGAGCACGGTGGGATTGCGCGCGTTCGATACAGCGACTTGAAGGAAGCCGCTCGATTTGCGGCGGACGCGGGTGTTATGCAAATTCAATTGAGGAGCTCAAAACTGGTGCGGTCAGGATGATTTTGGGGAGTAGGGAAAACGGATAGGTTGGACTGGAAGACACAAAGAGAGTAGCGCGCGGAAGCACGCAAAAGTTTCGTGATGTAGATCTACGTCTCATGCAGCGACGGCATCCCTAGTCGGCGGAGAACGGAGCTGGACCTCCGCAGCTGTAAGCCTTTCGATGACCAGCATCAGCCCACCACAGTGGGGGCAAAACCAAACATCGCTCGAACTGGCAGGGGTTGGCTCTGGATTGGCTTGTGGTGTGGAGCCGAGCAACTGAAAGCAAAGTGGCAAGGTGGTGGCACGTCTGCGGTTGGCCAGGAAGCCGAAGTTTCGGATGCGCACGAAACCTTCCGGGAGCAGATGCAACAGGAAGCGGCGCAAGAACTCATCGACCGATAGAGGTAGCGGTTTCTGTTCGTTGTTGTGGGCGGAATCGCGCCAACGAAAGGTGACCACCCCGTCCGCAAACGAGATTAGGCGATGGTTGGAGATGGCCACGCGATGGGTGTAACGCCCGAGATAACCAAGCACATGCTCTGGGCCTCCAAACGGTCGTTTCGAGTAAACCACCCAATCCTTTCGGAACAGTAGTCTCCGCCATGCAGCAATACTATCGATTTCTTAAAACCAATCGTAACACCTCCATCTACGCATTCACCTCGAGGGAGGTTCTTCTCGCCCCACCTTCAAGAAGTACTGCGCTGTCGTTTCTGGGTCCCAGTATGCTTCAGCTTTGAGCGACGGATAGTCTGGCGCTCTCCCTGCCAGAACTGCGTCAATCACTCTCTCGGTCAGGTCCTTCGGATTTAGAACGGCGGCAACAATGCCCTTCTGGTCCACCACAACGGTATACGGGATTCCGAAAGCCGTGTAAGCCTTGTACACGGATAGATCTGTGTCGAGAGCGATCCACGCATCAATCGGGTGCTTTTTGAGAAACCATGCAACTTTCCTCGGATTCTCATGACCCACCGCGATAAACTGCACAGGTTTTTCCCTATAATGCGAGGCCAGTTCGTTAAGGTTTGGGATCCCTGCCACGCACGGAGCGCACCATGTACCCCAGAAGTCGAGAATCACGACTTTGGCGTGGAGGGCCTGCCAATTCACTTCAGACGGTCGTGGTCCCTGGACCACGAATTCAAACCCGAGGGGTGGTGCTTGATCCCCACTTTTTAGCGCATTCGTGGGTATTTGCTTCAGTTGCTGGGCCCACAATCCCAGGGCAACCATGAGAATCAGCACCAATGGCGGAACGCTTTGGTTTTTGAACATAGAGCCTCCTCACTACCTCAGACGCTTGAGAGGCAAAGTCGTTATGAGTGTCGCGGCCTTGCCACACAGATTTTCTGACTCAAAGAATGCTTCCCAGCGAGTCAGTGCCTGGTGCGTCGCATTACCGGAGAAATACTTTGAATGTCACAGCTTGGAGCGGGTCTTTTGCTTGTCCTCATACAAGGGAGCGGCGACGCAGGAGACTTGATCAAGAGTAGGTTGAGACCACGCATAGCTCTAGCCAATAGTTCGCAAGGCGGAGGCTGCTCTATGAACGCGACAAAGCGATGTCCTTCTCGACGAGGCCTGCTGAAGATTTTGGGAGTGGCGAGTAGTGGAATCGCCGTCAGTCGATGGCTAGGACCGAACGTGATGATGGCCCAAGAGCCTGCTCCGGGAAAAGCGATTGAAACTTTCACCGGGCCCGGGGCAAATTCGCACTGGAATTCCGTCGGTTCCTATGTGACCGAGCCCCAAAAAGTTCCTTTGATTCTCCTGACGGACCGGCCCGTTCAGCTCGAAACGCCACGCCATTATTTCCGAACGGCATTCACACCCAACGAAGCCTTTTATGTGCGCTGGCATCTCGAAGGTATCCCGAACGCTGTTGATCTGAAAAACTGGAAGCTGCAGATCGAAGGGAACGTCAACAAACCGCTTGCGCTGAGCCTTCCCGAGCTGATGCAGAAGTTCAAACCCGTTTCACTCGCCGCGGTAAATCAGTGCTCAGGCAACAGCCGCAGTCGGCTACAACCACGCGTGCCAGGCGGTCAATGGGGCAATGGCGCGATGGGGAACGCGATGTGGACCGGAGTGCGGCTGCGCGAGCTTCTCGATATGGCCGGTGTAAAGAGCGGCTCTTTGCTGGTACAGTTCCAGGGCCTTGAGACCGGACATGGGCCAGAGGGTCTCGGCTCGAATCTTTTTCTCAAATCGCTCGATCTTGGGAATCCTGTCCTGGACGAATGCGTCGCCGCGTATCTCATGAACGGCGAGCCGCTTCCGATGCTCAATGGATTTCCGGTGCGACTGGTCGTTCCCGGATATTTTGCGACCTACTGGACAAAATGTCTGACGTGGATTCGCCTTCTCAATGCGCCGGACGAAAATTTCTGGATGAAGACGGGATACCGCGTGCCGGATACGCCGCGTGGGAACACCACCCCCGAGGATGTGAAGGCAGGCAAGGTAAAAACGGTGCCAATCGAACGGCTTCCCGTGCGATCTTTCCTCATCTCGCCCGATGGATCTTCGAAGATTCCTGCGGGAATGAACGTCACGCTACGGGGTATTGCTTTCAGTGGGTTTGGTCGCGTGAACCGCATGGAAGTTTCGGATGACGGGGGAAAGAGCTGGATGGCGGCAAAACTCGGAGAGGACCATGGCCCGTACTCCTTTCGCACCTGGGAGGCGTCGTGGACCGCAAAGTCGCCAGGGCGTTATTCGCTGGCAGTGCGCGCGACGGATGAAAAAAGCAACACGCAGCCCGACGAGCCGGTCTGGAATCCAGGAGGGTACCTCTGGAATCGGATCGAGCGGCAGGAAATCGTCGTGGGATATGCGAGCTAAAGGGAGAACCATTATGAAAAACAGAGTCCGAGCGATTTCCCTGGTGATGTGCAGCTTGGTGACGGCGGCGGGGGTCGTTTACGCCGACTTGAAAAAGGGCTACTACTCTCCAACGGAACTCGGAAGCGTGCGGCAGGCGGCGCCTATCGAGCTCTTGTCGGATTCGAACTACCAGGCTTCGGCGTACCCGGTGCCTGCCGTGGATCTCACCGTCGGGGATGGCCTCCAGGACGTCCAGATTTACTGCAACACGTGCCACAGCCCGCGCTATATCACCATGCAGCCGCCACTCCCCGCCGCGACATGGGAAGCCGAGGTGAGCAAGATGAACAAAACCTTCGGCGCAGGGATTCCTGAGGACAACACGCGGAAAATCATTCTTTACCTGCAAGCCCACTATACGGCCGAGAACCGCAAACAGTAGAGTTGAACTAGATCGCGGCATGCTGCTCCCCTACGAGAACAAAACACCGGTTAGAAACGGGGCGGCCCGGCAGATCAAGTAACACACCGAGATGGTTTTCGGACCATTTTGACTTGATGTCCGGTTTGCCCGTTTGCCAGGACTTAGAAGCAGTTGCTTCCTAAGATCGACGCGACCCTTGCTTGGCTCAAACTGGCCGCGCCGCGAAAATGCCCGAAAAATTCTGCTTGTACCGGAAAAACGCAATGAACCAAAGTACCGTCACTATAATCGCCAGCGGCAGCCCTTTCGGGTCCATCAGCAAGTGATAGGCAAGGATACTCACGATCACAGGCCCGAGAATCGTCAGAGCCAGTGGCACATAACGGTTGACGAGCAGCAGCACTCCACCAATGACCTGCGCCGCGCCGACCACGTACACGAAGTGCGATACGAAGAGCACAGTTAGAAATTGGCCGGCAGTTCCCGGCGGCATTTGCATCGGGATGTACTTCAGAAACGGGTTCAGCCCAAAGACCACGAAAATCAGGCCCAGCAAAATCCGCGCAATCAACACTGCAATTTTCATCTCGGTTCTTCTCCCAATCAATCGATGCACGAAGGGGCGGGAACGCTACACGCCCTCGCACCGCATTGTATGTCAAACGAACGATTATTGTGGAAGTCCGTACTAAAACCCATTTGTCCGAGAACCGCGTTTACCAGGACTTAGACCATTAGCTTTCTTGCGCGACGAGTCGGTGACTCGGTGACGGAGAAACGGCTTGCAGGTCGTGGCGATAGAAAACCTGTCTGCCGCGTTGATGTGTGCGATGAGAGTGTAATGGGCCATATCCGTTTTCCTCACAAAGCGTGAAAGATTCATGTTGGAATGCAGGAGGAAAAAGCAGAGCTGGCAACGGTAGCTGGCAACAGTTAGCGGTTTTGTAAGTTCTTTGGAATCTGAGCGGCCTGAGACATAGGTAACACATCGTACCGGACACATGGGTGACACTTCCTCCTGTTTTCTGGGAGGGAGTGATGCCGTGGAAGGAGTGTTCGGTGATGGATGAAAGGCTGCAGTTCGTGGCTCGCCGGCTAGC
>WNFT01005341.1_pt1 | contig 11230 bp, 10 predicted proteins | sample 5400191 | NCBI WGS metagenome assembly WNFT01 (sample SAMN13153359, study PRJNA577476) | soil metagenome | isolation source: 80 cm saprolite under Madrone tree | place: USA:California | collected 2016-06-14
CTGTCGGGAACCACGACGGCTGCCGATCACCACTATCTTTTTGCTGAAAGCTATCGTTTCGATCCCTCGCACGTCATTTTCGAGGTAGCGGAAGAACTGGGCATACGGCTCGTTTTCTGCCGCGGCGGCGCGACCAAGGCGCGCAGGTTCGATACGCCGGATATCATCCCAACGCCGGCCGAGCCCCTCGACAAGATGATCAAATCGGTCGAAGCCTGCGCGCAGCGCTATCATGACCCATCACCGGACAGCATGCGTCGCGTCGCGTTTGCTCCTACGACGGCGCCCTGGTCGCTCGAGGTTGAAGAGCTGAAGGTCGTCGCGGCCGCCGCGCGTCGCATGGGCCTACGCATCCATGGTCATTTGTCGGAAACCTCGGCCGATGTGGAATTTTGCCTCGCCAATTTCGGCAAGCGACCGGTACAGTGGATGGCCGATCACGACTACCTCGGCAGCGATGTCTGGCTCGCGCATCTCGTTCACGTGGATGACGACGAGATCCGCATTCTTGCCGAGACCGGCACCGGCATGGCGCATTGTCCGCAATCAAACTGCCGGCTCGGCTCAGGAATTGCGCCGGCGGAAAGGCTCGCGGCGCTAGGCGGCACGGTTTCGCTCGCGGTCGATGGCGCGGCCTCGAACGAGTCCGCCGACATGATCAGTGAAATGCATAGCGCTTGGCATACCCACCGTGCCACCAAGGGCGCTGGGGCGGTCGCGGTCGAAGACGTCGTGCGCTGGGCGAGCGCCAATGGTGCCCGCGTGCTCGGTTTCGAGGATGGCGGCGTGATTGCTCCCGGCAAGCTTGCCGATCTTGCGATCTTCGATCTATCGCATCCGCGCTATTTCGGTCTGCACGATCCGCTCATCGGACCAGTCGCTTCCGCGGGCGAGGCCCATCTGCGACACTTGATCGTTGGCGGCCGCGTCGTCGTAAACGATGGCACGATTCCTGGGATTGACCTCGCTCAGCTCCGCCACGACGCGGCGCGCGTCGTAGCGCGTCTGGCATCGTGACCACCCACGGGAGGAAGCATCCATGCTTTGCACCAAACAGAAGGTTCTTCGCCGCTTCTGGTACGCGACGGTGCCGACCGACAGGCTTGCGGATGGGCCAAAGCCGTTCACCCTGCTGGGCGAGAAAGTCGTCATCTTCCTTGATCATGACGGAAAGCCGGCGGCGCTTGCCGACCGCTGCTGCCATCGTACCGCCAAGCTGTCGAAAGGCTGGAGCAACAACGGCCATATCACCTGCGGCTACCACGGCTGGACCTACGACCGTACCGGCAAGCTCGTGCGGATCCCGCAGTTTTCACCCGATCAACCGCTGCCCGACGCGCGCGTAAGGGCTTTCCATTGCGACACGCGCTATGGATATGTGTGGGTCGCGCTCGAGGAACCCTTGCTGCCGATCCCCGACCTTGAGCAGGACCGCGATCCGTCCTACCGGCGCATCCACCAATTCTACGATCGCTGGAATACCGCACCGCTACGAATGATGGAGAATTCATTCGACAACGCGCATTTCTCTTTCGTTCACAAGTCGACATTCGGACAGCTCAATCAGCCCAAGCCCGAAAAATATGAGCTCGTGGAAACCGACTATGGCTTCCTGGCCGAGACGATTGTTCCCATCAACAATCCACCGGCCGCGTTTCGCGTGACCGGCACGACCGAGCCCGTCACCAAGCGCCACATGCGCAACGCCTGGTTTATGCCGTTCTGCCGGACACTCGATATCGAATATCCTTCCGGCCTGCGGCATATCATCTTTAATTCGGCGACCCCGATCGACGACGGCAGCATCCAGTTGGTGCAAATCCTCTTCCGCAACGATCGGGAAGAGGACTGTTCCACGCAAGAACTGATCGATTGGGATGCGGCCATCATCGAGGAGGATCGCGACATATTGGAGTCCACCGACCCCGATGCCATTGTCGACGTAAATCGTAAGATCGAGATGCATATGCCGTCGGATCGGCCGGGAATCCTTATGCGCAAGCGCCTACTCGCGCTGCTGGAAGCACACGGTGAGAGAGAGATGCCCCGGTGAGACTGCTGGCTCGGCACTGTGCTCGTCGTGTCGCTGATCTGGACGAGGCGGTCTACAAGGAGATCCGGCTGAGGCGCCGCATTCCATAACCTGTCATTCTGCGAATCAGATTTTTTCTTTATCTCGGCCTGCAGATAAAGGCTTGCGAGCTAGGGCTGCTTTCTCGAGTTCGCGATCGCTTCCAACGGAGCGAGTGGTAGACCAAGGCTCCAGCTCAACGTCGGCGCAACTTGCGTCTCTCATCGGCGACTTCTGCGACAAAATCGGACCCAATCCGGACTTCGGTGGAGTGCTGCAGTCAATCGCCCTGCCAGTGGTGATACATTCACGCGACCGCGGCAACGGTTTGGCGTGCGTAATCTTTACCTTCCGCCCGACAGCATCTTGACGAGACGGTACAGATATTCCTGGCCATCGAAGAATGACTTCACCAGTACGCGTTCATCCTTGCCGTGCGCGCGCACATCGTCGACGTCGCTGGCGAGCCCCGAATGGCCGTAGGTTGGTATCCCGGCATTGCGCAAATAGCTGCCGTCCGTCGCGCCGGCGCTCATTGTGGGGACGACCGGCACGCCCGGCCAGAACTCCGCAGAAAGCTTCCCGATTGTACCCATGATCTCTTCATGCAGCGCAGACGGCGCGCTCAACACCGGCTCGCCCAATTGCATGATAGAAATCTGATCGTCGTCGAGAACGCGCACCAGCGTCGCTTTGACTTCATCGACTGGGTCGCCTGGCATGATGCGGCAGTTGATCGTGGCGCGCGCGAGCTGCGGGAGTGCGTTGTACGCATGGCCGGCCTCCAGCATGGTGGCAACACAGGTCGTGCGCAGCTGCGCGTTGTACGCCGGGTTTGCGGACAGTCGAACAAGCGAAAGGGAGGTTGGATCTGGACGCCCAGATATAACCGAGCGGATATCAGCAGCCGTTTGATCACCTTCGAGATCGGCTGTCCGTTCGAAATAAACTCGTGTCGTCTCGTTCAGCTTGAACGGAAAACTAAATTTTGACAGGCGTACGAGCCCTTCGGCCAAATGATAGATGGCATTGTCTTTTCTCGGCTGCGAGCTGTGGCCGCCGCGGTTCTTCACCTCCAGCGAATATGTCAGCGACACCTTTTCGCTGGTCTGAACGCTGTTGCGTATTGGCTTGCCATTCTTCAGGCCCACACCGCCACCCTCGTTCAGCGCAAATTCGGCGTCGATCAGCTCCCGATGGTTTTTCAGTAGCCACTGAATCCCCAAAGCGTTGCGGTCGAGGATTTCTTCGTCAGTCTCCAGCGCCACGATGACGTCGCGATCCGGCTTGTAGCCCTCCTGTTTGTAACGAATGAGGTTCGCCACAAAGGACGCTGCCATGTACTTGTCGTCGCCCGTGCCACGCCCGTAGTAATAGCCGTCTTTTTCGGTGAATTTGAACGGATCGATCGACCAGTCTGCGGGGTTCGCCGGAACCACGTCAAGATGTGCTAGGAGCAGGATCGGTTTGCGCGCGCCAGTGCCGCGCAGCCGCGCCACCAGATTACCCTTGCGTGGTGCAGGGAGGAGCACCTGCACATCCGATCCGTCAAAGCCAGCGGCGCGAAGCCGTGCGGCCATCGCTTCGGCGGCGCGCAAGGTATCGCCTGTTTCGGTGACCGTATTGATCTCAACAAGTTCCTTGAAGATGTCGAGAGTGAGCTGTTGCTGAGCTGTTGCGGCATTCGCTGGCCCGGCAATTACCAAGCACAACAGTGCATTGATCTTCAGAGCGAGTGTAGTTATCCGATGCACAGCACTCTCCCTGCGCTTACTCAGAAAGGTGGGCGTCTTCGGAGCCTGCTTGCCGACGGCACCAACCCTGCCGCTAAAAAACAGGACTTCGGCACGTCCGGATGGCAGCTCACGGGCTATCTCTATGTCCGAGTGTGCAACATACTAGGTTGACCGGGTTGCCGGAAGGCAAGCGGAGCGCAAAGCAAGGCCCGCCCGTCCTCGGCGGACTTCATCACCATTATTGCAAGAATCTAATTTTCGTACAGACAGGGGTCGCCTCGCTACGGCCGCCTTGCAATGAGGTCGATTTCGACCCGCGCCCCCTTAGCGAGCCCGGTCACGCCGATGCAAGTGCGCGCCGGTCGTTTGTTTGCCAGAAAATAGGACGCGTAGATTTTGTTCATGGTCTCGAATTCCCGCATATCTATAAGGAAAGCGCGGGCCGCGACGACGTGCTCGAGGCCGAGCCCGACCTCCGAAAGCACCAGCTTCAAATTGTCCATCACGCGCCGGGTCTGTGCTTCGATCCCGACCGGAAGAGGTTCATCCTCATTGTCTGGGTTCTCCGGAATTTGCCCGGTGACGAAAACCCACCCGTCGGTTTCGACCGCGTGGCTGAAAGGCGCCACAGGTACGGGAGCCCGATCGAGCATGTGGTGAACGATTGCACCCATGAATGCTTGTCTCCTTGCTGTCCGTCGCGGCCACCGCCTGCGGCAGCAAAATCGAGACTAGTTGCATCTTGCTGGCGCGTCCAGGCGATGCCTTGCCCGTAGCTAGCGTTCTCGCTAGATTGCCGCTCAAAGCCGGACATAATCGAATTGGGAGAAGCGGCATTCGGGCAGGGTGGCGCGAGGCGGTGCTTGCCGCAATGAGGACCGGCCGCGCCCCGAAGGAGATCGAAATGGCGACGAACTTCCGCGCGTTTTCATTCGCCACAGCAACGCTTGCCGGCGCTGCTTTCATGGCTCTGGCCGATCGACCGGCTGCGGCAGCCGACGAAATCGCGATCGGCGCGCCCCTATCGCTCACCGGTGCGTTGTCGCCGGAAGGCGAGAAGCTCAAGATGGGCTACGAGCTCTGGCTGGACGAGGTCGAGAAGCGCGGCGGCATCAGCGTCGGCGGCGTCAAGCATAAGGTCAAGCTCATCTATTCCGACTATGCGTCGCAGACGCCGAGAGCCGTGCAATTGGCCGAGAAGCTGATCAGCAGCGACAAGGTCAACTTTTTGTTCTCGCCGTTCGGATCGGGCGCGATCAAGGCCGCCAGCTCCGTGGCCGAGAAGTACGGCGTCCCGATGATGGCCTCGACCGCGTCGTCGAAAGAGGTCTACGACCAGAATTACAAGAACCTGTTCGGCCTGTATACGCCGAACGACACGCTCACCGAGCCGATCGCAAGCTTGGTCAAGGCCAAATTCCCCAACGTCGTCCGCGTAGCGATCCTCGCCCGCAACGACCTCTATCCGTTGGCGCTCGGCGGCGAGTTCAAGAAGTCGGCGGAGTCCCGCGGCTTGCAGGTGGTCTATTTCGAGAAATACACCATCGGTACGCTCGACCATGCGGCCGCCGTCACTCAGATCGGCGCCGCCAAGCCCGACTGGATCATCGCTACTGGCTACATCAATGATCTCATCCTCATCCGCCGGCAGATGGCGGACCAGAACGTCACGGCAAAGGTCATCACCGGTATCAACGGCCCGCAATATCAGGAATGGATCGACGCGGTCGGCGCGGTCGGCGACGGCGTCACCACGGCGAGCTGGTTCCACTCCTCCGTCCGCTACAAGTCCGGCGACTTGTTCGGGGACACCCAGAACTTCGTGAAGCTGTTCACCGCGAAGTACCGCTCCGAGCCCGATTTCACCCAGGCTTCGGGCTCGGCCATCGGCGTCATTCTGCAGATGGCGATCGAGAAGGCCGGCACGCTCGATCGCGACAAGGTGCGAAACATCCTCGCCAATACCGAGTTCAAGACGTTCTTTGCCCCGGTCAAGTTCGGTCCCGACGGCGAGGCCAATTCCTACACGCCGCCGATTTATCAGATCCAGAACAAGAAGGTGGTCGTGATCTATCCCGACGCGATCAAGCAAGCGGATCTGCAGCCCGTGACGGGCCGCTAAGGATACGACCGCAATGGAGACGCGGCTGGCCGCGCTTCTGCCTCGCCGGATGTCGTCGAACGAATGACGTCGCACAGCAGCGGCGTCGCGCGATGGCGCGGCTAATGTAGAGCTGGGGTTTGCGGTGCTGTACCTCCAGGTGCTGGTGAACGGGCTGGTGCTAGGTGGTCTCTACAGCTGCATCGCGGTCGGGTTCTCGCTGGTCTGGGGTGTTCTCAACATCATCAATATCCTGCATGGATCGTTGATCATCCTCGGGTCCTACATCGCCTTCTTTGCCTACCAGTATTTGCATATCGATCCGTCCCTGTTCGCGCCGGTGACCGGCTTTCTGCTGTTCTGCCTCGGCTACGCCATCCAGCTCGTGTTCATCAATCGCGTCATGGGCAGCCCCGTGCTCATCACGCTGACGCTGACCTTTGGCCTGAACCTGCTGCTCTACAACTTGATGATTCTCGCGTTCAAGGCGGATTTTCGCAAAGTCGTCCTGTCGCCGCCGCTCGGGTCCGTCAGTCTGGGCGGCCTCATCGTTCCGATCGATCGTCTGATCAGTATGGCATTTGCGCTCGCTCTCGTCGGGCTGTTGTACGTGCTGTTGCGGGCCTCTCGAATCGGGCGCGCGATCGTCGCCGTGCGCATGGATCGCGAGGCGGCGCAGCTGATGGGCGTCAATATTGGCCGCATCTATGCCATCACCTTCGGCGTAGGCGCGGCCCTGGCGGGGGCCGCCGGCAGTTTGTTCAGCGTCATGTTTCCGATCTCGCCGGAAACGGCGAACGCGCTCTTGGGCAAGGCGTTCGTGATCTGCGTCCTGGGCGGATTGGGCAGCGTGCCGGGCGTGATGATCGGCGGACTGACGCTCGGCACCATCGAGAGCTACTCCGCCCTGTTCTTCGGGCCTGAATATTCCGTCACCATCTCGTTTACACTGTTGATCTTGCTGCTGATGTTCCGGCCGACTGGGATCATGGGACAGCGAGGCTTCCAATGAGGCGGCTCGTCATCATCGCCGCGCTCATTGCGCTGATCGCGCTGCCCACCATCGCTGACAATTACGTGCTGCGCGTTGCGACCACCATGCTGATGTACAGCGCCCTCGCGCTGGGCTGGAACTTCATCGGCGGGTTTGCCGGCTATCCATCGTTCGCCACCGCCGCCTTCTTCGGGCTCGGCGCCTATGCCGGCGGCGTGCTGCAGACCAAGGGCTTGCCGATGGTGGCGGCTTGGGTGCTCGCCGGCGCCATTGTCGCGTTGTTCGCGGCCGCGCTCGGGCGCGCGATCTTGCACTTGCGCGGGCACTATTTCGCCATCGCCAGCCTAGTGGTGGCTGAGGTTTTGCGCGAGATCACCAATTCGATGACTGATTTGACCGGTGGCGGCATGGGTTTGAACCTGCCTGTACTGTCGATGGGGGTGACGACTCAGACGCAGCTATTCTACTACGCCATGTTCGTGGTCGCGGTGGCGGCGCTCGCAACCACGGCGCTCGTCGCGCGCAACCGCCTGGGTTTCGGGCTGCGCTGCATCCAGCAGAACGAGGACGCGGCCATCGTGCTCGGGATCAACACACCCCGCTACAAGGTCGCTGCGCTTACCCTGTCGGCGGTGTTTCCGGGTCTGTGTGGCGGCATCTACGCCTCTTGGGTCAACTATATCGACCCGACCGATGTCTACGATGTCCTCCTGTCGGTGAAGCCGATCGTCATGGTTCTGCTCGGCGGCGCGGGCACCGTGCTCGGTGGAGTCTACGGGGCTTTCCTCTTTCTTTTCATGGAAGAGCTGGTTTGGCGCAACATGCTGCAATTTCACGCCGGGCTGCTCGGCATCATCGTGGTCTGCCTCGTGCTGTTCTTGCCGGGCGGGTTGCGTGGCGCCGGAATGGCGAGGGCATTTTGGCGGCAGCGAACTGCGGAGGCGAGGCCATGAGCGCCATGCTGCGGCTCGCCAACGTGTCCCGGCGCTTCGGTGGCCTCATCGCCGTCGACGATGTCTCGTTCGAGCTGCAGGCGGGTGAAATCGTGGGCCTGATCGGCCCGAACGGGGCGGGCAAGACCACGCTGGTCAATCTCATCACCGGCGTGCATCGCCTGGGCACGGGCGAGATCTGGTATGGTGGCGAACGGATCGATCGCCTGCCGCCGGATCGTATTGCCAGCCGGGGCATTGCCCGCACCTTTCAGGTCGTGCAGCCGTTCCCGCACATGACCGTGTTGGAAAACGTCACCGGTGGCGCGCTGTTTGCCGGGGGCGCGCCGACGATCCGCGCGGCCAAAGAGAAGGCCATGGAGCATCTCGAGTTCACTGGTCTTGCCGACTTGGCCGCGCGGCCGGCATCGGCGTTGACGCTGGCCAACCGCAAGCGACTCGAACTCGCCAAGAGTCTGGCGACCAATCCGCGCCTGCTGCTGCTCGATGAAGTCAATGCCGGGCTCAACGCAGCCGAGATCGATGCCGCGCTCAACTTGATCCGCGCCGTCGCCGAGCGGGGCATCACCATCCTGTTGATCGAGCACCTGATGAAAGTGGTACTCAGGGCGACGACACGGGTGCTCGTCCTGCATCATGGCGAGCTGATCGCCGACGACACGCCCGGCAACGTCACGCGCGATCCGAGGGTGATCGAGGCTTATCTAGGCCCCAAATTCGCCGCGCAATACGCATCGGTCGCGCCATGAGCCTCCTTTCGGTCGAGAATGTGACTGCCGGATACGGCGACGTCCAGGTGCTGTGGGGTGTCGATCTGCACCTGGAGCGCGGCGAGATCGTGGCCCTGATCGGCTCGAACGGAGCCGGCAAGACCACGCTCTTGCGCGCCGTTTCCGGGCTCATAGCGACGAAGAGCGGACGCATCACATTCGCCGATGCCGACATCGGCAAGCTGCCTCCCGATCATATCGTGGGAGCCGGGGTCGTTCATGTTCCAGAAGGGCGGCGCCTGTTCGCGGGGATGAACGTGCGCGACAATCTCCTGATGGGGGCCTACCACCGGCACGACGGGACGGCTGCCATCCGCCGCGATCTCGATTTTGTGTTCGGGATGTTCCCGCGATTGCACGAGCGTCGCCGCCAGGACGCGTCGACGCTCTCAGGCGGTGAGCAGCAGATGTGCGCGATCGCGCGCGGACTGATGGCCGCGCCTCGGCTCCTGATGATCGACGAATTGTCGCTCGGGCTCGCCCCGCGGCTGGTCGAAGAACTCAGCGCGGCGCTGGTGAAAATCAACGAGACCGGCCTGTCGATCCTGCTGGTGGAACAGGACGTGCTCACGGCGCTCGACCTCTCGCACCGGGCCTTTGTGATGGTATCCGGGCGAGTGACGCTGAGCGGTCCGTCGAAAAGCCTTGCGGACAACCCGTTCATCAGGGAAGCCTATCTCGGCATCGCGTCCGCTGCTGGGGTTGCACCATGACCGGAAAATCCATCGACTACTACGATTCCATGTCGTCGCCCTGGACCTATCTGGGCCACCTGCGCTTCGAGCATCTGTGCCTCCGTTTCGGCTTGACCATCAACCACAAGCCGATGGACCTCCTGAAAGTCTGGTCGGTCTCGGGCGGCCTGCCGCTGCGGCAGCGCGCAAAGCAGCGCCAAGCCTACCGGCACCAGGAGCTGCGGCGGTGGCGTGAGTTCCTGGGCATCCCCTGCAACCTGGAGCCTGCCCATCATCCGGTCGCCGACCGTCGCGCCTGCTACCTGGCGATCGCGGCGATGCGGCAAGGCCTCGACTGGAGCAGGCTAAGCTACGCGCTCCTGCGCGCGGTCTGGGTCGAGGACCGAAACATCGCCGACCATCCCACGCTTGCGGCGATCGCCAACGAAAACGGGATGGACGGAAAGGCCTTGCTGGCGGCGACGGAAGACGAAGCCGTCAAGGCCGAATACCAGGCGAACACCGACGAAGCCATGGGCATCGGCGTCTTCGGGGCACCCACTTACGTGTTCGACGGCGAGCTGTTCTGGGGACAGGACCGCCTGCAGATGCTGGAGTGGCGGTTGACGCAAAAGCTCGGCCCGCCGACGGCCGCCGCGCCGAATGGTTGAATTGCAACTCGCGCGACGAACGAATCGGACGCAAACCGCCGCGAAGGGGCACTTCCGCGACATGTGAGGGCGATGCTGCGAGACCCGCTTGCGGACCCAAGCGGTCATGCCGTGGCCACGGCCGGGCTCGGGAGGCCGGCCGGGTCTCCCTCCCCCGTTTCCATAATTCGTCATTCTGCGAATTCAGTCTTCTGCCTACGGCCTGACCACACTCTTGAGACGATCCGAGTTCCCCGTCGCGTCCTGGGCAATCGGTACAAGCTTATACCCCGTCCTTGCCAAAAACGCCGCTAATGCGCGCGCGATCCTCACCCATTATGCTAGAGCTTTGAGTGCTGTCGGTAGCCGTTGTCGCTACTTGAAGCGCCTCCTGCTTGATGGCATGGACCATGAGCTGCGCGCGCTGTCAGCTCGCAGGCAGTGTCAGGACGGCACCGAGTTGCTGGCGCAGTCCGAGTTCGTCGATGTGTTGCCAGTGCTCGGCCAATCTTCCGTCTGCGATCCGGTAAATCGCGATCCAGCTCACTTTGATGCGCCTGCCGGTCGGCGGAATGCCCATGTATTCGCCGAGATGCGTCCCCTCTCCGGTGGCGCGAGCCACGACCTTGTCGCCTTCGGCAATGATGTCGTCGACGGTGACCTTCCAATCCGGAAAGGCCGCGTTGCGCCGTAACCGGGCCGCCTTGAAGCCCTCGACGCCGACACGCCTGGCTTCACCGCCGACGTGTTCCCTGAAATCACTGGCGATCAGCTCGTCAGCAACCGCCAAATTCTTGTTGGTGAGGACTTCATCGGCAAGCCGCAGATAAAGTTTCTTGTTTTCATCAAGCGCTGGCATGAGCGGCTCCCTTCGTTACTTCGCACGCGTCCAGCGGCTCACCGGAGATATCCTCCGGTTCACTCGATGACGAACATTTCGCGCGTCGAGAACCGATCCGAGAGCAATTTGGGGCCATTCTTGCTCACAGCGATCATGTCTTGGATGTGCCAATGGCCGCGGTGTGGCTCGATTGCCAACACCATGCCCTCCTCAAGCACAATGTCGCTGTCGCGAGACATGATCGGTTCCTGCTGGTGCCACCAGCTGCCGACACCATGTCCGACCAACATCGGCTTGTATTCCCAGCCCTGCTTGTTGAATTCCTGGACCACGAACTGAAACACGTCTCGGGAGCGGACACCCGGCTGACATCGTTCGATCGTTTTATCGTAGATGTCCCTGAGGATGAGATAGTCGCGCTGTTGCTCGTTGCTCGGATT
>WNFT01005343.1_pt1 | contig 11230 bp, 6 predicted proteins | sample 5400191 | NCBI WGS metagenome assembly WNFT01 (sample SAMN13153359, study PRJNA577476) | soil metagenome | isolation source: 80 cm saprolite under Madrone tree | place: USA:California | collected 2016-06-14
ACCCCCGCGGCCGCCCTGACGGCCTACACCGGCCCCGAACACCGCGCCAGCGTGCTGCGTGCGGGGTTCCAGTACCACGTGGCGAAGCCCGTCAGCATGCAGGAGTTGATCGGGGTGGTGGCGATCCTGGCGTTGAAGGTATAAGAGATTTCAAGTTAACCGAGAACGACGCGGACTCGGTGTGTCCTGTCATCGTCGGCGAGCGGGATGCTCGCCGGGCCAGTGACGGCCACGCCATCGAGCTCCACCAGTGACACTCCCCGGCTCACGCCCCGCGGGTTCTCGACCACGATGTCGTATCGGGCGGAGTGATGACGATACGCGATGGTGAAGCCCGGCCACGTCCTTGGAATACAGGGATCGATGAGGAGCCGCGTGTCGCGCAGCCGGAACCCGAGAATCCACTCGAGCCCGGCCCGGTACATCCACCCCGCTGCGCCGGTGTACCAGGTCCACCCCCCGCGGCCGACGTGCGGCGGTTCGGCATAGACGTCCCCCGCGACGACGTAGGGCTCGACCTTGTAGCGGAAGGCGGCGGCCGGCGTACTGGCGTGATTGATCGGGTTCATGAGTGCGAAGAGCTCGGCCGCTTTGTCGCCATCACCCTGTGTGGCGAACGCAATGATCGACCAGATCGCCGCGTGGGTGTATTGCCCGCCATTTTCCCGGACACCGGGCGGATAGCCCTTGATGTAGCCGGGCTCCAGCGGCGTGCCGTCGAACGGCGGCGTGAGAAGGAGCACGAGGCCGTTCCCTCGACGGACGAGCGTTTCATCGACCGCGGACATGGCCTGCTTGCTCCGCGCCGCGTCGGTGCCGCCCGAGATCACGCTCCACGATTGCGCGATCGAATCGATGCGGCACGCATCGTTGACGGCGGACCCGAGCGGCGTCCCGTCGTCGAAGTACGCGCGCCGATACCATCCCCCGTCCCAGGCCTCTCGTTCGAGCGATTCCTTCAGCGCGCTCGCGTGGCCTCGCCACGTGGTGGCGCGTTTGCCCTCCCCGCGCGCTTCGGCCACTGCCGCCCATTCCGACAGGATCGGATGGAGGAACCAGGCGAGCCAGACACTCTCCCCCTTTCCCTCGGCCCCCACGAGGTTCATCCCGTCGTTCCAGTCCCCTGTTCCCATCAGCGGGAGACCATGGCTCCCGACGGACAGGCTGCAGTCGAGAGCTCGGGCGCAATGTTCGAACACCGAGGCCTGCTCCTCGGCGACGCGCGGCTCGAAATACGAGTCGGATTGCTCGGCGGTGAGGAGCGGCCCTTCGAGGAAGGGCACGACCTCGTCGAGGAGACGCCAATCGCCGGTGGTCTCGACATACTGCTTGACGACGTAGGGAAACCAGAGGCGATCGTCGGAGATCCGGGTCCGCACTCCCCGACCGGCCGGCGGGTGCCACCAGTGCTGGACGTCGCCTTCGACGAACTGCCGCGCGGCGGCGCGGAGCACGTGCTCACGCGCCACGTCCGGCCGGGATACCGTGAGCGCCATCACGTCTTGAAGCTGATCACGAAAGCCGTAGGCGCCGCCGGCCTGGTAGAACGCCGACCGCGCCCACACACGACAGGCGAGCGTCTGGTAGAGCAGCCAGCGATTGAGCAGCATGTCCATGGACCGGTCCGGCGTCGTGACCTGTACGCCGCCCAGCACGTCATCCCAGTGCTTCGCGACGGCTCGCAAGGCAGCATCCGTATCGCGCGCCCGATAACGCTCGATCAATTCGCGCGCCTCGTCGCGGGTTGCCGCCTCGCCGAGAAGAAACACGACCTCGACATGTCCGCCCGCGCGTAACTCGACCATCGCGCGGAGGGCACTGCAGGGATCGAACCCGGCGCCGACCCGTCCCGAAAGTCGGCTTCCTCCCGCGAGCCCCGCTGGACGATCGAGCGTGCCGTGACGGCCGAGGAATTCCATCCGGTCACCGGTCCACTCCGTCTGGGCTCCGCCCAGGTCAGCAAACGCGACCCGCGTACCGAACTCACCGCTCCACGTGTTGCGCGCGAACATCGCGCGCGTCGTGGGATCGACCTCGGTGACGACGAACGGCGCGGCGGCGCTCCGCGACACGCCGAGGACCCACTCGACATAGGCGGTCACCGACAGCCGGCGGGTCCGCCCGGACTCGTTCGTCAGTGTCAGACGGGAGACCTTGATCGGATCGTCGAGCGGCACGAACTGCAGCAACTCGAGCGCGACACCGTGAGAGACGTGCTCGAACCGACTGTAGCCCTGGCCGTGGCGGGCCACGTAGGACCCGGTCTTCTGGCGGCTCGGAAGGGCCGTCGGGCCCCACAGCTCGCCACTCTCTTCGTCACGAACGTAGATCGTCTCGCCGGGCGGGTCCGTCACCGGATCGTTCGACCACGCGGTCAGCTGGTTTTCGTGACTGTTGATCGACCACGTATATCCGGCGCCAGACTCGGAGACCTGAAAGCCGAACGCCGGGTTCGCGATCACGTTGATCCAGGGGGCCGGCGTCCAGTGGCCCTCGCTCATGATCGTCATGTATTCCCGGCCCTCGGCGGTAAAACCACCGAGGCCGTTGAAGCACTGGAGCTCCGGCCGCCGGCGCGGGGCGTCCATCGATGGCTTCGTCATGGCGGGTCGTCGTGACGGCACGGCCGTCGTGACCTCGGAGCGGTCCGCCCGCACGACCTGTTCGCCCAACGTTCCGTGCCGGCTCGACAGCACGACGCGCGCCGCGGCCTGCAGCACATCGAGCTGCGACGTCGTCACGCGATCGGCACGGAGGATGAACACGTTGCCGTGCGGCACCTGTCCCTCGTGCGACCCGGCCGACTGGCTCGTGCGCAGCAGGGTCTCCAGCGCTGACTGGAGATCCTGAACGTAGGAGGCCCCGCGCTCGTTCAGGATCACGAGATCGACCGGGAGCTGCTTCATCCGCCAGTACTCGTGGGCGCGCAGCAACTGCCGCACGATCCCGATATCCTCGGGCTCGTCGATACGAACGAGAACGATGGGAGTGTCGCCGGAGATCCCATGCGCCCACAGGGCCGCGGGACCGCCCGCGTGACGTGTGAGGACACCTCGTGAGGCGCGCAGGGTCCGGTCCGAGTACAGAATACGACTGGCGAGGCTCTGGAACAGGTGGGCCTCGTCGGACCCGACGCCGAGATGGCGAAGCTGAACCTGGGCCTGAGTCCACGCCAGCGTGGCCGCCCGCTCGAACGTCGCGGGGTCGCGATACTTGTCGGCCAGGCCGATGGCCTCGTCGCGGGACGGCGCAATCAACGTCGAAAAGGTGACGTGGACGCTCTCGCCTGGCGGCAAGCGCACGCGGCGTCGCAGGCTGACGATCGGGTCGAGCACCGCGCCGACGGTGTTGGAGAGGGATTGACCGTCGGTCACCGCGCGCGGTGTTCGGATCCCATGGCCGCGGCCGAGGAACCGCGCGCGGTCGCTTTCCCACTGCACGCGGCCGACGGTCTCGCCTTCGACGGCCACCACGTGGGCGAGCCAGATCGGCGTCTCGCTGCGCGCCCGGGGGCGACGCGTCGCGAGGAGGGCGTCCACCTCCGGCGCGAACGACGTCTGCACGAACAGGTTGGAGAATGCGGGGTGGGCCGCGTCCGACGCCGGCGGCGCCAGCACGATCTCGGCGTACGACGTCACGTCGATCTCCCGGGGCCTCGATCCGAGGTTGGTGAGCGAGACGCGCCGAACCTCGGCATCGTCTTCCGGGGACACGATCACCGTGAGCGTGGCCGCGATCCCGTGGTCTCGCCGGGCAATTTCTGCCCGATCCTCGGAGAACGCCACCTGATAACTCTCGGGCTCCACTGCGCTCGGCTGGTAGCTGGGCGACCAGCTCTCGCCACTCTCGACATCGCGAAGGAACACGTACGTCCCTCCGACGTCGCGCGTGACATCCTCGCGCCAGCGGGTGATCGCCAGACCCCGCCAGCGGCTATACCCGGAGCCGGCGGCCGTGATCATCACGACGTACCGGCCGTTCGACAGGAGATGGGCCCGCGGCGTCGGACTGTGCGGTGAGGTGAAGCGCCGGACGACCGACGGAATGAACTCCCGGACGTTCGCTGCGGCCGTCACGTCTTCGGCCGGCCGGGCGACCGCCACGTCGCGCGGCGTTCTCTCCTGGAGCAGCAGCTCGGTCGCCTGGACAATCGGCTCGGCGTGAAACCGCGCCCGCATGGCTCCTTCGTGGAGCGCATTCGCAATGGCGACCAGCAGCATGCCCTGATGGTGCGCCATGTAGGTGCGGACGACGGCGACATCGGTACCCTCGGGAAGCCGGGACGCCGTGTAGTCGAGCGCCTCGTAGAAGCCATAGGCACCGCTGGCGCCAGCTTCGGCCAGGCGCCGGAAGTTCCGGAGCGCCGCTGCGGGATCGATCATGGCCGCCAACGCCGTCGCATAGGGAGCGATGACGATGTCGTCGCCGAGGCCTCGTTGCAGGCCAAGACCCGGCACACCGAAGTTCGAGTACTGGTACGTCAGCTCGCGGTCGCGGGCCTCATACGCGGACTCCGACACTCCCCACGGGACGCCACGTTCGGCGCCGTACGTGATCTGCCGGCGGACGACGAGCCGGCACGTCTGGTCCAGCAAACTTCCGGCCGGGGCGCGCATCACGAGGGCTGGCATCAGATACTCGAACATCGATCCCGACCAGGACACGAGGACGGAGTCCTGTTCCACCGGGGTCAGGGCGCGGCCGAGCCGGAACCAGTGCGAGACCGGGACATCGCCCTTGGCGATCGCGACGAAGCTCGTGAGGCGCGCCTCGGAGGCGAGGAGATCGTAATAGCTCGGGTCGAGACTCCCGTCGGTGACGCGGTACCCAATCGAGAACAGCTTCCGCAGAGGGTCGAAGAGGAAGCCGAAGTCCGTGGCAGTGACCATCGCGTCCGCATCCCGGATGAGCGTCGTCAGGCGACGGATCAGCGCGCCGGAACCAGCTGCGGAACGCTCGTCGTCCAGATCGCGGGCGTGACTCTCGACGGTCGTCTGCAGCGCGCCCGCCCAGAGCAGGACGGCCTGGGCGTGAGGATCCTCTTCAACCAGAGCTCGCGCGATGGCCATCACCATGTGGGCGCCGGCGGCGAGCTCGGTGAGCCGCCCCCTCCATTCGGCCTGCGTTCTCGGCAGCGTTTCGAGGGCTGCCGTGATGACGGCGAGGGCTTTGTCGAGACGTTGCCGGGTGACCGTGGGGGGCCGTCGGTCGGCGGCCAGCGCACGCGCCGATTCGCCGACGAGGAACGCCGCGTCCTCGATTCCGGCGAGGGCCGCCCGGCCAAGCCTCGGCTGGTCGATCATGTCCCGACAGGCGTGCCCGAGCGCGATCAGATGTCCGGCGAGATTTCCGCTGTCGACCGACGACACGTACTTCGGGTCGAGAGGACGGCCGTCTTTCGTGTCGTACCAGTTGTAGAGGTGGCCACGGAAGTGCTCGAGCCCCGTCATCGCTCCGAGCGTGGTCTCGAGTCGCTCCACGGTGTCCACGAGGCCGAGCCAGCCGAAATCACGAGCGGCCACGGTGGACAGCAGATACAGCCCGAGATTCGTGGGCGACGTGCGGTGCGCGACGACCAGGCGGGGATCTTCCTGGACGTTGTCGGGCGGCAGGCCGCGGTCTTCGGGACCCACGAACGTCGCGAAGAACTGCCACGTTCGCCGCGCGATCATCCGGAGCGCTCGGGCGTCCTCGGACGACAGCGACGTGGTCTTTGCTGCCAGCCACGGGAGGCTGATCCATCGAGCCACCACGGGCGATGCCGCCCACAGCAGAAGAAACGGCAGGGCAAAAGGCCAGGCGCCGAGCCCGGCCCACGCGACGACGGCTGCCGCCGTAGCGGCCAGTGTGACTCCGCCTGCCATTCGTCGATAGAAGCCGTGGAGATCCAGGCGGAGACCCGCCTTGGCCTGGGCCGCGGTGACCCACTCGAGCAGGTGGCGACGCGTCACGCACATACGCACGAGCGTCCGCACGATGGCATCGCTCATGAGCCACGCCTGGTGGGCGAGCATCGTGATCGCGAACGCCGTCTGTGACGCAGCCATGACGAAGTCGCGGCCGACCGCGCGGGCATGGCTCCGCTTCGAAATGTCGTGGTTGCGGGGGATCAGCCCACCGAGAGCCGACAAGAACGGGGGAAGCGCGATCGTCGCGAGGACGAAGGCGGTCCATACCCCGGGCGAGCCGGTGGTCAGCGTCCAGCCGGCGACGAGTGTGAGCAAGGCGGCCGGCGCCGACAGCGTACGACGCAGGTTGTCCAACATCTTCCAGCGCCCGATCAATGGCATCGCGGCGTGCGATCCGCGCGGGACGATCCACGGAAGGAGTTGCCAGTCGCCGCGGGCCCACCGGTGCTGGCGAGCCGCGGCGACCCCGTAGTGGGATGGGGCGGGCTCGAAGAGCTCGATATCGGTGACCAGGCCGGCCCGGGCGAAGACGCCCTCGAAGAGATCGTGACTCAGCAGGGTGTTCTCGGGGACGCGTCCCGCCAGCGCCGCCTCGAAGACGTCGAGGTCGTAGATTCCTTTGCCGGTGTACGAGCCCTCCCCGAAGAGATCCTGGTAGACGTCGGACACTGCAGCGGCATATGGGTCGATGCCACTCGGGCCCGACGACAGGCGCTGGTACAAGGAGCTCTCACCACCGGGCAGCGGCGGCGTCACGCGCGGTTGCAGCACCGCATACCCTTCGACGACGCGACCCGTCCCGGGGTCGAGCCTCGGCCGATTGAGAGGATGGGCCATCGTGCCGACCAACCGGGTCGCGGCTCCTCGCGGCAGCCGGGTGTCGGCATCGAGGGTGATGACGGAACGGACACCGGGGGGGACCTCGCTCGTCACGAACGTCGTGTCGGTGGCGCCGCGAAGGAGACGATTCAGCTCGTGGAGCTTCCCCCGCTTGCGCTCCCACCCCATCCACGTACGCTCGCCCGCGTTCCAGATGCGCCGACGATGGAAGAGGAGGAATCGCTCACCGCCCCCCTTCGCCGAGCCATGGCGCCGGTTGAGCCGAGCGATTCCCTCGCGCGCGGCGGCGAGCGTCTCCTCGTCACCCGGCTGGTGCTCGTTCGGCGCATCCGTCCAGTCGGAGAGGAGCGCGAAGCAAAGATCGCCGTCCGGATTCGCCAGATAGTGCACTTCCAGGCGTTCGATCTGCTCGTCCACCGCGGCAGGGTCACTCAACATGGTCGGCACGACGATCATCGTCCGCAGGTGCGCGGGCACACCGTCACGCAGCTCGAGCCGTGGGAGGACGTTCGGTGGGACCAGCGCAGTGGCCGCACGATTCAGCAACGCGATCGCCAGGTCGGATGCCGGCACGACGGCCAGGAGCCCGAGCGCGAGCAGGGCAACCGTTCCGGCGCCGGCGGCGCCGGCAGCAAGGAGGGGTAGCGCAAGGATGACGGCGGTGAGGATCACGAGCGTTCCGAGATACCCGGGCGTCGCCGCCGCGACGTAGGCACGCAGCAGTCGACGCGTCGTGGGCGCCCGGAAGCCCAGCGCTTGCTCGAAGGCCAGGCGTCCGTTCCCGATGAGGTAGAAGCCGGGATCCTGCCGCCGCTCGTCGAGTCCGCGCTTCGCGTGCAGCACAGCCGCCTGAGCGATCTCGAGCTCGGAGCGGCCCGAGCCCCGCGCGAGCTCCTCGATGGCGTGCCGGTAGCCGTCGCGGGTCGCGAAGTCCATGGTGAGGTACGTCGTGCCCTCTCGAAACGCCTCGTCGACGAGGCTCACGCTCTCGAAGAACTCGGCCCAGTCGAGCGCGGACATGAGGCTCATGCCCATGATCACGTTTCGGACGGTCACGTTCATCGCGGCCTGCCGCTGATGCTCGATCCTGACGATGTCATCGGGTGTCGTGCCCTGCACCGTCAGGCGTCGGTCGAGCCACAGCAGCGCCGGGGTGACGACGGGATCCTGATCGCGCAGGCGCTGGACGAGCTGCACGGCGAACGCCGTCACCAGCGGGGCCTTCTCGAGCCGCTGGAGGATCGCCGCCGGCGGCTCCGCCGGGTGGCCGTTGAGTCCGAGGAGGTCGTCGGCCAGTAAATCGGCCTCCTGGCGCGCCGCTCGCCCGCGAACGATCGCCTCGGCCAATCGCCGAAGATTCTCGACGAGGACCACCCGGAGGGTGATGGCGACCGCCCACAGCTCCCCGATGGTCAGGGGCTGGACCCGCTGGTAGGCGAGGACGAACCGACGGAGTGCGTCCGGATCGAACCGGCTGTCCGTATGTGCGACGAACGCCCAGGCCAGCCCGTAGACGCGCGGATAACCCGCGAGAGGTCCGTCAGCCAGCTTGGGGAGCTCACGGTAGAACCCGGGTGGCAGGTCGTCGCGGATCTCGCGCAGCTGTTCGTCCACGAGATGGAAGTTGTCGACCAACCATTCCGCCGCGGGCGTGATCGCTCGCTCCTCGCGAATCGCCTTCGCGATGACTCGATGCGCGTCGCGCAAGACACGGCCGTTCTCGAGAACGCGAGGCAACAATCGACGGCTCTGTCCCGACTCGCTCATGACGCGCTGGGCGGCCGCGAGGCTCTCGGCGTGCTGTTCGAGGCGCTCGATACCAAAGAGCTCGGCCCGGATCGGCTCTTCCAGAAGAGGCGGCGGCATCACTTCAGGCCTCCGACGGACGCGTTGCTTCCGACTTTCGTGGTGAGCAGGCTCGTGATCGTGTCCCCCGCAGCAGGTCGTGACCTGCCGCCGCCTACTCTTTCAGCGCCCCGACCGCTACGAGACGGTATGGTCGCTGGTCCTTTCGGAGCTGCGCTTCACGGCGACGGCGCGGTAAGACACACCGGAGTCGTCGAATCGCGTGATCGGTCTTCGAGGGCGAGCCCATCCGAACGCCCTCCATACGTGGCCTTACTGAGAACGCGCGAGCAAGTAGAGGTAGAACGCCGCGGCCTTCAGCCGTGTCGCCTCGGTCGCGTGATCGGTCTCGTCTCCTACCGTGGCGTTCTCCCTCGCCTCGGCGGGCGCGGCACTGGCGCTCGCCAGGGCAGCCGGCGTCGTCAGCACCGGACCGGGATGAGCGCAGCCCAAGGTGACCGCCGCGATGGTCGCCCACGCCGTCACGGCCACCCACTTGACCATCGAGTCGCTGCGGCCGCGTTCCCACTTACCGGGCGGTCGGCTGGGCGGGGCGACTCGGCTGCCGTCGCTCGGCCGGTGTTCGACGAGTGTGGCTCCGCCGCCGTTGATGGATCGCCGTGGCCTCACTCGCGACGCTGGCGAGCACCGCGCGGTCGCCGCCCCGCTTCAGCCCGTGTTCGATCAGAACCCGGAAGACGATCTGCAGGCTCACGGGCAGCTTGAGCACGATCATGGCCTCACCGGCTAACACGCGGGCGCGGTCCACGACCTTCTGGGGCAGGATGAGGAGGACCCGGCGCTGATCGTCTTTCATATATAGTGTCTTGTTGTTATATAAGTCATATCGTGATATATGTCAATGCGTAGGACGAAGGAGACGCCCGATGAATGCCGTGATATTCTCGACGTGGATGGCGGTGGGCCTTCTCACGGGAGGGCTTGCCGGCATGGTGATGAAGGACGAGAGTCACGGGCTGGTCCGGGACCTCGCCCTCGGCGTGATCGGGAGCAGCGCGGCGACCGCCGCGCTGACGGTCCTGGACGGCGCGTCGGACGTTGGCCCGATCGCGACGGCGTTCGTCGCGTTCGCCGGCGCTGCGCTCGTGATCATCGCCCAGCGCAAGTTCTGGCACGCGCATAGCTGAGAGCGTCAAAAGACCGAAATCGACACCGACCGGCCATGGGCCACCGCGGCCCAGTGAGGACTTCCCATGAAGCGGCACGCCATCGTCCGTCTTCGTCGCCTGGCCATGCGCACGCGCGAGATCCTCGCCAGGCTCACCGGGGTTACCCGCCGCGCCGCAGCCCCGATGCCGGCGGAAAGGACGGCGCGTGATGGATGAACGAAGGCCTCCGGCGAGGATGTCCGGTGAATACCATTGCGGGCACGACGAGGCGCAGCAGGTCAACTCGTCGAGGTCGTACGATTCCTCCGTCGCTCATCGCGACGCGATGGCGGCCAGCGCCGCTTACGCCGGTATGTTCGTTTCTCGCGTCTACACGCGTCCCGGGATCGGCTTGGCGTGGACCATCTGCGCTGGGTGTGCCGCGACGACTCGAGCAGACGCGGCGGCCGCGTGAAGACCCCGGATGAATCGCAGAGGGGGGCGACGTTCCTCCAGCTCTGCGCGTCGCAGAATGATCTCTTCGCTCTGGATGAGGGCGGCGACGTCTACCAGTACAACTTCAACACGAAGACGTGGCTGAAGCTGTCGGCCAGGCCGCGCCCGGCGGCCACGCCCTTGTTCGGCGGTCGCGAAGTTGTCGATCTGAAGCTCGACCCGGTTGGGAGAACCAGCGCCGTAAGGAAGGGTGCACCGAGACGCTGATCGAGGCGTGTGGACAGAAGAGGAGCCTCAGGGGCGGGAAGCGCCGCCTGAGGCTCCTCTCGAGACGCTAGGCTACGGCGCTGAGATGGTCGCGCCGTCGCCCGCGGCCGAGATCGTGAAGGTGCCAAGCGCGTTGGTGGTGTAGCTATACGCGGGACCCCACGCCGTGCTGGGCGGGGTCGGGATCGCGGCCATGAACGGACCGGCCGTGATGTTCTGAGCGTTGGTCGCGATTGCGGTCAGCACCCCCAGCGCACTCGGCAACACTCCCATGTGCGCGCCCCAGACGACGACGGCGGACGCCATGCCGCGAATGTCGGCCTGGGCCTTGGCGATGCGCGCCCGCGCCTGCATGTTGGCGTAGAGCGGAACGGCAATGGCGGCCAGGATGCCGATGATCGCGACGACGATCATCAATTCGATGAGCGTGAAGCCGCGTTGATCGCCCATCGTGCAGCGTCTCTTGTGCCAGAAGTTGAACATATGCCCCTCCTTCGCAATGACTGCACTCGAATACGGTGGCTCACGCCGCCGTCCTGACAATCCAGAAACGTCAGACGAGCGGCGGAGCGCGAGGCTCGGGTGGGCCGGCGGCCGGAGTCGGATGAAGACGCGGCGGCCTGGTGTCGGCAGCCGTGCGCCGGACTTCGATCAGCCGCGGCGGGCGCAGCGGCGCGTAGTCTTCGGCAATGACGAGCCGCTTGGCGATCTGATCGCCTTCGGGTTCTTCGGCATTCTCGAACGCGACAACGTCGAGCCAGGGAATGTAGAGCTCGGCGAGTCGTCGTTCGGCAGATGCCGCCA
>WNFT01006096.1_pt1 | contig 11230 bp, 7 predicted proteins | sample 5400191 | NCBI WGS metagenome assembly WNFT01 (sample SAMN13153359, study PRJNA577476) | soil metagenome | isolation source: 80 cm saprolite under Madrone tree | place: USA:California | collected 2016-06-14
GGCTGGTGGTAGCGACACCGGGGCGGCTGGAAGATTACCTCGACCGCAGACTCTTCCATTTTAACGCGCTGCGTATCCTCATCCTCGATGAAGCGGACCGCATGCTGGACATGGGATTTCTTCCCGCCATCAAGCGCATCGTCTCCATCCTTCCCAAAGAACGGCAGACGATGTGCTTCTCCGCCACGATGGAAGGCGATATGGCGCGCATCGTGAAGGATTATCTCCGTAACGCTGTGCGTCTTTCGTTTGGCTCGACCTCGAAGCCATCGGAAAACGTTAGCATCCAAGCTTTTGAAGTAGCCACGGACCGCAAGCAGGAAATGCTGCAACGTTTGCTGGCCAAGGAAAAGGGCAAGTGCCTGGTGTTTGCGCGAACCAAGCGCGGAACCGAGCGGATTGCCGAGAGCTTGAATCGTAAGGGATTCTCGGCGGCCATGATTCATGGCGACCGCTCGCAATCGCAACGCACCACGGCTTTGACTGGGTTCCAGCAAGGGCGCTTCCGCGTGCTCGTGGCGACGGACCTGGCCTCGCGCGGAATTCACGTGCAAGACATCGCGCACGTCATTAACTACGATCTGCCTGAGGTGGCGGAGAATTTCATCCATCGCGTTGGGCGAACGGGACGCAACGGCGGACACGGCGTGGCTTCCACGCTTTTCGTGAAAGAGCAGCGCTCCGAACTGTTCCAACTGGAGCGCTCGCTGGGCATCAAGATGGAGCGCCTGCGCGCCGATGAAACGGCTTCCGTTCCTGAAAAATCGGAACGGCTGCCGGTCAATCTGCCTGGCGTCGAGAACTATCAGAAGCCCGCAAGATTTGTGCTCCCCGGCGAAGTTTTCCAAACGCAGCTCGAAAACTAAGCTAGTCTAATCGAGACTAGAAACGCGGGCCCCCGATCAGATCGGGGGGCCCGCCTGCTTTTGCGACGCCTGCATCATGTACCGCGATCTCTAACGCCGTTTGCGCTGATGCGCGCGGCTATGCTACACATGCTGCATGCCCGATTTTGCCGCTCCCGTCGAACGACTCATCGATGAGTTGAAGCATCTCCCCGGTATTGGACAGAAAACCGCCCAGCGATTGGCGTTTTATCTGCTGCGCGCCGCACCCGAGGATGCGCTGGCGCTGGCGGATGCGATTCGTGACGCCAAAGAAAAAATCCACGCCTGCTCGGTCTGCCACAACATCACGGACTCGGATCCGTGCCTTTATTGCGTGGGACCGACGCGCAGCAAGAAAACCATCTGCGTGGTCGAAGAAGCGCACAACATCATGGCCATTGAAAAAACGCGTACCTACAGCGGGATGTACCACGTGCTAGGCGGATCGCTCTCGCCGCTGTCAGGGCGCGGGCCGGATCAACTTCATATCAAGGCGTTGATCGAGAGGCTAAAGGGCGGCGGGGTCGAAGAAATCATCATCGCCACGAATCCCACTGCCGAAGGCGAAGCCACGGCCGTTTACATTTCAAAGCTATTGAAACCGCTAGGTGTGCGCGTTACGCGAATTGGCGTCGGAATTCCTGTCGGCGCGGACCTCGAGTACGCCGACGAAGTGACCATGTTGAAGGCTATGGAAGGACGGCGGGATTTGTAGGGCTCCCCGCCGATGCAGCGCTGCAGAAACGCGCGTTTCCCACATCGAAGGCAGCGACCTGGTTTTGGACCGCAATGGGCGAACGGCATCATGACTCTTAGTACGCTCAGGACGCTCTAGCAAACCTGACCATTTCAGTATACAGTTTCATTCCGACGGTGGTTGTCCTCCCACCAAACCTGGGGCAGCCCCGCTACGGCTGACAGGAGGTGCGCTTATGCCGAGCTTGGCGCACTACATGACGCAGTACGATCACGAGCACGAATCCGGCTGGAACAAATTCCTGCATGGTGTCGGTATCCCGATGATTTTTGCCGGGATTATCCTTCTCATCCTCATGAAATGGGTTTGGGGAGCAGGATTTTTTCTCGGTGGATGGGTGCTTCTCTTTCTCGGCCACCGGATCGAGGGAAACCATCCGGCGTTTTTCCAGGGACCGATTTATTTGTTAGTTGGGCCAATCTGGGTTGCAAAGGAAGCATGGATGTTCCTAACGGGCACGCACCGCAGGCCGACCTCGGAAGGTACTCCGCAAAGTGACGCGATGAAGTAGATGCGGCGATTTCAATCGTCTGCGCGAAATCTAAAAATACTGAGGGATGGCGGCGGTCTGTATGAACGATTCAGGCGGCGGTTTTGCCGATGAGACTATTGATATGGTGTCTGAAAGCGCCAATAACGCCAGCGCGGAATTGAGGAAGCGCCGCAGCACGCGCATTGTGCAGGCCGTTCCTCTCGTGGTTACTGGTGTGGATGCGCTGGGGCGTCCGTTCGTCGAACGGACATCGTCATTAATTATCAACTGCCATGGCTGTCGCTACCAGTCGAAACATTACGTGCTGAAAAATATGTGGGTGACAATGGAGATTCCGCACCCGGAAACTGGGCAGCCGCCCCGAACTGTTCGGGGGCGCGTGGCCTGGATTCAACGGCCTCGAACGGTGCGGCAGCTGTTTCAGGTGGCCCTGGAACTGGAAGTTTCCGGCAACGTCTGGGGCATCGCGTTTCCACCGGAAGACTGGAGCGGGTTCTCCGACATGGCGCAGGTTGTGATCAAGTTGGATGCGGCGCCCGAGACTCCGCCATTGCAACCAGCGGTGACTGAACCCGATACGATGCAACATCTTGGGGATCCCGAGATCCCAGCGGCGGCAGAGGCGGACAATCTGAGAGTGTTCCCTTCTCCTGCGAGCACCACGGATGCTTCGCTACAGTTGGCGCGGCAGGTTGCACGGCTGATCGCCGATGCCAAGCAGCAAATTCAGGCGGCCACGCGCGAAGCGGCTTCGCAAGCGGTGTCGGCGGAGCGGAGGCTGTCGTTCGAACAATGGGAGCAGAAGTTTGCGGCCGGACGCGCTGAAATTGAGAATGAGGCTGCCCATGCCATCGAAAAGTTTCAGAACGAGACGGATGAGCATTCACGGACGGCGCATGCGGCGGCGGCCGAGGTCCTGCGAACGGAATTGCCACTGTGGCTGGCGCCACAACTCGAGCAGCTTACACGCGACCTGACAGCAAGCCTTTCCCGCGAAGGCGCAGCGCAACGCAATGAGCATGCGCAGCAACTGGAAAGTATGACGGATGCGCTGCGGAAGGCAGCCCAACACGGCGAGTACGCGGCAACACGACTGAAGACCCAAGCGGAGCAAACGCAAGCGCAAATTTCGGCCCAGGCGGAGTCCGCGGCAAAAGCGCTTGAGCAAGCGGCCTGGCAACACGAACAACAAGCCACCGCCCAGTACGAATCGCTCATCGCGGCAGCCAATGAGATTCAGCAACAAGTAACGGCTGCGCTCGCTTCTGCGCAATCTGCTTCGCAGGCACAGCTTGCCAGCGAATTGGAAGCAGCACAGTCGCGATGGCGCGAAGCGATCGAGAGCACGCTTGCGGAGACCCAGGATCGCGCCGCAGGTGGATTGAACGAGCACGCCCGCATGTGGATGGCTCAGTTGCAGGATGAGATAGCGCGCCATGCCACCGCGGCGCGCGAATCGGCAGCCAACGCGGCGCTAGAAACCGAGCAACGCATGGCCGCGTTGCGCGACTCATTGCAGGAGCAGACGCAGCGTCTGGAGTCCGTCCTGGCGCATGCTGCGGAGACGAGCCAGCGGCTCGAACAACATTCGGTGCAGCTCGAAAACGTGGAGCAGCAGGCGCTGGTCGGATTCCAAGCACAAATCGAAAATCAATTGAGCCCGCACCGCGAAGATTTGCAGCGCCGTTCCGAAGCAATGGCCGAAGAGATCAACGCGAAAATTCAGGCAACCTTCGAAGAATCCAGCCGCCAGACCGTGGCGGAGTTTGACCGGCAGATCGCGGAGATGGTTCTACCGCACGTCACGCGCGCCGAAGAAGCGGTGCACCGCCTGGCAGGCGGGCGATCGCTGCTGGATGCAGCGCTGAACATGCAGCAGGACCGCATCCGCAACTCTGCGGACGAGGCTTTCGCGGAATCGCTGGCGCGCTTCCGGGAAAACCTGGGCAGCGTCGAACAAATCCTTCAGGACTCTTCGCAAACGATCATCGGACAAAATATGGCGGAGTTGGAAGGCAAAGCGGGCGATTTGAAGCACCAGATGGTCGAAGAGCTCCTCAAATCGGCGGAATGGTACGAAAAGAAAGCGCAGACCCAGATTCAGAATCTGACGGAAAGGACCATTGATCACGCCGGAAACCAGTTACGGGAAAAAGCGGGCGAAATTTCCAGTGTCTTCGCAAGCGAGCTGGATCATACCAGCCGCAGCTTCGTTGGGCACGCGCAGACGCAGATGGAAGAAGTGGTGCGGGATTCGTTCGAACGCGCGCGAGCGCTCTTTGCGGAAGCCGCTGACACGACGGCCGCAGCCTTCACCGATGAGGTTCAGCGCACGGGCCGCCGCGAACTCGAGGGCTTCAACACAGAAGTGCGCCGCTCCAGGGATGAGGCGCGGCAGCAGCTTGACGCGGCGCGTGTGGAATTTGCCCAACAGACCACTGCCGAGCAAGACAGTTTCCTGCGGCGCTTCCAGTCCTCCATGGGGGGAGCGCTCGAAGCAGGCGTAGCCGAAGCCCAGAAGAAAGTATCGGAAGGATTTGGGCCGCTGCTAGATTCCTGGAAGGCGATGACGGTTGCGCATCAGCAAGAGATGCAAAATATTTACGGCCGCATGGGCGAACAAGCCGCGGAGCAGTACAAGAGCCGGCTGGAAAATGTTTCGAACCAATGGATGCTGGCAACCGTGGCGTCGCTGGATCACCAGTCGCGCGAAATGATTTCCGGAATCGCCGCGACGGCGGAGGAAAAACTTCGCCAAGCGTGCGCCCAGGTATTTGCCGGCGTGGGCGAGTCCCTCCGTGAACGGCTAAGAGAAATGGCGCAGAGTTTTACGCCGCCGGCGGAGCCTCCCGCGCGCGCGAAAAGCGCCAACACAGGAAGCTGAAAACCAAGATCTTCAAAGTCAAAAAATAACTCTGTCGCCGAATCCGGCCCCAGTGCCCAAAGCTGCCCATTCGCCACTTCTCTGCTGGCCCGGTATAATCCCCAAGGTATCAACCCTAATGGCCAATCATGCTTACCTGCGCGTTTGGACGCGCAATTTTTCACTGGAAACGATGCTCGCCGAATTCGCTCGGTTTCTGACCACCGCTCCCCTTTCGGCAACGCAAAATACCTTTAGTGAGCTGGTCGTTCAGGCCGTGGATCCCACAGAGATACCGGTGGCGGAATGGGATCTTCGCCCTCTGAAAGTAGGACCTGCGGAAGTCGCGGCCCTGGCTGTTCAGCACCTGAATGCCGACACAGCCTATATCGCCAGCGCCAAATGGGACTTATGGAGCTTCGATATCGAGAGTCTGAAGTGGCAGCACAAACCGGAACCGCTGCTGCTGGCCTGCCATGGGCCAAAGTATGACGAAGGGTTTGCAGCCACTGCCGGACACTTCATGGCCGACCTGGGATTCGAGCACTTTTTCACGGGGCATGGCGGGCTGCTAGCTCCCGGCGCTGCGTCGAATCCCTTTAACTCATCCGATCATCCGATGGAGCATACCTTCCGGCAATGGATGGCGGTAAGCTCCAATCTGAAGGAATATCACGCAAAGACCCGCGAAAACATCCAACAACTGTTCCACTGGGTGGAGGCCATTGAGCGGGCCTTGCCGGTGGAGCGAAGCGAACTTTGGTCGGAGGGAGAAGACAACTTTGAAGCGCGCCTGGATGCGATTGTGGCTCAGCGGTAGCGCATTCTAATCTTTGGACAAACCTAACCCCAGAGTCCTTCCACGAAGGGCAGCCAACAGCTAGAATTACTGTAGCTGCGATTCGATGGAGCGGTCTGGATGTGCCAGGGGTGACGGAACTGCCCAGCACATCGGAAAAAGATGGAAAGCCCGGGCGAGTGGTAGAGTCACGCCGACCGCGGCAATTCTTTGATGGACAAAACTTTACAAAGCGGCTGTTCGCATGCTAACGAGCTAGGCATCGGCCCGTCCTTGCTAAGAGAGGGCTCCGGTGTTGGCGCGGCCCGCGGGTGGCGAATCCCCCTGAAATTTTCGCTGGGTGTCTTGTCCACGGCTATTTTTCTGGGCGGCTGCGGGGCGGATACGCCCAAGCCTGCGACACAAGCGGAGACCAAGCCGGCGGCGCCCCCTGTGCCTGAAGAAATCCAGTTGGCGGCAGCCTCGTTGCTGGGAAGCGAATCGCAGGTGTTGGCGTTCGGAGACCTCGCGAAGAATGGAAAGCAGGAGTTCCTTGTGGCCAACGTCGTTCCGAAGACACCGAAAAACAATTTGCCTGGTACCATCGTAACGCGTGCCGTTGTGGCCGAAAATACCGATGGGAAATGGGCGGAAGTTTTGCGCTGCGATGAACACCTTAAGAATCAAAAAGGTTTTCTGGGCATGACTCCGCTCGCGCCGGTAACAGGCTGGCGTCTTCAGTATGAGCAGAGTGAAATGAAAGGTTTGGAGCTTTACTTCACGCCTCTACAGGGCACCACCGATTCGCATGTGTTGCCTATCGGCGTTCGTTGGAATCCGGAGACCAAGCGCTACCAGTCGCTCGACCGTACTTACGAGCATTTCCTGCTCGAGTCGCCATCCATACACGATGCGAGGTCCACACTGCGATGAGTGCGGTCCCGTCAGCCAAGGCTAATCGAGCGCCCAGAGTTTCAAGGGACGCCCCTCCCAACAAGGACCTGCGCGGCCTGATGCCCTATCTGCGCCGCTACCCCGTCGGCATTGTTGTTGGCCTGCTCATGGTTGTGCTCATGGGCATCGTCGGCAATGTGCTCCCGCTCGCCACCGGCGTTATGACCGACACGCTCGCCGGGAATCCGGTTCCTTTTGAGCACGCCACACCTACGGGGGCCCCGCCGGTTACCTTTGGCCTCAACCCAACGACCCTAAGCCGGTCCGTCCCCTACTACGCGCCCAGCAGCCGTCGCACACTGGGCATCTACTGCCTCATCGTCATTGTATGCGTTGCGATCAAAGGCCTTCTCTCCTTCTCTGCGCGCTGGACCCTCATCGGCGTTTCCCGTGACATCGAATTCGATATTCGCAACGACCTCCTGAAGCGCCTGCTTATCCTCGAGCCCGAATTCTACGTCCGCAATCGCACCGGCGAGCTGATGTCGCGCGCCACCAACGACCTCAATGCCGTACGCATGGTGCTCGGCCCAGGCATTATGTACAGCGCCACGACCATCATCACCATGATCATGGCCATCCTGGTGATGGTCACACTTTCTCCTTCCCTCACGCTGTGGGTTCTGCTTCCCGCTCCGGTCGTCGCCTTCGCCGTCTGGTTTTTCGGAAAGACGATTCACGACCTCTACGAATCCATCCAGGCCGCGCTTGCTACACTGACGGCGCGCGTCCAGGAAAATCTCGCCGGCGTGCGCGTCGTGCGCGCCTACGCCCAGGAACAATCGGAAATCCGCGGCTTCGACGAACCCAACCGCGAGTACGTCTCTCGCAACATCAAACTCATTCGCACCTGGAGCATGTTTATGCCCTCGCTTCAGGCGCTTATTGGCACCACTTTTCTGATCGTACTGTGGCAGGGTGGCCATCAGCTCCTCCGCGGCCAGATTTCGCTAGGTGCGCTGATTGCCTTCAATGGCTACCTCGCTGTGCTCGTCTGGCCCATGATCGCCCTGGGATGGGTCACAAATATTTTTCAGCGCGGCGCCGCTTCCATGGGCCGGCTGAATTACATCCTCACTGCCGAACCGAATATCGATGACCGTCACGCCAAAGTTCCGGAAGGTACCCAGCCTCGCGGCGAAATCGAATTTCGTCATCTCACTTTCACCTATCCGACTACTCTTTCCGGAAACGGTTCGAACGGCTTCTCAAAGTCCAACGGCAGCGGTCCTCATCCGGTGCTTCGCGACATCAATTTGAGAGTTCCCGCGGGCTCGACGCTCGCCATCATCGGCCCCACCGGCTGCGGCAAAACCACCCTCGCCGCCCTCATTGCGCGTCTCTGGGAGGCGCCCGATGACTGCGTGTTGATCGACGGGCGTCCGATACGCGAGTGGCCTCTCACTACGTTGCGCCAATCCATCGGCTTCGTGCCCCAGGACACCTATTTGTTTGGCGAAAGCGTCGGCGGCAACATCGCCTTCGGCTTGCCTGAATATGACGATCAGCGCGTCCGCGAAGCCGCCGAGATTGCCAGCCTGCACGGCGACGTCCAGGACTTCGCCAAGTCCTACGACACCATGGTCGGCGAGCGCGGCATCACTCTCTCCGGCGGGCAAAAGCAACGTGCCGCCATTGCCCGCGCTGTCGTCCGCGATCCGCACATTCTGATCCTCGACGATGCCCTTTCTGCCGTGGACACGCAAACCGAGGAGCGTATCCTCAATGGCCTGCGCGGAATCATGCAAGGCCGCACTACCATTCTGATCTCCCACCGCACCTCCACCGTCCGCGACGCCGACCAGATCGTTGTCTTGGTTGATGGAGCCATCGCCGAGTGCGGCACGCACGATGAACTGCTGGCTCGCGGCGGCTATTACGCGGATTTGTATCAGAAGCAATTGCTGGAAGAAGAGCTCGAACGCGCATGAGCAATCTGCACGAAGAAGAAGCCCTCGGCAAAGCGTACGATTCGCGCTTGATGCGCCGGCTTCTGCGATACATGAAGCCATACAAATGGCGCGTGGTCCTCGCGCTTCTCATGGTGGCCATCGTCACCCCGCTCGAGCTCGCCCCGCCTCTCATCTTTCGAAAGGCCATCGACAGCTACTTCACTCCTGCTCTGAAGCATGTAATCTCGGAAACGTCGGCATGGATGGGCATCGGCTGGCTTAGCCTGCTCTTTTTTGCCGTGCTGGCATTCGACTTCCTCGCCCAATACATCCAGATTCGCATCATGCAGCGCGTCGGCCAGCAGACCATGTACGACATGCGCCGCGAAATTTTCGGCCACCTGCAGCGTTTGCCGATGAGCTACTTCGACCGCAATCCCCTCGGCCGCCTGGTTACGCGTGTCACCACCGATGTCGATGCTCTCAACGACCTTTTCGCCGCTGGCGTCGTCACCATGATCAACGACTTCTTTCTCCTCGTCGTCATGGCTGGCTTGCTCTTCAAAATCGACACCCGCCTTGCGCTCGCCACCCTCGCCGTTCTCCCCGGCATCCTCATTGTCACCATGATTTTCCGTAAGTTCGTCCGCGACGCCAATCGCCGCATCCGCACGGCTATTGCGCGCATCAACGCTTTTCTCCAGGAATACATTTCCGGCATGAGCGTCGTGCAGCTCTTCAATCGCGAACGCAAGGCCATGGACGAATTTGAGAAGCGCAATCGTGATAATATGCTCGCCTGGCGCGATGCCATTCTCGCTTACGCTCTTTTTTATCCCGCGGTCGAATTTCTCAGCTTCGCCACCATTGCGCTCATTTTTTGGTCTGGTGGAATCCGTATCCTTTCTGGCGCGCTCACTCTTGGCGTTCTCACGGCGTTTACCATGTTCGCGCAGCGCTTCTTTCGCCCGATTCAGGACCTCAGCGAGAAATTCAACATCCTCCAATCCGCCATGGCCGCTTCCGAGCGCATCTTCAAGCTCTTGGATGAACCAGTCCTGGTCGATTCGGACCCCAACGCCATTCCGCTTGACCATCCGCTCGGGGAAATCGAATTCCGAAACGTCTGGTTCAGCTATCGCAACTTGCCCGACGAGCTCGCCGACGAAGATTGGGTACTGCGCGATGTCTCTTTTCGAGTGGAACCAGGGCAGACCTTCGCCATCGTAGGACACACTGGCGCCGGGAAGACCACCCTGATCTCTCTCTTGCTACGCTTTTACGATGTCCAGCGCGGACAAATCCTCCTCGACGGCAAAGACATTCGCCTGATCGATTTGCAGGATCTGCGCCGCCAATTCGGCATCGTGCTGCAGGATCCATTTCTGTTCACCGGCACCATCGAATCGAACGTCCGCCTCGGCACTCCCGGCATCGACCGTGCCAGAGTCGAACACGCCATTCAAGAAATCGGCCTTGGCGAATTCGTGCGCTCGCTGCCCGAAGGCGTCGCCAGCAATGTGAACGAGCGCGGCTCTACCCTCTCCGTCGGCCAGCGCCAGCTCATCAATTTTGCCCGCGCCCTGGCCCACAACCCGCGTTTCCTGATTCTCGACGAAGCCACTTCCAGCGTGGATACCAAGACCGAGCTGCTCATTCGCGAAGCTCTGAATCGTTTGCTCTCCGGGCGCACGGCGCTGGTCATCGCGCACCGCCTCAGCACCATTCAGCACGCGGACCGCATCCTCGTATTCCACAAAGGCCGCTTGCGTGAGCAAGGCGCGCATCAAGAGCTTCTCGCTGAGCGCGGAATTTACTATCGCCTTTATCAGTTGCAATACAAAGAGCAGGAGCTACACCTTCCGATCGAGGCCAACCGCTCGGCTGAACCTTCCGTGCTACCAGCCAGCGACTGATTTCTGCGCCATCTGACATGCCACCCATACCGCTCCTTCTCTCCGCCGGCGAAGCTTCCGGAGACGACGTGTACTCCGCGCGCCTCGCGACCGCGCTCAAGCGGCGCCTGGATGTGGCAATTTTTGGAATGGGCGGGCCGCAGATGCGCGCCGCAGGCGTCGAAATCATCACGGATTATTCCGAAGTTTCCGTCGTAGGAATCACCGAGGTGTTGAAGCGCTTGCCATCGCTGTTCCGCGCCATGCGGCGCCTGGTGGATGAAGCCGGGCGCCGCCGCCCTCCTCTCGCCATTCTGACGGACTTCCCTGGTTTTCATCTGCGTCTCGCGCGCAAGCTGCGTCCCAAAGGCATTCGAAACGTCTATTACATTTGTCCGCAATTCTGGGCCTGGCGGCCCTGGCGTGTGAACTTGGTGCGCCGGCGCTTCGCCCAGGCTCTCTGTATCTTTCCGTTTGAGGAAAAGTTCTACGCCGATGCCGGTGTTCCAGTGAAATTCATCGGCCACCCGCTCGTAGGAAACGTAAAGGCCACCCTGACGCGGGAATTATTTTGCAGGAAATATGGTCTACAAGTGGGGGAGTGCATCATCACCATTCTCCCGGGCAGCCGCCGCGGAGAGATCGCCCACCATCTGCCGGTGCTGATGGAAGCGCTCGCGGAAATTCGCCAAACGCGGCCAAGTCCACCGC
>WNFT01014311.1_pt1 | contig 11228 bp, 14 predicted proteins | sample 5400191 | NCBI WGS metagenome assembly WNFT01 (sample SAMN13153359, study PRJNA577476) | soil metagenome | isolation source: 80 cm saprolite under Madrone tree | place: USA:California | collected 2016-06-14
GGTGGAGTGAGTACAACTCACCCTCAATCGGTAACCGCTACATTCACCCTCACCTTTGAACTGGTCGAACGTACGAACCCGGCCGCCGCCGATCTGCTGCGGTTGTGTGCCTTCCTTCATTCGGATACTATTCCCGAAGCTTTGCTTACGGAGGGTGCGTCCAACCTCGGTCCCTTTCTTCAGCCTGTTGCCGCCGATCCTTTTATGTTCGATGCAACAATTGCCGCATTGCGGACACATTCCCTGCTGCGTCGCAATCCTGGTGCAAAGACACTTACACTTCATTGCCTGGTACAGGCTGTACTTGGGGATAGCATGGATACAGAAACGCAGCGTTTGTGGGCTGACCGCGCGGTACGTGCTGTCGACGGTGTGAGACTACGTAAAAGAACTGCAAGTAGATGATTCATTCTTGGCATGGAAACGGTGGGTTGATGGCATGGTGTGATCCACTACGAGCAGGCATACTAAGAGCAGAGCCATATAAAGTGACACCAGGCGCAAAGCAGTAGCTGGAAATCGTTACATACGAGGTATTTTCTCATCGTAAAGAGAGTAACCAAAAACTCTATGATCCAGAAATAGCCTGGAGTCGTACCCAATAAGCGGATCGAGTAGATCCCCATGAGAGGAGAACAAATTGGCTAAACTGACGCGCCGTGGGTTTATCAAGCAAACATCCGTAAGTGTAGCCGCGATTGGAGTGCTGGCTGCTGCGCCCCTGGTTGCAGTCTCTGATGCGCCAGATCTCGTGGCAACTGATGTTGCGGCAGAGGAAACATCTGTTGCTGAGCTTGCAGGTCCCGTGATAGCCCATGTACGTGATCTCGCTACGGGTGAGATCAGCCTTATGTCTGGTACTCAGGAAATCATTTATCGCGATCCTGAGCTTGTAATGCGCCTCGTGAGAGCCTTGCCGTAAGCAGCGTCAAGAGGCATTCTATTCTACCGGAGGTACACTTATGTCATCCCATCGCGAAGCGCCCGAGATTTCCAAAGATCCAGTGGCTGACAACACCGATACCTACGCGTTTGTCAGCCCCGATAACCCCAACACAGTTACCCTGATCGCTAACTACATTCCCCTGGAGGGACCGGCAGGTGGACCAAATTTCTATGAATTTGGTGATGATGTCCTATACGAGATCAATATCGACAATGATGGGGATGGAGCTGCAGAGATCACCTACCAGTTTCAATTCCAGACACAGACGCGCAATCCCAACACCTTTTTGTATAATACGGGTCCAATCAAATCGCTCGATGACCCGAATTGGAACAGGCCTCAGTTCTATTCAGTGACTAAAGTGAAGCATGGTCTGTCAACTGTTCTAGGTAGCGGTTTACCGTGTCCGCCCTGTAACATTGGGCCCACTTCTACGCCCAAGTACGCTGCGCTGGCTCAGGCGGCTGTTCAAACCTTGCACAGTGGCGAGGTAGTATTCGCGGGGCAGAGGGCCGAAGGATTCTACGTAGATCTCGGCTCGGTTTTTGATCTGCTCGATCTACGACCATTCCAGAATTTGTTCTTCAACCCCATGCCTGCTGCTCCAGGGGTTAACGGAACCAATAAGCTCAATGTCCATAGCATCGCGATCCAGGTACCTAAGACCGATCTGACGCTTGATGGTTCTAATCCCACAGATCCAAACAGTAAGAAATCGGTTATCGGCCTCTGGGCAACGGCGAGCCGACAGAAAGCGCGGATCATCGAAAAGGGTCAGGGTATGTTCAAGGAGAGTGGGCCCTGGGTGCAGGTTTCTCGCCTGGGTAATCCTCTGTTCAATGAAGCCGTTGTACCAATTGGCAAGAAGGACTACTGGAACGCTACACAGCCCAAGGATGACAGCCAGTTTGCCCAGTATGTGCAACATCCAGAGGTTGCCAGCCTGTTGCCAGGCCTCTATCCAGGAGTGTTTCCACATCTACAAGGCCTCAGCGCGGATCGTGCAGACCTGGTGGCTATCCTGCTCACGGGCATACCGTCCGGGTTAATTCAAGGTTTCCAAAATTACACTGGAAAAACCCAGGCAGATATGCTGCGTCTGAATATGGCCATTCCACCCTCGAACAATCCGAACATTTACGGAATACTGGGTGGTGACCTTGCCGGGTTTCCGAATGGTCGACGGTTCCTTGACGATGTGTTCACAATTGAACTGCGTGCGATAGATGGCTTGACGCCCAGCAACATCAAAAAGCCCTACTTAACGAGTTTTCCGTATCTTGGTGTGCCATACGATGGTTTTGACTACCCGGGCAAGTAAGTACGCCTGTACTTACTACTGTAGTTTAGGGGGTCCAGCAGTTTCGAAGTTGCCGGACCCTTTTAAACGGAGATTTCAAAAATGCTTACCAGGAGAATGATACAGAGGAGTGCTCTACAGGAGGCGGAGGACGGCCCTAAACGAGTTTCCACCGGCCATGCTGTGCTGGACATCGGGCAGAATGTTGGGGCACTGATCATTTATACCGATGCGGAACATTGTGGAAAGGAAATCGAGGTCAGCCTGAAAGGCAATGATGTGCAGAGGACGCACACCGAAGTCCTGGAACGCAAGGTCAACGCCCATATAACATATGCTGCTCTTTTTGTTGCACTAAAGGAGGGAGACTACGACATCTGGAGCATTCCGGGCCAGTCTATCACGATTGTTGGAGGCAGCGTCGCGGAGGTAGATTGGCGTGGTGCGAATGTTATTCTTGTACCCAAACTCAGCAATCCCCATCGCCACAATGAGGCTATTCTGGATATTCTTCCACCACGCTATCGCAATGGCAAGGCGGTCAGCCCGGCCCCTATGGGGACTGCGCCTATGCGTTACACTGACGAAGGTCAGGTAGCATGGGATCAGATGTGGACCGATTTCTGTGAACTGGCGCTGGCAGGAGGTCCTGCGCATCGTGATACGTTGCTAGAGCCTGTTACTCCCGAGGAAGTAAAGGCTGATCAGGATGGCTACGAACGCGTGGTCTCCGAAATAGAGCGTGGGTTACACCTGGTCACGGGACTTGCCACTGTACGCAGCAAAAATGCCGGGTGGGTAGGACTGAACTGTAAAGACGAGCAGGAAGCGCTGTGGCTGCTGTGTGCTATAGTGGTAGAAAACATCTGTGTGCGGCGCGAGGGAACCGTGTTATATCTACCTGCCGGTCCAGTCTTCCGCCTGGAAAAAGAGATCAAGAACGTCGTCACAGTGGTCGCGAAGACGTATCACTATTGGACAGAACATTGCAACTCTTGAATAGATACAGAATGAGGCGCAAATAACCGACACCCACCAGCTTTCCGGTGGGTGTTTTGTTTCGGGAATCAGGGGTTTGCCCACAGTTGGAACAGAAAGTTGGAATAGGGGTCAGCACATCCAAACTTGAAAAGTGTACGTTAAGCAAAACAAGGGGCTCACTGCTGCCCTCGTGAGCCTTCATAAGGGGATTGGGAGGATAAGATCCTCGAAATGTTTGAGTGCGAAGGGCCAATTGCCTTGTAGAGCCAATTTACCAGTTTAGCGTACAAAAAGCAGGGGTGGATATGCTGACCCCTACTTCTCTTACACGGCCGACCAGCCATAGTCAGCGGGCAGGATCGCTCCATTCACATTGCTGGCCTCGTTGGAGGCCAGGAAGGCAATCACGGAGGCGATGTGCTCCGGCCTGGCTATACGTGCGGCAGGCGTATGCTGTAGCAGTGGCATCACTTTCGCGAGCCCTGCCTGGTGCGGCGATCCACCTCCAAGCCCGATCGCCGTTTCGACCGAGCCCGGACAGACGGCATTACACCGAATGCCCTGGTCCCCATAGTGAAAGGCGATACTCTTCGTCAAACCCACGACGCCGTGCTTGGAGACCGTATACGGGGTGCCAGCGGCTCCACCACGCAAACCTGCCTCCGAGGCCGTGTTGACAATGCTTCCCCCTCCCTGTTGCAGCATCAGCGGAATCGCCCAGCGGCACGCCAGAAACGGTCCGGTCAGGTTCACGGCCAGGACACGATCCCACAAGGCCAACGGCACATCTGCGGCAGGTGTCATCAGGTCCATAATGCCTGCATTATTGCAGAGAATATCCAGGCGTCCGTACGTTTTCCGCCCTGTGCTTGCAATGCGGTGATCACCTGCTGAAGAGCTTCTTCCACGATATCGACGGCCACGACAGCGGCACCTTCTGCAATCAACTGCCGGACGAGCGCACGACCGATACCAGAGGCAGCACCGGTGACCAGTGCAACTTGATTCTCAAAGCGCATAGAAACCTCCTTTGTACAACTCCTCCCCCTTTTACACGTGAAGGGGGACATACAGCTCACGTCCTGAACAGAGCACGTGAGCTATGCTCTCGCATACTGCTACGAATGAGCGATCCTCTTTTTTGATCTCCAACTTGGTCGCCCGTCTCGTCGAAGAAGAACTTCAGCAGCTTGATCTCGGGTGTCACTTCGTTCAATAAACTGCTCGGTAGTACGGCGCATCAGACGGCGGCAGGGAAGGTTTACCAAGTATTCGGTCTGAAATCTTCTCGGCCATCATCATTACTGGTGCGTTCAAGTTGCCGGTGACGACTCTCGGCATGATCGATGCGTCGACGATCCGCATGCGGTGCACCGATTTCACCCTTGCCTCGCTGTCGACGACGGCATCCGCGTCAGCGCCCATACGGCAGGTACCGGATGGGTGATACGAAGTGCCAGTTCTTTGCCGAATGAACGTCTCGCTGTCGCTGTCGCTGATCACGTCGGGACCCGGACGAAGTTCTTGCCCACGATATTTATCCCAAGCGGGCTGGCGTATCATCGTTCGCGCCAGTCGAACGCCATCGACGAGATCCTTCACGTCCTGCCGAGCTTCCAGATGATTGAATACGATCGAGGGTGGGTCTGCCGAGTTTGCCGATCTCAGCGTTACTTCACCGCGACTCTCCGGCCGCGAAAGATCCATCCAGAATTGAAAGCCAGGGATTGGGACAAGCTTGCCGTTGATTAACTGGCGCGCCAGCGGAAGGAATTCGTACTGCATATTGGGGAAAGCGACGTCGTCGCGGGTGCGCAGGAACGCTCCCGTTTCAAAGAAGTTGGTTGTGCCTAGGCCTTTCTTCCTCAAGATCCAATCCGCGCCCAGCTTGACCCGCCCGAACGCACTCAGTTCCGAAGTGAGCGAATCCTCGTAGTTGGTCGTGTATTGAACATCAACACCAGGGTGATTTTGGAGGTGACGACCGACCTCGCGCACATCCGCTACCACATCAATACCATGCTTGCGGAGCTCATCGGCGTCTCCGACACCGGAGAGCATCAGCAGTTTGGGTGTATTGAAAGCGCCAGCGCAAAGGATCACCTCCCCTTCGGAGGTGATCACACGCGAGTTTCCGTTATTAGAAATCTCGATCCCGATCGCAGCGCCATTCTCGATGACGATCCTCTTTACAAAGGTGTTTTTCATGACATGGAGGTTTGGCCGCTGGATTGCAGGAGAGAGATACGCGCGCGCAGAACTCCAGCGGAGTCCCTTATAGATAAATGCTTGGGCAACGTGGAGCCCTTCCTGTTTATATCCGTTGTGGTCTGGTGTGAGAGCGAACCCTGCTTGTTCTCCGCCACGCAAGAATGCGTCATAGAGTTTGTGTTCTGCCCTACAACGGCTGATCTGCATCGGTCCGTCGCCGCCGCGCCATTCGTTCGCTCCGTCAGCGAACGTTTCCATCTTCTGAAAGTACGGCAAGCAATGGGCATAGTCCCAATCCAGCAGGCCATCATCTGCCCAACCGTCATAATCCATCGGATTGCCGCGGTTGTAGATCATGGCGTTTATTGACGACGAGCCTCCGATGACCTTGCCCATTTTCTCGTCAATAGTCCTTCCTCCAAGATGAGGCTCTGGGCCGGACAGGTAGCCCCAACCGATCTTCTTGCTTTGGTACACAAACGGTAAGGCTGCGGGCATGGAAATGATGAGGCTTCGGTCGGATCCTCCGGCTTCCACCAACAAGACCCTTCGTGTCGGGTCTTCGCTGAGACGGGACGCCACAATACATCCGGCCGATCCAGCACCGACGATGATGTAATCAAATTGCGTCACCATTAGATAATTCCTTGTTCGCGTATTGGCGTCCCATCCAGCAGGCGTTGCCAACTGAAGCGCGTGAGGTCGATTGTTTCGTATCGGCCTTTCAAGAGCAGTTCTGCCATAGCGTGGCCGCAACCAGGCGCATGCATGAGGCCGTGACCTGAAAAGCCAGCCAACATGTGGAAGTTTCCAAGCCCATCAGCACCCGGTCCGATAATCACATTGCCATCAAAGTCGTTTTGATCGTAAAGACCAGACCGCGTTCCCTTGCATAGGGTCTTTTCAAACTGTGGAAACCGATGCGCCAGTGCGGGCCACACGACACGCTCAAAATAGGTGTCATCAACGTCGAAGTTATACCCACGTGGCTCCTGAAGCGTAGGCACCCCTCCAGAGTACCCGTTACCTTCCGGCCTGAAAGCCAGGCGCTGCGTATCTTTGATGTACGGCAGTGGCTCGATCGGATCTTGGCTCTCGAAATAATGCTCGAAGCGACGAAGCGGCTCGATTGGAACTGGTATATCGAGCATTGCACAAATATCTTTTGCCCAAGCCCCCGCAGCATTGACGAAATGGCTCGCTTCAATCTGCTGGCCAGAATTGAGCTTTGCGGTCGTGACGCTATTCCCCTTCCGAACAAGCCCGACGACCTCGTCCGCCAGAAACTCCACACCCATTGACGTTGCTTTGTTCCGAAAGCCCATCAGGACACTGCGAGTAACGAGCCAACCATCATCGGGAGAGTAAACGGCGGCACCAAGATCGGAGACGTTCATGGATGGGAACATCTGCTTCAACCCATCTGGCTCAAGCCATAGAACATTACACCCCAGCCGCCGCTGGGTATCGAAGTTGCGCTTCAACACATCGCGTGCAGACGGCGGAACGATGAAGAGATAGCCATTCTTTTTGAGACCGATGTCGGCCTTCACGCCATCCAGAGCCATTGTCTCTGCGAAGTGGTCGAAAAACGTCATGCTGAATTTTGAAAGCTCAATATTCTCCGGCAAAGAAAAGAGCCGTCGAACGCCGCCCGATCCTCGCGGTGTTGATGCCTGGCTATAGGTCGGGTCGCGCTCGACAACGCTGACCTGAGTGCTGGGATCGAGGAACTTCAAGAAATAAGCGACGGCTGCCCCGACTGCGCCGCCCCCAATAACTACGACATCGGTTCTCATGCTCTTATCTCCTTGGTGCAACTGGTTTTCACATGTGTCCGCTCGCTGGATAGGTCCTCCAGACACCTGTTGGAATAGGGTTCCTGCAGAGGAATCTCTCATCAAATAACATGGTTTTCTGGATGGAGTCGTCCCGTCGAAAAGCGCTCGATCCCCAGATCACTCACATCTAAGGTATGGGCTTTCCCATCCAGAATGAACTCACTCATAATCATTCCTGTGGCCGGGCTTTGCATCACACCGTGACCGCTAAAGCCTGTCGCGACGAGCAGGTTCTCCACTCCAGGGATAGGCCCCAGGATAGTATTGTGGTCAGGCGATGTTTCGTACAATCCTGCCCACCCATGATGAATCTTTGCCTGCTCTAAAACAGGAACCCGCTTGGCAGCATCTTCCATCACTCTCTCCAGCCATTCCCATCTCATCGTCGTATGGAAGCCGTATGGCTCGTCCTGGTCACTCGTCCCAAGCATGAAGCCTGCTCCTTCCGGTCGAAAGTGGAAGGTGTTCGGCATTTCAATCGTCATGGGGGCATCCTGTGGGATCGCATCAAAAGGATCTGTGACAAAACACATCCGGCGCAAGGGTTGGACGGGTATCTCGACGCCTGCCAGACGACCAAGCTCACCGCTCCATGGGCCAGCACAGATGATGACGCTCCCTGGCGAGAAGCTCCCTTGATTGGTCTCAACCGTCATAATCCGCGCTGCCTTTCGCGTGATCGCAGAGACTTCGGCTCCTTCAACGAAGGACGCACCAAGACGCTGTGCCTGTGTCGCGAACGCTTGCATCACGTTATGAGGCCTGCCATAGCCATCCGTCGGACAGTAGGTTGCTCCCACTAGATCATTCACAGAGAGCCACGGCCAGCGCCTTCCTACCTGTTCTGGTGTGAGCACCTCAACCGGGAGTCCCAAGCGCTGCTGGAGAGCGGCACTGCGTTCAAAGGTCGTGAAGGCTTCTTGCGTCGAGAGCAGAAAAAGATACCCAATCTGATGAAAATCGACCCCGCCTGCATCAGGAGGAAGTTCTAATCGTTCATGAAAATGCTCAAAAAAATCGACCGAATACATTGCCAGCCGCACGTTGGCCTCGCAGGAAAACTGCTGCCGAATCCCGCCAGCCGCTTTGGCGGTCGAGCCACTGCCAATCGTATGTCGCTCGACGACGACCACATTGCGACACCCACGCCGGGTCAAGTGATAGGCAATGCTACAGCCAATGACTCCACCTCCAATAATCAACACATCAGGAGATCGGGAAAATGTCTCTCTCTGTTCACTCATAGCTGTGTCAGCATCACTTCCTGTTTCTTCCTCTCAACAGGGGAAGAAGGGAAGCCGGTGCTCATTTCCTTTCTGAATTTGTGAGTTTGATGATCCTTATTGGAAGTATAGAGGCACAAGAGCGTAAAATGAAGAAAAAAGCATCGGTGTTTCGGGCTCAGACCAAAAAAAGAAAGGGAAACAGAGACAATGGCCGAAAATAGCGAGAAACTCCTGGATGATGTTGGGTGGCAACTCCTTTGTTTGCTTCAGGAACACGCTCGTCTCTCTTTCAGAGAACTGGGGCAGCGTGTCGGGCTTGCTCCTTCTTCCGTTGCCGAACGTATCCACCGAATGGAAGAGGCAGAGATCCTTCTTGGTTATCACGCTGAAATCAATCTGGAAAAAATAGGCTTGCCCGTGGTGGCATTTATTCGGATGAATACCGCTGGACAAAATAGTACTCGCATCGCTTTGCTTTTGCGTGACATGCCTGAGATCCTGGAATGTTATCGTCTCACCGGCAGTGAAGCCTTCATTATGAAAGTATGTGTCTCCTCAGTGAAACAGCTGGAGGTGCTTATTGATCAACTCTCGCAGTATGGTCAGCCAACCACCTCGCTCGTCTTATCTATTCCTTTGACAAGGCGTATTATTGACAGGAGATAAAAACGCTTTGTGCTAGTGGGTCAACCAACAATTGAGTAGCCTTTGACCAGAGAGGCCCCGGAGCCGCCTAAGCGGCGCAAGCGCGCCCGTTCGCGTCGCCTGCGCCGCTTGCCATTCCACACAAAGGGCGTGGGCTTGTGGTTCCAGCCGGCCACGGTTTGCTCCAGCCAGTCGATGACTCGGCTTCGCATGTGTGGGATGCTGGCCGGAAAGCGCCCGGCGCACGATGATGCGCTGCACCGACTCGGCCATGTTCAGAAAGGCGGCCGCCCACCGGCGTGTAGAGCGGCATCACCCCGTGGTGGAAGAACCAGCCGAGCAAGTCAGGTGACAGGTGCCCCGCCAGATTATCCAGGACCAGGATGATGCGTAAGGGCGGCAGACCCTCAGCGCTCTCATGCGGCCACAGCCAGGTCTTCCACTGAGCGGCGCGCGGACGCTCCTCTTCGGGTGGCAGGCTCTCTACCGGCTGCTGCTTCTCTAGCTCGGCCAGCATCGTGGAGAGTTGCTCTTTGAGCCAGGGATGCAGCACGGCATTGGTCACCGAGACCACTCCTTTGGCCCGGATCTTCCCGGTGGCCGGGCGAAAGAGCGTCAACAGCTTGGCCGTGCCTCCCCGTTCGTACTCGTGCGGCTGCAGCGCAGGATGGCCTTCGGGCTGCGAACTTCGCCCCGGGCTGCGGGATGGCCTGATAGGGCCCAGCTTCATCCTCGTTCACCTGCACGATCCCGGCCGCTTCCGCCTGCTCGTACGCCTGCTCAATTAATCTTTTTTTTCCGGCGTCTGGGAGTCATAGGTCGTCACCGTGCCGCTCTTACGCTTGCGCAAGGCGTAGCCTGTGCGCACCCAGGTGCGTGTGCGTTGATAGCTGTAGCCCGCCTCATGCAGCACTTGGCGAATCGTTTCCGCAGCCACCTGCGGCAAGGTCTGCTTGCGCAGCGCCTCCCGCAGCGTCATCAGCGACCACGTCGCTGTCTGGTCGTGCTCTCGATCGGGCTCCCGCTGCACTTCCCTCACGATGCGCGCGTGCTGCTCGCTCGTGTAGGTCGGCTTGCGCCCTCGACCAGCGGCGATCGCCAGGGCCCCTAAGCCCTGGGCATTGAAGCGCTACAAGGGCTTGCCTATCCCCTTGCCACTCTTCAAACCAGCTTCATGAGCCGCCTCCGTCCAGGCCTTTCCTGCTGCCACGCCGAGCAACGCCTGTGCTCGGCGTATCACATCCAGCCGCTCGCTCGTCGCTTTCACGATCCGCTGCAGTTCTCTCGTTTCCTGTTCACTCAACGCCCGCAAGGGCTCTTTCTGGGGCTGTGCCATGTTCGTTCTCCTTCCCTCTCTGCCCCAGTTTACCACTTTCACGACCCTACAGCTATGTATTTGTTGGTTGACCCACTAGTGGCAGGTCGGTGGGCCTGTCAGCAATGGTCGTTTACAGATTGACACTGGTCCCTTCTCTAGAGAGAGTTGAGAAGGGACTATGGTATTACGTTATGCCTACCTCCCGTCCAAGGCGCTAGAAAGAGCCAGCGTTTATCGCTCGGTTCTTTTCTGTTTGCTGTGTTTCTCAAAAGTATAGCATATTTTTATATCTTTTTCACCCCTATCGTACCAAAAATAGACTATATTCTTGTAACAGGAACTAGCACCCACAAACTCGGCTCTTTCTCTGCTTTTTGGGCACATCTGCCTTCCCTGGCTCTTTCGTCTCTGCCTTACCCCTCTCTACGGTTTCTGCGAGCCATTTCTTTCTGCTCGGTCACTCCAGAGCGAGTACCAACCATCTACCTACGATTCTACTCATTCTAACGTGTTTGGATAGGCTTGATCGCTGTAGCGCTTCCAAGAAGGAGCGTCTTCGCACAACAAAGGACCACCGAAGTGATCGAGCGCATTTCGCTGTTTAAGCAGGGTTGCCTCGATTTAATGCACCTGATAGCGTCGCCCGGTTCGCCGGGAAAATGCACCTGATAGCGTCGCCCTTTGCACCGGATAACGACGCTTTTTCTCTAGGAAGTTCGAGTCATCATTTTTGGCTAGTGGGTCACCTGGCAATGGTATA
>WNFT01028497.1_pt1 | contig 11227 bp, 8 predicted proteins | sample 5400191 | NCBI WGS metagenome assembly WNFT01 (sample SAMN13153359, study PRJNA577476) | soil metagenome | isolation source: 80 cm saprolite under Madrone tree | place: USA:California | collected 2016-06-14
AAGTGGAAAACGTGGTTCGCTTTGGTCAGATTCAGGCCGACGCCGCCAGCCCGCAGCGAGAGAATAAACACCGACGGTTCGGTCTCGGGATCTTGAAACTCGGCAATCATCCGCTCCCGCCGTGCCACGCTGGTCCCACCGTACAAATAGTACGTGTTGTAGTGCTGGTTGTGCGCGAGATACCGCTCCAGCTCGCCTCCAATCTCCGCGAACTGGGTGAAGATCAGTGCGCTCTCACCGCTGTCAATCACCTCTTCGACCATCTCCCCAAGCCGCTGGAGCTTGAAGGAACGCTCGGTGGTGAAAGCGCTGCCATCCTGCAGGAACTGCGCCGGGTGGTTGCAGATCTGCTTGAGTTTCAAAAGCGTGGATAAGATCAAGCCCTTGCGCTGAATGCCCTCGGCATCATCCAGCTGCTCTGTGACATCTTTGACGACAGCCTCGTAGAGCGAGGCTTGCTCGGACGAGAGCGTGCAATACATCTTCTGCTCGATCTTATCCGGCAGGTCGTCGATAATGCGTTTGTCGGTCTTGACACGCCGCAAGATAAAGGGCTCTACCAGCTTCTTTAAGGTTGCCGAGCTGGCCATGTCATTGCCTTTGTAGATGGGCTCCTCGAAAGTCTTGCGGAACTGTGCTTCCTTGCCCAGGTAGCCTGGATTGAGGAAATTGAAGATGGACCACAGATCGCGCAGGCGGTTCTCGACGGGCGTGCCCGTCAAGGCGAGCCGGTGCGGAGCGGGGAGCTTGAGAATCGCGCGCGTCTGGGCAGCCTGTGGATTCTTGATGTTCTGAGCCTCGTCGACCACCACGCGATGCCACTTCGGGCCCTGCAGGAGCTTTTCGTCCAGGCGGGCCAGCGCGAACGAGGTCAGGACGACATCGTGCGTCTGACATGTCTCCGCGAAAATCTGCTTGTCTTTCAGTCGCGTGCTGCCTTGATGGACCAGCGTGCGGAGCTGCGGCGCAAAGCGCTCGATCTCCTTGCGCCAGTTGCCCAGCACGGATGTCGGGGCGATGACGAGGGTTGGCGGCACATCATCGGTCTCCTCCCGCTCCTTGAGCAGGCGGGCAATGACCTCCAGGGTTTTGCCCAGGCCCATGTCGTCTGCCAGGCACGGATTCAAGCCCAGGTTTTCCAGGTACTGCAGCCAGGCGACGCCGCGCTTCTGGTAGTCGCGCAGGGTCCCCTGCAAGCTTTGTGGATCCTGAATGGGGCCGAACGCATTCTTGTCATGGAGCCGGGACAGCATCTCTCGCAGGTTCTGATCATGGTCCCATTCCAGGTCGTCCTCGGCCTCCGTCCCGATCTTCAGCATATCGAGGAGCGTGATCTCCTGCTCCTCGTGCTGGTGCGTCTGCCAGAACTGGAGGAGTTGCTGCATTTTGTCGCGATCCAGTTCCATCCATTGCCCTCTGAACTGGACCAGGGGTGTTTTCGCGTTCACGAGCTGCTGCCATTCCTCTTCCGTGACCACCTGGCCCCCAATCGACAACTGGTACTCGTAGGAGATGAGCGTACTGAGACTGAAATAGCCATTACTGGCCACAGCTGTCCCCTTGGGCGAACGCAGAGCTGTTTTGAGGCGGACCTTCGCGCGCCGTCGCCCCTCGGGTGTCCACCACGCCGGGACGATCACGGCATAGCCCGCGTCTCCAAGCACCCAGGCACTCTCCTTCAAGAACGCGAACGCCTCGTCCATACTGAGACGACACCCGGTCGGGCGATCGGTAGCCAGCCCATCCCAGACCTTCGCATAGATGCGGGCGGCATACCCCAGGGACAGCAACAGGTTTTTCTCGAAGTCCTGGCCGAAATGCCGGATAATCTCAACACGGGTCTGCTCATCGAGATACCAGTAATCGTCCAGGCTCAGCTTGAGCGAGGGATCGCGCCTGGATGCGACGAGATAATGCAGACGCCAGTTGTCGATATCGGCGGGGGATGCCTCCTCCAACCGGAAACAAAGGGTAAAACCCGCCTCCGTGTGCGCTCTGGTTAAGTTCGCGCGCCACGCCAGCCAGTGTTTGTAGTCCTGCAGTTTGTCAGCCGAGGCTTGCGACAGGGCCGGTCGGTACGGGTAGACACACCCGTACAGGAGCGTGTCCGCGATCTGCTGGTCGAATTTCGCCGTAAAAGGTGTCCCGGTGACAACGTTCTGCAGCAGACACTCTGAGAAGTGGCGAAGCAAGGACTCTTTATCAAACAGCGCAGCGCCGTCGGGGCTGTTCATCCCCGCGGTACATACTCCCGGCATGGCAGCGGCGTAGCGCTGGATGGTCGTTTCATAGGTGTCGGACAGCAGTTCCCACGCGGGATGAAGCTCGAAGCTGGAATCGTTCTTCGCCCGCTTGCCTTTGGTCGTAGCCCCCCGATTGATCGAAGGGGACGGGATCTCCCGATACTTCAGGGCCGGGATATACTGGTCTTTGGCGATGATGCCTTTGATTGCCTGGGAGTAATGATGCCAGAACAGGAGATCTGCTCCCAATTGGAAATCCTCGGCCCCGTGGAGAGCGATAAAATGGATGTCGTTCAGCGCTGTGATGATGTCTGGCACCTGGTAGCAACAGACCTGCCAGGGCACCAGGTCAAATTCCATAGGCTCCGCCTCATCCACATAGCGCAGCAATTCGAAGGAGGGAGACGGCTTGCCCGCGGCCGTCGGGAGCAAAAAGTATTTTGTACTCAGGGTGCGCTCCAACGCGCCAGACACAAACTCCCGCAGGCCCAGCTTCTCCGCGAGAAACGTGGCCAGGGCTGACTGCCCCAGGTGCCTGGGGTGAACGGTGCCGGCGTGGCTCCGCGATCTGCCTGGTGATGTATCCGTTTCTACCCACAGGTAGAAAGCCCCTTTCTGGATGAACTCGTGTGCGTCGTCGGGGATCCAGGTTCCATGAATAACGTGCATGCGTGCTCCTGGGGTGAGCGATGATGTGATGGATGTACACCTCGAGCGGACCGTCATCAGGAGTGGGTCAACTACTCATCCGGTGTCAATTCTGGCGAGGACCATACCACGTGTCCCTGCCCCGTGCTCACCATGTACCGTTATTATATAATAAAATACGCCTCACAGAAAGGCCTGCTATTTTGCGGTTCTCACGCCGTCAATATAGATGTGGCGCAGCCCTTGCAAGATACGCTCAGATGAGTAGCCGCGCTCTCGCCGTTGGAAGCGGTAGGACATGGGATGAAGTGCGGCTAGAATGGCATCGGCCGTGTAGGGGACATCGAGCGGGGCCAGTTCGCCCCGTGCTACTGCTTCAGCGAGAAGACCGGCGAACAGTCCCCTGCTCTTCGAGAAACGCGACTATGTGCGCCAGTACGCCGTCCAGCCGTTCGAGCACGGGAGAAGTCGCCATTGTCGCCAACAGCGCGGCGATTTCTTCCACGAACTGCTCGTGGCGCTCGCGCAACAAGTCCATGCAGAGTTCGCCTTTATGGGCGTAATTGCGGTACAGTGTCCCCTGCCCGATGCCAGCGGCCACTGCAATCTGATGCATGCTGACGGCGCCGACCCCCTGCTCGGTGAAGAGGCGCTGCGCGACCTCCAGGATGCGCCGGCGATGCTCCGTTGCATCGCGCCGTTCGTGCCGGTGCCGCCCACGCGGGCCGAATGTCTTCGGCAGGACGGCAAGCCAGGGGAAATCACATGATTCTTCCATAACAGCTCTCACCTCTTGACAAGTGGACAATTGTCCGCTACAATATCACATGTGGACACTTGTCCATATAAGTGTAGCACATCGCGGTGGGCCGGTCAATACTGCGCCGTCCCCTTACCTTACCAGTCCGCCTACCTGCCGCTGGCACTCGACCCGGTCGCCTCGTCGGTGTGAGCGGTATCAATAAAGGAAGTGTACTTTGTCGCATAAACTAGCTATCCTGGCCGAAGGACTCGAAAAAAATTATGGAAAGACGCGCGCCCTGGCAGGGCTAGACCTTGCCGCCGAGGAGGGGAGCGTGCTCGCAGTACTCGGACCCAATGGCGCTGGTAAGACCACCGCCGTGCGCATCCTGACGACGCTCTTACGTCCCGATGCCGGGCGAGCAGAGGTTGCCGGACTCGATGTCATCAAAGACGCCGACGCGCTCCGGGCGCACATAGGCCTGGCCGGCCAATATGCTGCCGTCGATGAAAACCTCACCGGCTTCGAAAACCTGGAGATGTTCGGGCGACTCTACCACTTAGCAGGAGGAGTAGCGCGGCGACGGGCAAAAGAGCTCCTCGAGCGCTTTGACCTGGTCGACGCTGCCAGGCGTACCGTTAAGACCTACTCAGGAGGCATGCGCCGGCGTCTCGATCTGGCGGCCAGCTTGATCATCGCGCCTCCGGTGCTCTTCCTGGACGAGCCGACGACCGGCCTCGATATACGCGGGCGCCTGGCGATGTGGGAGATCATCAGCGGCCTCGTCGCCGACGGGACCACCGTCTTACTCACCACCCAGTACCTGGAGGAGGCCGATCAACTCGCCGACCAGATCGCCGTCGTTGACCTGGGACGCGTGATTGCCAGGGGCACGTCCGACGAACTGAAAGCTCAGGTCGGTGGCGAGCGGATCGAACTAACGGTGGCGCGCCGGGGGAATCTGGATGCCGCTGCCCAGGCGCTGCGCCCCTACAGTTCGGGCGAAATCCAGGTGAACGCGGACAACCGCCATCTCGTCGTGCCGGTGACGCAAGGCGCGCAACTGCTCGCCTCCGTCGTGCGCGACCTCGATGCTGCACAGGTCCCCGTAGACGACCTGGCGCTGCGCCGACCGACTCTGGATGATGTCTTCCTCACACTGACCGGGCGCACCGCTACCTCAGCAGAGCTGCCCACAGATGAAGATACATTGGCCACCCGGCCTCTAGCAAGGAGCACGCGATGAGTACCATTGATATCCGCACTACTTCGCAATCATTGAAGCCACAGGCACGTTCCAGAATCTACTGGACACTTGCCGATGCGCTCGTCCTGGCGAAGCGCCACCTGACCCAGATTCCACGCATTCCCGACGAACTGATCTTCGCGACGATCCAGCCGATCATGTTCGTCCTGCTCTTCCGCTACGTGTTTGGCGGAGCAATCGCCGTTCCTGGCACCAGCTATGCCAATTTCTTGATGCCCGGTATCTTTGCCCAGACCGTCATCTTCGGCGCGACGAGTACCGGCATCGGCCTCGCCACCGACCTGCAGCGCGGCCTGGTTGATCGATTTCGCTCGCTGCCGATGGCGAAATCGGCGGTACTCACCGGTCGCACCATCTCTGACCTTGTACGCAACACATTCGTCGTGATTGTGATGTGGACGGTCGGCCTGCTGGTCGGCTTCCGGCCACAAGGTCCTTTCATTTTCTGGTTGGCAGCAGGTGGCATTCTCCTGCTCACCAGCTTCGCTTTCTCGTGGATTTCGGCAACCATAGGGATGGCAGTGCACAGTGTAGAGGCGGCGCAATCCGCCGGCTTCATCTGGCTCTTTCCGCTGACCTTCGCCAGCAGCGCGTTCGTGCCGACGCAGAGTATGCCCGGTTGGCTGCGCGCTTTCGCGGAGCATCAGCCGGTCTCGCTGATCGTCAACGCGGTGCGCGGACTGCTGCTCAACCATCCTGATACCTCGACCATTTTGCAGGCGCTCGCCTGGTGCGTCGGCATCCTCGTCGTGTTCATCCCGCTTGCAGTATGGGAGTATGGACGCCGGACGGCACGGTGAGAGAGGGACTGAGATAGAAACGCTGTCCCTCTTCCATACGGGATGCCAGTACATACTCAAGAGACCAGTTCGGGAAGGAGAGGTATCCCCTAAAAACCTCTCCTTTTGCTGCAAGCAGGTAACACAGCGCTACAACAGACACAACAGACACAAGTGATACAATTGATACAATTGACACAAACCTGATTGGCAAGACACTAGGCTCAAAAAACTCCCTATGCATAAGGAGTAATATTCGTATGGCACAAACAGAAGCTCAGGCCACTGGACGGCTATCTTCAAGTGCAAAGGCCTCCTCCAAGCGGCCAGACAGAGCAGAGCGCTATCTACGACGTACAGCCGCCTGGATCCTGCTCTTCTTTCTCCTCCAGGGACAACTTGGTTCGATATGGGATAGAGAATGGCATTACTTTGTTGGACGCGATTGGTTCTGGACGCCACCACATACGCTGATCTACTCCAGTGTGGCTGGTGCCGGACTGATCGCACTTGCTGTAATACTGACCGATACCATACGTTACCTCAAAGGTGTGCCCGGGGTGAATGATACTTCGACTGTATGCGTTGTGGGCACCTTTCCACATGATGGGCGTCACAGGTGGCATGATTGGCAACATTGGTATGGTCTACATTTTTGCCTCAGAAGCAGCAATCGAACGCGAATCAGGATATCCGTACCATCGTTATCTAGGATTGAGTTTGCTCGAATGGGGTACGCTCCTTATTCTCGCAGGAATGATCAATTTCACCTTGATAGGGTTTTTACAGTTTCCTATTGCCACGTTTGGCCTGCTTCGTATCCCTAGCTATCCCCTACCAATAGCAATCATAGGTGCTTTGGCCCTGATAGGCGCAGTTCGTTTCACACAGAGACCTGGTACAGCGACGCTTACCATTCTCCTCCTGTCACTCCACACAGTATCGGAGGGGTTATTTGTCCCTTGGGCCATTCGTACAGCTGTCGTTCAGCAAGACTTGTCGTATCGTATCCCCGGGATCATACCGTCTTTCAATCTCACCGACGCCTTGTTACCCCTCATCTTCATTGTCTCTGCCCTGATCATTGATGGTGTGGCTCTCTGGCGGCTCCGGCGTGACCATAAACTGGGTGGTTCAATGAGCAGTACCTGGTTGCTGGGTGTTCTCATCACCATACCTCAATTGCTGATTGCACCTTGCCTGATCCTGGGTACATGGAATCTACCACGCGTGTTCCTGGAACAGCCAGGTGCCAATACTCCACCGGAGTTGAAAGTGCAGGCAGCACTTATCGCCGTGCCGGTTATCCTCGCGTCCGGAGCGCTAGGAGCATTCCTGGGGGCCAATTTTGGCGATATCTGGCACTGGAATACACGCTAAACAAGGCTCGATGCGGGAAGGAGAGCATCTATGCGCAGGAGCAAAAAACTGCTCACCGGTACCTGTTTCACACTGGCTTGCATAGCCCTCCTTGTAATCAACCCGGCAGTTGCCCTGGCTGGTGGAGGTCCTGCCCATACTGAAACATTGGCCGCCGGCCCCTATGTCGTTGATGTCAATCTCTACCAGGACCCTCCGTTCACCGATCAATCGGTAGAAGTAACAGTTGTACCTCACGACAGCCGTTTACGCCTTACCGGTCGCATCGTCATGGCACCTGGTTTGGGTACCGACGCTGTAGTATTACACGCTCCATTGTCACCAATGGGTCAGACCAGTACACTGATTGGTACCATTCGCATGCCTGTACGAGGAGCATGGAACATCGTGATCCAGCTCGACGGGCCACAGGGAAGCGGGGAAGCAAGCTTCCCCATCTTAGTGGCAGGCCCAGGGGCAATCCCCATATGGCTAGGTTGGCTCATCGCGCTCGCGCCTCTGACGGGTTTCGCGTGGTTTATTTGGCACCAGTATCGCTACCACCAGAAGCTGCTGGCTCGAGCGGAGCGATGAAAGGCCTATTACTCCTCTTTGAGAAACGGCAACACGACTGCGGCCACCTTGTCCGGGGTAAGCACAGGGGCACCGTGATTAGCGAAAATAAAGACATCATTTGGGCGCAAATCGGGCGGGCGAGCAGTCAGAGCATCGCGACATCCCCAAACGAAGAGCGTAGGCACTCGCGGTGAGGTTGGCAACGTAAACGGGGCGCGACCTTTGCCAGGCAATTCAAGGAGCATACGTTTGAGATTATCCAGAGGTTGCAGTTCAATTTCGCTCATCCACTCGTTGACGCAATCACGCTGGCGCAGATTGAAGCCGAGGACCAGCAGCAGCCCGTAGAGCCGCCAGCCCGACAGAAACCAGTTCGCCAGTTCCGAACGCTTCGCATCGATCCATTGCTCTGCCTGCAGAGCCATTTTCCAATAGCTGTGCAGGTAGATGGGACAGAGGAAAACAACGCGTGACACCCGCTGCGGATACTGCTGCGCATAGGACTCACCGACCCGCGTGCCCGTCGAATAGGCCAGGATCGCCCACCGCTCAATGCCCATGGTCATACGAAGCTCTTCTAGCGCCTCGGAGCAAGCCTGGTAATACGGCTTGTCCGGCATAACTTCGCTCGCTGCACCTACGCCGGGAAGTTCTACTAGAATCAGTTGAAAGTGCGGCGCGAGCAGCGGAACCAGTTTTTGCCACACCGTGTAGGTCACACCCCACCCATGAATGAGAAGCAAGGGATGACCACTCCCTTCTACTCGAAAAGGCAGCATAGTGCTCATTAACAACTCTCTACCGATTTACCAGTACCGGCAAACAAACAGATCTCTTATGGGTGAGTTTATCTTTATTGTATCATAGGGCTATCGTATATGCTATAAAGATAGGAGTTTCGATGCTCAGCCAGAAGAATATCCTGATCCTCACCTCAAAAACCGGCGGAGGCCATATTAGCCTGGCCGAAGCCCTATGCGACCTGATCGAAAAGGATACGCAAACGGGAGAGAACGAGAAAGATACGAAGGACACAAGAGCTTCAGCCATCACGATCGTCGACCCCCAACCGGGCTTCTTCGACTTACACTATCGCGTTGTGAGCCGCTACGCGCTCTGGTTATGGGCGGCGGAGTTCCGATTCTTCGATACGCCCAGGCGAGCGCTGCTGGCGCATCGTGTATTCACACACCTGGTTCGCCGTCAACTCAACTCCCTGCTTGACAATGTGCAGCCCGACCTCATTCTCACTACCTACCCATTTCTCTCCTATGAAGTCATGCGCGCGCTGGAGCAACGCTCGTCTGCAGTGCCCCTGGTCTTGCTCTTCTCTGACGCGCAGAGCGTGCATGCCGCGTGGCTCACTGAACGGCAGGCGGCCGCGACCTTCGCCACCACTCGCGAGACATATGAGCAGGCACTTGCCACGGGCTTCGCCCCTGAACGCGTGCATCTTGTCGGCTGGCCTGTGCGTGCTCAATTCTCCCGTGCTTATCCATCGAGTCGGGATGCGCAAACAGAGCAGATTGCCTATCTCAACCTCGCGCCCAATCGCTTTACCGTCTTCCTGCAAGGCGGCAACGAAGGTGCAGCACACGTCAATCGCACTTTAGAAAACGTACTTGCCAGTAGTGACCTCACGGGCGATTTGCAGGTGATCCTGGCGACGGGGACCAATCGTACCTTGTTCGAACGCTATAAAAACGTGCCTAATCTTGCTACTCTGCCCTACACAAAAGAAATTGCTCCGTTCATGGCTCTCGCCGATGTAATCATGGGCAAGGCCGGACCCAATACGCTCTTCGAGTCAGTAATGCTGGGCAAACCCTTTATTGCCACCGCCTACATCCCTGGCCAGGAACACGCAAACTTGTCATTTATTCAACGCCACGGCCTTGGCTGGGTCGCCCTCCAACCGGAAGAGCAGCGCTCCCTGCTGACCACACTCATCCGCAATGCTGACCAGCTGAGCACAATGTTTGCCACTATCAACGCCTACCGTCAGTGGAACGCCGGAGCGAATAAGCGCATCGCCCCGCTTATTCGCTCACTCATGATCTCTTGAAAACTTCTAGGGCTCGCACCCGACCCTGGTTGCGGACCTGGCCGAAGGCGTGCTATCATGCAGACACGGAACAATCTCAGCCTGCAAATGGCGTATACTGCTGACACATATCTGACCACCTGGCATCCTCGGAGGAAGCAATCATGTTCCAGGTTTTTGCGAGCAGCCGCAAGGCGCATTCCGGCGATCACCAGCGCACAGCCTTTCCAAGTGGGTCGTCCAACGGTGAAGCACATGCCCGTCATGTCCATGTGGCCATTCTGGGGGCGGGGTTCTCCGGCCTTGGGATGGCGATTCGACTCAAGCAACACGGCCAACAAGACTTTGTGGTGCTCGAGCGTGCGGCAGATATCGGGGGGACCTGGCGCGACAACACGTACCCGGGCTGCGCCTGCGACATCCCCTCGCACCTGTACTCCTTCTCCTTCGCGCTCAATCCTCGCTGGAGCCGCATGTACTCTTCCCAGCGCGAGATCTGGGACTATTTGCGCTACTGCGCGGAGCGCTTTGGTATCCTTCCCTCCATTCAGTGGAACAGCGAACTGCTGGACGCTTCGTGGAATGAAGACGGCCAACACTGGCACATTACCACCACACAGGGTCAGCTCACTGCCGACATCCTCATCCTCGGCAACGGACCACTCAGCGAACCGTCGCTTCCACCTATCCCGGGCATCGAACGCTTCGAGGGGGTCCTGTTCCACTCGGCGCGGTGGAAGCACGACTACGACCTCACGGGGAAGCGCGTGGCCGTGATCGGGACCGGGGCATCGGCTATCCAGTTTGTCCCGCAGGTTCAGCCGCACGTCGGCCACCTCTCCCTGTTCCAGCGGACGCCACCCTGGATTCTCCCCCGTCAAGATCACCCGATCCCCGCCTGGCAGCGTACGATGTTTCGTATCCTACCCATCACCCAACGCTTGGTGCGCATCAAGATCTACTGGCAACGCGAGTTATTGGTACCCGGGTTTGTCCACCGGTCTAACATCTTGAAACGTGGCGAACAGCTCGCTCTGCGGCACCTGGCGAAGCGGATACCCGACCCTGAACTGCGGGCAAAGCTCACCCCTCAGTATGCCATGGGCTGCAAGCGCATCCTGCTGTCCGATGACTTCTATCCGGCGATTACCCGGCCCAATGTCGAGGTCATCACCGAACGGATTCGCGAGGTGCGGGCGAATAGTATCGTGACCGAGGATGGCAGAGAGCGCGAGATCGACACGATCATTTGCGCGACAGGCTTTCACGTGACCGATGCGCACCTTCCCCAGCATGTACATGGACGTGGTGGCCGATCACTAGCCGACAGCTGGCACGCCGGCCCCAGCGCCTACCTCGGGACGGCCGTCGCGGGGTTTCCCAATTTGTTCTTGCTCATCGGCCCGAACACTGGCCTGGGTCACAACTCCATGGTCTATATGACCGAGTCTCAGATCACCTACATCCTGGACTGCTTGCGCACGATGAAACGGCGGAACCTGCGGGCCGTCGAGGTACGGCCTGAGGCCCAGGAGACATTCAACGCAGAGCTGCAGCAGCGGATGCAGG
>WNFT01005349.1_pt1 | contig 11224 bp, 10 predicted proteins | sample 5400191 | NCBI WGS metagenome assembly WNFT01 (sample SAMN13153359, study PRJNA577476) | soil metagenome | isolation source: 80 cm saprolite under Madrone tree | place: USA:California | collected 2016-06-14
ATATCGGCACCCTTTACCTGGCCTTCGCCATCGTCGCCGGAGTGATCGGCGGCGCCTTCTCGGTCGTCGCGCGGATCCAGCTGATGCATCCCGGCAACACCTTCATCGAGGACCATCAGCTCTATAACGTCATCGTTACCGCGCATGGCCTGATCATGGTGTTTTTCGTGGTCATGCCGGCGATGATCGGCGGTTTTGGCAACTGGCTTGTGCCGCTGATGATCGGTTCGCCGGACATGGCGTTCCCGCGGATGAACAACATCAGCTTCTGGCTGCTGGTGCCGGCCTTCGCGCTGTTGGTCGGATCGACCATGGTCGGTGGCGGCGCCGGAGTCGGCTGGACGATCTATCCGCCGCTCTCCGGGCCGGTCGGGCATCCCGGAGCAGCCGTTGATATGGCGATCTTCTCGCTGCACCTCGCCGGTGCGGCATCGATCATGGGGGCGATCAACTTCATCACGACGATCTTCAACATGCGCGCCCCCGGCATGACGATGCACAAGATGCCGCTCTTCGTGTGGGCGATTTTGGTGACCGCGTTCCTGTTGCTGCTGTCGCTGCCGGTGCTCGCCGGAGCAATCACGATGCTGCTGACCGACCGCAATTTCGGCACGACCTTTTTCGACCCGGCGGGCGGCGGCGACCCGCTGCTGTTCTTGAACCTGTTCTGGTTCTTCGGCCATCCTGAGGTGTACATCCTGATCCTGCCGGGCTTCGGCATGATCTCGCAGGTGGTCTCGACCTTCTCGAAGAAGCCGATCTTCGGCTATCTCGGCATGGCCTACGCGATGATGGCAATCGGTGTCATCGGCTTCATCGTGTGGGCGCATCACATGTTCACAACCGGGATTTCGGTCGATGCGCGCGCCTACTTCACGGCGGCGACGATGGTCATCGCGGTGCCTACCGGGGTGAAGATCTTTTCGTGGATCGCGACGATGTGGGGCGGATCGATCGAGTTCAAGACGCCGATGCTATGGGCCATGGGTTTCATCTTCCTGTTCACGGTCGGTGGCGTTACCGGGATTGTTCTTGCAAATGCCGGTGTCGATTTCGCCTTGCACAACACCTATTATGTGATCGCCCATTTTCATTATGTGCTGTCGCTGGGCGCGGTGTTTTCGATTTTTGCCGGGTTCTATTACTGGATCGGCAAGATGTCGGGGCGGACCTACAACGAGACTTTCGGCAAGATCCATTTCTGGACCACGTTCATCGGGGTTAACCTGACATTTTTCCCGATGCATTTCCTTGGTCTAGCGGGCATGCCGCGGCGCATCGCCGATTACCCGGATGCTTTTGCCGGCTGGAATATGGTCGCGTCGGTCGGCGCTTTCATTTCGTATGCTTCGACTTTGTTCTTTGTCTTCATCGTGCTCCACACCCTCTTGGCCGGGCGCCGCGTCGGAGCCAATTATTGGGGTGAAGGGGCGACGACGCTCGAGTGGAAACTTCCCTCACCGCCGCCGTTCCACAGCTATGAAGAGCTGCCGGTCGTTTCATGAACGCCCGCCTCGGTGACTGAATTAGCGGAGGCGGCGGCGCCCGCCATCATCTGCCGCACGACGCCCGGGGCGGCGGTCGCCGACTATGTCGAGATCCTGAAGCCTCGGGTCATGTCGCTCGTCACCTTCACCGGGCTCGTGGGGCTGATCCTGGCGCCGGGGCATATCCATCCGGTGCTCGCCGCGGTCGCCGTGTTGTGCATCGCGGTCGGCGCAGGAGCAGCAGGCGCCATCAACATGTGGTATGAGCGCGACATCGACTCCCTGATGAGGCGCACTGCCGGACGACCGCTGCCGGCGGGCCGGATGATGCCGGGCGAAGCGCTCGGCTTTGGCGGGGTGCTCGCGACCGGCGCGGTGCTGGTCATGGGGCTCGCCACCAATTGGGTGGCCGCCGAGCTGCTCGCGCTGACGATCGGCTTTTACGTTTTCGTCTATACGATCTGGCTCAAACGGCGGACGCCGCAGAACATCGTAATTGGCGGCGCCGCCGGTGCTTTTCCGCCGATAATCGGCTGGGCGGCGGTAACTGGCGATATCGGGTGGGGTGCGATCGCGTTGTTCGCGATCATCTTCTTCTGGACTCCGCCGCACTTCTGGGCGTTGTCGCTATACCGCAGCGGCGATTACGCAACCGCCGGGGTGCCGATGCTGCCGGTCGTCGCCGGCCCACGTCAGACCAAGCGGCAGATGCTGCTCTATACCTTGTTGCTGTGGCCGGTAACCGCCGCACCCTGGCTCCTCGGCGTCGCGGGCAGCTTGTACGGCGCCGGTGCGGTCCTGTTGAATGGGGTTTTTACGGGCGTGGCGATCCAGGTCTGGCGCGACAGCGGCGAGCGCAGTGCCCGGCGAATGTTCGCGCTGTCGCTGCTCTATCTGTTCCTGATCTTCAGCTTGCTGCTGCTCGACCGCACGCGCGGAGCCTTGCTTTGAGAGCGACCGATCTGGAGCAGGAGAGGCAGCGGACGATACGCATGCGCAACCGCGCACTTGTCGCCGTGCTCGTCGGTCTGGTGTTGCTGTTCTACGCCATCACGATCGTCAAGATGGGCGGCTCGGGATGAGCACGGCGACCCGATCGCGCCGCCGCAACGGTGGCACCGCGCTCCTCCTCCTCTCGGTGGTCGGGGCCATGGTCGGCCTGTCCTTTGCCTCGGTGCCGCTCTATCGCCTTTTTTGCCAGGCAACCGGCCTCGGCGGAACGACGCAGCGCGCCGCGACGGCGCCGGCCACAAAGGCCGCCGCCGTCGTCACCATCCGGTTCGACGCCGAGACCGCGCCGGATCTGGGCTGGGAGTTTCGCCCTTTGCAGCCGACGGTCACCGTTCATCCCGGCGAAGAGCGGCAGATCTTCTACCGCGCCGTCAACAAGACGAGCACACCCACGACCGGCTCAGCCACCTTCAACGTCACCCCGGCCAAGGCCGGCATCTATTTCGACAAGCTGCAATGCTTTTGTTTCACCGAGCAGCATCTGGCCGCGGGTGAGAGCGTCGATATGGGCGTGGTCTTCTTTGTCGATCCCGACATTCTGACAGATCCAAATACCAGCGACGTGCGCACAATCACGCTGTCCTATACGATGTTCCGGGCGCATCAACCGGCGCGTCCAACCGCTTCCATGGCGCTGCAAGCACCCGCCGTGAACTGACCAAACCGGGCCCCGATCCATGAGCGAGACGCACGCCGCGCCAAAGCATCCCTATCACCTGGTCGATCCCAGTCCCTGGCCGATCATCGGCGCGGTCGCCGCCGGCTTCCTGACCGGCGGCGGCGTCCTCTACATGCACGGCCACGGCTGGACATTACTGATCATCGGCATTCTCTCGGTGCTGGGGATCATGGCGGTGTGGTGGCGCGACGTGATCCGCGAGGCGACATTTCAAGGCTACCACACGCCGGTCGTGCAGCTCGGCCTGCGCTATGGCATGGCCTTGTTCATCGCTTCCGAGGTGATGTTTTTTGCCGCCTTTTTTTGGGCATTCTTTGCCTCGAGCCTGTTCCCGGTCGGCGGCGTCTGGCCGCCAAAAACGATCCATCCGTTCGACCCGTTCGAATTTCCCTTTCTCAACACGCTGATCCTGCTGCTGTCAGGGACCACCGTCACCTGGGCGCATCACTGCTTGATCGAGGGCGACCGCAGCGGATTGCTGCGCGGTTTGGCGCTGACCATCTTCCTCGGCCTCTGCTTCACCTCCGTGCAGGCTTACGAGTACAGCCACGCGCCGTTTTCGTTTGCCGGCGGCATCTACCCCTCGACCTTCTTCATGGCGACCGGCTTCCATGGGTTCCACGTCATCATCGGCACGACTTTTCTGATCGTCTGCCTCTACCGCGCATGGCGGGGACACTTCAAACCCGACCACCATTTCGGTTTCGAGGCAGCCGCGTGGTACTGGCATTTCGTCGATGTGGTCTGGCTTTTCCTCTTTGTCTGCGTCTATTGGTGGGGTGAGGGGAGCGGTGGCGCCGGTCCCGCCGGCTGACCGCCGGTGGCGATCTCGACACGGGAGTTTCGCGCCGTCAGCCCGCTTCGCGTGGCCCTCGGTTGCCGGTGCCCGCGATGCGGCAGGGGTCGGCTCTTTGCTGGCCTTCTGAACGTGCGCCAAGCATGCGAAATCTGCGGGCTCGACCTGTCGGCCCAGGATGCCGGTGACGGTCCCGCAGTCTTCGCGATCTTGTTTCTCGGCATCATCGTCGTCGGTCTCGCAGCGTTGGTCGAGATCAATTTTTCGCCGCCGATCTGGGTGCATCTGCTCTTATGGGCGCCGTTGATCGTAGTCGGTGCGGTAGCGATGTTGCGCCCGCTCAAGGCGGGGCTGATCGCCCTGCAATACCGTCATCGGCTGCTCGGCACGCCGCCTCCGTCCTGACATTTGGGGCTGCACTCAGCCTTGGCCGGCGCGCCCCGGTTTCGCCCGCTGTTCTGGCCGACCGTGTTTACGGTACCGGTCGTCCTACTTTGCCTCGGCCTCGGTTTCTGGCAGATCGAACGGCTCTTCTGGAAGCGCGAGCTGATCTCACAGCGCCAGGCGGCGGTGGCGGCGGCGCCGATCGTTGCTCCGCGCAGTCTAGAGGAAGCACGCGATCTGGAATTCCACCCCATCATCGATGAAGGGGTTTTTCGGCACGCCAAGGAGATCTTCCTCGGCGCTACTTCAGAGGCCGGGCGGAATGGCTATCAGGTGCTGACGCCGCTCCAGGAATCGGGGGGCCGTATTGTCTTCGTCAATCGCGGCTTTATCCCTGCAGAGCTTAAGGATCCGGCCAAGCGGTCCGACGGCCAGATCGCCGGCGCGGTGCGGGTTCAGGGTCTGCTGCGGCTTCCGCCGGCGGAAAAACCGGCGTGGTTTCTGCCCGACAATCGCGCCGATTTGAACTATTGGTTCTGGGTTGATTTGCCGGCGATGGCTGCGGCAGACGGGCTCGATCGGGTCGCGCCCTTTTATATCGATGCTGACGCGACGCCGAACCCGGGAGGCTGGCCGAAGGGCGCCGTCACCCGGCTCGCACTGCGAAACGACCACCTGCAATATGCAATCACGTGGTTTTCTCTGGCGGTTGCGTTAATCGTCATCTATTTCCTCTACCACCGCCGGCATGTGAGATCGGGATGATCGCTTACCGTCAGTTGGAGACGCGATTTCGTCGGATTGGGGCGATCGAGCAGGCGATCGCGATGCTCCACTGGGACGCTGCGGCGATGATGCCGGTCGGCGGTGCCCGGGCACGGGCGGAGCAGCTGGCAACCTTGCGGGTGATCGCTCATGAGGAGCTGACCGCGCCGGAGCTCGACGACCTTGTTGTCGAGGCACAGAGCGAGGACAACGCGCTCGACGCATGGCAGCGCGCCAATTTGCGTGAAATCGGCCGACGTCGGAAGCACGCGGCAGCGCTGCCGGGTAGCCTTGTCGAGGCCGAGTCGCGCGCTTGTTCCGAGTGCGAGGCGGTGTGGCGTGACGCCCGGTCGCTGAACGATTTCGCTGCCGTTCTACCCCTCTTGGAGCGCGTGCTGGGTTTGCAGCGCGAGATCGCCGCGATCAAGGGCGACCATCTCGGGACGACCCCCTACGAGGCTCTCCTCGACCAATACGAGCCAGGCGGGTCGGTCGCGACGATCGACCGGCTGTTTGATCAGATCGCGACGTTCCTGCCGGATTTGCTCGAAGCCGCGCTGACCCGGCAAGCCGCGTTGCCGCCGGCGCCGGCGCCTGTCGGCTCTTTTCCGGTCGACCTGCAGCGCCGGGTTGGAATGCGGCTGATGGAGCGCATCGGCTTCGACTTCGCGCATGGCCGGCTGGACGCCAGCGCACATCCGTTTTGCGGCGGCACCCCTGACGATGTGCGCATCACCACGCGCTACGACGAGAACGATTTTGGCCGCGCCTTGATGGCGGTTCTGCACGAGACCGGCCACGCCCTCTACCAGCGCGGTCTGCCGGAGGAGTGGCGCCTGCAGCCGATCGGCCGCGCCCGCGGCATGGCGATGCACGAAAGCCAATCGTTGCTGCTCGAGATGCAGGTTTGCCGCAGTCCCGCCTTCATGGCCTTCGCCGCACCGATCCTGCGCGAGGCATTTGGCACAGACGGGCCGGGCTGGGAAGCAGACGCGCTCTACCGCCGGCAAATCCGGGTCGCGCGCAGCTTGATCCGGGTCGATGCCGATGAGGTGACCTACCCCGCCCATGTAATTCTGCGATATCGCCTCGAGCGGGCGATGATCGCCGGCGACCTCGCGCCGGCGGACCTCCCCGGGGCCTGGGCGGAAGGGCTGCGCGGATTGCTCGGCATTGTCCCCGCTGATGATCGCCAGGGCTGCCTGCAGGACATTCATTGGTATGACGGCGTTTGGGGTTATTTCCCGACCTACACGCTCGGCGCGCTGATCGCCGCCCAGCTGTTCGAAGCCGCGCGCGCCGCCATCCCGGACGTGCTGGAAGCGATTGCACGGGGTGAATTCGCCTCGCTGCTGGGCTGGCTGCGCGAGCAGGTTCATTCGCAAGGATCGCTGCTGTCAACCGCGGAACTCGTCGAGACTGCGACCGGCCAGCCGCTCGGGACGGCGAGTTTCGAGCGTCACTTGCGCAACCGTTATCTCGGTTAGCGCAACCTCCCGGCTTCGGGAGCGTTAACAGGGACTAGGTAACGGGTTTGGGGGATAAGGTGTTCGACAGTGCCGAGCAATTGCGGGCTTCCGAAAGCGATCGATGTGCCGTGCTTCAACGGTTCGCAGACGTACGGACCGAGAGTGAAGCGCTTACCGCCAATCTGACGGCAGAAGACCAGTCGATCCAGTCGATGCCCGATGTCAGCCCGACAAAGTGGCATCTCGCGCATACGACCTGGTTCTTCGAGACGTTCATCCTGACTCGGTTCGAGCCCGGTTATCGGGTCTTCGACCCGGCCTTCGCCTACCTCTTCAACTCGTATTATGAGGCTGCCGGTCCACGTCATCCGCGACCCGAGCGCGGGTTGTTGTCGCGTCCGGCGATCGACGTCGTCGGTGCCTATCGCGACCATGTCAGTGCCGCAATGACACGGTTCGTCGAGGAGGCGCCCGTGGAAACCTGGCGCGAGGCGGCTTCCCTGGTCGAGCTCGGGCTTCATCACGAGCAGCAGCATCAGGAACTGATCCTGATGGACATCAAGCACGTCTTTTCGGTCAACCCGTTGTTCCCGGCCTACCAGGCGCCGCGGCCCCAGGCCAGAGGACCGGCCGCGCCGTCGCGCTGGGTCGAGTTCCCGGGTGGGCTCGTCGAGATCGGGCACCGCGGCGAGGCCTTCGCGTTCGACAACGAGACCCCACGACACAAGGTGTGGCTCGAACCATTCCGTCTCGCGGCACGGCCGGTCAGCTGCGCCGAGTATCTCGGCTTCATCGAGGCCGGCGGTTACAAGAGCCCGGAATTCTGGCTTTCGGATGGCTGGGCAACGGTTTGCCAGCAGGGTTGGGAGGCGCCGCTCTATTGGCGCTGCGACAGCGGAGAGTGGACCATCTTTACCTTGTCCGGACGCTGTCGATTGAACCCGATCGAACCAGTCTGCCACATCAGTTTTTTTGAAGCCGACGCCTTCGCGAAATGGGCCGGCAAGCGACTGCCGAGCGAAGCCGAGTGGGAGATCGCCGCCGTGGGTATTCCGGTGGCCGGCAACTTTGCCGACACCCGGCAACTTCACCCCCGCGCCGACCCAATGCCGGCGTCACCCGTTGATAAACCGGCTCTGCGGCAGATGTTCGGCGACGTATGGGAGTGGACGGCGAGTCCCTACATTCCCTATCCCCGCTTTCGCGCGGCACCCGGAGCGGTCGGCGAATACAACGGCAAGTTCATGTGCAACCAAATGGTGCTGCGCGGCGGTGCCGCGGTGACCTCGGCCGGCCATGTTCGGCCCACCTACCGCAATTTCTTTCCGCCCTCGGCACGCTGGGCCTTCGCCGGGTTGCGGCTGGCGGAGGATCTCGAATGATCAGCAGCGCGAGCTTCACCTTCCACGATCTGGCACCAGGCGAAGAGAGCTTTCGCGATGCGGTGTTGAGAGGACTCGGCCGCGCCCCCAAATCGATCCCGTGCAAATTTCTCTATGATACGCGTGGATCGGCCCTGTTCGAGGCGATCTGCCGCCTGCCGGAGTATTACCCGACCCGCACCGAGATCGCGATCCTCGAAGCTAACGCGGCGGAGATCGCGGCGCAGATCGGTCCGCACGGCCGGCTGATCGAGTTCGGCAGCGGCGCCAGTACTAAAGCGCGCATCCTGCTGCAGGCGCTCGATCGGCCGGCGGCCTACGTGCCGGTCGACATTTCGCGCGAGCATCTGCGGGACGCCGCCGCCAGCCTCGCCGAGGATTTCCCATGGTTGCCGGTCGTCGCCGTTTGCGCCGATTACACCCGGCCCTTCCCGCTGCCGCCGCTGCCCGGCCCGAACGGCAAGCAGGTCGGCTTCTTCCCCGGCTCGACGATCGGCAATTTCGAGCCCGACGCTGCGGTGGAGTTCCTGGCCAACTATGCGCGCGTCCTCGGACCCGGCGGGGAGATGCTGATCGGCGTCGATCGCAAGAAGGATCCTCGGATCCTCAATGCTGCCTATAATGACCGGGCTGGGGTGACCGCAGAGTTCAACCTCAATCTCATCGAGCGCATCAACCGCGAACTCGACGGCGATCTCGATCTTGACCGCTTTGAGCACGTCGCCTTCTACAACGAAACCGAGGGGCGGATCGAAATCTACATCCGCAGCCTCGCCAATCAGGAAGCCTGGATCGCGGGCACGCCCATCCATTTCGGCGAGGGTGAGCTGATCCACACCGAATACTCCTACAAATATTCGATCCCCGAGTTTCGCGCCCTGGCGGCTCGGTCGGGCTTCCGCCCGGTCGATACCTGGACCGACCCTGCCGAGCTGTTCAGCGTCCATTACTTCCAGCTGCGCTGATCTCTCAAGCCGTGGCGGCGCCGTCGACCGGGAGGGCGGCGCCGGAGACGAAGGAGGCCTCGTCCGAGATCAGGAACAGCGCAGCGTTGGCGATTTCCTCGGGTTTGCCGGTGCGGCCCATCGGGTTCTGGCGGCCTCGTAGTTGCACCAGCGCCTCCTTGTCCTGGCCGGCGGTGCGTTGCTGGTCGGGCCGCGCGACGAACACTCGCAGCATCGGCGTGTCGATCGGGCCGGGGCAGATCGCGTTGACGCGGATCTTCTCTGGCGCCAGCCGCTTGGCGAGCGAGCGGACAAAGCCGACGACCCCGAACTTGGCCATCGAATAGACCGGGCTGAAGGCCGAGCCCTGAATGCCCGAGGTCGAGGCGGTGTAGAGCAAGCTGCCGCCGCCGCGCACCCGGATCTCTGGGATCGCCGCCTCGGTCGTCACCAGCACCGTGCGCAGATTGAGGTCGATGGCGATCTCGAAATCGGTCATCTCGATGCCTTCGATCGAGGCCGGGCCGGGATGGCCGACATGGTTCCAGACGAAATCGAGCCCGCCGAAGGCGTTGGCCGTGCGCCGCACGATATCGCGGGCAAAATCGTCCTGCCGCAAATCGCCCACGAGGCCGAGCGCGCGGCCGCCCGCGGCGGTGATCTCGCCGACCACGGCGTCGACTCCCGCCTGATCGATGTCGACGACCCCGACCGCGGCCCCTTCGCGCGCGAAACGGAGCGCACCGGCCCGCCCCATCCCCGAGGCCGCCGCCGTGACGATGCCGATCTTGTTATCCAGTCGCATGGTTTCGCTCCCTTCTCTTCATTAGTTGTCGAGCTGCCCTAAGCCGCGATCTCCTTGCCGTCGTAGAGGGCGTCGAGGGCGGCGCCATACACGTCGCGGATGACATGACGTTTGATTTTGAGGGTCGGAGTCATCTGGCCATTGGCGATGGAAAAGGGCTCCGTCGCAATCACGAAGCGCCGCACCCGCTCGAAGGGCGGCAGCCCTCGGTTGACCCGGGCCACCACGGCGCCGATCGCCCTGGCAAATCCAGGATCGGCGGCGACCGCACGGAAATCCTCGGCAGGGCCGTCCGGGAGTGAATGAGCGGCGGCGAAGTAGGCATCGGGAACGAGCACGGCGACGAGGTAAGGCCGGCGGTCGCCGAATACCATCGCCTGGGCGATTTCCGGCTCGAGCGTCAGATAGCCTTCAACGTGCGCCGGCGAGATCGTCTCGCCGCCGGAACTCTTGATGAAGTCGCGCTTGCGGTCGGTGATCCGGATGTAGCCGTCATCATCGAGGAGGCCGACATCGCCGGTCTTGAGCCAGCCGTCTTCGAAGGCTCGCGCGGTCGCTTCCGGGTCGTTCCAGTAGCCCTTCATGACGTTGTCGCCAGCCACCAGGATCTCACCATCAGCGGCGATCTTGACCCGGACCCCGTCGAGTGGCGGCCCGACGGTATCGATCTTGACGCGCAGGGGCGAGTTGCAAGCGATGACCGGAGCCGCCTCGGTCTGGCCGTAGCCCTGCAGCAGCCTGACCCCGAGCGCCAGAAAGAAGCTGCCGATTTCGGGGTTGAGCGGCGCGCCGCCCGATACCATCGCCTTGAGCCGACCGCCGAAGCGCCGGCGCAATTTGGCCCGAACGAGGCGGTCGAGCAGCGGATCGAGGAGCCGCTCGTCGAGGCTCAGCGCCTGCGACGCCAACCGCTTGCGCCCGATCGTCGCGGTCCTGTCGAACATTCGCCGCGCGAGACCGCCCTTGCGCTCGACACCGAGAGTGATGCGCCGATGCAGGGTTTCGTAGAGCCGTGGAACGGCGGTCATGATCGTCGGCCGCGCTTCGAGCATGTTGGCGGCGAGCGTTTCTGCACCTTCGGCAAAGTAGATCTCGGCGCCGAGCGAGATCGGGAACATCAGCCCTGCGGTGTGCTCATAGGAGTGCGACAGCGGCAGGAAATTCAGAAATACCTCGTCGCCGAGGCCGAGGGTTTCGAGCAGGAGATAGGCGCCGTGGCAATTGGCGAGAATGTTGCGATGGCTGGTCATCACCCCTTTGGGAATGCCGCCCGTTCCCGAAGTATAGATCAGGCAGGCGGTATCGTCGGGCTCAAGGGCGGCGAGGAGTTCCGCGGCGGCGTCGCCCGCCTCGCCGCCGCGCGCCAGCACCTCCTCCCAGGGCAGGACGTCGACCGCACTCGCCTGGCCGGCTGCCGGCTCGGTCGTGATGACGGTGTGCATGGTAGAAACCTGGTTCGCCGCGGCGAGCACTCGGGCGGAGAGCGGCGGCTTCGAGACGAT
>WNFT01021212.1_pt1 | contig 11223 bp, 13 predicted proteins | sample 5400191 | NCBI WGS metagenome assembly WNFT01 (sample SAMN13153359, study PRJNA577476) | soil metagenome | isolation source: 80 cm saprolite under Madrone tree | place: USA:California | collected 2016-06-14
ACGAAAATCACGCAGCCGCAGATGCCGTGTCATCTGACCTACACCAACGCCCGCACGCATGAGGTTATCCGCGGCGGATTGGACCGCTCGCCGATGTACTCGGGGGTGATTCAGAGCCGCGGACCGCGCTACTGCCCGTCGGTCGAGGACAAGGTGATGCGCTTTCGGGACAAGGAGCGCCATCAGATTTTCCTCGAGCCCGAGGGGCGGGACACGGTCGAGGTGTACCCTAACGGGCTTTCGACCAGCCTGCCGCTCGACGTGCAAGTCGAGATGGTCCATTCGATACAGGGGCTCGAGCACGCCGAGATAATGCGGCCCGGCTACGCGATCGAGTACGACTTTTCCGACCCGACGCAGCTCGATTCGTCGCTCGAAACCAGGCTCGTCGACGGGCTGTTCTTCGCGGGTCAGATCAACGGCACTACCGGCTACGAGGAGGCGGGCGCGCAGGGCCTGATGGCGGGAATCAACGCCGTGCTCAAGGTGCGCGGCGAACCGCCGCTTATCCTGCGGCGCGACCAGGCCTATATCGGCGTGATGATCGACGACCTGGTGACGCGCGGGATTGGCGGCGAGCCGTACCGGATGTTCACGTCGCGCGCGGAATATCGATTGATTCTGCGCGAGGACAACGCCGACACGAGGCTCGCGCCAATCGGCGAAAGGCTTGGGCTGTTCGGCGCCGAGGCAGGCGCGCGAATGCGCGAAAAAGGTAAGCAGGTCGCGGCCGAAATCGCGCGCCTCAAGACCGTGCTGGTGCCGTCCAGCGAGGAAGTGAACCGGCGGCTGGTCGAGGTGTGCGAGTCGAGCGCGATAAAAGAGCCGGTGCGCGCGTTCGAGTTGCTGAGAAGACCCGAAGTCTCGTATGCGGCGGTCCTCGAAATGGCGAATCTTCAGCCTGTGCTCGACTTGGACCAGGCGGCCGAACTCGAAATCGAGGTCAAGTACGAGGGCTATGTGAAGCGGCAGGCCGAGGCGATCGAGCGCTTCAAGCGTCTGGAAGATACGATGATTCCGGAATGGATCGACTTTCACGGCGTGTCCGGGCTTTCGACCGAGGTGCGTGAACGGCTCTCGAAGGTGCGCCCGCGTTCGCTCGGGCAAGCGGCGCGGATGCCGGGGATAACGCCGGCGGCCGTCTCGATATTGGCCATTCATCTGCGCGGCGGGCACGAGCGGCCGCGTCAGCAGGCGGATTGAGCAAGCGACAGAGCGGCGTCTGATCGCGGGCCGAATGCCGGAACGCCGGCCGTATGGCGCGACGTTTCACGTGAAACATCAGAGTGGGAGGTTGCGAATGTTTCACGTGAAACATTCGGGTCCTTTGTCACCGAGTCAGATATGTTTCACGTGAAACATCGGCCTCGCGAACGCGCGCGCGCATCGCGCGATACGGAGACGATCGCGCGGAAAGTGCGCGCGATCGTCGACGATTCAGTCAAGCGGCTGGAGCTTCTCACGTCGCAGCCGGTATTCCTCCACCGAATCGAAAGGCTGGCGGCCGCGTTGGCCACGTGGGGCGCGCGCATGAACCTCACTGCGGAGCCGGAAAAGCCGTCGGAGATCGCGTTTCACATGGTCGACAGCCTGGCGCCGCTCATTCTGGCATCGCGGGATGACGGTGCGTTTCTCAGCGGCACATTTTCTGCGGGTAACCGCGCGCTCGACCTTGGCAGCGGTGCGGGCTTTCCCGGTCTCGTGCTCGCGGCCGCATCCGAGGCGCATTTCACCTTGGCTGAATCGCGCCGCAAGCGTGCGAGCTTTCTTACCGTCACCGCGTCGGAAATGGGACTGCACAATGTCGCGGTCGAAGCAGCGCATATGAACGCGTCGCAGGTCAAACCGGTCTTCGAACCGGCCTTCGACGTCGTTACCGCCCGCGCCTTTGGTGATCCGGCGATCGTCCATAGGCTCGCGGCGGCCGCGCTCAAGCCGGGAGGATTCGCGATCCTGTACGCGAGTCCGAGCCAGCGATTGCGACTCGAGGAGGCGGGTGCGATCGGACTCTGCGAATACCGGCGGCTCGCTTACGAAGTCGAGCGCCGCGATTCGATCGTGAAGCGCATCCTCGCGGTCTGGCGGCGGGTTTAAAAACGTCGTCAAATCGACACGTTTGTTGACCACATCGCGTTCGCGGTTTTGCTTTCGCACGAGCACGGTGCTTATATGAATGAAGCACGCGCATCGATGTTTCACGTGAAACATTGCGCGCCGTGCGAGGTGGAGGTGGCGGTGTGGGGCGGCTCGTCGTAATAGCCAACCAAAAAGGCGGCGTCGGCAAGACCACAACTGCGGTCAACCTCGCGATTGCGCTCGCGTCGCCGAATCGGCGGATTCTCGTCATTGACCTCGACCCGCAGGGTAATGCCACGTCGGGGCTTGTTCCCGGCGACGAGCTGGGCGGGCTGAAAAGCTCCGGCAGAACGATTTACGAAGCGCTGGTCGGGGAGATTCCGCTCGCCGATGCGATACGGCCGGTGCGCGAGTCGGTCTTCCTGGCGCCGTCGGGACCCGACCTGGTTGGGGCCGAAATCGAACTTGCGACGATGAAGGGGCGCGAGGGGCGCCTGCGGGAGATTCTCAAACCAATTCGCCACGACTATGCCTTCGTGCTGATCGACACGCCGCCGTCGCTCGGGCTGCTCACGCTCAACGCGCTGGTCGCGGCCGACTCGGTGATGGTCCCGATGCAATGCGAGTACTACGCGCTCGAAGGATTGAGCGCGCTGCTCGGGACGATAAAGCGGGTGCGCACGGCGCTCAACGCGGCGCTGCAAATCGAGGGACTCGTGCTCACGATGTTCGATGCGCGCAATCGCCTGAGTCACGAGATCGCGCATGAAGTGCAGAAGCATTTCCCCGAGAAGGTCTTCGAAAGCATGATACCGCGCAGCGTGCGGCTCTCTGAGAGCCCGAGCCATGGGCTATCAGTACTCGAATATGATCCGAAGTCGTCGGGGGCCGAGGCCTATCGGGCGCTGGCAGATGAGATTCTTGTGCGCGCCGGCGAAAGCCCGGCGCGGTCCGCAGATGATGCCGTGGAACTGCCGGTTCCGCGAAGGTCGTGGAGCTTGCGGACGCTCTTTGCCCGCAACGGCGGCGGCAAAGGCGTGAAGCAGCTCGAAAAGAGGTGAGGTGATGGCGCGACGGCCCTTAGGACGCGGTCTTGACGCATTGATCGGAAGCACATCCGCCGAGCGCGCGAATGGGAATGACGACGGACGCGTCGAGGCCGCTGACGGCGGCGCGCCGGCGCTGATGATGCTCCGCGTCGATCGGATAATGCCGAGTCCGTTCCAGCCGCGGCGCAATTTCGACCCCGAGCGGCTCAAGGAACTCGCCGACGCGATCCGAAGTCAGGGGGTGATCGAACCGCTAATCGTACGGCGCAGACCGGGCGACCTCACCGGCCGCGAATACGAGCTGATCGCGGGCGAGCGGCGGCTGCGCGCCGCGCGCGACGCGGGTCTCGAGCACGTACCGGTCGTGTTACGCGATCTTGACGACCGGGGTGCGCTCGAAATGTCGCTGGTCGAGAACCTTTCGCGCGAGGACTTGAACGCGGTCGAGGAGGGGCGCGCGTTCGTCCGGCTCAGCAAGGAATTCGCACTGAGCCACGACGAGATTGCTGCGCGAATCGGTAAGAGCCGTCCGTATGTCACGAATACCCTCCGGCTGCTCGAACTGGCGGCGCCGGTGGTCGAGATGATCGCAAGCGGCCAGTTGAGCGCGGGGCAGGCGCGTCCGCTGCTGAGGCTGCCGGCGGCGGAGGAGCAAATCGCGGCCGCCCGGCGAATCGTCGAGGGCAGGATTTCGGCGCGCGGAGCCGAGCAGATCGCAAGCGCGCATCGGTCGGCCAGGCGCGGCGGCGCAATTCGGCCGAGCGGCGATGCGAATCTCAACGCGCTGGCGGAATCGATTCAGCGGGCGCTCAAGCGCAAGGTCAGGATCGTGCGATGTCGCGGCAAGACGCCGGGCCGGATCGAGATCGAGTATTACAATGACGACGATCTGACGGGCGTCGCACGGATGCTGGTGGGCTCGGGATTCGGCGGCAGCCCCGCGCGTACATAAGCACCTTATTTGAAGCTGTGAAGCCTTCACCTGTTATGGCCTTCTATGCCATAATATCCGATGCCGTCGGTCATCTTTGAGGCGCGGGACGTAATCGGTGGCGGGCGCTATCTGCAGGAAGTCCGAATCTCCTCCTTCTTGCCAAGTCCCGAACTTCCAGGAGGAATTCGCTACTCATTGTGCTTGGTAGACCTGGCGAGCGGCGAAGTGATCCTGCTGTACGACGTTTGCCGCGGCAAGCCGCATCATCGCCACCTGCGCGGCGAGGAGACTGCTCACAGTTTCGTGGACGAGGACACTCTGCTCGATGACTTCCTTCGCGACGTGGGCCTTATTCTGGAGGGCAAGCTATGAGCGCACGGCGCCTTAATATTGGAATTCGTGCCAACGCTGAGCGGTCGAAGGCGCTTCGTGAAGCGTTCAGGCGGGTCGCCCGCGGCGACCGCATCGCGCAAACGCCGGGCCTTTATTTTGAGAGCGTCGAGGAGCTTCGCCGGATCCTGACCGAAAAGCGCCTGGCACTTTTGCTGTTGATCACCCGCCATCGGCCGGCGTCGGTGCGGGAACTGGCTAGTGTCGCAGGGCGCGATTACAAGAATGTCAGCTCGGATATCGCGCTACTCGAGCGCCTGGGCCTGGTGGGGTTGGAGGCAAGCAGAGGCAAGGGAAGAGCACAGGCACCGACGGTGCCGTACGACGAGATCCGGGTGACGATCGATTTGCGCCAGCCGCGCCCGGCGCATGCTGCGTGAATTCGTGGGCCGATAAGATGGAGTGTTTTCCGTACCCAGCGCAGGCCTGAAGAAGCACCGCTGAGCAAAGGGTCGAAGCTAGAGTATCGGGCGATCCTTTAAGTAACGAAGCACTTCAGACGGCAGTCCTCGCGTGGCGAGCCAGGACAGATCGGGCAGAAGACGAAACCGATTATAGTATTCCAGAATCGTGACACCGATCGTCTCACCCGTTTGAGGATCTTTTCTTATCAGGAGGTTGTCGTCCTCCTCGTCTTCGTGGGTGACTGCAGGCCGCGGCTCACCGATAGACAAATAAAGCACGTCGGTCGAGTCGTCATAGTCCACCCACAAATTGCCAACCCTTATGGCCATATTTTTTTACCCCGTGGCTCGAGAGTGTCGAGGTAGGCCGTTAGCAGGAACCCGACGCCGTTTTTGGTGTATCTCAGTAACACTTTCGGGAAGTTGCCTTTCCAGAAACCCATTGTAATCGTTGCGCCTCTGAATAGACGACGTGCGGGATCGCTCGTTTCATGCACAGACTTGGGCGAAGATATTGCTCGTTTTACGAGCTCTTCCTGATCGATCATCTCTATGTGCCCGTCAACCACGTGATTCCGAGCAGAAAACGATCCAACAACCGTCTGGCCGAAGACGTCTGTGATGACAAATTTGGACACTCTGACACAAGAGGTAGCGTCTTAATTTGCGAGGGCCTTCCCGGGCTGCCGTAGCGTTTTTCGACTCAATGCGTCAAGTACTTAACTCCCGAACATAAGCTCTCGATAACAGAGCTTCGAGCGGATACGTAGGTGAAACATTTCTCCACCATGACGCCACTCTCCCAACAACAAGGTGCAGGCCAAGTCTTAGAGGCATTATACACCCGTTACACGGACGCGTCGTTAACCGCGGAATGGCTTCGAAGGCGCTCATGCGCGCGAGATGCTTCACCTTCGATTGCCTCGCTTCGGTCGGCGGCGCACGTCGCAGACTCCTTAGCTCGCTCCGCCTTCGGCTTCGCTAGTGTTCGCGCCGCCTAGTGTCGTTCAGCATGACGAAAAGGCGGCATCAGCGCTGGCCCGAGGCGTCGCGCAAGCGGGCCAGGCTTTCCGGGCGCCAGACTTCGGCGAGCTTGTAGAACGACTCGAAGGCGGGCGCGTCCGCCGGAAGATTCAGCCCGGCGCGAACGAACAGGAAATCGCCGGGCGCCCCGTGATAGCGGCTCCATATGTAGACGCCGCATTCGCCGCAAAAAAACACGTCGTGAGGGTTTCCGCTGCCGCCGGCGAGTCTGAAGGATTTGGGCGCGGGCGAGTCCGTTTCAACGAATCTCCGTTCTATCCAGATGTTGACGACGAACGCGCTGCCGGTAACGCGCTGACAATCGCGGCAATGGCAGGCATGAACGATTAGCGGGCTGGCGGTCAATTTGTAGCGGATAGCTCCACAGGCGCATCCACCGGTCAGATTTTCCATGACTTCCTCCCTGGCGCAATCTGCGCCGAATGACGGTGACGCGAGGCGCGGGCCGTATCGAGAGTGACGGGGTATTTACGGCCGCGTCGCTGCCTAACTGTCATGGCGGTTAGATATAGACTAAAAGGCCGTGGATTGTTAACTGTCAAGATGGTTAGAATGGGGACAGGATGTCTACCGGCGGTGAATTGCGGAGCTTGCGGAATGCGGTCGTCGTTCCGCGGCGCGAGTTGAGTATCGACCTGGCGAATACGGTCGTGTGGCGCGGCAGCGCGCCGGAGGACAGTCTTCACGGCTTGCACGACGTGCTCGCCTGGTTGACGTCGGTTAAGGTGATGCCGGCGCGCGCCGGCGCCGAGTTGGGCAAGTGGTTCGAGGCGCGTCCGGCGGTATCGGCGGCGGTTTTCAGCGAAGCAATCGAGATTCGCGAGATGATCTACCGGCTGCTTCGTTCGGTGGCGGCGGGGTCTGCGGCCGCGAGCGAAGATATCCGGCGGCTGAATCGTGCGCTCGGCGAGGCGGCGCCGCGTACCGACCTCGAGCGCTCAGATGGTGGTTTCGGATGGCGAGCAGAGTTGAAGCCGACCGCGGCGGCGATGCTCGCGCCGGCGCTATGGTCGGCGGCGGATATCCTGACAGGGCCGGATCGGACTCACCTGCGCGAATGCGCCAACGACCGGTGCCTCTGGCTTTTTCTCGACGACAGCAAGAACGGGTCGCGGCGATGGTGCTCGATGCAGTCGTGCGGAAATCGCGCAAAAGCGCGGCGCCATTACCTGCGCGAACGTGGAAAGTGATCGCTCATCAGCGGATTGCGTAGGCTTGGCCGTCCGTAAACAGTGGCATGAACGCGAACCAATAGCGCGGCATGAGCATCGGCTTGAAGGCGTTCGCGTCAGAGCGGGCGCGCAAGCGCGCGGCTACTTCGCCTGTATCGAGCTGATATAGTCAACCAGCAGTTCGATCCGCCGTTCGGCCTCCTGCTCGGTGAGCGGTTTTCCCGGAATATACACCCCGGGCTGATTCCCTCGCAGCGCCATCCCCCAAATCGGCATCTCGCGGCTCCCGTGCGCGGACGTGACCTTGCGGCCGTCGATGAAGTCGCGCACTTCCTCGCGCGGGAACACTCCACCATTGTTTTTCGATAACAACCTAAGATTCGCCGGCCTCTTCCTGAGCGCCGGTGCGACTGGTCCATTGCCTGTCGCATTCATCCCATGGCACTGCCCGCAATACCACCTGTACTCCAACTCGCCGGTGACACCTTGCTTCTCCGCCGTAGCGGCTGCGTCACCCGAGGCCGCATGACTCTACGGACAGACTCCGAGCAAGATAAATACTACTACGACGGCAATACTCTTGGCTCTTGCAACTGGCATCCAGTTTTCCTCACCGTGCTCCCGCTCTCGGCTCTCTCTCAAAAACAAAGGGCCCTCCCCCCTTTTAACGGGGGAAGGCCCTCGCAGAATGCGTAACTCGTAACTATAAAACCAAGTCTATATTCAGTACGCGAACTCCAGGTTGAGAAACACCGCATGCGTGTCGCGCGGCACCAGGTTCGGAATGAAGGTATCGGACTTGACCGTTGGCAGCAACAGTCCGTTGAGCGATCCCGCCGACGGGTAGTTGAACTTCGCGGCCTTCATGGTCGTTATACCGTGATTCTTATGGTAGAAGAGCAGGTTCTGGCTATCGAGCGCGATCCGCAGATACTCATTGTACTGATAGCTCAGACCGGCGACGAAGCGCATAAAGTCCAGCGGATCGTTCGCTACATTGTCGTTGGGCCGGAACCACTGAAACAGGCCGAAAGCCGTCAGCTTCGTGTTCGGAATGAGGAAGTGGCCGAAGGCGTCCCAACCGATATTTCGCTCCCGCCCATTTTGCAGGAGGGCCTGCCATACCGCCGTTTGCGGTCCGAAGGTGCCGACTGTGTTGTAGCACGGCTTGGTAGTGCTACAGGCGTTCCCAAAGTGAGGTGTGGTGACCGCCTTGCCCGTCGGCGTGCCAAACGCGTCGAGCGGCCCGCTTCCCGAGAACAGATTCCCCAGGTTGAAGGCGTTCTGGCCGTAGTCGAATTCGCCCGCGAGGTTCCATGTCTCGGCGGAATAATGAAGCAACGCCGCGATCCGTTCGAAATGCGCGTTGCTGGCTTTCAGCGGGGTCGGAAGGTTGATACTGTCCGGCGCGGTGTTGCCGTAGCCGTAGTTGAAGAACCCGGTCATTCCGAGGCCGTCATAGCGCCAGTGCGCACCGAACGGATAAATAGTCCCGCGCGCCATGACCTGCTTGGTGTTGGTCTGCTCCTGCGACCGGAAGCTGCCGTTGTCATACGCGCCGAAGCCATACTCCGCCAAAGTCGTCTCGCCATTACTTGATTTGATCGGTCCGTCGAATTGAAGACCGATCTGGCTCGACGACAGGCCGACGTAATTCCACGGGACGAGAGTGACGAAGCGGTACTGGAATAGATCTTCCTCCCATGGAATGAACGGATTCGGCTGCGCGCCGAAGGTCACGTTACCACCCTTCAGCGGCGCGATGCTGTCCAGCAATCCGTGATACTGAATATAGCCATACTTCAGGCGTACATTCAGGTCGCCGTCGAGATTCGAGCCGACGCCGGTGATCCTGCCGATCTTGGTGTTGTTCGTAGCTGGCGATCCGTTGTTGCCGTTGGCGCGGTAGATCTCCGGCGTGAACCGGAATAGGACGTCGTCGGTCGGCGTGAAATACGTATTCAGGTAGACGCGGCTCACGTCGAATGAGTTGAAGTACTCGTTGCCGGGACCGGGCGGGTTGAAGTTCTCGCTGAACTGAGGTCCGAACCCGGGATGCGTATACATCGCGTAGTCCAGGTAGACCAGCGTGCCGATCCGGAACTTGTTCTGGAAGCTGCTTATATAGTTCTTCCACGCCGGCTGCATATCAGTGATCTGCTTGTTCACCTGTGAGTTGTCGTAACGCTCTTGCGCGGCGGTTTCAGCCACCGCCGCCCGCATCTGGTCGTGGGTCCTTTCCTCGACCTTCTGCTCGATCGCGTTGGCGTCGACCCCGCCCGTGAAGTTGAACGGGACGCGATGGCGGCCCGGCTCCGTGAACACCTGGTGGGTCCTGGTGTCCTCCCATAGCCTCGTCACGGTGTTTTGCGCCCGAAGGGGCCGCGCAAACCCCAGCAGCGTCAGGCCGCCCAACGCCGCAAGCAAAATTCTCCATCTGCCTTTCATCGAATCTCCTCCCTGATCTTCCCGGAATAGCTATTCATGCGGACGTCAGTGCGGCGGCGCGCCGCCGCGATCCCCCGAGGAAACCGCCAGTTTCATTTCACATCAACTTGTTTGCCGTTCCTGACGTCCGTGAGCTGAACGGCGGTGTAGACCTTGCCGTTACAGACATACCGCGACGGCGTCGCCTGCTGGATCAGCGCGCAATTCTCGACTCGCGGGCTTGGCGCCGCGAGATTACTCATAAACGGCGGGTTACCCGTTATCGCGCAGGCGCTGATGGAAATAGCCATCGCTATAAACGCCGCCGTCTTCACGGCGGAGCAGACCTTGGAATTCCTCATCCGTTGTCTCCCTTCAAGCTCCTTATTTGCGAGTTAACGCCACCCGCGTCTGTGTAAAGACAACTTTCGCGGATGGCGGTGTGTTAACTCGGGCAAAACTCACGCTTGTATGCCACTATACGAGACAAGTGACAAGCATTATGTCGTACCGCACCAGTCCCTAAACGCGGTCACTGCGTCGGGATGCTGACCTCGTTCACCTGCGCGAGCTCTTTCTCGACTACCGGCTGGGGGATAGACCCATATGAGAGCTCCCCAGTGTATTTCTGGCCGTCAGTCAGCGCCCACTTGAGAAATTTCACGACCGCCTCGCCCTTGGCCTTGTCCTTCTGGGTCTTGTAGACCAATAGCCAGGTGAACGAAGAAATCGGATACGTGTCGGCGCCGGGCGCGTCCGTTATCGAAACGCGAAAATCGGACGGCATGTTGGCCGCCGCGCCGGCCGCAGCCGCGGTGACGCCGGCGAGACTGGCCGTGATCCAATTACCGTCATGATTCTGGATATCCGGGAACGGGATGTTGTTCTTGAGCGCATAGATCAGCTCGACGTAACCGACCGCTCCAGGCGTCTGCTGCACCAGTCCGGTCACCCCCTCGTTGCCCTTGCCTCCGATTCCGACCGGCCACTTGAGAGAGGTTCCCTTGCCAACTTTCTGCTGCCATGTGGGGCTGACCTTGCTCATGTAGTCGGAAAAAATGTAGGTTGTGCCGCTGCCGTCGGACCGATGACAAGTCACAATCGGGTCGTCCGGCATAGTAACTCCTGGATTCAACTGGGTAATCTCGGGATCCGACCATTTGAGGACCTTACCCAGATAGATGTCCGCGATGACCGGTCCGGTCAGATGGAGCTTTTGCTTTATGTCCGGCAGGTTGTAGGCAAGCACCACCGCGCCCATCACCGACGGAAAATGGAGCACCGGCGCAGGCATCGCCGTCAACTGCTGCTCGTTCAACGGAGCGTCGCTCGCGCCGAAATCGACCGTCTGGTTTTTTAGCATCGTGATGCCGCCGCCCGATCCGATCGATTGGTAGTTGAAGCGTACCGACGGATCGACCTTGGTGTATTCGTCGAACCATTTCGAATAGATCGGATAAGGGAATGTGGCTCCCGCGCCGTTTACCAGCATCTGGCTATGCGCGGTGCGGCACGGTAAAAGTGCAATAACGACGACAAGTACTTGAAGGGTTTTTCTCAGAACGCCCATTTTTCTCCTCACAGCGCTGTCCGGTGACGGCAAGAGTATAGTCGCTGCGCAGCGCACCCTATCTGCAAACGGTTAACGGCGCGTTACGTGCGAATTGCATGAAGTTGAATTCATGCATTTATACTGCACCATCACCCACGATGAGCTTTTCCTTGCT
>WNFT01005355.1_pt1 | contig 11222 bp, 7 predicted proteins | sample 5400191 | NCBI WGS metagenome assembly WNFT01 (sample SAMN13153359, study PRJNA577476) | soil metagenome | isolation source: 80 cm saprolite under Madrone tree | place: USA:California | collected 2016-06-14
TGGTGGAGGGCAAAGGCCCTATTTTCGAATGGGCCATCGGGTGGCTCGCGCGCGAGGGCAAAGTTGTGCTAACCCGCAAGAAGCGCTCCCTCAGCATCCGCCTAAAATAACCCGTTTTCCCCAAAAACTCTCACGCAAAATCCGTGACCCAAACCTCAGTAGAAATCTGGGTCAATTCACGCAAAATCCGCGACCTGTCGTGTCGCATTTGCATCGGACGGGTACCGGGGGCTAAGATTCCTCGGTCAAGACGGGTCCAGTCGGACATTCGAATGAAAAAACCTGTCAGAGGAGATCAGTATGGCAAAAACAGTCAGCTGTAGGGACGTGGGCGTGGACTGCGACTTTGTGGCGAGGGGCGAAACTGACGAGGACATTCTGCAACAGTGCACCGAGCACGCCCGCAAAGATCACGGCATGACCGAAATTCCTGCAGAGCTCGTGGATAAAGTCCGTGGTGCCATCCGCGACGAAGCCGCCTAGTCGCACCCTGGCGAACCTCACCGGTTCACCATGTCCGGAGTAAGGAAAGGCGCGCCCCGCGCGCCTTTCCGCCTCAAATCTCACGCAAAATCCAGGACCCAAACCTCAGGAAGAATCCGAGACCCAATCACGCAAAATCCGTGACCTATCTCCTCGCCTTCTTCGCAGTGCAGCGAGCACCTGCTCAAGGCCGCTGGGTAACTTCGGTAACTTAACTTAGGTCCGCAATACTGATGGCTAGAATGTACAAATGAGGCTTTGGCCGAGGCTCCTGGCATTTCTCGCGTTGTTCTGTCCGCTTGCGGTGCAAGCGCAGAATTCCATTGTTGCCAGACTCGACGCAAAGGAAAAGCAGTTGGAAAATCTGTATGCCGAGTACTGGCGTACCGAATACCAAATTGCCGTAGGCAATGAACATTTGTCCTCCCGCCCCATTCAGGAAAAGATTCGTGCAGTTACCAGCGATGACAAATTTCTGCATGACTTGAAGGCCACACACGTCCGGGACCGACTCTTGAATCGCCGGCGCAACCTCTTTCTTGAAGAAGCGACCTACACCGAGATTTCAAACGACACCAAGCTCACCGCCCTTGTGGAAGAAATCACGCGCGGGGAAAATGCAATGCGCTACAAGGTGGGCGACCGCCAACTGACGCGTGCGGAGTTGACCGAGCTTGCGGTCCATAGTTCCGACCGCCGACTCCGACAGCAAGCCTGGGAGGCGCGTGCGCAGATTTTGAGCACGAACGGTGAACACATTCGGAAGGCTTTCAAACTGCGGAACGAGCTTGCTTTACAGCACACCGACGAACTGTTCTCGACCTTCATGTTGCGCAGAAAGGGCGTAGAGACACAGAGACTGTTCGAATGGTTCGACAACATTCGCAGTCAAACCGAGCCGGAATATCAACAATTGCTGCAGCGGATGCGCCGCGAGCTCCAGGTCGACAAGGTGGAACCCTGGGACCTCGAGTTCTACTTTTCGGCGCAAACCAACGATTTCGAACAAAGCCGGTTCGTTCCGGATAACGCTTGGACGAAAACCGAGCAACTAGCGGGAGGCTTGGGATACGACCTGAGTCGGCTGCCGGTCCAGATGCAAACCGCTGATCTGAGCTTCACCGGTGCCGCCTATCCAATTCTCTACGGGAAGGAAGTGAAGATCCTCGCAAACCGGTACTCTGGCATCTTCTTCTTCGATCGACTATTTCATGCCACCGGACACGCCCTGCACTACAGCATGATGAACGAATCATCCTTCCTCTTGCGCGCTAACTATGCTGAACCTTTCGATGAGGGGCTCGCGCAGGTCATGGCCTTGATGTTGTATCGGCCAGAGGTAGACGCGGCGCTGTTTGGTCTGACTCCGAAGCAGGCACAGATCATCGCGGATACGTACAAGCTGAAGGAGATGTTTGATCTGCGAAGTACGATGGCAGACTCTCTGTTCGAGTTTGAGGCTTACGCTGAACCCGACCAGGATCTTGCGGCACTCTATAACCGCATCCATTCCAAATATCTGGGAGTGGACATGCACGGCGTGCCGGTATGGGCCTATAACCCCATGTACGGCTCCGACCCCATTTTCTTGCAAAGTTACGTCGTAGGCGAGATGGTAGCCCGCCAAATCGGTCACAAAGTAGACCAAAAATTCGGAAGGCGCTGGAATACGGAAGCGGGCACCTATCTTAGGGCCCACTTTTACTCGCGAGGCGCGTCGCAGTCACTTGACGACCTGATGCAGGACGGGACCGGAGAGCCGTTGACGGCGCGGTACCTGATCGAGCACTTGCGCGAGCCTTTTCAACTCACAGGCGGGATATCCAGCGCAAAACGCTGCTATTCGCGACCTTGACTGAACCCTCTTGGGGTCTTTCGTATTTTTGGCTGACCGGACACTGTAGTGCGCTGCAATAACACGCGCCACGTGCCGTTGGTGTTTTTCCAGACATCGGTTAGACGATGACGGGATAAACCTTTGCCCTTGGATAAGCGCGTGGGCCGGCACTACTCGCTGGCGACCCGGAAGCTGGCGTGCAAGGATGCCGTGGAATCGCCGCCGACCCACACGTCAAACTCTTCGGATTCTTCCACCCATGCCTTAGACTCGGGGCTCCAGAAGCTCAGCTCGTCTTTGCCTACCGTGAAACGCACAGTCTTCTTCTCGCCGGGGTGGAGGAAGGTTCGCTGGAACCCCTTGAGCTCACGAACCGGCCGGGAGACACTGCCCGCGCGCTGATGGAGATAGAGCTGGACAACTTCGTTTCCGGACCTGCCGCCGGCGTTCTCGACATCGATGGACACCTGGAGCGACCCACCAGGTGCCAGGGTCGCCCCGCTCAGCTGCAGATTGGAGAAGGCAAACTGCGTGTAGCTGAGTCCGTAGCCGAAGGGATAAAGAGGAGACGTGGGGACGTCTAGGTATCGTGAGGTGAAATTCTTGTCGTTCTCGGGCTGGTGGGTGAGATTGTGCGCGTAGTAGATGGGAACCTGGCCCACGGTGCGCGGCCAGGAAACGGGCAGCTTGCCCTCGGGATTTGCGTCGCCGAAAAGAATATCGGCGATGGCATTGCCGCCTTCCGTGCCGGGATACCAGGCTTCGAGGATTGCAGGAACGTGCTCCGTGGCCCAGGAAATGTTCAAGGGACGGCCGTTGAGGAGCACGAGCACAACCGGTTTCCCCGTGGCCACCACCGCCTCGAGCAAGTGCTGCTGGTTGCCCGGCAGATCGAGTGACGCACGCGACGCGGTTTCTCCGCTCATGTTGGCCAGCTCACCTAGCACTAGAACGACGGTGTCGGTCCGGCGCGCTGCCTCAACGGCCTTGTCGAGTTCGTTTTTTAGCTGGTCCTCAGATAAGGGGACCGCGGGATTGATGCCGAAAACTTTGTCCACGAGCGAAGGATACTTGCGCTGGAGATCTGCGCCCTTCACAGATTCCACGCGGGCACTGGGCAGCTTGGCGCGAACGCCCTCCAGCACGGAAACAGCCTTGGCAGCTTTCTCGACGCCCCAGGAACCCTGAATTTCCTTTTCCGAATCTGCCAGCGGTCCAATCACGGCGACGGAAGCCAACGCCTTTTTCAGAGGCAGAAACGAGTCCTCATTGCGCAACAGAACCATCGTGCGTTGGGCGGCGACGCGCGCCAGTTTGAGATGCTCAGGATCAGTGAGGATCGATTCCGCCGCGGAAGAATCAGCGTAGGGATGCTCAAACAATCCCATGCGGATTTTCACTTCCAGAATAGGGCGGACGGCGTCGTCAATCTGCGTCACTGACAGCTTGCCCGACTGCACCAGCGATTCCAGGTTGCGGAGATAGGTAAGGCTGGCCATGTCCATGTTCACACCGGCAGTCAGGCTGCGAAAGGCAGCGTCCTGCGGGTCGCGGGCGAAGCCGTGAGTTTGCAGGTCGCGGACGGCCATTGCGTCACTGACGACGAATCCTGTGAAGCCGAGGTCGCGGCGCAACAGGTCGCGCAGCAGGAAGCGATTGCCGCTGGCGGGGACGTCATTCAGGTCAAGGTAGGCACTCATCACGGTGCCCACACCGGCGTCAATGGCGGCTTTGAAGGGAGGCAGATAGACGTTGCGCAGCTGTTCTTCCGGAATGTAAGCGCCGTCATAGTCCCGGCCTCCTTGGGCGGCGCCATATCCGGCGAAATGCTTAACGCTGCCCACGACCCGGCCCGGCGTGCCCAATTGCTGACCTTGAAATCCGCGAACCTGGGCGCGAGCCATGGCAGCGCCGAGAAAGGGATCTTCGCCGGCGCCCTCCACGATGCGACCCCAGCGGGCGTCGCGGGCGATATCAACCATGGGGCCGAAGGTCCAGTTGATGCCAACGGCGGAGGCTTCCTGCGCAGCCACGGCCTGGGCGTTCTCCACCAGATCGGGGTCCCAGCTGGCGGCCATGGCCAGTGGGACTGGGAAGATGGTGCGGAAGCCATGGATCACGTCGAAGCCGAACAGAAGCGGGATCTTCATCCGGCTCTCTTCGATGGCCACGTGCTGCAGCGTGCTGATGAAAACCGGATCGGTGGTCCACAGGATGGAACCGGCTTCCCCGCGGCGCACGTGATCCTCAATACTGACAGAGTCCTCCGGAAGGAGGTCGCCGAGTTCTTTCCGCTGGTCAGGTTTGAGATCAAGAGCGCCCACTTGGGACAGCTGTCCGATCTTCTCCTGCAGGCTCATCCGGGAAAGAAGAGCTTTGACACGGGCGTTCACCTGCTCGCCAGAGGCGGACGAGCCCTGAGCCGGCGTACCGGAAGACGACAGCGCAAAAGTGAGAAGCAGGACAACGATGGCGCGGTGGGTATTCGACCGTGTATTGATCATTGGGGGCTCCGAAAAGGGGGACATTGTATGACAGATTGCAGATTAGCGGAATCTGGCGCCGCATAGGGGTAGTGTCTGAAACGCACTTTTCAGACACTACCCGCATAGGCGGGAGCTCGCGCCTACATCGATCTTTTAGACGGGCGCTTTTATTCTTGCCGCTGGTCTCATTGATGGGTTCAGTTTGTCCCGGTCTGCCAAGAACTCTTCACAGACGACGAGAGCAGCGAGTTGTAGAGACCCGCGCCAGCTTTGATCCCAATGTCGGAGCTTCTTCACACCGGCACGGTATAAACGCGTCACTAACCAAAACGACAAGTGCGAATCCCACAGTTTCTGCCTCGACCAGGACATGAACGTAATCGTGGCGTGCGGCATTAACGTAGATCACATCCAGGCATTCGAGCAAGTGCCCACTTCCCTGCCGATGAATCTGTTCGCCGTCGTCGAAAAGCGACGGAAAACCTAGTTGTTTGGAGCCTTTTTCCGTGTCACGACGAGCGGTGGCTGGTTCTCCCTCAAGACCTTGCGTGGACTCCAAGCATGGGAAGTACGACGGGCCGTAATGAGCGGTTTTAAAACCGTGTCAAACGGCTTTGCCGAGAACAGGACAGGTCATGCATTTTTATGACTCATGATCCCAAAATCAGGAGAAAGCACTATAGCGCTCCGTCTTTCGAAATGCTCGACGCCGATGCCGCCAAAGCAGAGCTCAAGACAAAAAGCAGAGCTCAAGGCAAAAGGCGAAGCGAAAGATGTAATGTCCCCAAGATGTTGTCTTTGATCGAAGGAAAGCGAAAAAAAGAGAAGGCTAAGCCACATTCTTAGCGCCGCGCGAACAATTCTGCGAGCGCGATAGTTCGGGCCACACTTGGCGGAGTAATCTCTGACGCCCTTTTCAGGTTTTCTCTTGCTTTAGGGTCTCAGGCTGAGTGCGTCCAGAAAGCGGAAGCGGCCGACCCGCAATAATGCCGGTCGAGAACGAGAGCACCCGCGAGATCGGTTCCGAATCGCTTCGAAACCGCATTACGAGCTTTGGACAAAATCGGTAGGCGCCGATTCTACGCGGTCTACACACCCTTCCATGTACTCAGACCAAGCGAAGAGTCTTGAAGCGGATTGATTTCTCCCTGTCGGAATTCCGGCCGTTCATAGCCAAAGCGCATTGCCTGGCCAGGAATGAAGATAATGACGCATCGCAACGAACACTCCGATGAACAACCGGCGATTTGAAAGATATGAACTCGAAACAGAGCTCACAGCAAAAATTCTCGGAGTGGAGCGCCATGAGATGATGCGAGGGCGCTCCCTAGATATCAACGAGGGAGGAATTGCCGGGGTATTTACTGCGGGCTGGGACGCCGGGACGTCTGTCGAACTGCGGTTCTCAGTCCCAATTGCGACCGTTCCAGTTCGCGCGAGAGGAGTGGTGCGCAACCGTGCGGGCTACCGCTATGGATTTGAGTTCGTGGATTTAACCTCAGAGCAGCGCGACACGATAAGCCGGACCTGTAGAACTCTCGGCTTGCTTCGATAGGGTCGCAAAAGGCGCACTCAGTCGATCAGATTTCTAAATACCCGTTGGATCCTCTAGTACCGTGACCGCCTGATTTGTGTGCAGACTGAATCCGGCCATAGGAGCCGAAATGGTTGTCTGTTGAACATTCATTCTGTACGCCTATTCACTCGGTCGGGGTACTAGAACGCACAACCCCTGGAAAAGCCGCGGCATCAACACGACTGAGTGATAGAAATTTCTCCGCTCCCGATACGGTGGCGGGGCGCGTTTTTCAGCAGTGAGCGCCTGAGTTTTATCTGTTGTCTCGTAGGCCGCCTCGAAGGTTATCCGCTGCTTGCGCCAGCAGAGCGCTCGGTCGTCTTAGTCTTCAGCCTCCGTCTTGAGCGGTTTGCAATTGTGTGTGTTGGAAAGGGGCCATGCGTACGACCAAAGGGATAGTCATCACTCTTCTGCTGCTCTGCTTGCGCGCTATGTCCCAGCAGGACGGGCAGGCGTCACCAGCGGCGGCATCGGAGACATCCCAAACAGGGCAGCCTGCCGCGGCAGAAGCCGAGTTGCCGACTACACAGCCCACCCGCGCGCAGCCGAATTCGCATGCGCAAGGACCCACGACCATGGATCAGGTAGTGGACCGCATCATCGAGCGTGAACACAATTTGCTGAATCTGCTCCAAGATCGCACTCCGGTAGTCGAGACCTACCTGCAGAATATGACACAAGATCCACAGCTTGGCCCGGTCCCGAAAAATGACCGGTATTTTCTGGGTCGAATGGATCTTAGCAAGTCGATCGATCGTAAAGACTACATGAAGCCACAAAGCATGGAGAAGCGTCTACTGGGCGGGTTTACGAAGTTCTTCAAGGTAGAGTACCGGCCACTGGGATTCTCTTGGATGATTGTCGCCGATCGGAGTGATTTCGACCGCGAGCATTATGACTTCAGGTACGCCCACCGCGAGTTTCTGGGAGAGGTGCGCTGCCTCGTGTTCGACGTGACGCCGAGGAAGAATGCGGGTAAGGGCCGCTTTCTGGGACGCATCTGGGTGGAAGACCAGCACTTCAACATTGTCCGGTTGAACGGAACATTCGCGCCGCGGCCGAGAAGTGGCTACTTCTTCCACATGGACAGCTGGCGTTTGAACCTTGTCCCAGAATATTGGGTACCGGCTTACATCTACAGTGAAGAGGGCGATTTTAGCGCCGGGGCCAAGAACCAGATCGCTTTTAAGGCTCAAACCCGCCTTTGGGGGTATGGCCTGAAGAACGGGAGCGAAGGCGAGCTTACACAGATCCGGGTGGATTCGAATGTCAGGGACGAAAGCCCTACGGCCCAGGACGCTCCGCCGCTTCAAGCTGAGCGCCAATGGCAGCAACAGGCGGCAGACAATGTTTTGGAACGCCTGCAACATGCTGGGCTGGCGGCCCCAGAGGGGGATGTAGATAAGATCTTGCAGACCGTAGTCAACAACTTGGAGCTCACTAACCACATCGAATTGTCGCCCTCAGTACGCACACGCGTGCTGCTTACAACACCCATGGAAACGTTTAGCGTGGGTAATACGATCGTGGTCAGCCGTGGGCTGATAGACGTGTTGCCAGATGAGGCCAGTCTGGCCATGATGCTGGCGCACGAACTGGCCCACATCGTGCTGGGACACAACGCGTACAGCCAATACGCGTTCAACGACCGCATGCTTTTCTCCGATGAGTCCATATACTCAAATCTCGGTTTCAGGCACACCCCTGCAGAAGAAGCTGCAGCCGACACGAAGGCGATCGAGCTTTTGAAAAATTCACCTTACGGCCAGAAGCTGGACAGCCCCGGGTTATTTCTGAAGGCGCTACAGGCATCGGCTCCGCACCTTCCCGCTTTGTTGACGGCACACCTAGGCAACAACATATCCGAGAAGGGCACAGTCACACGTATGTCTGCGCTGATTAATTCTGCGCCGGCTCTGGAGGCCAACAAACTCGACCAGGTCGCTGCGTTACCGCTCGGTGGCCGGGTGAAGATGAACGGATGGGACGACCGCATAGAATTGATGAAGTCACAGCCGGTTGCACTCACCTCGGCCCGGGACAAGCAGCGGTTCGAAGGTTCGAAGTGACGCCATTCTTCCCGCACCTGAGCCGTGTAGATGGTGGAAATACCAACAGCGCCATGGGCCAACGCTGACTCAGGTGCGATTCCGCTTTCCTCACATTCTGTAAAAAAGGGCGCTTGGGGCTGGGGAACAGTGCATAGTGATCAGTGGTCGTCGCGATCATGATGCTCGCGGTCATGGTCGTCGTGATCATGATGGTCGCGATCATTACCACGAAGGGTGGCAGATGCACGAGGGACCTGGAGGCAGATCCAGTTGAGTTAGTCCCAGTTACCTGGGGAAAAAGGGTGGAATATTTTGGACGGGAAAGCTGCACTGACTTCGAATGAACAGCTTTTAGGCACAGTTTGAGAGATATCCACAGAATGCATTCGATGAAAAACCGCAAGCATTGCGACGTAAATGAGAACCAGTGCTGCTTTCGCCCAGACCGATGTTGTCGTCGCACAATTTCCGGGCATTGGATTGTGAATAGCCCCGCACTCGCCTCAAAGCAAAGCACCGAAGATTATCTTGACCCCAGACGAGGAGAACATGTAAAGGCTTTGGCCCGGGGCGCGAGTCCCTGTCAGCCCCAACGAGGAATGGTTCCATTGGGTTACCAAACCAGCCGGAGGCGTCCAAATGAGATGGCCACTTCGACGATTGTATCTGACGGAGGAGAACGACGACACCGATCTTAAGCCACTTGCAGTGGAGGAGTTACTCAGCCCCGTGCTTGAGCGCGCCTTATTCGCCACGAAGGCCACGGGTGCAGCGATAGCCTGGCATGGAGGCAAGGAAATGGTTTGCATGGCCGCACGGGGGACCGCTCCCGATCTCGGCATGCGTTTAGACCAACGATTCGGGTTTTCCGGAATGTGCTTGCAGAAAGGCCGGATTCTATTCTGCGACGACACGGAGATGGACCCACGAGTTGATCGGGTGGCCTCCCAGCGGCTTGGCGCCCGATCTATAATCGCGGTGCCTTTGCTTGATGGACGGAAGGTTGTTGGCATATTGGAGGTGTTTTCTGGCACCGCCCATGCTTTCGACGACAATGACATTCGCCAATTAAATCTCCTGGCGAAAATGACAGTCGAGGTCATGGCCAATGTGCGATCTGCACGCGCAGCGGGGCCGGCTCCGATATAGTCCGGTTTTATCTGCAGAATAACTGGACTGTTCGGCGGGCACGTACAGCCGGTAGCAAAAATCCCGAGGCAGGATCATAGCCCTGGCGGATTGAAGATCATTAGGGACACGAAGGCCGGGGATCGCTTTTTAGGTTCATTTCGCCCGAGGCGCTCACAAAAGACTGGTGGTTTGAGTGGTTAATGACGTATTCCTTCACAGACGGGCAAATCGCGACAACTCCCAAGCCGTTCTGACGCGGTCGATTTAGTCCCAGACCGTAGCTTCCTCCCCTGGACACGAACATACGAATCGACTTTGGAGCTTGCTATTTTATGCGCATCACATGGGTTGTTCTCATCAGCCGCGCCGGCTGGAGCGAGGGCTTACGAGAGGCCAATTACGAAGGTGACCTGTCTTAACTATGCATCCCGGACCGACAATATGGCCAGTAGCGCAAAATGGCGGCAGATCTACCAGACTTGCGCAAGAGAGGGGGGAAATGGCAAGGAAACCGCTCATTCGTATTGCCTTAGTGGAGAGCGATCCACTGCGGGTTGTGGGATTTCGCACCCTGTTCGAGTCTGTATCAGGTTTCGAGCTAGTGCCGGCCTCCCTCTCGGATATCTGTGGTTTACGGAGTATCGACTTGGTGCTTCTTAGCAACTGCAGCGTACAAAACCTCGTCGATTTGATGGCCGGTCTGAAAGCTACGAGCCCTGATCTGCGCATCATCGTAACGGGTTCAGGAGACGAGGAGACGATTCTTCATGCCCTGGTCGCCGGAGCCAAGGGCTACGTCCATGAGGCTGCATCGGCAGAGGAATTTGTGCAAGCCGCCCGAGTCGTGAGCCAGGGTTCGGTATGGGCACCCCGCCATGTGTTTTCCATGTTCATTGAACGCGTAAGTTCCGCTCCGGCTGGTAGTTTCCCCGCTGGCCGCGCCACCTTTACCGTGCGGGAGAAGGAAGTCCTGGAGTTGCTCGTCGCAGGCCGCTCCAACAAGGAAATCGGGTCTCCCCTCGGAATTGGGGAGCGTACGGTGAAAGCCCACGTAGCCAAGCTGATGCGGAAAGTCGGCGTGCAGAATCGTATCGCCCTCTCGGTTCACGCCCTTACACATTCGCTGGTTATCTCCCGATCGGCATTCATCAGTTGCATTTCCGGAGTTTGTGCTGGCCGACAAAACCAAGCATTATCTCGCCAAAGATGGAGTGGAAGCCGTGATGGCGCGGCGCGACAAGATCGTGGCGCAGTTCCAGAAGCTCATCTCTGAAAAAGGAGAGAAGGAAGTGCTCTACTAAATCAGGTGACTCTCTGAAACACACTGCCCGCTCCTGGATGCAGCTTGCTCTTTTCCGCCCCCAGGTCTATTGTTTCTTGCCACACATTACAATCTTTCCCGTGAAGAATTAAGGAGATCACATGGTCAAGAAGCTACTTGCTCTGTTGTTCACGTCTGTGCTTGCCTTCCCGCTGTCGACAGTGGTATTCGCGCCGGAGGCTCCCGCCCAGGACAAGGCCGCGAAGGAGGCGCGATGGGAGGGCGTTATCGTAAGAAGCAGTACGGACAAATCTACGCTGACTGTTCGCAAGGTGGGTTCGACGATCGAGAAGACCGTTGCGTCCGACAGTTCGACTAAATGGGTCAGTCAGGAGCA
>WNFT01020206.1_pt1 | contig 11221 bp, 7 predicted proteins | sample 5400191 | NCBI WGS metagenome assembly WNFT01 (sample SAMN13153359, study PRJNA577476) | soil metagenome | isolation source: 80 cm saprolite under Madrone tree | place: USA:California | collected 2016-06-14
CCAAAATGTTGCATCCAATGGGAGGATTTCGCCAACATCAATGCCGTGCCGATCCTCGCGCGCTATCGCGACAAGATCTGCACCTACAACGATGACATCCAAGGCACGGCCGGTATTGCGCTGGCTGGTATCTTTGCCGCTTTGCGTATCACTGGGCAGAAGATCACGGAGCAGCGTTTGCTGTTTCTGGGCGGTGGATCCGCCGGGACGGGTATCGCGGAGCTGATCAGCCAGGCCATGGCGCTGGAGGGAATGGATATACGCGAGGCGAGGGCACGCAACGCACTCTTCGACATCAATGGTCTCCTCGTCATTTCGCGCACCGATCTTGCCGACTTCCAGAAGCCCTTCGCCCAGGACCGGGCGCCGGTATCCACCTTCGTCGAGGCGATCAAGGCTTTGAGGCCTACCGGCATCATCGGCGTCAGCACCGTGCCGAAGCTATTCACCCGCGAGGTGATCGAGGCAATGGCGGAGATCAACGAGCGGCCGATCATCTTCCCGTATTCGAACCCGACCTCGCGCTCCGAATGCACCGCCGAGGAGGCTTATCGCTGGTCCGGCGGCAGAGCCGTTTTTGCGAGCGGCAGCCCCTTCCCGCCGGTCGAGGTCGCGGGCCATAGGTTCGTGCCGGGCCAGGGAAACAATGTTTACATATTCCCGGCGATGGGTATGGCGGTGTTTGCCACCGAGGCTACCCGGGTGACGGAGGAAATGTTCATCGTCGCGGCTAAGGCGGTCGCGGAGCAGGTGACCGAGGAGGATCTCTCGCTCGGCCTGATCTATCCTCCGCAAAGCCAGATTTTGGACGCATCGCTCCATGTGGCGGAGCGGGTTGCCGCCTACATCTTCGATCAGGGGCTCGCCCGAGTGTCGAGACCGGATGACATCGGCTCGCTGATCCGCGCCCGGGCTTACCGCCCGGTCTATTCGGAGTAAACGCGATGGCGGAGGTGCTGCACCGCCAAGCCAAGGATGACGTTAGGAATGCGGATCCGCGCCTCAATAGGGTGACAACCTCCTCGGGCGGACCGGTTCAAGACGAGGGCCTGCCCAAGATTGTCGTCGTCGGCGGCGGCGCAGCGGGGCTCGAGCTCGTCACCCGGCTCGGCGACCGTCTCGGCCGGCGCCGCTGGGCGAGCGTCGCGTTGGTGGAAATTGCCCGGACACATCTGTGGAAGCCGTTGCTGCATGAAGCAGCGGCGGGCAGCATGGACCCCGGCGAGTACGAGCTGAACTACCTCGCCCAGGCGCATTGGCACGGGTTCCGGTACCGTTTAGGCGAGATGATCGGGCTCGATCGCGCCGCCAAGCAAGTGCATCTTGACGCTACCTTCGATGACGAGGGGCGCCAGATCACGCAGCCACGCTCCGTCAGCTACGACACGTTAGTAATCGCAATTGGCAGCGTCACCAACGATTTCGGCACACCAGGCGTTGCCGAGCATGCGGTGCCGCTGGAGACCCCGGCCCAGGCGGCGCGCTTCAATCGCCGCCTGGTGAATGCCTGTATTCGCGCTGAGACGCAGGAGGGCCCGGTACGTCCCGGCCAGCTTCACGTCGCGATCGTGGGCGCCGGCGCGACGGGCGCCGAATTGGCTGCTGAGCTGCATCGCACCACGCGCGAAGTGGTCGCCTACGGGCTCGATCGCATCGATCCTGAGCACGACATCCGCATCGTGTTGATCGAGGCCGCCGACCGCATCCTGCCCGCTCTGCCGGAGCGGATCTCCGAAGCGGCGCGCCGCCTGCTCGACCACATTGGCATCGAGGTCCACACCGGAGCCAAGGTGACGGAAGTAACAGCGGACGGCCTGCGTCTGGCCGACGGCTCGTTTATTGCCTCGGAACTGGTGGTGTGGGCGGCCGGCGTAAAAGCCCCGGAGGTGTTGCGGCGCCTCGATGGGCTGGAGGTCAACCGCATCAACCAACTCGTCGTCGAGCCGACATTGCAGACCACCCGCGACCCGGACATCTTCGCGATCGGCGACTGCGCTGCCTGTCCGCGCCCGGGCGAGCCCACCCCGGTGCCGCCGCGGGCGCAGGCCGCGCACCAGGAGGCCGCGCATATGGTGCGCCAGATCGAGCGCCGGCTGCGCGGGGAGTCTTTGCTGCCCTATTCATACCGCGACTTCGGCTCGCTGGTGTCCCTCGGCCAGCACAATACAGTGGGAAACCTGATGGGCCGGCTCTTCGGCCGCGGCTTCTTCATCGAGGGTCTGTTTGCGGGCGTGATGTACCGCTCGCTCCGCATGCTGCACGAGCGAGCATTGCATGGTACCCGACGCGCCGTGCTGGGCTTGCTGGCACGTGGTCTGTCGCCGCGTACCGGTCCGCCGGTGAAGCTGCATTGAGCGGCGGAATGCGCTTCGCTTTTCCGCCCTACAGCGTCCCGGTCAGGCGTAGGCCGGAATAGCGCAGCGTATTCCGCCAGACACCGAAAGGAGTCGTGACATGAACGACCAGACACATCCCGAACTGCACGACATCCCGATCGGCATTCGCGCGACCGGAATGCGGCGCGAGACCGATTCGATGGGCGAGATCGAGGTGCCGGCAGACCGCTATTGGGGAGCGCAGACGCAGCGCAGCCTCGTCCACTTCTCGATCGGCGACGACCGGATGCCGAAGCGCGTTTATCACGCCTATGGCTTTGTCAAGAAGGCGGCAGCATTGGTCAATGCCGCCGCCGGAAGGCTGCCGCAATGGAAGGCGGACGCCATTGTGCGCGCCGCCGACGAGGCGATCGCGGGCAAACTCGATGAGCACTTCCCCCTTTATGTGTGGCAGACCGGTTCGGGGACGCAGTCCAACATGAACGTCAACGAGGTGCTGTCCAACCGCGCGATCCAGCTGCTCGGCGGCAAGATCGGCAGCAAAGAGCCGGTGCATCCGAACGACGACGTCAATATGGGTCAGTCGTCGAACGACACCTTCCCGACGGCGATGCACATCGCTGCGGTGTTGGAAGTGGAGGAGCACCTAGTGCCGCAGGCCGAGGCATTGGCCGCCGCGATCGAGGCCAAAGCCAATGAATGGATGGATGTGGTCAAGACTGGGCGCACCCATCTGATGGACGCGGTGCCGTTGACCGTAGGCCAGGAATGGTCGGGCTGGGCACACCAGATCCGCGACGCGCTCTCCCGCATCCGCGCCTCCGAGGCGGATCTCTTCGAGCTGGCGGCGGGCGGGACCGCGGTCGGCACCGGGCTCAACGCGCCTCCGAATTTCGGCCGCGAGATCGCCGACAAGATCGCCGAACTGACCCGCTATCCGTTTGTGACCGCGCCCAACAAATTCGCGGCGCAAGGCTCGCTCGACGCAATGGTCGCTGCGATGGCGGCGGTGCGCGGGCTCGCCGTCGCGCTGATGAAGATCGCCAACGACATGCGGTGGTTGGCTTCGGGGCCGCGCTGCGGTCTCGGCGAGCTGTTGTTGCCGGAGAACGAGCCGGGCTCCTCGATCATGCCGGGCAAGGTCAATCCGACCCAGCAAGAGGCGATGGTCATGGTGTGCATCCAGGTGATCGGCGAGGACAATGCGGTCGCCTTTGCCGGCAGTCAGGGCAATTTCGAACTCAACGCGATGCGCCCGATCATCATCAACAATTTCCTGCATTCGGCCCGCATCCTCGGCGATGCCTGCGAAAAGCTGCGGCATTTCTCGGTCGAGGGCGCACGGCTCAACCGCAAGCACATCGACGAGATGGTCGGCCGCTCGCTGATGCTGGTGACGGCACTCAGCCCGGTGATCGGCTACGACAAGGCTTCCGCGATCGCGCACAAGGCCAATGACGAGGACCTGACCCTGAAGGAGGCAGCGCTCAAGTCCGGCGACATCGACGAGAAGCGTTTCGACGAGATTGTCGACCCGAAAAAAATGGTCGGGCATGGTGTCAGCGGGAGCTGATCTGGTCGCCCGGACGCTGCCGTTCGTGCTCAGCGTGATCGCCGGGTCGACGGACATCATCGGCTTTCTCGGCCTCAACGGGTTGTTCACCGCCCATATCACCGGCAATCTCGTCGTTCTGGCCGCGCATCTCGTTGCCGGCGACCCGACTATATTCTCCTATATCGTCTCGGTGCCGGTCTTCATGCTGGTGCTGCTGGTGACGCGCTTGCTCGCCGGAGGCCTAGAGCGCGCCGGTCGTGACACGCTCGGGCCATTGCTCCTGCTGCAACTGCTGTCGCTTGCCGTCTTTCTCGTGCTGTGCATCGCTGCCGGTCCTTGGATCGATCCAAACGCTACAGCTGCAGTAGTTGCGGGAATGTTCGGGGTCGCGGCGATGGCGGTGCAGAATGCCCTCGTGCAGATCTCTCTGACGAACACCCCTACGACGGCAGTGATGACGACGAATGTGACTCACTTCATGTTGGATCTCGGCGGGGTGCTGGTCGGTGGCGATCCGGCCGAAGTCGCCAAGGCGCGCAGCCGCGCCATGCGTACCCTGCCGGTGATCGTCGGGTTCGCCACCGGCTGCGGGCTCGGCGCCGCATGCGAAGCCGCAGCGGGCCTGTGGTCCCTGGCTCTGCCCACCGGCCTCGCCCTCCTCGCCTACGCCATGGGGGTTTGGTTCGCAGGCGCGGAACCTAAATCTCCCTCATGAGCTTTTTTAACGAGGGTGTCGATGCAGGCGGTCTCGGTAGGCGAGCTCAACGGGCTGCCCATCGAGGAGCAGCTGGCGGGCGCGCGGCAGAACGCAAAATCGGCCGAACTGAATGACCGGATCGCCACTCGCGCTTACCGGGTGCTGGGTGGTGCTCGGTGGATCCCAACGGAGCATCGGCTGGTGCGCGAACTGTCGGGGGATCGATACTTCCTGCATGACGCTTGCCTCCATTTATCGCTCGCCTAAGGGTGGGTGCCGTCGCGGCGCCGGCGATCGAGTGCCGAACGGATGCCGCTTAGCAGATCCTCCCCATTGAAGGGCTTATCGAGAAAGCAGACCGCTCCGGCGCTTAGTGCCCGCTCACGAATCCGGTCGTCCGGAAATGCAGTGATAACAATGGTGGGAATCGCGTAGCCCAATGCAGCCAGACGGGTTTGAAGTTGAAGTCCCGACATTCCACCAAGGTGTATGTCAGTGATCAAGCACGACGTCTCGACCAGCCGATCAGATTGCAGGAACTCTTCAGCGGACGAAAATGCCGCAGGGGCAAAACCGAACGCCTTCAGAAACCCCTCCAATGCCTCGCGGGGTGATGCATCGTCATCGACGCATGCAATGAGTAATTTTCGCGGCACAGCGAGCATCCTTGCGGTCGTCCTCGAAAGATGGCGCTGCGTGATGTAATCACGCAATTGGACGAGCGTCGAGAGCAGTCGGCAGAAGGAGGTGAGGTTATTATACTTTGGTCGAAGAGGTTTACGACTTTGGCCGGGAAGCCGCGAGCTTATCGGCAATCCTGACCAGCTCGGCCAACGACCGGGCATGCGTCTTTCGCATCACCGGGCCGCGATGGACTTTCACCGCCTTACTCAGCCCCAGCAATCTGCTTGCTGGGGCGATCGGCCGCGACCATCATCATCACCTCGCGCTGACGTGGCGTCAACGTATCGAACTCGGCACGCTACCGGCCTCGCCGCAGCGGGATAGCGCTCGCCGCGTACGATGCATGGCGCGGGCCGCCTCTCGGGGGCTGCTTCTTCCGAGCTGCGCTTCATTGCTTGGTCAAATTTTACCGACCTTAACATTAGTTCACTAGTGCCGCCGCGGATTGTGACCACCTACTTAGCTGCGGAACCGGCGTCCCTTCTCGGCGGCTGCGGTTCGGCTGCCTGATTCTGCTCATCGAGAGCGACTGTCGCTCCGCCAGAGCAAGCACCTCTTAGGTCGAGGTTCCCATGACTGCCTCACCCCTCGCAACCGTTGGACCTGCTGTGAAACATGGGCGGCGCGCGCCTCTGATTGTCGGCCTGGTGATGATTGCGGTCGCCTCCGGGGGTTATCTCGGCTGGCAGCATTTCTCGCACGGCCCCTCCGCCGCGAAGCCGGAGCCTCCTCCACCCGTTCCGGTGATCGCAGCGACAGTCCAGCAGCAAAATTTCCCGATCGTGCTGACCGGGATCGGCAATGTCACGGCGCTGAATTCGGCGACCGTCCGCAGCATGGTCACGGAGCAGATCGTCAGCATCGACCCGAGCACCCTGCAGGCCCAGCTCGACCAGGCGGAGGCCAATCTCGCCCGCGACGAGGCCCATCTCGAAAATGGCCGCATCAACCTCGGCCGGTATGTCCCACTGGCAAAACAAGGGTTTGCAACGCAACAACAAGTGGCGACGCAGCAAGCAAAGATCGCTGAGGAACAGGCCGTTATCAAAGCCGATCAGGCGGCGATCGAATATGCCAAGACCCAATTGAGCTATACGAAGCTGGTGGCGCCGTTCGACGGGGTCGCCGGAATTCGCCTACTCGATGTCGGCAACATCATTCACTCGAGTACGACACGGGGTTCTCCGAGCGAGCCAAATGCTTTGGTGGTGATCAACCAAGTCCAGCCGATCACCGTGATGTTTACACTGGGTGCAGCCGACATCCCGGCGGTGCAGGAGGCTCTCGCAAAGGGTCCGGTCAAGGCTATCGCATTGAGCGCGGACGGCAAAACCGAGCTTGATACCGGCACGCTCGCCGCGCTCGAGAACCAGGCGAATACCACCTCCGGAACGATAACCCTCAAGGCGAGCTTCCCTAATCCGCATCGCAAGCTGTGGCCCGGCATGTTTGTCAACGTTCGGGTCGTGACTCAAGTGCAGGAGAATGGCCTGACGGTCCCGCTCGACGCCGTGCAGCAGGGGCCGCAAGGGCAATATGTTTTCGTTGTCGGCTCCGATCACAAAGTGGCCATGCAGCCGGTCTCGGTGCGCGAGACGCTCAACGGCGAGGCGCTGATCGACAAAGGCTTGAGCGCCGGGGAGACCGTTGTCGTGCGCGGCCAATACCGGCTGACCCCGGGCACCGTGGTGTCGCTCGCCGACCCGAACGACCCGGCCGCGGTGCCGAACCCGACCTCGGCAAGCGCGGGCCTCTTGCCATGAACATCTCAGCGACATTCATCCGCAAGCCGATCGCCACCGGCATGCTGATGGCGGCGATCCTGCTGCTCGGCTTGATCAGCTACGAGCTGTTGCCGGTGGCGGCCTTGCCGAACATCGACTCGCCGACGATCCTGGTTACGGCGGGGCTGCCGGGCGCCGATGCGCAGACCGTCGCCAGTACCGTCACGACGCCGCTCGAACGGCAGTTCGGCCAAATCCCCGGCCTGACGCAGATGACCTCGAGCAGCGGCACCGAATATGCCGAGATTACACTGCAATTCGATCGCAGCCGCACCGTCGATTCGGTGGCGCAGGACGTGCAGGCGGCGATCAATGCGACGGCAGGCTTCCTCCCACCCACGATGCCAAGCCCGCCGATCTATCGGAAGACCAACCCGGCCGACGTACCGGTCCTGTTGCTCGCCCTGACCTCGGAGACGCTGCCGCTCACCAAGGTCAGCGATTACGCGAACAGCATCCTGGCGCAGAAGATTTCGCAAATGCCGGGTGTTGGACTCGTCGGCATCGGCGGCGAGCAGAACCCGGCGATCCGGGTGCAGGTCAATCCGGCGCTGCTGGCCGCAGTGGGCCTCGACCTGGAAGCGGTGCGAACGGCGCTGGCCACGGCCACGGTCGATCAGCCGAAAGGCACATTGTACGGCTCCGCTCAGGCCTTCGCGCTGCAGACCAACGATCAGTTGATGACGGCGCAAGGGTTCAACGACTACATCCTTGCCAACCGCCCCGGTACCTTCGCGACGACGGCGCAGGGGATCAACCAGATCGCCAGCGCCGGCACCGGTATCTCCGGCATGAGCGGACCGGTACGCGTGCGCGATGTCGGCCGAGCCATCGTCGGGCCGCAAGATGTGACTTTGGCTGGCTGGATGAACACCGAGCCAGCCATCATTCTAGCGGTGCAGCGCCAGTCGGGCGCCAATGTCATAGCGACTGTCGACGCCATAAAAAAGGCGCTGCCGCAGCTCGAAGCCTCACTGCCGCCTTCGCTTAAGATCCATATCGTATCGGACCGCACCCAGACGATCCGGGCGAGCGTCGCCGATGTTCAACACACCCTGCTGCTCACGATAGGGCTGGTCGTCGGGGTCATTCTCCTTTTTCTGCGCAAGCTTTGGGGGACTGTGATCCCCGCGATATCGGTGCCGATGTCGCTGATTGGCACCTTTGCGGTCATGTATGTTCTCGGCTATAGCCTGGACAACCTCTCGCTGATGGCGCTGACGATCGCTGTCGGCTTTGTCGTCGACGATGCGATCGTCATGATCGAGAACATCGTGCGGCACATCGAGGAGGGAAAGACCCCGATGGAGGCCGCTCTGCAAGGAGCCGGCGAAATTGGTTTTACGATCATGTCGATCTCGATCTCGCTGACGGCGGTGTTCATCCCGCTGTTTCTGATGAGCGGGATTGTCGGTCTGTTGTTCCGCGAGTTCGCCGTCACCGTCGTAGTGGCGATCCTGATCTCGGTCATCGTCTCGCTGACTTTGACTCCGATGATGTGCGCCCGCCTCTTGACGGCGGAGGGCGAAACTCGTTCGGGCCTCGTCTCGCGCGCGCTCGAGCGCTTTTTTGACTGGCTGGCCGCCGTTTACGATCGTGGGCTGATCGTCGCCCTGCGCCACCGTTTCATCACGCTCGTCGTGATGATCTCGACCGTTGCCTTGACCGGAGTACTGTTCATCGAGATCCCCAAAGGCTTTTTCCCGCAGGAAGACACGGGCCTGATCCAAGGCATCGCCGAAGGCGCGCAAAACATCTCGCCGCAGGCGATGAAGGACCGCATGCAGGCGGTCCTCGCGGTCGTGACGAAGGACCCCGCGGTCGCCGCGGCGAACGCCTATATCGGACCCGGCGGGCCGACCGTGACCGAGAACGACGGCCGCGTGTTCATCACGTTGAAGCCTTTCGGTCAGAGGCCGGGCGTTGACCAGGTGATCGTGCGCCTGAACAAGGCGCTACAGCCGGTCTACGGCATCACACTGTACATGCAGGCCGCGCAAGACATTACAATCGGTGCGCGGGTTTCCAAAACCCAGTACCAGTACACGCTCGTCGACGTCGACAGCGTCGAACTCAATCACTGGGCGCCGATCCTGCTAAAGAAATTGGAGACCTTACCACAGTTGACGGACGTCGCCAGCGACCAGCAGAGCACCGGCCGGGTCATGAAGATCGAGGTCAACCGCCAGCTCGCCCAGCAGCTGGGCATCAACCCGTCGGTCGTTGATTCGATCCTCTACGATGCGTTCGGCCAGCGGGTCGCGGCGCGCATCTATACAAGGCTCAACCAATATTTCGTGATCCTCGAAGTCGAGCCCGATTTCCAGCTCGGGCCGAACGCGCTGAGCCGCATTTACGCGACCTCGTCCAGCGGCAGAGAAGTGCCGCTGAGCGAGTTCGCCAAGATCACCTCTACCGTTGCACCGATTGCGGTCAACCACCAGGGCCAATTTCCGTCGGTGACATTGAGCTTCAATCTCCCACCGGATGTTCCGATCGGCGCGGCGGTAACGGCGATCCAGCAGGCCGCGAAAGAGCTCCACCTGCCGCCCTCGATCGCCACCAGTTTCCAGGGCAGCGCGCAAGCGTTCCAAAGCTCGCTGAGCAGCACGCCGATCCTGATCCTCGCGGCACTGATCGCGGTCTACATCATCCTCGGAATGCTCTACGAGAGCACGATCCATCCGATCACGATCATCTCAACCCTGCCCTCGGCCGGGCTCGGGGCGTTGCTGACGTTGATGCTGTTCGGCATGCCGCTCGACGTGATCGGCATCATCGGCATCATCCTGTTGATCGGCATCGTCAAAAAGAACGGCATCATGCTGGTCGACTTCGCGTTGGTCGGGGAGCGCGAGCGGGGGCTCAGTACCGAGGACGCGATCCACGAGGCATGCCTGTTGCGCTTTCGCCCCATTCTGATGACGACGATGTGCGCTCTGCTCGGTGGCGTCCCGCTGATGCTCGGTACCGGTATCGGCTCGGAAATCCGCCAGCCGCTCGGCTATGCGATCGTCGGCGGCCTCTTGGTCTCGCAGGTGCTGACATTGTTCACCACACCCGTCGTTTACATCTACATGGATCGCCTCGGCCGTCTGCTGGGGCGCCGCCGGGCCGCCCATCTCGAGGCCAATGCCCCCGCGCAGTAGGCAGATGGTGGCAGCGAGGTGTCAGGTAGCGGCGCGCCGGGAAGAGCGAGGTCGCCGCTGGATGTGAAGCTCGGCACCATCGTCGGCCGCTGCTTCCCCCCGGCACCGAGCCACTGAGTTCCGCGGGTTCCTCGACCAGGTCGAGCGATCGGTGCCGAGCCAGGCGGGGGGCTCGTCATGGAACGCCACAGATTCGGCAATGCTGATCTCACGGTTTCAGCCGTCGGTCTCGGCTGTTACAGCACCTCGGGGGTCTATGGTCCGGCGGACGACGCGGAGTCGATGCCACCATTCGCTACTCGATAGGACCGATGCACCGGGAGACGTATGCGGATACACCCTGATCTTGTCGCCAAGATGGCGGGCTAGCCGAGCGTTGCATCCTGATGCGATCGCATCCGTGCTAATGCTCAGACTCAATCAGATAGTGCACTCGGAGCAAGCCCACTTCGTCCATGCCCAGCCTTGACCCACGGCTGTCCGGTTGAGCGCAGTTGGTTGTTTGCAGCAACCCGAGAACAACTCCGGATCCCCTTGACCGGGCTTGTCCCGCGTATCCAGTGCGTCCGTGAGGACGTCTTGTCAGCAGGGTGGGAGTCCCTGTCGAAGTGTGTCGTGGCTTTGAAGCCGAAGGAAACTGCGTCGCCGTGAGGCGGGGTGGAGAGCAACCGGAGGCGAACCGCCAGTCTGCAGGAGGACGAACCCGTTTCGGCGTGAACCCGTGGCGAGCTTGCTGGATGACGGCGAAGCCCGGAATAGCCGATGGCGCTGAGACGACTGGTGAAGCGGCCATCGGACGGATCGCGTGGTTGGGGGCGGAATGGCGGGACGGCAAGACGGGGTGAGCGGAGAGACCTGTCGTTCGGGTGAGGGCGGCAGGATCAGAGCCTTTGTAGTACCGATGGCGCCGGGCGCGGTGAAGGGAGCGGGTAGCAAAACCGCCCCGAGGGAAGGGAGGCAGGGAGTTGGAGGTGCGATGTCCGAAGCGCGGCAAGCGCGTCCCGGCAGTGCCGATG
>WNFT01011696.1_pt1 | contig 11220 bp, 9 predicted proteins | sample 5400191 | NCBI WGS metagenome assembly WNFT01 (sample SAMN13153359, study PRJNA577476) | soil metagenome | isolation source: 80 cm saprolite under Madrone tree | place: USA:California | collected 2016-06-14
TACTCCGGATAGCCAGTTCCCCGATCTGGCGGCTTACTACTCGTCGCTCCGCTAGGTAGCTCGGAGGGGGGCTCCGCCCCCCTTCCGAAGCCTCCCCCCGACGCAGTGCGAGCCGGAGGACGTCGCGGGGCTGGGGCCCTGCCGTTCGAGGCGAGCGATCTGAGAATCGCGCCGGCGAAGCCGGCGCTCGAAGCGGAACATTCCTGCTCGCGAGGGCTTTGGGAATTACTCGGACAGACCGCTAGCTCCGCGCCGGGGTATCATGCTGCCCATGCCGGAGACGGGCGTGGGTTCGGCGTGACACCGGCCTTTCTCTCAACTCTCGTCGGTCTCGGCTTCATCGGCGCCTTCACATCGGGGCTGGTCGGGGTCGGCGGCGCCATCGTCATGATCCCCCTGGTCTTCTATGTGCCGCCCCTCCTCGGCGTGGGCAGCCTCGACATCAAGATGGTCGCGGGCGTGACCATGGTGCAGGTGCTGGCGGGATCCGCGATGGGCGCGTGGGCTCACGGCCGCGGCGCCATGGTCCATCGCGGCCTGGCCCTGTGGGGCGGGACCGCCATGGCCCTGGGCTCGCTCGCGGGCGCGGTGGCCTCTCGTTTCGTGGGCGGACGTGTCTTGTTGATCGTCTTCGCCATCATGGCGACGGCCGCGCTGCCCCTCATGTTCGTCGAGCCCGCCCAGGCGGGCCCCGACGTGAGCGCGGAGTCCATGCCCTTCAGCCGGGGCGAGGCCGTCTGCATCCCCGGAATGGTCGGGCTGCTGTCGGGACTCGTGGGGGCGGGCGGAGCCTTTCTGCTCGTGCCGATGCTCGTTGCCATCATGCGCGTGCCGCTGCGGCTCAGCATCGGCACCTCGCTTGCGATTGCCGGAGCGGGCGCGCTCCTGGGATTCCTGGGCAAACTTGCCACGGGTCAGGTGCCCCTGCTCCCCACCATCGCCGTGGTGGCGGGCTCGCTGCCGGGCGCGAGCCTGGGCGCGCATCTGAGCCGGCGCGCTCCCGTGGGAGTGCTGCGGGCGGTGCTCGGCGCGGTCATTGCCCTGGCCGCGGCGCGCGTCTGGCTGGACGTGATCCTTCACTAGCGGATAGCGGAGACCCGGGTGCGCTACGGCTTTGTCATCGATCAAAGAAAGTGCATTGGCTGCCACGCGTGTGTGGAATTTCGAGCTGAGACGGGGCCGAGGAGCCGTAGGCGACGAGCCCGGCGAGGCGAGTGCTGAGATAAGATGCGTTACGGTTTCGTGATCGATCAGCGGAAATGCATCGGGTGCCACGCCTGTACTGTCGCCTGCAAGGAAGAGAACCAGGTGCCGCTCGGAGTCAACCGCACCTGGGTCAAGTACATAGAGAAGGGGACGTTCCCGGATACACGACGCTACTTCTCCGTCATGCGCTGCAATCACTGCGACAACGCGCCGTGCGTGACCATCTGCCCCACGGTGGCGCTGTACCGGCGGCCCGACGGCATCGTGGATTTCGACGGCGACCGTTGCATCGGCTGCAAGTCGTGCATGCAGGCCTGCCCCTACGACGCGCTCTACATCGATCCCGAGACGCAGACGGCGGCCAAGTGCCACTACTGCGCGCATCGGATCGAGGTCGACCTCGAGCCCGCCTGCGTCATCGTGTGCCCTGTGCAGGCGATCGTGCCGGGCGATCTGGACGATCCCAACTCGCGGATCGCGCGCCTCGTGGCCTCGCAGCAGGTGGCCGTGCGCAAGCCCGAGCAGGGGACGCAGCCCAAGCTCTTCTACCTCGGCGCCGACGAGGCCTCGTTGACTCCGGCCATGCAGGAGCGCGGCGGGGGCTACGCTTTCGCGGAGGGCAGCCACATTCCTACGCCGGGACAGTCGAATGTTGCCGGTGCCGCGCCGGCGGCGTGGAGCGGCCACGAAGGCGTGGATCTCCTGCGCATGGCGCGGACGGTCTACGACGTCGCGCACGCCGAGCGTCCCTGGGGCTGGAAAGTGTCGACCTATCTGTGGACCAAGTCCCTTGCCGCGGGGTCACTGCTGGTGGCGGCGCTGGCGGTGATCGGCGGCCTCCCGACCGATGGTACGTTGCTGGGACTCGCGGCCCCGCTGATTAGCCTGGTCTTCCTGGCTTTGACGACGGGACTCCTCGTCCTGGACCTCAAGCGTCCCGAGCGCTTTCTCTATCTTCTCTTCAAGCCCAACTGGCGATCCTGGCTGGTCTGGGGCGGATGGATCTTGATGGCGCACGGGATTCTCGGGACCTTGTGGCTCGGGGCGGGCTGGGCCCAAAGCGATCGGACACTGTTCATTCTTGCGTGGCCCGTGCTGATGGCTGCCGCGGCCTCGGCCGGCTACAGCGCCTTTCTCTTCGGCCAGGCCGAGGGCCGCGACTTCTGGCAGAGCCCTCTGGTACTCCCAGATCTCCTCGTTTCCGCGTGTCTCGCCGGAAGTGCGAGCATCCTCGTCACCTCCCGGTTGCTCGGCGTCGTGGTCGATCTCTCGGGCGGAGTGGCCGTGGGCATTCACACGGCCGCCCAGCTCAGCGATGCTGGTCTCGCGCTGGCCAGCGCCATCGTCCTCGGAGCCTCGCTGATTCTCCACGGGCTCCTCGTGTTCGCGGAGCTCGTGGGGTCTCATTCCACGGAGGATGCTCGGCGGGCCGCCCGGTGGCTCGCGCGTGGACCGTGCCGCGGCCGGTTTGCCATGGGTGTGGTCTTCGGTGGAATTGTGTTGCCCCTCGCCTTCCTCTTCGTACCGTCACCATCTGCGTGGGCCCTCGCCGCCGCGCTCGCCCTGGGCGGGCTCTGGCTCTGGGAAGATCTATGGGTGCGCGCGGGCCAGGCGCTGCCGCTCTCGTGAGGCCCTGATGACCGACAAGACGGCCGATCCCCTTCACCCCCACGCGCGGGACCTCGACCCGCCGGCCTCGGGGCTCAACCGCTATCCGCCCGTCATGCGCTGGGACGACTGGGAGGAGTACGACGCCAAGGCCTGGCCCAGGCGCGTCCCGCGCCGCTACTCGCTCATTCCCACCATCTGCTTCAACTGCGAGGCGGGCTGCGGTCTCCTGGCCTATGTCGACAAGCAGACGCTCAAGATCCAGAAGTTCGAGGGCAACCCCGAGCATCCGGGCAGCCGCGGACGCAATTGCGCGAAGGGGCCGGCGACGTTGAATCAAGTCCAGGATCCAGAGCGCATCCTGTATCCCCTCAGGCGTGCCGGGAAGCGCGGTGAAGGACAGTGGGAGCGCGTGACGTGGAACGAGGTCCTGGACGACATCGGCGGGCGCATCCGCAAGGCGCTCGTGGAGGGCCGGCAGAAGGAGATCATGTACCACCTGGGTCGGCCCGGGCACGAGCTCGTCTACCTCCAGCGCGTCTTCCACGCCTGGGGCATCGACGGCCACAACAGCCACACCAACGTCTGCTCGGCATCGGCACGGGCGGGCTACGCCTTCTGGCACGGCTTCGATCGGCCCTCGCCCGATCATGGCAAGGCGCGCTTCATCCTGCTGCTGTCCTCTCACCTCGAGGCGGGGCACTACTTCAACCCGCACGCCCAGCGGATCATCGAGGGCAAGATGGCGGGCGCCAAGGTGTGCGTGGTGGACACGCGCTTGAGCAATACCGCCTCCATGGCCGACTACTGGCTCTCGCCGTGGCCGGGAACGGAAGCCGCCCTGCTCCTGGCCTTCGTGCACATCCTGCTCCGCGACGGCACCTGGGACCGGGAGTTCGTGCGCCGCTGGGTCAACTGGGAGGAATACCTGATCCGGGAGCGCCCCCGCGCGCCCGTGGACTTCAAGGAGTTCGAGGGGGCGCTCGAGGAGATCTACGCGCCCTACACGCCGCAGTTCGCGGAGACGGAGACTGGGGTGCCTGCCGGCCGGATCGAGGAGGTGGCGCGCGAGATCGGCCGGTGCGGAGGCGCCCTCTCGAGCCACGTCTGGCGCAATGCCTCGGCGGGCAACCTCTTCGGCTGGGAGGTCGCGCGCGCCCTCGAGCTGGTGGTCGTTCTCATGGGCGCCGTCGCCTCGCCGGGCGGCACCGCCCCGAGCGCCTGGAACAAGGCCGTGCCCGCCCCACCCATGATGCCGCCGCCCGCCAAGGTGTGGAGCGAGCTCCTCATGCCGCGCGAGTACCCGCTGGCCTTCTTCGAGATGAGCTTTCTCCTGCCGCACTTCCTCAAGGAAGGCCGGGGCAAGCTCGCCATGTACTTCACTCGCGTCTACAACCCCGTGTGGACCAATCCCGACGGGATGTCGTGGATCGAGATGCTGACGGACGAAGCCAAGGTCGAGCGCCACGCCTGCCTCACTCCGATCTGGAGCGAGACGGCGTGGTTCTCCGACTACGTGTTGCCCATGGGCCACGCCTCGGAGCGGCACGACCTCATGAGCCAGGAGACGCACGCGGCGCGCTGGATCGGATTCCGCCAGCCCGTGCTGCGCGTGGCCCTCGAGCGTCAGGGCAAGGTCTTCGACTCGACCTGGGAGGCGCACGAGGCGGCGGGGCTGGGGCAGGTGTGGGAGGAAGACGAGTTCTGGATCGAGCTCTCGTGGCGCATCGATCCCGACGGGGCCCTCGGCATCCGCAAGTACTTCGAGTCGCCGTACCGGTCCGGCGAGAAGCTGCGGGTCGAGGAGCTCTACCGGTGGATCTTCGAGCACAGCGTGCCCGGTCTGCCCGAGGCGGCCAGGGAGCAGGGGCTGACGCCGCTCGCGTACATGCGCAAGTACGGCGCGTTCCTGATCGCCGACCACGTCTATCGCACGCACGAGACGCCCTTGTCTGAGGCCGAGCGCGAAGGCGCGGCGGTGGACCCGGTGACGCGCGTGGCCGCGAAGAGCGGGGCGGGCATCGGCGTTCTCGTCGACGGCCAGCTCCGCGCCGGCTTCCCCACGCCCTCGCGCAAGCTCGAGTTCTACTCGCCGACGCTCAAGGACTGGAAGTGGCCCGAGCACGCCGTGCCCACCTATGCGCGGAGCCACGTCCACTGGTCCCAGATCGATCGGGCGCGGGGCGAGATGCTGCTCCTCCCGACCTTCAGGCTGCCCACGCTCATCCACTCGCGCTCGGGCAACGCCAAGTGGCTCTACGAGATCTCGCACAACAATCCGCTCTGGCTTCACCCGGAGGACGCCGCCCGGTTCGGCGTGGCCACGGGAGATCTTCTCAAGGTCGAGACGGAGATCGGCTACTTCGTGGACAAGGTCTGGGTCACCGAGTCCATCCGCCCCGGGATCGTCGCCTGCTCGCATCACCTCGGGCGGTGGCGGCTTCGCGAGGAGATGGGCGGCGAGCGCTGGTCGACGGCGCTCGTCGACCTCGAGCCGCAGGCGCCCGGGCAGTGGCGGATGCGCCACGTCCACGGAGTCCGGCCCTTCGAGAGCGCGGATCCGGACTCCGCCCGCGTGTGGTGGGAGGATCCCGGCGTCCACCAGAACCTGACCTTCCCCGTGCATCCGGACCCCGTGAGCGGTCAGCACTGCTGGCATCAGAAGGTGCGCGTGGGCCGGCCGGCGGCCGGCGATCGCTACGGCGACGTGTTCGTCGACACCAATCGCGCGCACGAGGTGTACCGCCAATGGCTGGCCCTGGCGCGTCCCGCGCCCGGCCCCGGCGGGCTCCGGCGGCCCCTGTGGCTGCCGCGGGCGTTCAAGCCCGACGCCTCGACGTATCGTCTGGAGCCGTGACCCTTGAATTGGCGCGCCGTCGCGGCATGATTGAGCCATGGCCGACCCTCGAGTGACCCGGCGGGAGCTGCTGGCGGCCGCGGCGGCGGCGGGCGTGGCATGCGCGTGGCCGCGGAATGAGTCGGAGGCCCAGGGCTTTCTCGCCAACCTCGCCCCCGAGGAGCCCGTGGAGGCGACCCTGAAGCGGCTCTTCGCCGGCCGCCCCGTCCGCGACGGATCGGCGGTCATGACCTTCGAGGCTCCCCTCATCGCCGAGGACGGCGGCAACGTCCCGGTGGCGATCGAGATCAAGTCGCCCATGACGCCGCAGAGCCACGTCAAGGCCATCTACATCCTCTCGGACAAGAACCCGCGGCCCCTGAACGCCAAGGTCAACCTGACGCCGGCGTGCGGCCAGGCCTACGTCGCGACCAACATCCGGCTGGCCGACACGGGCGACGTGCGCGCGGTGGCCGAGATGCAGGACGGGACGCTCGTGATGGTCAAGCGATCGGTCCGCGTCGTCGTGGCGGGGTGCGCGGCATGAGTGGCGCATTTCGAGCTGAGACGGGGCCGAGCCGAAGGCGAGGGCCCGGCGAGGCGAGTGCTGAATGTTAGGTCAGGTGCGAATCAAGCTGCCCTCGGGCATCGCTCGCGGCTCCGTGGCCCGCGTGCGGGTGGTCTGCATCCATCCCAACGAGCGCGTGGAGCGGCAGGGCGGCAAGTCGGTGGACAAGAACTACCGCTTCATCAATCGCGTGGTCGTCAGCTACCTCGGTCGTGACATCGCGGAGCTGGACACCTCGACGTCCATCGGGGAGAACCCCGCCTTCACCATTCCCTTCCGCGCCACCGAGCCCGGCCCCCTCAAGATCACCTTCTTCGACACGCACGGCTCCCGCTTCGAGGGCACGGTCGAGGTCAAGCCTTCATGAGGCCTCGCGGGCTCTGGGCGACCCTTGCCCTCGTGGCGATCACCACGGGGATCGGCATCCCACAGGCCCCGGCCCAGATCGACGACGAGGACGAGCGCCAGCGCGAGCAGGCGCGGGATCGAGACATCCAGCGACAGGTCCCGCCCTGGCTGTATGACCTCTACCAGAAGGATCGGGAGCGCGACAGGCCCAGGGAGAAGACCGAGCTCGACAAGCTCGTCGAGCAGGCGCGGCTCTACCCGCTCATCGGGCGCGAGCCGCCCCCCTTCTCGCTGCTTCGCCTCGACGGCCGGCGGGTCGCGCTGTCCGACTTCACCGGCCACGTGGTCGTGCTGTACTTCTGGACCACGGCCTCCTCCTATGGCGCCGACGAGCTGTCCTCGCGGATGGAGAAGATGCAGCGCGAGTGGCGCGACCGGAAGTTCACCGTCCTCGCCGTCAACGTCAAGGAGAAGAAGGAGGAGGTCGCTCCCTGGGTGCAGAAGCGCCTGCTCTCGCCCGTCGTGCTCCTTGACACCGACGGCGGAGTCAGCCAGGACTATCGGGTGCGCGCCATTCCCACCGTGTACGTGATCGGTCGCGACCTGCGACTGGTCGGCCGCGCCTCCGGCACTCGCGCCTGGGACGAAGGACCGGAGAAGGCCCTGCTGGACTACCTCGTGAAAGCGCCGGCGAGCTAGGCGGGTTCGCTGACCATCGACCTCGTCGAGACGGACATCCTGATCCTCGGAGCGGGCGGCGCCGGCCTCTGCGCCGCGCTGCACGCCGCCGACCGTTCTCCCCGTCTCTCCGTCACCGTGGTCGTCAAGGGTCTCCTCGGACGCGCGGGTTGCACCCGCATGGTCCAGGGCGGCTACAATGCCGTGCTCGCCGCGCCGGACACCCTCGACGCCCATTTCCTCGACACCCTGGCGGGCGGCGGCTGGATCAATGACCAGGAGCTGGTGTGGACGCTGGTGACGGAGGCGCCGGGACGCGTGCGGGAGCTCGAGAATCGCTACGGGTGCTTCTTCGACCGCCACCCCGACGGCCGCATCCACCAGAAGCCCTTCGCCGGCCAGTCCCACGACCGCACGATTCACAAGGGCGATCTCACGGGCATCGAGATCATGAACCGCCTCACCGAGCAGGTGTGGACGCGCCCGTCCATCCGGGCTCTCGAGGAGCACCGCGCGGTGGAGCTTCTCCGCGACGGCGCCGGCCGCGCGGGCGGGGCCCTCCTCCTCGACATCCGGCGCGGCGGCTTCCTCGCCGTCCGCGCCCGGGCCACGCTGCTCGCCCTCCGGGACATGGAGATGGTGCAGTTCCACCCCACGGGGCTCGTCGTGCCCAACTCGCTCATGACGGGGGCGCTCCTCGAGGAGGGTCTGCGCGGCGCGGGCGGCCGCCTCCTCAACGGCACGGGGGAGCGCTTCATGGGCCGCTACGACCCCACGCGGATGGAGCGCTCCACCCGCGATCTCGTCGCGCGCGCGTGCTTCACCGAGGTCCAGGAGGGACGGGGCAGCCCCAACGGCGGAGTCTGGATCGACGTCTCACACCTCGGCGCGAAGACCGTGGAGGCCAATTTCCGCGGCATGGTCCGGCGCTGCCGCGACTTCGGTCGCGATCTCGCGCGCGAGCCGGTCGAGGTCGGGCCCACCGCGCACTTCATGATGGGCGGCGTGGTGATCGATCCCTCCTGTCGCACGAGCGTCGAGGGCCTCTTCGCGGCGGGCGAGGACACGGGCGGCATCCACGGCGCCAACCGCCTCGGGGGCAACGGCGTGGCCGACTCCACCGTGTTCGGTGGCCTGGCCGGTGATGTCATGGCGGACTGGGTGGTCGGCCGAGGGCTGCCGCGTCTCTCCGTGGAGGGACTCGAGGCGGTCACGGGGCGCCTCGTCGCTCCGCTCGATCGCGGAGAAGGCGAGAACCTCTACAAACTGCAGCAGCAGCTGCGCGACGTGATGTGGGAGCACGTGGGCTTGATCCGCTCGGCGGCCGGGCTCAAGTCCGCCCTCAAGGAGATCGAGGAGATTGGCCAGCGAGCGGCGGGCGCGCCCGTGCCGGGCGGCCCGACGTACAACCTGGCCTGGCAGGACTGGCTCAACCTCCAGAGCCAGGCCGCGGCGGCGTGGCTCATCGCGCGGAGCGCCCTCGAGCGAAACGAGAGTCGGGCCCTCGAGCGAAACGAGAGCCGAGGCTCGCACTACCGCTCCGACTACCCCGTGCCCGGCTCCGAGCTCTACAGCGTCTCCGTGGGCGCCGACGACAGCTCGGGGCTGCGCGTGTGGACGGAGCCGGTGAAGCTCACGCGTCTGTCGCCGAGCGGAATACGCCAGCCCGCCGGCGTGGACGTCGGCGACTGATGCGCGCTCCAGGATCCGCGGCGCCCTGAGAGCATGCGCGACAGACGAGTGCTCAGGCGGCGGCTCGGCTCCGCCGAGGCCTGGCGGGGCACCAAGACCGGCATGTGGGCCTGGCTCATCCAGCGCCTGGCCGCTCTCGGGCTTCTCGCCGTGATCGCCCTCCACCTGCAGAACCCCTTCGTGCGGCCCGTGCAGGCTGCCGTGCTCGCCCTCGTGCTCTTGCATGGCCTCCTCGGCGTTCGCGCCATCCTCCTCGACTTCGGGCTGCCCGCCCGCGTGCACCGCACGCTGTTTCTCCTCGCCTTGCTCGCGGCCCTGGCCGGGTTCCTCGCGTTCTGGAGATGGCGATGGTACTGAGGGTCTTCCGCTGGTCGCCAGGCTCGCGCGAGCGCCTGCAGAAGTACTGGGTGCGCGCCCGCCAGGGCATGACCGTGCTCGACGCCCTCGTCGAGGTGCAGCGCGGCACTGATCCCACGCTGGCCTTCCGCTACGCGTGCCGGGTGGGCATGTGCGGCTCCTGCGGCATGGTCATCAATGGGCGCGAGCGCTGGGCCTGCCGCACCCTGCTGAGCCGGCTCGAGCGCGGGCCCGTGACCGTGCGGCCCCTCTATCACTTTCCGCTCATCCGGGACCTCGTGGTGGACATGGAACCGATCAAGCGGAAGATGCTCGAGAGCAAGGCGGTGTTCGTGCCGCGCCGGCCCGCCGAGGACGACGAGGGATTCGCCGCCGTGAGCGGCCGCTCGCGCGAGCGCCGCGCCGTGGACGGCGCCATCGAGTGCATCGGGTGCGGCATGTGCGTCTCGGCCTGCACCATGGTCGCCCACGATTCTCGCTTTCCCGGGCCTGCCGCGCTGAACCGGGTCTTCACGCTGCAGCGGGACAGCCGGGACGGCGCGCATGCCGAGCGCAGCGAGGCGCTCCTCGCCGAGGACGTCCTCACGCGCTGCCACACTCAGGCCAACTGCACGGCGGTCTGTCCCATGCAGCTCTCGCCCACCGATTCCATCCTGGCCCTCAGGCGCCGCGCCCTCCTTCAGCTCGTGGGGTTCCGGCCCCGCTGAACCGTCGCCGGCGGGGCGCTTCCTTGACCTCGGGGGAGCGTCATGTTAGCGTTTTGATTAGATTTCACCTGTCGCCTCCTGCCCGGCTGGGTGGGAGGCGATATGTCTGTGTGCGGTCGTCGTTTCGGATACTTTGGTCATCGAGGAGGGCCCGCCATGGCGGTCGACCAGATCAAGCGGCTCTACGAATCCATGCCCGCCAAGCTGGACCGGGCCCGCAAGCGCTTCGGTCGCGCACTCACCCTCAGCGAGAAGATCCTCGTCGCTCACGCCGACGATTTCGACAAGCAGGAGTGGAGTCGCGGCAAGGCGCAGCTCCGCCTGCGCGTGGATCGCGTGTCGCTCCAGGACGCCACGGGCCAGATGGCGCTCCTCCAGTTCATGCAGGCGGGCAAGAAGCAGGCCGCGGTGCCGAGCACCGTGCACTGCGATCACCTGATCCGCGCGCAGAGCGGCGCCTCGGAGGACACGAAGCGCGCCATCACCGAGAACAACGAGGTCTACGACTTCCTCCACTCCGCTTCGCGCAAGTACGGCATCGGCTTCTGGAAGCCCGGAGCGGGCATCATCCACCAGGTCGTGCTCGAGAACTACGCCTTCCCGGGCGGGCTCATGATCGGCGCGGACTCGCACACCCCCAATTGCGGCGGCCTCGGCATGGTCGCCATCGGGGTGGGTGGCGCCGACTGCGGCGAGGCCATGGCGGGGCTGGCATGGGAGGTGCTGGATCCAGGCCTCATCGGCGTGCGTCTCACCGGCAAGCTCGCGGGATGGACCTCGGCCAAGGACGTGATCACGCATCTCCTGGGCGTGCTGACCGTCAAGGGCGGCACCAACAAGATCGTCGAGTACTTCGGGCCGGGCGCGTCCTCCATCAGCGCCACCGGCAAGGGCACCATCTGCAACATGGGGGCGGAGCTGGGCGCCACCACGTCGCTCTTCCACTTCGACGATCGGATGTCGACCTATCTCGCGGCCACCGACCGCGCCGACATCGCGAAGCTGGCCGAGCAGTATCGCGAGCATCTCGTCTCCGACCCCGAGGTGCTGGCGGATCCCAAGAAGTACTACGACGAGATCGTGGAGATCGATCTTTCCGAGCTCGAGCCCACCATCGTGGGCCCGCACTCGCCCGACCGCGCGCGGCCCATCTCCAAGCTCGCCGCCGAGGTCAAGAAGGAGGGGTGGCCCGCCCAGATCAAGGTCGGGCTCATCGGCTC
>WNFT01012782.1_pt1 | contig 11220 bp, 11 predicted proteins | sample 5400191 | NCBI WGS metagenome assembly WNFT01 (sample SAMN13153359, study PRJNA577476) | soil metagenome | isolation source: 80 cm saprolite under Madrone tree | place: USA:California | collected 2016-06-14
CTGTGCCGTCCGTTGTCCTTTGATTGCCTCAAGCGCCACTTTAGCTTTGAACCCCGCCGTGAACTGTTTCCGCATGTCTTCTCCTTAAGACAGCGGTTTTCCACCTTAGGTCCTTGTCCAGTTTTTGGGGTCCAGCTCATTCTTCGGAAAGAATCCAAGAGGGGCGAATGGGATGCGTTCAAATCGTGACGTGGATATCAGTTTTGATGCGACTTTATCGCGACTTTTATTGCAGCAAATTCATCTTGGACGGCCTTCGCTAACTTGGGCATCGCTTCCAAGAATTGGTTGATCATCCGCGGTCTCAATGCCGCCTCGATCGGACGGTCTTGGGCGTCCCTTTTTTCGCGATTCATCGCCCATTTTAGAATTTCCCGTTTACCAGACTCGGGATCAACGGGCCAACCGAATCTGCTGGTCATCGCGATTCTCAACCACTGAAGTACTTCCTTGCCGGCCCAGTCAATACGCCAGAAATCATCTTTCCACTGACAATTCTTCCAAAGTTGGAACTTGGCGTCGAACTCGGCGATGATGTCACACTGAATCGCATGCGTCTTCTTGATCCAAGCTTGACTGTTTTTGTCGAGGCCGACCCGAAATGCGTCGTGATCAGGAACCACAATAATAGTCTTAGCGTCGTTCCATTCCGGCCGCGGTCGGATTCCGCTAAATAGTGCACCAGATGGATCAGTTGGTACCCACGCCCGCCGAGCCCGTCCCAGTGCATATTGGCTCGCCTGGAAGACGGCGAGAGCTGGCAGGATCTCGTTAAACGCTTTGATAATGTCGGCTTCGGAACACTCAAAAGCAGTGCGGAAAACCGGGATCACCACGTCCGGCTCTAATAAGTAGTTCTCGATCTCACTCCGATTCCACGAACACCAGGTGATGACGCGCACATCCCGTCCCTCTCGATCTTTCCGAATTTTGCCGCAATCGTCCCGCGATTCATCAACAGTTCGAAAGTCGCGATCCTCAACGACAAATATCGGTCGGCTCCGACCAATCGCATCGCTAATCCCGATAATTGATGTGGCGGTTCCACAAGGCCAAATATCGACGAGGGGTTCGTTACCTAATTCCGTACCGGTCCATTTTTGAAAGAAAGTCGCCTCGTACCCGATTAGGTCACCCTCGCACAAGAGAGCGACCTGCCCCGGACGAGGATAGGCGGAGGGATACAGCATCGCTACTTCTCAATCAACTGACCCATCTCTATCAGAGCTTGGTCTCTAGCCGCGGCGGCGTACAACTCAGTCGAATGAGTCGTAACGATGTACTGGTTGTCGATTCCGATTTTTGGAAGAGCCAAGTAGAGTTGCCGAATCCATCCTGGATGCAAATGTATTTCTGGCTCATCAATAAGGATGATGCTGTGATTCATGGGACTCGGGTAAGTCAAACGTGCCAGGTATTCGATAATGACCTGCTCGCCCGATGCGGCCATGTGCAGCGGGTATGTGCGCCCATCGTCCTTAAAATACGGTGCACCTAAAGGGTCGTCACTTCGATACATGAAACCGAGATATTCTTTCGGTGCGCAAATGCGGTTGAAACTCTCGCGAATGCGCTCCTCCCAGTTTTCTTCTGGTTTTAAGGGTTCGGTTCTCTCGCTTCGCGAGTAGTTGCTCAGATATTCCAATACGCCCCAAACAGACGAGAGATCCCTACCTTTCCTTTCAGATCCAAGGACTGGCTCGTCTTCTTGGCTTACCCGTTCGCCCATAACGCGCGATCGTAGACTTCTGTCTTGAGGAAATAGATAAATCCCTCCAACCTTATCAAGAAGCGTTCGATCACGGAGTTTTCTACTCGTCCACCCACTTATCGCGTTCTTTCTGCCGTGAAACCACGGCACCGCATCTCCCGGTTGGGTACGATTCAAATACCATGCCGGTTTTAGCGTTCCGTCGGCCTTGCGCTCCGGAGGGTATTTCCATATCGCCCGCACCTTCCCGTTTGGAATATCAGCGAGCTTCTCCTCTGGGCTTGTCTCGGCCATAACCTTGCGAATCGCGATTCTCTCTTCTTCTCCAAATTCAACATCCAAACTGACCGAGACTGATGGAGGCGTCGGCGACAGCCCACCGATCGAGAGAGGCATGTGAATGTCCAACTCTTGTGGGTCCGGGACATCCGTTGTTCGATATCCCATCACCCCACGAAGCGCTTGGACAATCGCAAAGAGGACGGAAGTCTTGCCAGAACCATTGGGTCCCGCAAGAACTGTCACAGGCCGGATCGCGCCGAGAGCGTCGGCAAACACGATTTCGGTCTCTTTGATCGCGCGGAAATTTTCAATCCGAACTTTTCGAAGCTTCATTTGTCTGTGTCCAAGGCGAAAGCACCGCACAATCCCAGCTCGCCAACTCAAGCATACCCCGGAACGCCCGGCGCATCATAAGGACCAAAGCCCCTGGTTGGCGAACTAAGGAAATCATCCTTCGGACAACCCGTTGTCAGCACTGCATCGATGCGGCGGCTAATACAGTGCAAAACGCGTCATCCTTCGGGCATGGATTCAGTCATTCGCCGCAGAAAATCGGCTGCTTCTTCTGCGAGTTCGCTGTCTATCTCCTCTCGATTGGCGTGGTAATAGGCTAGCGCCGCGAAGATCTGCGCAAGATTGATGTGCGGGTATTGTTGCACGATTTCTTCGGCTGTTAGCGCATTCTGATAGCAGGTAACAATCTGATGGACGGTGACGCGGGTGCCATCGATTCGCATGCGCCCACCGCAGATCGTGCCAGACCGGCTCAATAATGTGCCAATCGCTGTGCTCATATGCCCTCTGATTTTACCCCGCCCTGAACCCGATCCTCTTTTGTCAGTTCGAGGCAAAATGCTCCTGATGGACAATTCACGAGTAGTGGTTATTGACGTGGTAATAACGAAATCTCGCCTCCCGCCATTTTGCACTTTTTCGCCACTTTTTCTTCCAAAACTGTCCAAAAACGAGTTGTAGCGGGTTGTAGTGAGCTGGAGCATGACTGCGTTGAAACCCGCTCCACACAAGGGTTTCAGCGATATCGCGTTCAGTTTTCAGGGAGAAAAAAAGAAGGTGATGTAGGGTTTTAAGTCCGGTGCGTCTGCCAGTTCCGCCACCCAGGCGCTTTTGTTTTCAATGAATTACTGATACATCCGATTCCGACCCGTTTGTGTCGCCTATTTGTCGCCTATGGAAATTCGCCATTTCCTTGTCCTCCAGTCGCTGTGCTTCAATCACGCGCTGCGATGCGTGACTCGGCACAAACTTCACGTAACGCTCCGTCGTTTTGATGTTTCGATGCCCGAGCAGGCCTTGAACGCTTCGGATATCGACGCCACGCATGATCCATTGCGTAGCTCGAAAATGCCGCAGGTCATGAAAACCCACCCAGTTTAGTCCTGCCTTCCTCCGGCCCTCGAAGAACGAATGACGAGGATCGCGAACAGGCCGCTTCGTGTCCAGCCAAACAAACACGAAGGAACATTTCTCTATCTGCGGTAACTTGCCGAGCAATTCCAACGCGTAATCCGAAAGAGGAACGTATCTCGTTTTGCCGTTCTTTGAAGCTTCAACAGTCAGAGTGCGACGCGCATTGTCCACGTAATCCCACTTGAGCTTGAGCTCCTCCGATTTTCGAAGACCCGTTTCACCGAGTAGACCGACGTAACACCCGATGATCAAATTTTCGTCCATGACTTTCTGTGAGGTGGACCCATTGTTTGGACAGAAAAACGGGTCCATTAAGGTGGAGCCGCTGCCTGCGATTTTGGTTAGATTTTCTCCTAAGTTTTTGGTTCTCGAAGATCCCCTGAGTTGGGCTGACCTTGCAGCATGCTCAGCTCCGACTGGTAACGCCCGTTTTCAAAATCTAACGCCCGTTTTCAAATTCTAACGCCCGTTTTCAAAATCTAGCGTCCGTTTTCAGAATCTAGCGTCCGTTTTCAAAATCTAACGCCCGTTTTCAAAATCTAACGCCCGTTTTCAAATTCTAACGCCCGTTTTCAAAATCTAGCGCTCGTTTTCAGAATCTAGCGCTCGTTTTCAAAATCTAGCGTCCGTTTTCAGAATCTAGCGCTCGTTTTCAGAATCTAGCGCTCGTTTTCAGAATCTAGCGTCCGTTTTCAGAATCTAGCGTCCGTTTTCAGAATCTAGCGTCCGTTTTCAAAATTTAGCGCTCGTTTTCAAAATCTAGCGTCCGTTTTCAAAATCTAACGCTCGTTTTCAAAATCTAGCGTCCGTTTTCAGAATCTAGCGTCCGTTTTCAAAATCTAGCGCTCGTTTTCAGAATCTAACGCTCGTTTCATTACGGCCGTACCAATCGGCGCTCTTCCTCGAGTGTCATAACCCTGGGTGCTTTTTCGTCCTCACGTAAACGTCCGTATCGGGTCATCGGATGCACGCCAATCAATCTATTCTTCAATGCAAATGTGAACATGTGACTGAGGACGGCCAATCCTCGATTAATCGTTGCCTTCGCGATCAGCTTTCCTGTCCGTGCGTTCACGGCCTTTGCCCGTTCCTTCTCGAAATACGCCGCATGAGCGCTGGTAAACTCCCGGAGCTTGAGATCCCCGACAATCTCTTTGATGGTCTTTAACCTCTCTTCCTTGAAATCAGGTCGCGTGTTGCGGATTTTGCAATATTCCTCAAAATAGACATCCGCGAATTCGCTGATTGTGTAGTTCTGTTGTTCTTCCTCGCCCGACAATTCCTTTCTCAGTTCCTTCCAGGTACCCATAGCAATTGCGCCCTCGATACGACCGAGAACGCTTTTGGCCAGCGTTTTGTTTGAAAACCGGCGGCGGAACCGAGTACCGTCCGGCCAATACTTCGAACCGACAATGAATTTCTTGCCGGTCCTTTTCTCTATTTCCTCAAAGATCATGAGACTCTCCTGTCTCCCACAACCTTTGCGGATCTCTCGCCTGTCGAATCATACCATCCGGGTAAGGACTCGACATACGCGTCTAGATCCTCCAGGCGATACGCGCGCCGGCCGTTCATGTTGAAAGCTCTGAGCTGCCCGAGGTCTGTGATCTTCTTGAGCGTGTCCTCGAAGATCCCCGGGTACCTTGCGGCGGCTTTCGGGCCGAAGAGCCGCTGATTGCGGACTTGGACAAGCGGGATAGGTTTATCGTTCATGGCGTACCCTCGATTGCTCTTCGTGTTAGTGCGTGTCGTCGCGATGACGTGACTGCACCGGAAGCGTTCCCGAGCAAACAATCCTGGGCGCTTTCGCGAGCCCATTGCCAAATTACTGTGTGTTTTCGAGATGGCAAGGGTTCGTCAAGTCGCCGGATCGATCCCAGAGCAGCATGCGCACGGCAGGAGGAGCACTCATGTGGAATATCGAATTACGACTTCTATCAAACGGCCGGGGCATCACATCGGGTAACACGGCTGTCCCATCGGAACTTAATTCCGTTGGCCACCATTGCATCGGCCAGTGTGCGAGAAATCTCTGCATCGAGGAATGGGAGCAGCACTCGGCGGCCGTCGATGAGTAGACTTCGATCCCAAGCGCCGCAAATGTACAGGCATACTCGCTACCAATAACCCCTGCGCCGACAACTTCCAGCCTTTGGGGCATTCCCTCGAGACTCAGAATTTCGTCTGAATCGTAGATTCGCGGATGCTCAAAAGGGAATATGGCAGGACGCACTGGTGAGGATCCCGTGGCGATCACGATGGTTTTGCCGCGAAGCAACCGCGGTGATACGTGAGGACAGCGCTGACGCTATTGAGCAGCTTTAACTCATGCTCCGCGAACGGCGTTTAGTTTTTGAAGGCGTACTAACCCAAGCCAGTTCAGGCTCAACACAGACGTTGCCGTATTTCCTTCGACCACGCCTATATGAGAGTCGGGACTCGAACCGATCGGCTCAAATGTCGCGAACGGAAAGAAGTATTTCAATCCCCGCTCGAAGAATTCTTCAAAAAGACGATCGATAAGAAGCGGTGTATTGCTTTCATGCCCGCTCATTCAGGTTTACTCCTGCACGCAGTACTAATCCTGTTCCAATCAAGCTTTGGACCATCAGTAGAGGTGCAAACGGCTTGCCACAATCAACGATGCAACAAACACAACTCGTTGTGCCTACACTTGTGCGAAGCCGCCATCCACAAACAATTCCGTTCCCGTGATGTAGCTGCTGTCGTCCGAGGCGAGAAAGACCACGGCCTTGGCGATCTCATCGGGTGTACCGAGCCTGCCGAGTGGAACACTGTTGGCAAGCATCCGCAACTGTTGCTCGCCCGCTCCTGTGGAAGCCAGATGATCACTCACCCCGGGCGTGTCGATGGAGCCTGGGCTCAATGAGTTCACGCGAATACGGCGATCTTTCAAGTCGGTTGTCCATGTCCGCGCGAACGAACGTACGGCGGCTTTTGTAGCGCCATAAACACTCCACTCGGGCAACCCTTTACTGGCGGCGATGGACGCACTCAGGATGATCGACGCACCGTCCGGCATTAGCGGAAGCGCCTTCTGCACCGTGAAAAGGAGCCCCTTCACGTTGATGTCGAAGAGCGAATCAAAGTGCTCCTCGGTTATCTTGCCGAGTGGGGCAACCTTCGCGAACGTACCGGCATTGGCGAACACAATATCGAGCTTGCCCTTCTCCCGCTTGATCTGCGCGAAGAGCCGATCGAGATCTACAAGGCTCGACACGTCTCCTTGTACGCCGGTGACATTTCTTCCGATTTCCTTTACCGCCCGAGCCAACTCCGGCTCACGGCGGCCCGTTATGAAGACGTACGCGCCTTCGTTCACAAACTGCTTCGCCCTGGCAAGGCCGATGCCGCTGTTGCCACCGGTAATGAGTGCAATTTTCCCTTCAAGCTTGTTCATGTATTCCTCTCCTCATCAAAGCTTGTATTGTCCGACTGCCTAACCGAACTCGAGAGCTACGAGAGCACGAGTGCTGCGGTCAATCAGCCGACCGAGCTGGCTCGTTAGATACCGGACAGATCGGTTTCGGCGAGCTGTCCCACGTGCCCCGGGCTCGCCCTCGGACAGCTGAGATCGTGACCGCGCGTAGCTTGCCCAGTCGAACCACGATGTCCACCCAAGGGTGGAAGCCGGTTGGCCCCTTGGGTAGTGAGTTGACGAGGGACCGGTTGGCGGCGGTGATGTCGTAGTGCGCCAAGAAGTAGTCCGGGTCGGCGCTGTCGAACAGCAACACGGCCGGCCCTTCGTTCCTTTCGACGTCGGCGAACAATTCGCCGAGTTCACCGATCATCACGGAGTCGATTAAATTGATCGGTGGGTGGTCGAAGGTCACTCGCCAGAGCGACGGTGTCGAGTTGTCCAGAGTGAAGCGTCTATATGTCATGGTTTGCATCTCCTTTTTAAAGGTGCAGCAATGCCTGCTGAGGCAGGCTTGAGCGTGCCACGCCCGCTTGAAGGGTCTGCTCTTTCGTTTCGATCTCCTTGCTCAGAAGAAACTGCTTGCCTTTCGCCGCGCGTGCCGAACTCCAGCGGGCCTGGGATGACACGATCCGGATGAGATCCGTTTACAAACCGCTTCGCCGTTTCGCCGTAGCAAGGCCAATGCCGCTATTGCCCCCAGTAATGAGTGCAATTTTTCCTTCAAGCTTGTTCACGTCGAACCCGACCAGCGCGGCATCGACGACGGCGGCTTCAGCCAGCTGCTGCCTGCGATTTCCCAAGAGTTGGTCGCGTTCGCTGGCGCGATGAGGAGTGTGAGAGGCTGTGGTTGGTTTTGAACAGCGTCCACTGGATGGCGGGAGGCATTAAAACTCGAGATCTCTCTTCTCAGGCGCGGTTGAATCACGTCAAATCCACTCCAGCCTGCGGAAAGTTGACACAACACCCACACCGCGCTACTCGAGACCGCTGTCTCGATGTCGCCGAGCCTTATTTCAGCTACGCTCCGCCGATCACTTCGAATGCGACGTCCAGGTTGCCGCGCGTGGTAAGCACGCAGGGGCAGACCTTTTCGTGGGCTTCCCCGACAGGCAGGGCAAGCTCGGACTGCGCAATGCTCTTGGAGGATTGATCCTGTCCATATTTGAAAGATCCTTAGTGTTCAAGGTCAATACTCAGAATGAATTCCACCTGCGGCTTTTTCAAGCCGGCGAATTACGGGAACGCGTCCGAAACATTTCGGGGACAGTTCCCTTGGATCTCGGCAGTTTTGTTTTTCCGATTTATTGGGGGGCGTGAATACAGGGACATGTCGGCGGGGACGAGTTTCGGGATCGACTCAGAGCTGACGTAAGGACATCAGTTCTTTCTACTCCGATTCCGAAAGACAATCATGACGCGAAATACTTGCTGCGTCCGGCCAGACTGGCGATTGTTAGGGCCAGCTCCTCCGGTTCAGCCGGTTTCGAAAGGTGCTTCTGATAACCGGCCTCAAGCGCTCGCTGCCGGTTGCCATCGCCCGCATACGCCGTGAGTGCGATCGCTGGCGTGAGCCCACTGCGGTCAAGAGGACGATCACGGATTTTACGGATGAGGCTGTAGCCATCTTCACCGGGCATTCCGATGTCGGCCACGATGATGTCGGGCCTGAACGTGTCCAGTTTCCTGAGCGCGTCATCCGCAGAAGCAGAGACGTTCGTCGTTGCACCACGCTCCGCTAACTGCACAGCGAGAACCTCACGACCGTCTGAATCGTCGTCCACGACCAGGATCCGAAGACCCTCTAAGATTTCTGTTTCGGCCCCAGAGACTTCTTGCCGCAATTCCGTTTGGTTCCTCGGAGTTGTTATCTCCACTTTACGAGCACTAGCGGGACGCCCCGGAAGGCGGATGGTGAACGTTGTGCCTTTTCCTAGACCAGGGCTTTGCGCATGTACGGTCCCGCCATGGATCTCAATCAGGTGCCGGACAATGGCCAAACCAAGGCCAAGGCCGCCATGCGCGCGCGTTGTCGAGACGTCGGCTTGCCGAAAGCGCTCGAATACGTAAGGCAGGAAGTCCTCACTGATCCCCTGGCCGTTATCCGCCACCGAAATTTCAATGCTCGAATCAACCCACCGCGAGCGAATCTCGACGCGGCCCCCTTCGGGAGTGAACTTGATCGCATTGGAGAGCAGGTTCCATATCACCTGCTGTAATCGCTCCGCATCACCGGACACCGTCCCGGCGAAGGCCTCGAGGTCAGTCACAAGGTCGATGTTTTTCGCTTCTGCAGTGGGACGTACTACATCCAGAGCGGCGTTGATGACCTTGGAAGGGTCGACCTCGCGCGAATCCAGCCGCAGCTTGCCGGACACAATGCGGGACACATCGAGGAGATCATCGATGAGTTGCCCCTGGGAACGTGCCTGTCGCTGGATGGCTTGAAGCGCACGCAGCTGGGTAGCCGCAGCCATCTTGCCTTCGAGCAGCAGGTGTGCCCACCCGGTAATTGCACTCAAGGGAGTCCGTAGTTCATGCGAGACGACGGCAAGGAATTCGTCTTTCACCCGGTTCGCCGTTTCCGCCTGCTCGCGTGCTGTCTGCTCGCGAGCAAGCAACTGTTCTCGTTCGGTTTCGGCTTGCTTGCGCTCGATGGCAAGAGCAACAGTGCGGGTCACCTCCTCTATCATCCACTGCTCGACGGGGTCAGGCATCCGTGGATGGCCGTAGTAGATGCAGAAAGTTCCCAGAAGTCGATGATCCGATGAAATGATCGGTGACGACCACGCGGCACGAAAACCGTAAGGCGCCACCAGATGGCCAAAAGCCTCCCAATCTGGATCGGCAGCCAAATCCGCGACGATCGCCGGTCGTCTTTGGGTAACAACCAGACGGCAGGGCCCGGTCAAGTCACTCACCGAGACGCCATCCTTCAATCTTTGGCTGTAGCTCTCCGGCAGCCCGGACGCGGCTCCCAGCCGAAGGTGTTTTCCATCTCCATCCAAAAGCAGGATAGAAACCATCAGGCCTTCAGTAGCCTTTTTTTCGAGGGAATCGACGACAAATTGAAGAACCTCGGTCAGTGGAGCGCCTTGCGCGACCATTTCAAGCGTTACCTTCTGACATTGGGAAAGCGCCTCCGACTGTCGGCGCTCGTTGATATCCTGGACCATGCAGATCGTCCGCAGGGGCCGACCCACCGCGTCGCGAATCATGGTCGCCGTAACCAGTCCCCACATGATCGAGCCGTCCTTTCGGACGTACCTCTTCTCAACCGAATATTCGCTGGTTTCGCCGCTCAGGAAAGGTTGCACGCTGGCGTCATTGGCTTGCCGGTCTTCCGGGTGTGTAATGTCCCGAAACGTCAATGTCAGCAGCTCATCGGCGGAATAACCTAGCATCTCGCAAAATCTAGGATTGACTCGCAACATTCGTCGGGTCTTCAGATCCACCTGTGCCTGACCGATTCCGGCCAACTCGAAGTTGGCGCGAAACTCCGCTTCGCTGGTACGTAGTGCTTCTTCTGCTCGCACCTGCTCATCGATATCGACGTGCGTTCCGATCCATTCGCGTACACTGCCGTCGCTGTTGTGTACCGGCGCCCCCTGCGCGCGGACATAGCGATACGAGCCATCACTCCGCTTGATTCTGTAGTCGGCGGCAAACGGGGTCGCTTCACGCACGGCCCGTCGCCACATTTCAAGCAGCCGCAACCTATCGTCCGGATGGACGACGTCGATCCAGCTGGAGCCTCTATACTCTTGGGGAGTCTGGCCGGTCATTTTCTCCCAGCCCTGTGCCTCGCCGACAACATCGCCGTTAGCTGCGGCACTCCAGACATTTGCGGTCGTCGCGGTTGCCAGCGTCCGGTAGCGTTCTTCGGTGGCGCGAAGGGAATGGATGGATTGGCGACATGTCTGAGCGACTCGCAACTGCGCTCGGACACGCGTCAGCAACTGGCGCTCTGAAAGAGGTGTTATCACGTAGTCATTGGCTCCGGCTTCCATGCCTTCCACACACGACTCCTCGTCGGCAGGGGTCGAGTAAAGAATGATTGGGACTACCCACACCCGCGCATCTCTGCGGAACTCGCTCACGAGGTCGAAGCCATCCGGCACCCGCGTCATGACGTTCGCGAGTACAAGGTCCGGAACCTGCTCGCGGGCAAAAGTCAATGCCGTCGGAGCGTCGGGCTCGGGATCGATCTCATAATGCGCGCTCAGAAGTCGCGTCACGTTCTGACGCATTTGAGGGTCGGAGTCGACGAGCAGGATATGGGGCCTGTCTGTTACCGGCTTTGAGTCGCTGGAATGTTCTTGGTTCTCTAACATGTCGGGAATTAAGGATTACCAAAACG
>WNFT01013232.1_pt1 | contig 11219 bp, 12 predicted proteins | sample 5400191 | NCBI WGS metagenome assembly WNFT01 (sample SAMN13153359, study PRJNA577476) | soil metagenome | isolation source: 80 cm saprolite under Madrone tree | place: USA:California | collected 2016-06-14
CGGTATGGTTGACGACAGGGTGGGTGAACGTCGCAGAAAGGGACGGCGGGCGACCATAAAGGCCCTCCCCGCCCCTCCCAGCCACCCTCGCCCCTACGGACACGATGGGCACGCTCCAAAAAACCTACCCCTAACAGGGTATCCCTGCCCCCCAGGCAGGGTTCCACCTACTCCCTGCTCCCCAGTAGAGTGCCGATTTATCCGTAGAGTGCGGACCCGGCGGTGTGTTTAGCCGGTTATCCAGCACGTCACGTGGTGCCCTGGTGCAACGACACTTGTCTCCGTTGTCTCCATTGGGGACACTTGTCTCCGTGCTCAAAAAACCTACTCGTAAAAGCTGGGAGTGGAGCGGTCAATGCTGCACAGATTGAGCTTTCATGGTATGATACCAGCAGGTAGCCAAACGACGTTGTTATGGTATCTTGGAAGGAGCTTTGCATATGAGCGTGGCCAGGACTTCGAATATGACAGATTATGAGGCCGAACGACGTAATTTCCACTTGGACGTCCCCGAATATTTTAACTTTGCCCCCGATGTCATCGGCAAGTGGGCCAGCGACCCTAACAAGCTCGCCATGCTCTGGATTGGACAAGATGGTGAAGAGCGCCGCATCACCTTTGCCCAGTTTGACCAGGTGCGCAAGGAGTGTCCATCTATCGCTTTCGCCGTAGAGGTCGAGCCGAATGCTGACATTGCTCGACGAGAAGGATGGACCAACTATTACCAGATTGTTGACAAGGCGTCACCAGAGTTTACGGGCCCCAAAACTCGCAGCGATGACTCCTGCCTGGTCTATTTCACCTCCGGCACGGTAGGCTATCCCAAGATGGTGCTGCATACACACGCCAGTTACCCTATCGGGCACACTATCACCGGCAAATACTGGCTTGATCTGCACGAGGATGATCTGCACTGGAAACTCAGCGAGATGGGCTACTGCAACTTGTTGATGTGTTGCTAGGTGCTGTCTACCGACCTTGCTTCTTCTGCTGCTCCATCTCGCGCAATTCCACGCGGCGTATCTTTCCTGAAATAGTCTTAGGAAGGCTATCCACAAACTCAATCTCACGCGGATATTTGTATGGTGCGGTTACCTTCTTGACGTGTTCCTGCAATTCGCTTGCCAGTTCGGGAGATGCTGTATAGCCAGGTGCCAGGATAACGAAGGCTTTGACGACCTCGCCGCGCATCTCATCGGGACTGGCAACCACCGCAGACTCGGCCACAGCAGGATGTTCCTTCAATGCGCTCTCGACCTCGAACGGCCCGATGCGATAGCCCGCGCTAATAATCACATCGTCAGCACGTCCGACAAACCAGAAGTAGCCATCCTCGTCTTTATAGGCTCGGTCGGCGGTGATATACCACTCGCCGCGAATACAGGCACTCGTCGCGTCTGGATTACGCCAATATTCCTTAAACATCCACGTCGGACGGTTCGGCTTGACACGCACGGCAATATCACCTTCTTTGTTGGGTGGCAGTTCGCTGCCGTCGTGGTCGATGACACTCACCTCAAAGCCAGGCGACGGTTTGCCCATCGAGCCAGGTTTGACCTGAATGGGTGGGAAGTTGGCGCAGAGCAGCACCGTTTCGGTCTGGCCATAACCGTCGCGAATGGTCATGCCTGTTTCATCTTCCCAGACCTTGATAACTTCAGGGTTAAGTGGCTCACCGGCTCCGACGCAATGGCGTAGCGCCTTTGGTGGGTGAGCTTTCATATACTTCATGGGCTCATCGAGCACGAGCATGCGGTAGACGGTAGGCGGTGCGCAGAGGGTGGTAATGGGATACTTGTTGAGCATTTCCAATGTTTCAATCGGATTAAATTTGCCCCGCGCATCCTGTATGAACATGGACGCACCCTGACTCCAGGGGCCGAAAAAATTGCTCCACGAGAATTTTGCCCAGCCGGTCTCAGAAAGGTTCCAAATGAGGTCATCTTCATGCAGATCAAGCCAGTACTTGCCAGTGATGTTATGCCCGATAGGGTAGCTGGCATGGGTATGTAGCACCATTTTGGGATAGCCAACTGTGCCAGAAGTGAAATAGACAAGGCAAGCATCATCGCTGCGCGTCTTTGGGCCGGTGAACTCTGCGGAGGCTTCTGCTGTAATCGTGTGATATTCTGTCCAATTTTCACGACCGGCTGTGTCGGGACCGCTCTCTGCAATCAGGATGGTCTGTGTAACCGTCGGGCACTCAGCGCGTACCTGATCGAATTTGTGAGCACCTTCCTGATCAGTAATAAAGGCCCTCGCCTCTGCCACTTCAGAGCGGAATTGAATATCTTTGGGCGTAAGGAGCGTGGTGCAAGGGATGGGAATGGCACCCAGACGCATTAACCCCAGGATCGTCTCCCACCACTCAGGTATACGGGGCAGCATCACCAAGACAGGATCACCTTTGCCAATGGCTAACGAGGAGAAAGCATTGGCAGCCCGGCTGGAGGCGTCGGAGAAATGCGCGAAGGGGATATGGCGTTCTTCGCCATGCTGCCCTATCCAGAGCATGGCCTCTTTGTCGGGGTTCTGCGCCTGCTTGTCGATGACATCAGCGGCAAAGTTGAAATATTCGGACACGTCAAGCTTAAACTCGCGGCGCTCGGCTTCGTAGTCAGTCATATTAGGGGGCTGAGAGGCAACCATAAGCTATACTCCTTCCGGTATCAGAACTGAGCACGGCACATCAGTGTGCGTAAATGATGGTGGCCTTTATCATACCACGTTTACAGGGGTCATCGGCGCTGCGGTTTCATGCCTGTTCAAAAACACGCTACCCGTGCAAAGGTTGTCAGGAAGTCGTACAATATCTCCTGGTAAGTGTGTATCGCAGGCAGTGTCAAACTATGCGGCTTGCAGCCATTCCCGCAAATCAAGGATGAGCTTAAGGAGGACTTCCTGCATTGGATATTCAAGGAGTATTGGCGCAACCCAGACGAGATGCGTGGGGAGGTCGTGAAGGCGTTTGTCATTCTCGCACCGGGATATACGGCCTCTCCTGAGCTAGCAACAGAGCTACAGGAGCATGTGAAGAACGTGACGGCTCCCTACAAGTACCCACGCGAGGTGGAGTTCGTGGATAGTTTGCCTAAGACCATTTCGGGGAAGATTCGCAGGGTAGAGCTAAGGGAGATGGAGCAGAAGAAGAAATTGGAGAAGTAACGTGGACTTGCACGTCTTTTTCACTCCCGCTGAGGTAGTCCCCATCTCAAAGAAAACACCAGCGGATGATGTCTACATCGTCGTAGATGCCATCCGCGCCACTACGACGCTCTCCGTCATGTTTGACCGGGGAGCGTCTCGTGTCTTCGCAGCAGAAAGCGTTGAGCAGGCACGAGAAGCCGTTCGCCTGTTCCCAGGGCGCCTGCTGTGCGGAGAACGCGACGCACGTCCCCTGCCAGACTTCGATTACGGCAACTCACCAGTAGAGTTCTCACGGCTCGACCTGACTGGCCGTGAACTCGTTCTCACCACCACGAATGGCACACGAGCTCTCTATGCCTGTCCAGAGGAAGCAACTCGCCTTGCAGGCAGTTTCTATAATGCTCAAGCTGTGACCACACAGGCTTTGGCAATGGTACAAGAACACGAAGGCAATATAGCCATCGTCTGCGCGGGCGAACTTGGCTACTTTGCTATGGAAGATGCTGCCTGCGCTGGCTACCTGATTCTTGAATTGCAGCGGCAGGCGCAGGGAAAGCCTTTGAATTTGTGGGGGAGTGCCCAGGCTGCTGTCTCAATCTATGAGAAGCATGGGCCAGCTCATGGGGTAGCTCAGTGGCGTGCTGCGCAGGAAGTGATAGAGGCTGGATTGTACGATGATCCTGCTTTTTGCGTGCAGATGAGTGTGAGTTCGAGTGTGCCTGTGGTGGTGGGAAGGGAGGCGGAGACGGGGCTGTTGGTGGTGGGGAGGGGGTGAGTAGCATGTGTTGAGAATTTAACCTTCAGAGCTATGACGATCTTGATATCAATACGACCGTCTGGCTTAGGTATGCCAGCACCTGATCGCGTTCCGACCTCCTCTTCAATACGAAACTGAGAGTAGCGCCCGAAGCGACGAGATTTCTCGGCTATCATTTCTTTTACTAGGAATCCTGCAATATCAACTTCAAATGTGGAGGTGCATATCTGATTTCTGGCTACTATACTTGACCAGCTAACAACTATAATCTCTAACACAGTAGCGATGATATTCCGTAAAAGCTTCTCATTCGTCTCCACAACAGCATTAGCTTCGTCTAATGGTAGCATATCCCCTTCCCCGTTGCCCTAATTGCTCGGCCAGAAGCACATCAGCATCATTTAACCCTGCCGATTCGCTCCAATAACGACGTTGTGCGGGTTTGACAATATAGAAATCATCATCGACATGTATCTGTAGAATACGACGGGTATAAATAGTATCAGCAATTCTTTGCGGTAACAGATCGGCGATTCTTCGTAATACAGGCTCTAATCCCTGGGTTGGAACAACCGATACAGGATCAGAAGTTGTTCAACCTCGTCCAATCCGTAAAGCATAAATACAGCCTTATTAAGCTGCTCCTTGAGTTTCTCTCTGGTAGGGCCATTAGAAGATTGATATAACATTCTCTCTATTCCTATGATCTGCGTAACTGTAGAGTGATTATCTGCAACAGGTAAGGGTATAGGCAAACGGAGCAAGTCATTCGGTTCGACCTTGTCACGTTCAACCCCCCAGACAGAAGCAGTCATGAATAAGAAGTAACTTGCCAGTGATGAGTTCAAAACTCCGTTAAGGTAATGAGCCATGGATTCCTGATCTTTTGGGATCGAAATGCCATAATACTCCTCGGTGTAAACAACATCTCCCGGGCTAAAAGCAGCGTAGAAACCTTCTTTTCCTAGTCCCCGTGTTGTAACAACTAGCGGTCCGCTATAAATCCGCATGTTTCTTGGACGATCCAGTTTTTGCCCAGGCAAGGTTTCCAGGCTGTCTAAATCAATAAAGTATGGTGGCATTTTACCAGAAGGAAGCCACTTCTTCTCATATAGTTCAGGCGTTTCGTAAGAACCAGATCCACGAAAGCCTTGCCCACTTACCCAGCCGTTGTCCTTATTGTCATTTATGTATTTTTCTAGAGAGGGGAAGGTACTCCGAAGCCGCTCGATGAGCGCCATATCTCTTGCACTACCCCAGGAGGCGATCTTTAATATATCTGTATCAGATGTAATACGATAAGTAGGTATTCTCTTGACGTTCTCCGGCCCCATCTCAATGATATTATGCTTCCTAAAAGCCTTCGAGTGCTCTGCGCATACGAAATAGAAGAGACCATCACTTCTAGAAGGGCATCCCTTCGCAATTAACACCAATGCTGGCGCATCAGTCATAGGAAATAACCCATCTTGTCTGAGATCAGAAAGATTAACCATTACTTGAGGGCTGAAACGCTTCAGGAGGCCTTCTCGCGCCTTGAGCGCTTCTGACGTGTGACCGAAAAAGGGACGACTATGAAGGATAAGACCAATACGGGTCTCATTATTTACAAAGTCACCGCTTCGCCATAGAAATGCCTGGTCCAAGCTTCTACGGACAAGTGGATAGCCACGCTTTTTACAATACTCTGTAGCCAAACGGTTTACTCGACGTCTCCTCCAAGGGGGATTGCCTACAATCGCATGGAAATTTCTTGTCGCAAATGGACCTTGTTTATTAAAATCTGCTTCCTCGTTAAAAGCATCTGCATCAAACAAATTGTTGCCAACAAGCGGTTGGAACTTCAGAGCCTCTGATAACTGAGGGTTGGGATCAAGTTCTAAAGCAGTAAGATACACCCTTCCCTCTTTCCCCTGACGCACTACAATGTGTATGCAGAGCACAGCTTAGTAGTATTTCGCTACCGTTGCTAATAAGTCATCCACATCGAATGGTTTTGCCAGGAAGTCATCTGCACCTACTGCTTTGACGGTGTGTTTTGCAGCGGGATGCGCTGAAATCATAATGATCGGGATATGCTTGGTATCTTCCTGGCTCTTTAATTTTTGGCAGATGATCCTCCCATCCTTACCTGAGAGGAGCACATCAAGGATGATAACATCTGGCAAACCGCCGTTCGTGCCGCGCAGATTTTCCGCATATTCGCCCTTTTCCGTTGTGGTGACCTCATAGCCATCATCTTCCAGCGTCAGCCGGAGCGCGTCTAAAATATCGGGGTCATCATCTACAACGAGGATTTTTTTTACATGTTTTTCCATACTTATCACCCGACCTGCTTTCTTGACAATATATCACAGGATTTTCCCGTACTACGTGCGTAAGTGACTTTCCTCATCCGTGTTGCCATTGGTTCATCCTGTTGCAAAAAAAGTATGCCTTAGCCTGATTTTTGATACCGCTACTATAGCATCTTGTCGCTCTTTCAACAAACTGAACAAGACTTTTTGCAGGGGGTTTGGTGGTGAGTGCGCACTCACCAACCTGTCGACTCAGGAATCAGCCATTCCACCCTCTTCCCTCTTTCCGTCTGACGCACTACAATCTATAATGTACACCACTTCTAGAAAACCCAGGAGAACATTTATGCACATCGTCACCGTCGCCCAAATGCGCGAACTTGAAGCGCAAGCAGAGCGCCAGTACGGCCTCACCTCGCATATACTCATGGAGAACGCCGGTAAAAGCGCCGCCGACATTCTCGCACAATATATTCGCCAACAACGCTCGTTAGAAGGCCTGAACGTCCTGGTCCTCATAGGACCAGGCAACAACGGCGGCGACGGCCTCGTCGTCGCACGCTACCTGCAACAATGGGGAGCCAGGGTCAGCCTCTATCACTGGAAAGAACAACAACTCATCGTGCATGGACGTGAAATCCCTGAGCGAGAAACGCAAGCTGCTCTAGGAACCGCCATCCTTGAGGCCGAATACATCGTTGATGCAGTCCTTGGAACGGGGCGCTCGCGCCCGCTCCCCGAGGACCTGCGCACACTGCTGCATCGCGTGCGCCAGCAGCGAGAGAATCGCCCTTCTCTGCGCATCGTTGCCATCGACCTGCCAACAGGCCTGAACGCCGACACAGGCGAAGTCGATCCCGGCACCATTCCTGCCGACATCACCATCACACTGGCCTGCCCCAAACAAGGATTTTTCTTCTTCCCCGGACGAGCATACCTCGGCGAATTGTATGTCGGTGACATCGGCCTACCACCCGCAATGGAACAACACCTGCAGACAGAAATGCTGACAGGCCCCCTGGTAGATACGCTTCTGCCACAACGTCCACTCAACAGCAACAAGGGAACGTTCGGCAAGGTCATGCTGCTCTGTGGTTCACTGCCATACCCTGGCTCGGCATACCTGGCTGGCAGCGCCGCTGGGCGTACTGGTGCAGGTTTGGTCACGCTGGCCGTTACCGAGCAGATGCTGCCCATCTACGCCAGTTCCTTGCACGAGACCACCTTTGTGATTCTCCCCGAAGAGTGATGACGAGCGTCCGCAATTGATCGTTGACGCAGACGGACTGAACAACCTCTCCGCGTTAGAACGCTGGTGGTCGCTCTTGCCTGCCGGAACGGTGATCACCCCGCATCCAGGCGAGATGGGACGTCTCTGTGATGGAGTGCATGTCTCCGGCGGCAACATCGATCGCCTGGAATTGGCACGCAGCAAGGCCAAAGAGTGGCAGGTGACACTCGTACTCAAGGGAGCATGTACGATCATCGTAGAGCCAGGCGGCCACACACGCCTCAACTGGCTGGCTAATCCTGCATTGGCAACCGCCGGGACGGGCGATGTATTAGCGGGCATGATCGCTGGTCTCCTGGCGCAAAAGGTGCCACCCTTTGATGCAGCCAGCGCCGGCGTTTACCTGCATACCGCTGCTGCTGAGTTAGTGAGCACTGAGCTGGGTCATACGGGTCTACTGGCATCCGATTTGCTACCCCAGATTCCGCGTGCCATCATACACTATTGCCGGGCACGCTAGCCTGGCACGAAGAAGAACACCACGCAGGCAATGATATAGAGGGTAACGAGCTGCACCCCTTCCAACCAGGAGGACTCACCATCCAAACTGATGAATGCAAAGAGGACGGTTCCCAATCCTAGCGTCACCAGTTCCAGGGGTTGAAAGACTAAGTTGAGGTTTGTCGCATAGAACAGGCTGAGGAGCACGAGCAGCGGGGCGACCAGCGTGGCAACCTGAACGGACGAACCGAGGGCAATTGCCATGCACAGGTCCACCCGATCGCGGATAGCAACGTAAATGGCGCTGCTATGTTCGGCGGCATTACCCACAATGGGGATGATGACTAACCCGATGAACACAGGCGACCAGCCCAGTTGGACGGTCACAGACCGGATAGCCTGTACCAATAACTCACTATTCCAGGCCGTGCCGATGGTAGCGATGAGCAGCATCAACGCTGCAAACCTGGGTTTGGCAGGTTCACGGTTGAGCGCGCTCGCGGGAGGTGTCCCTACTGCCGAAAGGTTGACATTGTCGTCACTTGCTTCCTCTTCTTTCAGTGGAGTGGTAGGCTTGCCGCGCTGTGTAGGGTTGCGGCGAGTTGAACGGATATTGAACACGTGCGTCGCCAGATACAGGGCGTAGATCACGAGCAAGACGACGGCAATCAGCACGCTGAGCGCCTGGATACGCCCGCTATCTTTAATCACCAGGGTGGCAGTAGCCGGTATGAGCAGACTGGCTACTGCCAGCACCAACATCGCGGAGTACTTGCCAGCGTCGCGAGCATTGAAATATTGTTTTCCCCAACGCCATCCGCCTAGAGCCAATGACGAGCCGAACACGAGCAGCATATTGCTGAGGACCGACCCGGTGATAGAGGCCTTCACCACCGATAGCAGCCCATGCCGAAGTGCGAAGATGCCGATAATAAGTTCAGGAGCGTTGCCGAAGGTCGCGTTGAGCAGACCACCAGCAATAGGACCAACGAAATATTCAAGGTCCTCAGTGGCAAGACCTATTACTGCTGCCAGCGGTATCAGGCTGATAGCTGAGCAAATAAAAATGGCCAGTTCTTGCTGTTGTCCTGCCAACAGTTCGATGGTAGGTGCAATAATGGCCGTAATGAGCGAATAGTAAAGCCAGCGCCGCATGACATTCTCGTATATAAAGCCAGGGTGGGGGCAAGCCCACCCTGGGAGTGGCACGGAGCAAGGCCCGCTAACAAGATATCTACCTATTCAGCGGAGGCTTCTTCTTCAGCAGTAACTTCTTCCGTTGTCTCAGCAGCTTCTTCGGGTACGTTCGCGTCGATCACACGCACTGTGATCTTTGGCTCCAGCTTCGGTGCGATCTTGACCGGCACCTGGAACGTACCCAGCGCACGAATCGGCTCTGGTAGATCAATGACGCGGCGGTCAACGGTAATCCCTTCGGCCTCGCGCAGGCCAGCAGCGATATCCTGGCTTGTAATTGAGCCATAGAGACGATTCTGGCGGCCAACTCTCGCTTTGAAGGTCAACGATACCTGGCTCAGACGTTCTGCCTGTTGCCGGTCCAGATCGGCCTGCTTCTCAAGCTTGCGCTGTTCAGATGCTACACGCTGCTTGCGGTTCGCTATCAGTGCTGGGGTTGCTCCAGCCGCGAACTGGCGCGGCAAGAGATAGTTACGGGCATAGCCGTTAGCTACTTCTTTTAAGTCACCGGCCTTCCCCAGGCCTTCAACATCTTGTAGTAAAATTACTTTCATCCTAAAAAGGCTCCTCACGGGAAAAATTGCTTCTTCAACAGTTCGGGGCCTAGTATACACCTTGTCCGCGATGAACGCAAGTTTTGCGTAGTCTCCTGCAGGCTATTCAAAAGTCATCCTTTTGCTCATGTCGGCCCGCAAGCAGGCCTGCTTTGAGAGCGCTGAAGGCGCGAGGAAAGACAACGAAACGCGACTTCTAAATAGCCCTGTGACGTTTAACGCGAATGCATCGCACGCTTCTGGACAGTCTTCTCTTGAGGTGGCGGCTGATCAGGCCCAACGAGGGCGACGTATGGACTCGCCAAATTATCATCGGGCAGGACGGCAATGATATCACCTGCAAACAACTCTGATGAATCACCCACAAGCTGTGTCACATTGCTCAGTTCAACGCCCACATGCAACAGATGATTCATATGAATCATCTGCAGAGATTGGGCGATCTGCAACAGGATATCTTTGCCTATACCATCCCGTTGGTCACTCACAATCCAAAAGACCACACCATCCCGCTGATAAATCAGTTCGCTGCGCCCACCATAGACCCAGCGGTGAGAAAACTTGTTCAGTGAGACCCACTGCCCATTGACATAGATCGCCTCAGCACGTCCTTGCGCATCGACTTGTAGCGTCTGAGCCGCACCTGCTTCAACCACCTGAAGCACAGCCGCATTCGGCTTAAATTCGCGAATGGCAATTTCACTGGTGTCATGTGGTGCTCCAGGGGGAGTATAATCGTATTGCAGCTCCAGGATGGGACCATCTGCCCATGTCTGTGCTGGTTGTTGATACAGGTTAATGCCGTCCAGCCCATAGTTATTTGGTGTCACCTGCGGCCAGTACATGGGGAAATGCAACAGTTGCTGTGCAGCCGACAAACTTATCAGATTGGGCTGAGCATCTTTTCTCCCAAGAGTATGATTTTTTCTATAGGAAGGTGCAGCTACTCCACCCGGATAGTTATGTACCTGGTAGACCCCACTACGTGCGCCGTGCAATAAAAGCGTCACGCCTTCGACAAATGATTGGTGCGTGAATGCCATGGTGAAAAGCATGAAGAGGAGGCAGGCAGCAATCAATGCCACCATCGAGCCTCGTACCGCACTATTCCTCATCGCCGCAAGAAAAGAGGATCGTGGATGGGACAAATGGTGGTGCAAGTGGAGACGACGGAAGACCCGTGCCCGTATCTTGTGTTCAAATCCGTGCTCAACCACGCGAAAGCGGGGGTTGTCAGGCTCCAGCAGGGTCTGTGCAAAGTAGGGTGGGGTTTCCTCTTCGTCGAAGGCAAAGAAGCTATCTAACTCTTGCGCAAAGGCTATCTCTTCCTCACTGAAATCAGTGGGAAGCATCCGTCCTTGGGCCGAGAAGGAAACTTGATCCTCCTGCTCGTCACTCAATTGTCTCTCAAATTCGCTCATACTCATGTGCACGTTCCTTGAGCGCCTCGCGTAAACTTTTCCGCGCTCGCCACAGCCGCGTGTCAACAGCGTGACGAGTGAGACCTGTTTTTGCCGCCAATTCCTCGGTACTGG
>WNFT01027308.1_pt1 | contig 11219 bp, 17 predicted proteins | sample 5400191 | NCBI WGS metagenome assembly WNFT01 (sample SAMN13153359, study PRJNA577476) | soil metagenome | isolation source: 80 cm saprolite under Madrone tree | place: USA:California | collected 2016-06-14
TTGCAGCGCTCAAAGGAGGTGTTCTATGACGCGCCTCATTCTTGCATCCCTGGCGCTGGCGATATCCACTCTGCCGTTGTACGCCCAAAGCAGCACCCTACACACGGATCGATCTGGTTATACGACAGGCACTGACGGCAATCGCACCGTAAACACCTACACCGATCAGTACGGCAATACGACGGGCTGGGTCGGCGGTAAGTACATCAGCACTTATAGCGACGGCTACGGCGGGACGACGGGTACGATCGGCAACAAGCGTATAACCACATACGAAGATGGCTACGGCAACACCGCGGGTACCATCGGCAGAGATCAAATAAATCTCTACACCGACCGTTCCGGCATCACCACAGGAACAATCGGCCGACGGCGTCTGAACTGTTACACTGACCGTTTTCGAACCACCACATGCAATTAGGAACTGATCGCCCTGACGCTCCAACCGTGAAGCGCGAGGCCGAGGAGGATTGGGCGAAATGACCCGTCGCACTTCCGCCGGAGGCTTTCGCAGTGTTTTACTAGAAATTTGTCTTCGCTCGCGGGGAATACAAGCCTGAGTCAGACTGTGGAAAAGGCGCACTTGCAAGGTGCAATGGGTGGACGCGCGCGCTATAGAATGGCAACTTTTTTCAAAGCGTGGGGCTGCGGATGTTAACTGAAAAGGAGCGTGCAGAAATTCTATCGTTGTGGGCAGGCCTTGTTTCGGTTGTTGCCGTATATTTTCTCATCGGAAGCTTTTGGAAAGCTGCTTTCATCGGTGCTTTTGTCGGCGGTTCTGCCGCGCTTGGATACGGAAGGCGGTGGTTATTGCAAGGCTCATTTGCCTTTGCAGTTCTTGCTATCGCTGTTGCGTTAGGCCTTCCCCCGCCGGATCAATGGCTGCAATTGCTCTACGAAGCGCGAGAGGTCGTCCTCGCCCTTAGAACATCGGGCTGAAGGCCTATCGTCCTGTTACGACGGGGTCGGATTTGCGACGACGCGCGTCTTCGCTCCGCTTACGAGCGCCCGCTGGCCAGCCATTGCGTATAGCAGGGCAGGCACAGGCTGGACCCCTTCGGCAGTGCCGAGCAGTAGCAACTTTCCGGGCCGCTCAGCGGGCGGCGCGAGAGGGGAATGTCGAGATTGAAGCAAGCGGTCATCTACGTAGTCATGCACGAATTTGAAGATTTCGCGCGGTTGCACTTCGACGCGGCGATCGGTATGCGTTTGCGTTCCAAGGATCGCGCCGGTATTCGATCCCTTACCTCATAACCGACTCGCGCGGCGTCAATCCACTGGTCTAGTTTTTTAGCGAGGCGCTTGTTTTGTTCATCCTGCAATTCGCGCTGCTGTTCATGGTGCAGCACTGCCGCCAAAGAGTACAGTGCACGATTATCTGGAGTTGTGGAACTGGGATGGCACGTTGGAGCGTATCCACCACGCGCTCTATGTCGCGGTGCGCGAGCAGGAAGGACGTGAGGCAAGTCCGACGGTAGCGATCATCGGTGAGGCAAGTCCGACGGTAGCGATCATCGACTCGCAAACCGCGAAGGGTACGCAAAAAGGGGGGCTTGGCTCGATCCTTCGGGCTACGACGCGGGCAAGAAGATCAAAGGTCGCAAGCGGCACATCCTGGTCGACACGTTGGGTCTCCTGTTGAACGTTGTCGTTCATCCCGCCGACGTTCAAGACCGCGATGGAGCATTTTATCTGTTGCGCCGGGCACGCCGACTGTTCCCCTTCATCAAGCGCATCTTTGCCGACGGAGGCTATGCGGGAGAGAAGATGGCGCTCGTCGTGTGGCGCACCGGGACATGGAAGCTGGAGATTGTGAAGCGACCCGATGCCATCGGTTTCGAGGTCTTGTCCAAAAGATGGATCGTCGAAAGGACATTCGCTTGGATCAGCCGCATCATGCTAAGGCGGCTTCCTGCCGCAAACGCCTCGTCGTGAATCCAAACTTCCCGGATGGGTTCTAAGGGGACGAGGGGAGCGTCACCGGCTGCAAGAACAAGCCTAGTCTTCCCGCTCACGCTGGCTCGCGACTGCCGACGAGGTGATCGAATAGCGGCTGCGTTGCTGCGATTGCTCACAGCCGCTCATGGCACTGACCGGCCGCGAAAGTCGCGCCGACTGATGTCGGTTTGTTGAGATGAAGCGGACTCGCCGAGGACATTCCTCGGACAGCCGGTTTTGACCCCATCTGCGACATGGGCCGGATCGAAATCCCCAGCGCAGCAGGAGCCGATACCGTCTCACCTCAATTCAGAACGATTCAGGTCTGGCCCAAGGACTTCTCGGCGGTTCTGCGGCACGCTGGCCATGCGGCTAGGCCACCTGCAGAGGCCACTGAGGAGGGAAGCCGGTGTTGGACATCAGGCGGCGGATGTTCGTCGTGCTGCTCGGTGGCGCGGAGTGGTAATGGCGGTGCGTTTGGGTGCATAAACGCGGTATTGAAGGTAAGGCCGATGACGTATAGCTGGCGCGCTTTTCCGTTTCGAGTTCGGCTCGACTTGCCGCTAGTTGCGCTGCTTACCTGCGCTTTTATAGCGTGCGACGTCACCGCGGCGCCGGCATTGGAGGGCCGGTTGCGGGTCGTGCCAGTTCTGTTCATTCCGTCCGACAACTCGGAAATCGACGGCGGGAAAGTTGCGGCGTACAAAGACCTTGTTCGCAAATACCTTGTTCTCGCGCAATCCTATTACCGCACCCAGCTCGTTATCGATACGTTCGAGATTGCCGACGGCGACCCTCTCGTCTACACGGCAAAACATCCGCACTCTTACTACATCGCCCACTTTAAAGTTGCGCCGGACACGACGGAGCTTGCGGTGCGGGAGATGTTCGATTGGTTGGGCGAGGATCGCTACAGTTCGCGTTCTGTGTATCTTCAGATCTATGCCCGTCAGTCAGATCACGCGCTACCCGCACCGCTTCGTTATCCGATCGACGACAATTATTTCGGCCACGGAGGCACATTCAACGGACCGCCCAATACCGGCGGCGGCGTGATCCAGCTGGAGCTGCAATACCTGATGGACGATTACCCTTTCCTCTCAACGCTCATCCACGAACTGGGACACGCCTTTGGCTTGGACCATGCCGACTGTCACGGCTACGACATGGACACCAACGGTTCGATGATGGCCTCCAACACTCGTCTCTGGTCCAATGGTTTCAACCTGAGCGTACCGCCGCCGGTCTTTAATCCAGAAGAATATCTCATGCTGGCGCAGAACAAGCTTGCGTTTCCCAACTTCAATTTCATCCCGGCATTGCACAATCCAAGGGGCAGGTCCTTGAAAACCGTGGACAGCTGTGTCTTTTCCGGAATGAGCGAGACGATTGGGAAATACCGGGATGTGCCCGGCATGGGTTTCGAGCTCTTCTGGGACGGCAAGCGGGTCAATGGTCCCGAGGCCGCGTTTTACTCGCGGCAAGAAGCGCGCGACGATTGCGCCTGGAATACGCGGACCTATCCCCGGACGCGCGTCACGTGCACTTACAATGGCGAACCGTTTTCGGTCCCACCCGGCGTTCAAGCAGCGCGAAATCGACGCTCTCGGCCGGTCCGATAAGGTGATCGAGAAAGTGACCATGTTTGCTGCACCGCATGAGACCGCTCATGGCACTTCTCGGACGTTGGGAGATGTCCGACTTGAGTCCGCAAAGTGTGCCAAAGCCGACATGATCAGTCGCTACCACAATCGCGATTTTATGAGTACACGCACTAGACTCAAGCGGGCTGCGGCATCGTCAGAAGCGTCTGCTGTGACGTGTCGGTGTCACCTGCGCTGCCGGCGCCGAAGCCAGCCATCGCCTGCACGAGTTGGCCAACGTCACCGGAGTTACTAGTCGGCGGATCGACGGCGAGACCGCCGAGCTCTGCGCCCCAACCCGCCGCTGGCTAACGACGGGGCCGGACTTGCGCTTTTGATCAGCGCCCACGTTATCGACGGTCATAACGCCTCTGATTGGTGGTGAGTCACCGATTCCAGTCGGGCGCTGCCGCCAAAATCGCCGGGGTTTCCCCTAATTCGGACAGCCTAACGTCACCGTTTGGCCAAGGTGCTGGCGTGCCCTAAGGCTCGGTAGACGAGGGGTCGTTCGATGGGTGGCTCTGAAGCGGAATTGGTGAGCCGAAGAGCGCGTTTGTACATGGCCTCGGAACCTCAGAAAATTGTGAGCGGAAAGAGCCTTGCGGCAAAATCGTCCGAGGTTGACTTTGCAATAGTTCTTTCCCGCGTCATTGCCTCGATGGAAAACGACCCGGCGCAGTTGCGGAGCGCCGTTTACGAGCTCGCGCGCATCAAGCTTCAGACGGAGCTTTCGATCAATGTTTCGGAGAAACGTGATTTAGCTTTGGCCCTCGAGTCGGCGATCGAGCGTGTTGAAACTGTCTCCTCGAAGCATGATCGCGTAAAAGTGCTGCAATCGTTAGAGCGGCATACCAACAGATCTGAAGTCGATGCCTGCGAAGTATCGATCGAAGGACGGGAGCCGGCGCCAATAATTAAGCATCCACCCAATTTCTTGACTCGGGTTGCTGATGGCTCGCGGAAAGTCGAATCCTCATGGCACTGGATGGGCGCCGCACCCTTGGTAAGGGCGGGAGTGTTCGCTGTTCTCGGTATTGTCGTGTGCACGGTGCTGGATCGTCATTTCGGCGTTTTCGGACGCCAATCCCCACAGCCGTTCGCGTCCGTGGTCCACAAAGTTGAGAGACCGGAAGCGAAACAAGTTCTCCAAGCGTCTGCAGACGGTGTTCAGACGCCGATAACAACGCCTTCGACGCAATCCTTGGGATTTCCGCTCCCAAGTGTCTACGGCATTTATGCGGTCAGTGGCGGGCGGCTGCATGAATTGGAGCCGTTGGTCGGCAGAGTGCCAGACCAAAGAGTTTTCATGTCGACACCCGTCAAGACTCCGAGCCGCACGGTGCTCCCAGATGGTCGAGCTGGGTTTATCATCTATCGCCGCGACGCTGCGAACAGCGCGCCTGAACGGGTCTCGGTTCGTGTGATCGCGAAAGTCCTGCGCGCGATGACATTCAATACCGCGGGCCCGGCCAGCACGACGAACGTGCAGGACACATGGACCATCCGCAATATATCATACGATTTCAGAGTCGCACCGTTGGGCGAAGGCTCTGAGATGCTAGTGATTACACCAGAAAGTGAAGACTTTGTATTTCCAGCTGGGAGATACGGGCTTGTAATCAAAGGCCAAGCATATGATTTCACCATTGCCGGACCCATCACAGAGCCTGCTCAATGCCTCGAGGGAATTAAGGCGGAAAATGGCACACTTTATTCCGAGTGCCGGCATTCGCCCGAACGGCAGCTGTAATTCGACCAAAGGGGCGCGCTGAAAAGGCGCGGCAGTGTGCGGCCCAGCCTAGGCCCACCGTGGAATGGATTCGAAGCGTGGCGCCTGGGTCCACATGGCGTGTCGAGGCACCAACAATTGCGTAGACGCACGCCGATCCACAGCGCGCACAAGAAGGGCAACGAGAAGCAGGACTAATTTTTTCATTGATGAAGCACCCCTGTCAGTTCTGCCGCCGTCGCCACCAGCCGAGGACGCCGTCGCTTACACGGCAACACTACTACTCGTCGGGGCGCTCTAGCTGCTGCATGTATAGCTGCTTCATGTATTCGACAGCGCCGCTTCGCCCCCCACGTAAGCGGCCAAATTGGGCTTCGTCATAAAGCTTCCATAACCGCGCGCGGAGCAAGCGACCACAATCCATATCAAGGCGTTCTACGAACCATTGCGTTGCATGCCGCTCACCACATGTCTTATCGCTCGTGAACCAAGAAGCGGTCACCGACCAACGATGCCCAAGCGCCAGAACTAACAGCACAGCAACAAAGCTGGCCATTCCTAGGGGCCGTCGCATTGTCATGGTCCCTTCGCCTGCTGCAGCCTCAGGCGACTTTCTGTCGCTGTCGCCAGCAGCCGAGAAGACCCGCCAACCTCTAGGTTGAATTATCCGCCTGATCGACGATGGCAGTGAGTGCGATTTTTTGGACAAGGCGGTCGTGGGCGGCCGACGTTTTGCGATTGAACATCGATCACGCGGCATCCAAAAAATAATGGGCTACTCGAAAAATAAGCTGTGACAGCTGTCACAGCTTCCGAGGCCGGAAGCGTCGTACACTACTCGGGCGGTAGATACGGAAGCACCCCCACACCCCCCATGGGTTCTCTGTACCTGCCGAAGCGGGCAGGCCCTAGCCTCCACCTCCACGATAATACGGGCCTGCCCGCGCCATACCTACGTGCGCGAATGCAAGGGCTCAAGTGGGCATTCGAGGCATTGTCCTGCCGCCTCCTCAAGGGAAGCGAACGAAAGGTAGCCACCGATGACCGTGAACAGCCCGAATGTCATCGAAATCAAGCTCGACCGCCTGATCGATGACATGCGCCTTTTAAGATCGCAGATGATCGCATTCGATAGGCACCTGAAAGGGATCGAAGCTTGTCTCAAACCAAGCGAACCGAGCGAACAACAGCCCGAGAGCAAATCGAGAGCATGGTTCGCGGCGGCGGCTAGCGCGACCGCAAGGACAGTTTCGATTTTGTTTGCAGTCGGGGCAGCAACCGGCGCCGTCTTGCTTTATCTGGGAACATGACCCGACAACGGGGGCTGTGCGTCATCGCGATCTGATCCTCACGCTGGCGGCCCGCTACAAACTGCCGGCGGTTTACTGGGAACGCTTGTTTGTCGCCGCCGGCGGCCTGATCTCCTATGGGCCGCGCGCTGTGAATTTCAAACTGCCTCGGCTTGCATATTCTCCGAGATGGTGTACATCTGTTTCTTAGTATTGATTTGGTACTAGGTAATCATTCGTTCCCCCAGAAGGCCCTGAGAGCGAGTGCGGACAGCGCGAGCGCAGGCCGAGGGCCATAACAGATGCGCGGAAAGACTTTTCAACCGGGACAAGTGGCTAACCCTGCCGGCCGCCCCCTTGGGGCGCGCAATCGGCTGAATAAAGCGCTTATCGAAGACCTTTATGCGGAATGGAAAGAAGGCGGTCGCGCTGCGCTGAAAATTATGCGGATCGAAGAGCCGGCGCAGTTCGTAAAGTGCGCCCTCGCGACATTGCCGCGGGAACTGCTCATTGAGGGCGTTGCAAGCGAGTTGAGCGACGAAGAAATCGACGCGCAAATCATCTGGCTTCGCGAGCAGCTTGCGAAGCCGGAGACGCCGTTAATGATCGAGGCCAAAGCTGTCGAAGATGTCAAAGTCGGCTGCGGATAAACCCACTGACAGCGAAAAGCTGCAAGCGGCATTGGCCGAACTTGAGGCCGAACGGCAGCGGCGGATTCAATCCGGCAAGTGGGGGCGTGCCGCGGCGCCCGCCCTAATGGCGATCCCGGAAACCGGCGAGACGTTAAGGACTGCGCAAGACCGCGCGCTCGCCGAAAATTTAGAGCTGCATCCAGATAGTCCGAGGAGCTTGCACGCTTACTCCTGGATCGAAATTCAGATTGTTGATCCTGCGCCCACGATCAAGCTTCCCAAAATGCAGTACGCTCCCGACCACATTCAGGCTGTCGATGTTACGCCATCGCCAGGGTGGCGCCCGCCGATGCCGCCGCCAGCGCCGCCGAGAGCTGCGCCGACCCGCCGCTGTCGAATCGACGGGCCGGGGCTTGCCACAAACGGCCAGGCCGTCGGTCATGCTCGACGGCCGGGCGGCCGGCCGTGACCAAAACAATCCTAGTCGAGGCCGTGTGACGCTCAAATCGGCCGTCCAAAAAATGACCGTTGCCGGCTGAGTAAGGCCGATGCATGGGCAAGCTTGCCCGACTGGCTGGAGCACCCGGCTTGTGCGGGGCGGTGACGCGCGAAGCGGAGGAGGATTGGGCGAGATGACCCGTCGCATTCGTCGCAAGAGCGAGTTTGTCCGCCGAACGAACGAACGTGACTTCCCGCATCTGGTCGAACTCGTACTTCCGCTGGAAGGCTTTCGCAGTGTTTTACTAGAAATCGATGCGTTCCACCGTGAACGACACATCCCAGTCCGGCGCGGCCGGAGTCGATACGAGGTCAAGCCATTCTATATTCGATTCTGCTTCCCAGACACCGCCAACGCGGATGCATTCCGCAATCGCTTTGGTGGTGAGTGCTTGACCCACGCATCAAGCTCCGGAATTCGGCGATGTTCGTCGGATGCACTGGTCGGGAAGCGCGGGCCTGAAGGGGCGAAGGGCAGATGACCACATTCAGGACTCACTTTGCTTTCCGCGTCGCTGACGGCGAAAGCATCGTCGAGCACGTCGCCGGCGTGGAGGACTATCAGGTTGCACTCGAATCCAGAGAAGACCGGCGCCCGCATTATTGAATGGGGGCGTAGAAGGCGGCGTGTTTGTCGTATTTGTCTTTCAATAATCGCCTGGCAATGACCGCCGGATCGTCGTTGGGGCCGAGGGGCTGCGTATAGAGCCGGCCGTCCATATCTCGAACACGGATTTGGTTGCTCGCGACCGTCCACGTCCCTTCTACAATGGTGCCACAGCTCCTTTCGGAGGGCGGCTCGACTTCTGTTCGCACTCGATGCGGTTCGCTCTCAGGCTGCCGGACATCGGCTGACTCATTCGAGGGGTTCTTTTGCCTCGTTCGAGGTCTTGGGCTGATAAGGGCGCGTCGGGTAGCTGGGGCTGTGTTGGCTTATCAGTCTGGCGCCACTCTTCGGGTTCCTGATTGCGCCACGTTTATCGTGCCCCACCACGTGAAACGAGTTCTTGCCGATCTCGATACCGATCACGGCGATTCCAGAATTAAGCTTGTGTGGCATGGCGTGCTCCTCGTCTTTGGCGCCCCTTGCCAGCTTCCCTTGCTGGCGGGGCCGGAGCACGGCCGGACCATCCCATTAGCAGTCATAGGCCCAGTAAAATCATGCAGCGCTCTCCTGCCGTATTGAGAGTGTGCTATTCTTAGGCGAGTGGGCAATGAGACGACGGGACTTCATTCGGCTGCTCGGTGGCGCGGCGGCGGGGCCGGTCGATGCACTGGCCCAGCAAGCGGGCAAAGTTTGGCGGATGGGATTTATCGCCCACGGCCATGAACCGTTTTATGACGGGTTGTTCGAGGGCCTTCGTGAATACGGCTACGACGAGGGCCGGAATTTGATCGTCGAGCGCCGATATGCACGAGGTCAAGCTGAGCGCTTCAAGGAGTTTGCGGCGGAGATGGTTCGACTGAATGTCGACATAATCATCGTGGTTACGACGCCCGCAGCCCTTGCCGTCATGAACGCGACCAAGACCATTCCCATCGTGCACCCGAACGCTATTGATCCGCTGAACACCGGTTTGATTGCCAGCCTTGCGCACCCCGGCGGGAATCTGACGGGAGGCGCACAGCTGACCGCCGAAGCCAGCGCAAAACGCCTGCAAATACTAAAGACGGTGGTACCGGGGCTGTCGCACGCGGCGGCGCTCTGGAATCCCGGCAACTCAGCAATCGTATTTTCCTGGAAAGAGACGCAAGGTGCGGCGCGCGTGCTGGGACTGATTCTTCAATCCCACGAGGTGCAAGGACCGAAGGACTTTGCAGCCGCTTTCGCGGCGATCGCAGAAGAACGCCCGAACGCGCTCCTCGTGTTGCAGGACGCGGTGACGATGCAGCAGCGAAGCGAGATCATCGACTTCGCGATAAAAGAACGGCTACCAAGCATGTTTCAAGAGAAAGGCTGGGCAGAGGCCGGTGGTCTGATGTCCTATGGGGAGAACCTCGCTTCTATGTATCGGCGCGCCGCCTACTTCGTGGACAGGATTTTCAAAGGCGCAAAGCCCGCTGATCTACCCGTGGAACAAGCCACAAAGTTCGACATGGTCCTCAATCTCAGAACCGCGAAGGCGATTGGGTTGACGATCCCGGATTCCATTCTTGCCCTTGCCAACGAGGTGATCGAATAAGCATGGAATGTGCCACGGACGGAATGTAACCTATGAGACGACGGGATTTCATCAAGGTTGTGAGCGCCGGGATACTGGCCTGGCCACTGGCTGCGCGCGGACAGCAATCAGGCAAGACTTGGCGGCTTGGGTTTATCGCCCACAGATATGAGAGTTTTTATGAAGGATTGTTCGAGGGTCTCCGCGAACTGGGCTACGTGGAGGGGCAAAACCTCATTGTCGAACGCCGGTATGCAGAAGGCCACGCGGAACGGTTTCAGGACTTTGCGGCTGAAATGGTTCGGCTGAAGGCCGATATCGTAATAGTGGTCACAACACCCGCAGCCCTCGCCGTCAAGAACGCGACAACGACGATTCCGATCGTCCACCCGAACGCCATTGATCCCGTGGAGAGCGGGCTAGTCACGAGCTTGGCTCACCCGGGCGGGAATGTTACTGGACTTGCGGTTGTTAATGCGGAACTCAGCGCAAAGCGTGTCGAGATATTTAAACAATTGCTGCCGCGGCTAGCGCGAGCAGCGGTACTTTGGAACGTAGCTAACCCAGGTAACGCGCTTGCTTGGAGAGACACCGAACGTGCGGCTCGTGTTTTGGGGGTGGACATTAAGTCTCACGAGCTACGAGACTCCGGAGACTTCGATGGCGTTTTTGCCACAATCGCTCAAGAGCGTCCCGACGGACTCCTGGTCTTACAGGACGCTCTAACCCTCGCGCACCGAAAACCGATCATCGATTTTACTCTAAGGGAGCGGATCCCGAGCATGTTTGTAGGCAAGGAGTGGGCGCAGGAGGGTGGTCTGATATCATATGGGGACCTCCTGCCTGAGAGGTATCGACTGGCTGCGTCTATCGTGGACAAGATTCTAAAAGGCGCACAGCCCGCTGACATACCCGTGAGCCAACCTATGAAGTTCGAGCTGGTCATCAACCTCAAGACCGCCAAGGCTCTCGACATCACAGTCCCATTGATCATGCAAATGACCGCGGACGAAGTGATCGAGTGAGCGCGCCAATGTCGGGTTCTGGCACATTTGAGCCGTCCACCGATCTCCGTTCTACGGCCGCTTCTCTAATCGGCCGTCAGGGTCAAGCACTTTCAGGCCATCCACCACTCCGGTGTCAATGTCGCTCGCGGGCTCTCGCTTCTCTTCGGACTCGGCACCAAGGGCCCTTGTATGGGGCTTTCTTTGTCAAGGAATTTGCCAGGGCCGCGCATCTTTTTCCTTCGTCGGTTTCTTGGTTTGATCTCAAAGTCCGTTTCTTCATCCCGACCCGCGCATCGCCGAGGTCGATGCGCGCAGAAGCTG
>WNFT01006018.1_pt1 | contig 11218 bp, 7 predicted proteins | sample 5400191 | NCBI WGS metagenome assembly WNFT01 (sample SAMN13153359, study PRJNA577476) | soil metagenome | isolation source: 80 cm saprolite under Madrone tree | place: USA:California | collected 2016-06-14
TTCTCAGTCTCGTCCAGAATACCTACATGAACTGGCTGCTGAACCGGAAACAGCGCGCCGCTGAATTCGACGCACTAGGTAAGCTCGTCATGCAGGTGCCCATAAGGCGAATAGTGCCGCATCTCGACCCCGGACGCATTGGAGCGCTTTGTGAGTTGATTGTCGCGGACGCGGAGCGCCTATCTGCTGCTTATAACTCCACTGCCCGGGTTTTCGTCCGTTGAGATGTACTCCCTCCGCGATTTCGGAGCGATGATCGCTGATGCCGGGCGCTTCGGTGCATACGCCAAAGCGATTGCAACTGCGGTGCGTCCCGGCGACACTGTCGCGGAAATCGGTTGCGGTCCCGGCGTCTTCTCGCTGTTAGCCTGCCGGGCGGGAGCGCGGCGTGTTTTCGCCATTGAGTCCGATGACAGTATTCAATTCGCGCGGCAGCTCGCGGCCGCGAACAGTTTCACGGACCGCATCGAGTTTTTCCAAAGTGACTCGCGCAAGGCGGAACTGCCAGAGCGCGCGAACGTCATCGTTTCCGATATTCGGGGCGTGCTGCCCCTCCATGACCACGCGATTCCGTCCTTGGAAGATGCCCGCCAGAGATTACTCGCGCCGGGCGGAATCATGATTCCGCTGCGCGACACGTTGAAAGCGGCCGGTGAATGCCGAATTGGATTTCCACGCGACGCGAAATGGAACGGCTCACGGCGTGTGTCTGTGGTTCGAGACACGGCTCTTCGAAGAAATCGGTTATTCCTCCGGGCCAGGCGCGACAGCAACTATCTATGGCCAACTGTTTCTCCCTTGGCTTGAACCGGTGGCGGTCGAGAAGGGACAGAAAATTCGGATAGCATTGCATGCCGATCTTGTCGGCCAGGATTACATTTGGCGGTGGGAAACAACGATCTCTGCTGCGGCCGCCAGTCCTGAGCTCCACTTTCAGCAATCCACATTTCTAGGCGCAAATTTCTCGGCAGATTCCCTACGACGCCAGGCGGTGGACTATTCTCCCCGGCTCTCTGAAGCAGGGCAGGCGGACCTATGGATGTTAGAAAAGATGGATGGAAGCGCCTCGTTGCAGATCATTGCGCAATCGGCCGTGGAGCGGTTCCCGCGCCTATTTTCTTCCTGGCGCGAAGCATTCCGGCGTGCGGCCGACCTTTCTAGAGAATTTTCACGCTAGCTTGTGAGCTGGTCGTACAACCGCCCGGTATTCTTGCTTTTTCCGGCGAGCGTCCTGGTACGCAATCGACATTTATCTTGCAACTCTGATGCGTCCTAGGCAAAGTAACCGAACGCCGAACAATGATACTCCGCCTCTCCAGCAGTTCACGCCGTGCAGCACTCGTTGCTTTTTCTTTCGCTGCCGCGTTCATCCTCTCTTATTTCAGCATCCGCAATGCGCTGGCAGCCCATTACGCTGGTTTGCAGACCGCCGCATCTCTCGAACGCGCCGTACAACTCGAACCCGCTAACCCGCGCAACTGGCGTCTCCTCGGCCGCTATTGGCAATACAACCTCGAGGATCCTGACACAGCGCGCGCCATTCGCTCCTACCATGCTGCTCTGTCGTTGAACCCGGCCTCGTGGGAAACTTGGCTGGACCTTGCCGCCGCTTACGAATCGGAATCCAATCCGATTGAAGCTCGTGACGCTTTTCTGCACGCGAAGAAGGTCTATCCACTTTCCGCCGAGGTTTCTTGGCAATATGGCAATTTTCTTTTGCGGCAAGGAGAGTTTGATCCGGCGTTCACGGAAATGCGCCTTGCTGCCGAAGCTGATCCCAGGCGCGCGGCGGAGGCCTTTTCCCGCTCGCTCCGCGCCGGTTCCAGCGTCGACACCGCACTCGATCGCATCTTGCCGCCTATTAGCGAAGCCTATCTCGATGTGATTCGGGACCAATCGGTAGATGGTCGCACCGCGAATGCCCTCAAAGTGTGGGACCGCCTCGCGACCCTGCATCCCCGCTTTGCCTTGTACGATTCCTTCCCCCTGGTCAGCGCCTTGATGAATGAACGCCGCCTCGCGGAAGCCGCGAGAGTCTGGGACCAGGCAGTCGTTTTTGCGGGCCTGGCTGATGTGCAAAGTCCACCACGCTCAGTCTTGTGGGATGGCGGATTCGAATCAAATGTTAAGGGTTTCGGTTTTTCCTGGCTTATTTCCGAAGGATTTCACGCCGTGCAGGTCAGCATTGATTCTCAGCAGAAACACTCCGGTAATAATTCCTTGCGGCTTACATTTGACGGGAAGTCCAACGTCAATTTCGCCGGCGTTTGCCACTATGTCCCGGTACACCCTTCCACCGCTTATCGATTCTCCGCGTGGGTTAGGACCAATGGGCTCACAACGGACCAGGGCATCCGCTTTCAGTTGCATTCACTTGGAACGCTGGACACGTCTACGGTTGTCACCCCGGAAATCCACGGAACTGTTTCCTGGGCTCCGATCGAATTACGTTGGTCCTCCGGAAGGGACGTTCAGGAACTGCAAGTTTGCGTGGTTCGTTTTCCCAGCGACGAGACTAACGGCAAGATTCAGGGAACGGCATGGGTGGATGACGTCGCGTTGGTTCCCGAAACCGCGGAGCATCCCAAACCATGAGGTTGCTTCGCTTTGGCATTTGCGCTCTGGTCGTGTTTGCTGTTGCCGCTCATGGAGGCGTCGAAGACTGGGCTCGGGCTGTGTTTGAAACCGGCGCTGGACTGCTCTTTTTCGCCTGGGCCTTGTGGATCGGCTTTACGCATGAAGAACAAATTCTGATTTCTCCACTTCTTCCGCCGCTGGCAACTTTTTCCCTCATCGTTTCCGGTCAGTGGTTTTTTCATGGCACTGCTTCCTTCTACAGCACGCGGACGGAACTCCTGCTCTTGCTTTCCGACCTGATCCTCCTCTTTCTTGCCGTGCAAGCCTTCCGCACTCTTCAAGATTGGCGCGGCTTCATTTGGTTCGGGATGGTGTTCGGCTTTTTAGTCAGCATTTTTGGAATTCTCCAGCACCTTACCTTCAACGGAAAGCTCTATTGGTTTCGCGAGATGCGTTATGGGGGAATCCCGTTTGGGCCTTATGTGAACCGCAATCACTTCGCCGGATTCGTAGAGTTGATTCTCCCTCTTGCGCTCGTTCCGCTCGTCCTGGGCCGAGTGCGCCGGGAGCGCTGGCCGGTTGTTGGTCTATTCGCCGTTGTTCCTATCAGCGCGCTTTTCCTCTCTGCCTCCCGGGGAGGCATCGTGAGCTTCGGCGTCGAGTTGGCGGTATTGGCTCTAGTCATGATTCAGCGGCGCACCAGGGGAAAGCAATTGTTTGCCGGCGCTGCGGTCTTGCTTCTGGCGTTGTTTATGGTTTACTGGCTCGGCGTCGGTCAGCTCCTACAGCGATTCTCATCGCTGCAATCTCTTGAAGTTACCGCCGGAAAACGCGCCTCCATGCGCCGGGATACCTGGCAAATCTTCCTCCATCACCCACTTCCTGGAACGGGGCTCGGAACGCTGCAGATCGTTTATCCTCTTTACGAATCGCTCTACGATGGGAAGATCGTCAATCACACGCACAATGACTACCTCGAAGCGCTTGCCGAAACCGGAATACTGGGAGGACTCTGTTGTGCCTGGTTTCTGGGCGTTTTATTCCGTGAATCCTTTAGCCGACTGCGCCAGCTCAACAACTCTTTTGCCGGGACCTTGCAGCTTTCCGGCCTGGTGGCCTGCACGGGTTTCCTCGTACATAGCCTGGTCGACTTCAACCTGCATATCCCTTCAAACGCTCTTCTCTTTTTTCTGATGGCCCATCTCGCCACGTCCGAGATTCAGCCTGCCAACTCGCCGTCCATCCCCCGCGCGTCGCACCATAGAGATCCCCGAAATCACTGATTGATTTGGAGGTTCTCACTGTATAATCAACGCGGGGGTCATCTATACTCATGCAGCCAGTAAAACTGGGTGCGTTGGTGTGGTGTTGCGTTCCGGCCGCCCTGCTAGCGTCACTGGTCCTGCCCCCAGCCAGCCGCGCTCAGCAGGCCGTTCTTGAGACGCCACAGCAGGTCAACGACCGCATACGCTCGTTGTCCGCGTCCGCGCGGGCGGTGCAGCACGATTACATCATCGGCAATGGCGATCTTCTGGACCTCGAAGTCTTCGATGTAAAAGAGCTTAGCCGCGAAGTTCGCGTCAGCCAGACCGGCTCTATCGGTATCCCGCTCGTGCCGGTCCGCTTGCATGTTGCCGGCCTGACGGAAGTTCAAGCCGAACAGAAGATCTCCGAGATTCTGGAATCCAACGGTCTGGTCTCTCATGCCGAAGTGAGCATCAGCGTTAAAGAGAGAAAGAGCAAGCCCATCACCGTCGTTGGCGCTGTTCAACATGCCATGGTTTACCAGGCGGACCGGGCCGTCACCCTCCTCGAAGTCTTGGCAGAGGCCGGCGGCGTTGCCAATGACGCTGGCGACACCGTCATCGTCAACCGGCCCGCCCAGGAAGTTCCGTCCGATCCGTCAGAGGCTCCGGCGATCGGGCCGGAAGATTCAGTTCCTGCCGCTTCCTCCGCGGCTGCTGCTTCCAATCCGTCCGCTAATACTCCACCGCCCGTTGATCCGCCTCATTTGAACAATACGATCACCATCAATCTGAACGAACTCATGGAGAGCGGAGACGCTACCAACAATATCGTCCTCCAGGCCGGCGACATCGTTACTGTTCCTCACTCCGGAATCGTCTATGTGCTGGGAGCGGTAACAAAGCCTGGTGGTTTTGTACTCGCGAACGACCGCGGCCAGATGACCACCTTGAAAGTTCTGGCTCTTGCCGGTGGTTTGGGCCCCACCGCGAAACGGGATCATGCTGTCATCGTCAGGAAAAACGCTCAAGGGCAGCAGCACGAAGTGGCCGTGGATCTCAAAAAGGTGATGCAACGCCAGGCGGAAGACGTTCAGCTTCAGCCCAGCGACATCCTGTACGTCCCGGACAGCGCTGCAAGGAAGGCGCTGCTTCGCACTGCGGAATTGGGAATTGCTCTCGGGACTGGCGTCGCTCTCTACCGCATCGCATACCGCTAAAAATGGCCGACGACGACAAACTCGTTCCTCGGGAAAATGGTTCCAACGGCGCCGCCGAATTGGTCTCCTTCTCGGCCCGCGTGCCTTCCTTTGACCTTTCCCCCCGGGAGCCCCACCTCTACGACTACCTGCTCATTTTACGGAAGCACCAGTGGCTAATCCTCTCCTTCATGCTCGCGGTCGTCACCATCGTGGCCATCGCCACCTTTCGCATGCAGCCCGTTTATGTGGCTACGGCTCGCGTCGAGATCGATCGCGAGAACGCCAATATCCTTCCTTTCCAGGGCGCGGATTCTTATGACTACATGATGGATCTTGAGAATTACATCGAGACGCAATCCAAGGTCCTTACCAGCGAGACTCTTGCCCTTCAAACCATTCGCAACAACGGTCTTTCGTCCCGCCCGGAATTTTCTTCGCCCAACGGACCCTCGGAAGCAGTCGCCAGCGGCAGCCTGGCAAACCAGAAACGTCCGCCCGAGCTCGCTGAGTTTTTGGGAAGTCTCAGCGTGAAGCGCGTCCCCAACAGCCGTTTGATGGACGTCAGTTTTGAATCCACGGATCCCCAGCTCGCCGCCCGCATCGTCAACGCCCATATCGCCTCCTACATCGAGCAGAATTTTCGCAGTAAGTATGAGTCCACCACCCAGGCTTCCACGTGGCTCGCCGACCAGCTCAGTGAATTGAAGATCCGCGTGCAGAGGTCCGAGGACGCCCGCATCGCCTACGAACGGCAGAATCAGATCTGGACGCTCGACGACAAACAGAACATCACCACCCAGCGGCTCTCCGACATCAACAAACAGTTGACCGACGCCCAAAGCGATCGCATGCGCAAGGAATCGCTCTACCAGTTTGCCAAGTCCGGCAATCTCGATGCCGTACCCGCGGTTCAAAACAACTCCGCCCTCGGCGATTTGCTTAAGAAGCGCAGCGATACGGCCTCGCAATACACCGACGCCCTGGCCCAATACGGCCCCAATTTCCCCAAGGTGCAGCGTCTCCAGGCCCAGCTCAAAGAATTTGATCAGGCCATCGAAAAAGAGAAGCAGAAAATTTTGGACGTCCTCGAAAGCGATTACCATGAAGCGCAGCAGCGCGAAACGCTCCTGACCCAGGCGCTCGATCAACAGAAGGCGGAAACCAACCAGATGGCCGGAAGGCTTGTGGAATACAACATCCTCAAGCGCGAGGCCGAGGCCAACAAGACTCTCTACGAAGGTCTGATGACCAAGCTCAAGGAAACCGCGATTACGGCCGGTTTGCGCTCCTCCAATATCCGCGTCGTGGATCCCGCCATGATTCCTTCCACGCCGGCCCGTCCCGCCAAGACCCGCAACCTTGCCCTGGCTTTTCTCGTTGGCTTGGTTGGCGGCATCGGTTTGGCTCTAATGCGCGAGTATCTCGACAACACCGTCAAGTCTCCGGACGACGTCGAAACGCTTTCACGTTTGCCTTCCCTCGCCGTCGTGCCTGAGTTTGCCGGTTCCAATGGCAGCGGCAAGCGCCATGGTATTTTGCAAGGCTTCTCGTCCAATGGACATGACAAGCGCATCGAACTGGTTGCTCAGCACCTCCCCAAGTCGCAAATGTCGGAAGCGTTTCGCGCCTTGCGAACTTCCATTTTGCTTTCCCAGGCCGATCATCCTCCCCAAGTCATTTTGGTCACCAGCGCGCTCCCCCGGGAAGGGAAGACTACTGCCGCCGCCAATCTTGCTGTTACCCTCGCACAGCTCGGCGACAGCACCGTTCTCGTCGATGCCGACCTTCGCAAACCCGGCATCGGACGTCTCCTCAATTTGGCCAGCGGAAAATATGCCGGTTTGAGTTCCTATCTGGCGGGTGTCTCAAGTCTTGATCTGGTGTCCGTCCCGCATCCCGCGATTCCCAATCTCGTCGCCATTCCCACCGGGCCGCTCCCTCCCAATCCCGCGGACTTGCTCTCCTCCCACAAGCTCGTGGAAGCCATCGCCGAGCTGCGCACCAAGTTTAAGTTTATTGTTATCGATTCGCCTCCTGTCATGGCCGCCACCGACGCCGTGATTCTTTCCGTGCAAGCCGACGGCGTTCTTCTAGTCGTTCGCAGTGGCGAAACTCCCAAGGAAGCGTTCACTCGCACCCGCGATCTGCTGAGTAGCGTCAAGTGCCGGATTCTCGGCGTCGTTCTCAATGCTGTGGACGCCAGCGCTCCCGACTATTACTATTCTTATCGGTATTATCCGTACTCCTATGGATATGGTCCCCAGGAAGCGGCTGAAGTTTCACATGACCACGAAGATGATTCCGAAGCCATTGCCCATCGCGGCTCCCGCGATCGCGACGATGATTCCCAGGCCCTGTAAGGAGGCCCTTTGCGCTATCTGATCACTGGCGGTGCCGGTTTTATTGGTTCACACCTTGCGGAGCGGCTTCTCGACCGCGGCGACCGTGTCGTCTTGCTCGACAATCTCTCGACGGGCAGCGTCGAAAACATTCGCCATCTCAAGTCTTCCGGCAACATGCAATATCACCTCGATAGCATCGAGAATCGCCAGTTGCTCGCCGAACTCGTCGATGACGCCGACGTCATCGTCCATCTGGCCGCCGCTGTTGGCGTCAAACTCATCGTCGAAAGCCCCGTCAAGACCATCGAGACCAATGTCAATGGCACCCAATTGGTTCTCGAAGCCGCTTGCAAGAAAAAGAAACTCGTCCTCACTGCTTCCACCTCCGAGGTCTATGGCAAAAACACCAACGTTCCTTTCCACGAAGACGCCGACCTCGTCCTCGGCCCCACGACAAAAGGCCGCTGGAGCTACGCGGCCTCCAAAGCGCTTGATGAGTTTCTCGCTCTCTCCTACTGGAAAGAAAAGAAGCTCCCCGTCATCGTCGTTCGTTTGTTCAATACCGTCGGCCCCCGTCAAACCGGCCGCTACGGCATGGTGCTCCCCAATTTCGTCAAGTCCGCCTTGGACAATACGCCCATCACGATTTACGGCACCGGCAAGCAATCCCGCTGCTTCTGCGACGTGCGCGACACCGTCGAAGGGCTTATCCGCCTTATGGACTTAGAGCGCTCCGTCGGCGAAGTCATCAATGTCGGCAATACCGAGGAAATCACCATCGAGGGATTGGCGCAGCGAGTGAAGGACCGCACCGGCAGTCCCTCTCCCATCGAGTACATCCCCTACGACCAGGCCTATGAACCAGGTTTCGAGGACATGATGCGCCGCGTCCCCTCGGTTGAAAAGCTGCATGCCCTGACCGGCTTCCGTCCGCGCACTTCATTGAACGAAATCATCGACCGCGTAACCGCCTTCTTTCAGCAAAAAGCCGAAGCCCTCGACGCTCACAAGGTAGCCACTACCAGCGCTAACTGAGTTTCGTTGCTTGGCCAGTCCGCGCCGCTTACTTCGAGCTGTTTTCGCCATTTCTTTGCTATAGATTCCTGCCAGAGAATCCACGAATCTTTTCGTACTTTCACCAAACTTTTGGAAAATTTGTTCGTCTCTACCTCTAGCCATCCGGAGGTGTCTCAGTGACCACGCCCACCAGTGCCTCTGTCCGCCGCCTGACCTTCGCCGGCTGGCTCGACACCGTCCTTCGCGACCTCAAGCACACCTTCCGCATGCTTGTCCGCACTCCCGGTTTTACTGCCATAGCTGTCCTCACACTCGCTCTCGGCATTGGCGCAAACACCGCCATCTTCACGCTCCTCGACCAGGTCTTGTTGCGCCTTCTCCCCGTGAAAGATCCCCAGCAACTCGTCCTGCTCACCATGCGCGGCCGCCACTACGGCAGCAACTGGGGTGGCAACGCCATCTCCCATCCCATGTTCCGTGATTTTCGTGATCACAACGAAGTCTTCTCCGATATGTTCTGCCGCTTTCCCACTTCCGCGAGCCTTTCCTTCGGCCAGCAGGCGGAACGCGTTTCCGTCGAACTCGTCTCCGGCACCTACTTCTCCACTCTCGGCATTGTTCCCGCTATGGGACGCATCCTCACTCCCGAAGACGATCAAGTCCCCAGCGGGCATCCGTACGTCGTCCTCAATTACAACTTTTGGAAAACGCGCTTTGCCGGCGATTCCCAAATCGTAGGCAAGACTCTCACTCTCAACAATTACAAGATGACCGTTGTCGGCGTTGCCCAGACAGGTTTTGACGGCGTGGAACTCGGCTTCTCCCCGAAAATCTTCATTCCTATCATGATGCAGCCTCAAATCATCGTCGGCAATCCAGAAGACATGCTCAAGGAGCGCCGCAATCGCTGGGTGAACGCCTTCGGCCGCTTGAAGCCCGGCCTCTCCCAGCAGCAAGCCAAGGCCGCTCTCCAGCCCTTCATGCACTCCATGCTCGAGTCGGAAGTGCAACTCCCTGCTTTCGCCCACGCCTCGAAATATGACCGCGACGAATTTCTAAAATGTTGGATCGACGTTTTGCCCGGTTCGCAGGGCCGTTCGTATACCCGTCGCCAGCTCACCACTCCGCTTTGGGTTTTGATGGCCACCACTGGCGTTGTCTTGCTGATTGCCTGCGCCAACCTGGCCAACCTCCTGCTCGTCCGCGGCTCCAGCCGCGTCAAGGAAATCGCCGTTCGTTTGGCCATGGGCGCCACTCGTCCGCGCATCATCGGCCAACTCTTGATCGAAAGTCTTTCTCTTTCCGCGTTGGGAGGGCTCACCGGCCTCGCCGTCGCCTTTTGGGCCGACCGGGCCCTCATGAAAATCTATCTGCCGTCCGATTCCGGCGGCATGAACATTTCCAGCGCGCCCGATCTCCGTATTCTCCTCTTCAATCTCGCCGTCACAGTCCTCACCGGAGTCATCTTCGGCCTCGTGCCCGCTCTTCAGACCACCAAGCCCAATCTCGCCGGAACCTTGAAAGATCAAGCCGGTGCCGTTGTCGGTGGCGGCGGCCACCATCGTTTGAGAAAGGGTCTCGTCGTCGCTCAGGTAACGCTCTCCCTTCTGCTTCTCGTCGGAGCCGGCCTTTTCGTTCGCAGCCTCGCCAACCTCCGCAATCTCGGTCCCGGCTTTTCCCCGGAGAGGCTCGTGGCCTTCCAAATCGATCCTTCTCTCAACGGCTACACTCCCGAGCGCATGAAAGTCTTCTATCCACAACTCACTGACGCTCTCAGCGCAGTTCCCGGCGTCCAATCCGTCGGCCTCGCGTCCATGCGCATTCTCGAAGACAACGAATGGGACAGCGGCATGTCCGTCGAGGGCTTTACTCCAGCGAAACCCGATGAGCACGCCGAGCCTTACATGAACCAGATTAGCCCGAATTATTTTGCCACGCTCGGCGTACCCATCGTCGCCGGCCGCGACTTTCGCATTAGCGACAACCACGAGGTCAAACACGGGCCCGAAGTCTGGAACTGGGTCCCAACCGCCGTCATGATCAACGAAAAATTTGCCAAAAAGTTTTTCCCCGGACGAAATCCCATCGGCCTTCACGTCGGTTTCGGCACCGATCCGGGAAGGCCCACCGATATGGAGGTCATCGGTGTCGTCAAGGATTTCAAGTACACCAATCTCCGCGACGAAATTCCCGAGCAGGCTTTCATTCCCTATCTCGGCAGCCGCTACCTCGGCGAAATGACCGTCTATCTCCGCACCATCGCTGATCCCAATCAATTGATGTCTGCCGTTCGTTCGAAAGTCCGCGACATGGATTCCAATCTCCCCATCTACGCCATGCGCACCACCGAAGTCCAGATCAACAACTCCCTTTCCACAGAGCGCATGATCGCCAGCCTCTCCGCCGTCTTCGGTTTCCTAGCCACTCTTCTCGCCGTCATCGGCCTCTACGGTGTGATGGCCTACACCGTCGCCCAGCGCACCCGCGAAGTCGGCATTCGCATCGCCCTCGGCGCCGCACGCGGCAACGTCATCTGGCTGGTCATGAGCGAAGTCCTCCTCCTCGTAGCCATCGGTGTAGTCGCCGGCGTCACCGCCTCCCTCGCCCTGTCCCCGCCCTACGCGCCAGCCGCCTTGACCCTATGGCGGCCCTCCGCTACGAATGAATCTCAGCTCATAACGCAGACGCAGAACAAAAAGTAGCCGTCTGCGGTCTGAGTATTCTCCCCAGCGGTGACAAGATTATTTGGTTCGGTCTCGTGTGGGCCGAGGGCACTTCTATGAGTTGCGCGTAATCCGCCAACGTCGATTGTTTCCGAATGCTCCGTAATCCGTCG
>WNFT01012738.1_pt1 | contig 11218 bp, 10 predicted proteins | sample 5400191 | NCBI WGS metagenome assembly WNFT01 (sample SAMN13153359, study PRJNA577476) | soil metagenome | isolation source: 80 cm saprolite under Madrone tree | place: USA:California | collected 2016-06-14
GCCATGCGCACGCCGATCTCCCGCGTCCGCTGCGTGACGGTGTAGGCCAGCACGCCGTACAGGCCGAGGCCGGCGAGCATCAAGGCCAGCGCTGCGAATCCCTGCAGGAGCTTCAAGGCGAATCTGCGCTGGGCGAGCGTGGCGGAGAGCATCTCGTTGACCGTCCGCGCCTGGTACGCGACCGCGAGCGGATCGATGGACGACAAGACTTGCTGCGCTCCCCGCAGCACCTCTCGCGGCGGTGCGCTGGACCGCACCACCAGATTCAAGGTGTCGTTCGGCAACTGGTCGAAGGGGAAGTAGACCGTGGGCCTCACCTCGGCGTCGAGCCCGAACTCGCGCACGTCTCCGACCACGCCGGCCACCGTCCACCAGCGCGGGTCGGCCCGCAGACGCAGCCGCTGCCCCAGCGCGTCCCCCGCCGGCCAGTACTTCCGCGCCAGGGTCTTGTTGATAACCACGACCAGCGCCTTGTCGGCCGTGTCGGTTTCCTGGATGGCGCGTCCCTGCAAGAGCGGGATGCGCATCGCCTCGAACCAACCCGACGTGGTGACCCGGGCTTCCTCGTCGGGCCAGCGCGCTCCGAGGGGCACGGGACGGCCCTCGATCTCGAACGCCAGATCGTTGGCCACTCCGCTCAGCGGCTGGTAATCGACGCCGCCCACCGCGGTGGCGCCGGGAAGCTCGCGGAGCCGCTGCAGGGTGGCGGCGAAGACCTTGCGGATGTGCGCCTGGTCTCCCGGCACTCCCATCATCAAGGCGACGGATCCCGACGGATCGAATCCCGGGTCGACCTCGACCACGCGCCCGAAGCTCCGGATCAGCAGCGCGGCGCCGGACACGAGCATCAGCGCCAGCGCCACGTCGGCCGCGACGAGCGCGCGCCGCAGCCGCCGGGGATGCGGAGCTGCCGAAGCGCTGCCTGCGCGCAGGGCATCATGAAGGTCCGCCTGCGTGGCGGTCAGCGCCGGAAGCAGTCCGAAGAGGACCCCGCTGAAGACCGATGCTCCCAGTGCGAACGCCAGCACCGCTCCGTCCACTTGCACCCGGTGGGCCCGCGGCAGATCCGCCGGTCCCGCCGCCAGGAGCAGGTCGACTCCCCACCTGGCGACGAGGACTCCCACCAGTCCGCCGAGCAGCGCAAGGAACAGGCTCTCCACCAGCATCTGCCGGACCAGGCGGCCGCGGCCCGCTCCGAGCGCCGCGCGCACGGCCAGCTCGCGTCCCCGGGCGGTGCCTCGCGCCAGCATGAGATTCCCGACGTTGGCGCAGGCCATCAAGAGGACCAGCACCACCGCTCCGAAGAGCATCCACAGGGTGGGCCGCAGCCGGCCGACCATCTGATCGAGGAGCGGAACGGCGGCCATGAGAAAGCCCGCGTCCGCGGGATAGACCTCGGGGTACCCCGCCCGCAACCGCTCGGACACCACGGCGAGCTCGGAGCGGACTTCCGCCAGCGTGGCGCCGCGGCCGATCCGGCCCATCACGCGGAGGAAGCGCTCATTCCGCGCCTGCGGAGTCAGCTGATCGGGCGGAAAGGGCAGCGGCCTCCAGGCATCGAAATTCTCCGGAAGCTCCAGCTCGTGCGCCAGCACCCCGATGACCCTGAAGGGATTCCCGGAGATCTGGACCGTCTGCCCGACCACACCGGGGTCGCCCCCGAACCGGCGTTTCCACAGCGACGGACCGAGCACCACGACACGTCCGCGGCCCGGCTCTTCCTCATCCTTGGTGAACCAGCGCCCGAAGGCGGGCTGTACCCCGAGAACCGGCAGAAGGGAGCTCGTCGCCCGCCCCAGCCCGATGTGCTCCGTGACGTCCGCCCCGGCCAGCGTCCCGGCGCCGTATCCCCAGGCAGCCACGCCGCTCATGCTGGAAAGGTTCTCGTAGTCCTGCCGGAGCTCGGCGAGCGAAGCCGTGCCCGTCGCGCCGCGCCAGGTACCGTAGAAGCGCACCAGCTTGCCGGAATCGCGGTAGGGCAACGGTTCGAGCAGGAGACCGCGCACCACGCTGAACACGCTGCACGTGGCCCCGATGGCGACTGCCAGGGTCAGGATCACCACCGCCGCGAATGCCGGGCTGTGCTGGAGAAGGCGCAGCGCGCCCCGAAGGTCCTGACGGAGTCCCTGCATGGGAAGGGGCGAGAGCGAAATCCGTGCCAGCGCCCTGCGCCCCGACTCCGACCATCGCCCGTCCGCTCCTGGGATTGATCGTCCCGCTTCCGGACGCGAATCGTTTATGCTGCGCCCGCATCCGACGCGGTTCTGTCTGGGGGATATTCGTGCCGAGAATCCGAAGTTGCTGCTCCGATGATTTTGGCGCCGTGATCCGACTGCTGCGGCAACACTGGCCGGACGAAGAGTTTCGCGACGCTCCGCTGCGGGGCGCGTTCGAGCGGGGACTCGCCTCGCCCCGACAGCGGTTCCTCTGCGCGGAGCTCGACTCGCACGTGGTGGGTTTCGCCTCGCTCACCCTCAAGAGCAGCCTCCGGCACGAAGGGGCCATCGGCCACGTCGACGAGCTGATGGTCGATCCCGACCATCGCTGCCGGGGAATCGCGACGCTCCTCATGCAACGGATCGAGGAGGTGGCTCTCGCCGTCGGCTGCACCCAGCTCGAGCTCGACGCCGCTTTCCACCGCAAGGAAACGCATGCGTTCTACGAGCAGCGCCAGTTTGCCAGGCGGGCTCTGCTGTTCTCCAAGCCACTGCGCGAAGCGCGCCTCGGCGCCTGAGCCCGGCTGAAGCTAGCCGGTCGAGATGCCCGGATTCACCTCTGGCGCCAGCAGCGCGGCCAGCCGCCTGCGCCGCGCGTCGGCCGTCATGAGGTGTCCCGCGGATACCGCCATCGCCACGCCCAGGCAGAGGAGCCAGAGGGTGCGCGCCCCGAAGCGTTGCATTACCTCGCCGGCCGTCAGCGGCGAAACGGTGAAGGCGACGCCCCAGCACATCGCGAACGCTCCCTGGTAGCGGCCGCGCAGCGCGGGCGGAGCCAGGTTCGCCACCATGGTCGACGCCACCGGAAATCCGATCACTTCTCCCACGGTCCACAGCGACGTGCCTACGGCATAGACGGCGACGCCGCCGCCGATGGCGTTCACGCCGAACCCCGCGCCGAACAGCAGGACCGAGAGCGCCAGCAGGCGGGCGGCGTCGAACTGACGCAACCGCGGCGACAAGATCGGCTGCAGCAGCACCACGCCGGCGCAGTTCAGGGCCATGAGGAAGGCGTAGGCCGCGGGGCCTGAGCCGTGCGCAGCCATGTCGAGGGGGAGCGCGAGCTGCCATTGCGTGAAGACCGCCAGCGCGGCCAGGTGGAGGAGCAGGAACGAGACGTACGGACCGTCCGCAAAGACCTTGCCCAGCCCGCGGAGCGCCGGTTCGTGGACGAGGCCCGAAGGGCGGGTCTCCGGCACGGTGAAGAAGATGATGACCGCCGCGGCGATCGAGCTGGCCGCGTCGGCGAGGAACAAGGCGGTCATGCTCTTCTCCGCCACCAGCCCTCCCAGGAACAACCCCACCGAGAGGGCGAAGTTCACCGCCCAGTACACCAGCCCATAGGCGCGCGCGCGATCGGCCGGCGGCACCACGTCGGCCACCGCCGCGCTCATCGCCGGACGATAGAGCTCGCCCGCCGCCGCGCAGAGAAAGGCCAGCGCGGCGAGCATCGCCGGATCTCGCGCGAACGCCAGTCCCCCGACGGCGCTCGCCCCGAGCAGCAGCGCCAGCAGCATGGTCGACCGCCTCCCGATGCGATCGGCGAGGAGCCCACCCAGCGGCCCGGAGATCGTCATGCCCGCGCCGTACAGCGCCAGGACCCGCCCCGCCTGGGCAGGCGAAAACCCGCGCTCCCGCACCAGGTAGATGGAGAGGAAGGCCAGCACGAAGCTGGCGAGCCGGTTGATGACCAGGCCCCACCAGACGGTCCAGAACACGCCCGGGAGCCCGCCGGCGGCGGCGCGATACCAGTGGCGGATGGTGGTGCGCACGGAGGAAACCGATATATGCGACGTTGCGCAGGGCTCCAACTCGCCACGTCGACCGGGCTGAAGGAGAAGCCACATGCAACGCTACATCGCCGTGGTGGGCGGCGGGACTTGCTCCGCGGAAGAAGCGGCCGCTGCCGAGCGGATCGGCGCCCTGATCGCGCGCGCGGATGCCGTGCTCGTCTGCGGCGGACTCTCCGGCGTGATGGAAGCCGCCTGCCGCGGCGCGCGCCGGGAGGGAGGGCTCACGGTGGGACTGCTTCCCGGCACCGATCGCGCCGCCGCCAACCCGCACGTCGCGGTCGCCATCGCCACCGGCCTGGGCGAGCTCCGCAACGGGCTCGTCATCCGCGCCGCCGATGCGATCATCGCCGTCGGCGGCGAGTTCGGGACGCTCTCCGAGATCGGATTCGCGCTCAAGCTGGGCAAGCGCGTCGTCGGCCTGGGCACCTGGGACCTCGGTCGCCGCGGCGAGGCGATCCTGCGCGCCGCGACGCCGGAGGACGCGGCGCGGCTCGCGCTCGAGGATCCCACCGGCTCACGGCGAGGTGGGTAGACCATGGCTCGCCGAGTCGATCCCGTCCGGTTCGTCGAGCGCCACGGCGTCGTGCTCGCCTCCGGCAAGGGGCCGGTGCCGAATCTGGCGGAAGCCGTCGCCGGCGAGCCGATCCGCGGCAGCTGGTGGAGTCACCCGAAAGGGAAGGAGATCTTCTCGGCGCTGGGAGCCGTCGCCGACTCTCCCGACGTCCTCTGTTTCCGGCTCGTCGAGGGCAAGATCACCTTCGTGCACAGGCGGCTCTGGCCGGCGTTGGTGCGGCTCGCCGAGGACCTCGGGCGCCGGCGATTGACGGTCGTCCGCCAGGAGCACACCGCGACCGGAGCGCACCGCAACGTGCTCACTCCTTTTCCCGAGTGGGTGCCGCGAGAGATCAGCTCGGCGGCGCTCCGGCTTTCCGGCTCGGATGCGAGGGCACAGCTTGGCGCCTGGGCAGCAGCGACCTGATCACCATTGGCCCGCGGGCGCTTCGACCAGGTGATTCGCTACTCGCAGGTTGAGGAAGGCGTACATGACGGCGTCGGCGAGGGCGGTCTCCGTATAGCCGCCGCTGTCCTGGAGCGCCTTGAGCAGTCCCAGCCAGCCGGGATCGTCGAACTTCACCTGGATGGTGGTCACGCCGGCACCGGGATAGGTGATGAAGTTGGTCGCTGACCCGCCTCCGACGACCCAGCTGGGCGGAACGGCGACGAAGTTCGTCGCGGAACCGCCGCCGGCGCTCCACCCCGGAGGAAGCGCGGTGAAGTTCGAGGCGGACCCTCCCCCGACCGTCCATCCCTGCCCCGTCGGGTAGCCCACGAAGTTCGTCGCCGATCCGCCTCCGGTCGCCCAGCCGGGCGGGAGCGCGATGTAGTTGGTCGCCGACCCACCGCCGGTGCTCCAGCCGGGAGGCAGCGCCGTGTAGTTGGTGGCCGATCCGCCGCCCGCGGTCCATCCCGGTGGAAGGGCGATGAAGTTGGTCGCCGATCCACCTCCCGTCGTCCATCCAGATGGCAGCGCGATGAAATTCGTGGCGGATCCGCCGCCCACGCTCCAGCCCGGAGCATAGGCCACGAAGTTCGTCGCTGACCCGCCGCCCACGGTCCAGCCCGGCGGAACGGCGATGAAGTTCGTGGCCGAGCCGCCGCCGACGCTCCAGCCGCTCGGGTAGGCGACGTAATTGGTGGCGGAGCCGCCGCCCACCGCCCAACCCGTGTACTTGTTCGGGAACGTGATCAGCCCGGTGGTCAGGCTGATGTCGACGTGGAAGGTGGAGCCTCCGGTCCCGCTGTCCATCCCGGCATCGCTGTCGCCTGGCGCGGCCGATGAACCGCAGCCCGAGCTCAAGGCCGCCGAGACGAATACGACGGCAAGATTGGCCGGGATCCAAGCCCTCATCCGGCCACGCTAACAAGGGGAGCGCTGACGTCTACTTTCGCGCCGGCTCAAGCGCCTCTGCCCCCGCCTTTGCACACATGCCGGCCGTATCGACTCAGGTGGCGTCGTGGAAGATGACGCCCAGGGTCATCCGCTGGCCAGAGCGTACGCGGCTGACGCCGTGGCGCAAGGTGACCCGATACGGCCCCCGCGTTCCCTGCACGGGCCGGTGACGTCCCGCGAAGAAGACGGCCTCTCCCCGCGCCAGCGGGACCACCTCCGCGCGCGACTGCATGCGCGGCCGCTGCTCGGCGAGGAGGAACTCGCCGCCGGTGAAGTCGCGCCCCGGCACGGAGAGGAGGAAGGTGACCTGCAAGGGAAAGAATATCTCGCCGTAGACGTCCTGGTGCAGGCAGTTGTAGTCCTCTGCCTGGTAGCGCAGCAGAAGCGGAGTCGGCCGCGTCTGCCCCGCCTCGCGGCACCGGTCGAGGAACGCGGAATGACGCGCGGGATACGTCTCGGGCCCGCCGAGGAGCTTCTCCCACCGGTTCGCGATCGGAGCGAGCCGCTCGTACAGCGCCGGCCGCAGCGCCGCGACGGGTTCGGGCAACGGATAAGCGAAGTACTTGTACTCGCCGCGACCGAATCCGTGCTTCGCCATTACCACCCGGCTCCGGAATCGGGCGTCGACCTCGTATTCGGCGATCAGCTTGGAGCACTCGGCCGCGGTCAGGAGGGGACCAGTCGTCGCGTATCCGCGTTCCCCGAGATGAGCTTCCATCCCGGTCCAGTCCAGCGCGGCGATGTGCCGCTCGATCGAAGGCTGCGGGACGGCGGCGATCCGCGTCGGCTGCGCCATGCGCACAGTTTGCTGCAGGCCCCGCCTGAAGCAAGGCCTAGCGCGCCGTTCGCGAATTGCATGTCCGCCGGCGGCCACGTTCCGGCGGGTCTCACCGCGCGACCTGGCGTGCGGTAGTCTGCGCGACATGGACCTCTACTACGGTCGGATGTCCGGCAACTCGGCCCGCGCTGCTTTTGGACTGGCGGAGACCGGCGCGCCGTTCCGTCCCCACCTGCTCGATACGCGCAAGGGCGATAACCGCGCCGCTCCCTACCTGGCCGTGAACCCGATGGGCAAGATCCCCGCCCTGGTCGACGGCGCCTGCAAGCTCTGGGAGTCCAACGCCATCAATTGGTACGCGGCGGAGAAGTTTCCCAAGTCGCGGCTCCTGCCCGCGTCGACCGAGGGGCGGGCGTCGGTCCAGCGTTGGCTCTTCTTCCAGGCGGCGCACGTGTCTCCGGCTTGCATCCACGTCTTCCGGGCCACGCATCCGCGTATCCAGGCCTTCTGGCAGACCAAGGGCGACCCGCAGGCGGCCGAAGGAGCAAGGAAGGAGCTGGCGCGGTACCTCCCGGTGCTGGAGTCGGCGCTCGCGGATCGGGACTGGCTGGAAAGAGACTTCTCCCTGGCGGACGTGGCCTATGCTCCCCACCTCTGGCTGGTCTCCGAAGGAGGATTCGATTTTTCCGCCTACCCGCGCGTGCGCGCCTGGCTCGATCGGCTGGTGTCGCGCCCGGCCTGGCGCAAGACCGAGGAGATGATCTTCGGGGAGTGACGCGTCAGGAGACCTGGAACCGCGACGCTTCGTCGGAGCGCGGGGGACGGATCCCGGGCGGCAGCCAGCCGCCCGAGCACCGGCGCGAACTTGAAGGCGTGACCGCTGTCGCCGGTAGCGAGCACCAGCCCCGGCCGATCCGGATCGCGGGCGATCCAGAAATGCCCGTCCCAGGAATCGCAGTAGAGGCAGACCCGCGTGTGCACGACGGGAGCATCGGCCAGTCCCGGGAACGTCGCTGCCAGGAACGCGCGCAGGTCCTCCGTCTCCTCTTCGGTGACCACCCGCTCCGGAGACTGCGGATGCATCGTCCTGCCGGGGCCATGGCGGGCGACTTTCACCTCGCCGTTGTCCGGGTGCGCGGGAAATCCGTAGTACCCGGTCGTCTGGATGTCCGCGCAGAACACGGGAAACCGCTCCGGCGCGAACGCGCTCGCATCCTTCGGCGCGAGATGGAACACCGGGTGTCCAGTGGAGCGGAATTCCGCGTCCTTCGGCGCGAGGTGGAACACCGGATGTCCAGTCGAGCGGAATTCCGGCGCCAGCCAGGGAAGAGCGTGCGGCGTCCAGGCTCCGAGGGCGAGGACGACATGGTCGGCCTCGAGCTTTTCGCCGCTGGTGCAGACGATCCCGCTGACTCGCCTCGAGGACCCCTTCTCCAGCAATCGCCCGAAAGCGATGCCCTGGCGGAGGCTGACGCCGAGTCTCTTGGCTTCTTCCACGAGGCAGGCGATCACCTTTCCGCTTTCCGCAAAGCCGCCTTCCGGGTCGTATGTCCCCTGGGGGTAACGCTCCGCGTTCCAGGCAGGAAAACGGGCGCGCACCGCCGCCGCGTCGACGAGCTGCGAGCGGTGGCCACGGCGTGCGAGCACGTCGAAGCTGTCCTGCTCGAGCGTCCCGGGAACCAGCGGAGTCCTCCGCAAAAAGAGCACTCCGGTCTCGTGGTAGAGCGCAGCTCCGAAGTCGCGGTTCCAGCGGCGCCAGCCTTCGATCGATTCCTCCGCCAGCGCGGTGTAGGCCTCGTCCGCACCGTATTCGAGCCGCACGACCTTGCTGATGTCGGTCGACGCGGCCAGCGGATGCGGAAGCGGTCCGGGATCGATCAGCTCGACCGGATGGCCCCGCTTCCGCAGCTCGATGGCCGCGGTGACTCCGAAGACCCCGGCGCCGGCGACGAGGATGCGTTCCATGGAGCCAGTTTGCCCGAAGCTGGCAGTTCTTTTGCGGCAATCGGCAAATGGTAGTAGCTCTCCCTCTGGGCTCGACCCAACCTAAGAGGGAGAAAGAGGATGGCGAAGAAAGGGCAAGAGGCGCTCGTGATCGCGAGCAAGGCCAAGGGCATCCTGAAGAAGGCCGGCTGCAACACGGCCGGAGACGCGTTCATGGCGCTCAACGGCTATCTCTACTGGCTGCTCGAGCAGGCGGCGAAGCGCGCCAAGGCGAACGGCCGCAAGACAGTCCGCAAGCACGATTTCATGGTCTAGCCGTAACCGCCGCCGGCGGCCCGGACTGCTGCATCTTGGCGAGGGCCGCCCGCGCGTTGCGGGTGAAGCCGTCTTCCTCCTTGTAGAGCTTGAGGAACTCGGCGAGGTGCAGGCGGGCGCGCTCCTGGTGGCCGAGCGCGAAGTCGCTGATCCCCGCGTGGTAGAGCGCCTGGAAGTGATTGGGCCACGACTCGAGCACCAGGTTCATGATCGGGGCAGCGGCGATGTCGTCGCCTGCGTCCGCCACCGGGTGCGCGAGGTCGAAGACGATACCCGCCGACCGCCAGCGGTCCTTCTCGGGAACGACCGCCAGCGTCTTGCGGGCCTCCTCGATCCTTCCCGCCAGCGCCCAGCATCCCGCCGCGAAGCCTGCGCCGTCCGATCCGGAGAGGGGCGGGTTGCGCGCCATGAACTGCGCCACCTCGACCGGGTTGCAGTACGGCTTCGCTCTCGCGAACCAGGATCGGGGGGTCGGCACGCCCCGCGGGGCTGGCGCAGGGGTCCCGGTCGGCGTGGCCTCGACGGAGCGCGCCGGACTCCAGACAAACGACAGCGTCGTGATCGCGGCAGCCGCCACCGCCATCAGCGCGAAACGGGGCCGCACCTGGCGCAGCGACGAGGGGTGGTCCAGGGCCTTCAGCGCGGCCGCGGCGCTGCGCAGCCGTCTCTCACGCCGGGGCTGGACGAGCAGCGCGATCAACTCGTGCAGCGGCGCCTGCCGGGGCACGCGCAGCGACATGTCGTCCGCGAGCAGATCGGACGGCGCTTTTCCCGTCGCGGCATGCAGCAAGGTCGCGCCCAGCGCGTAGAGATCGCTGGTCGCATCCACGGTGCCGCCGAGCTGCTCGGTGGGCATGTACCCGAAGGTTCCGACCAGGGTCGAGCCGTAGGTTTGCGTTCCGGTGAGCCAGCGGGCGCTGCCGAAGTCGACCAGTACCAGCTCGCCACCCGACCGCACGATGATGTTGTCCGGCTTGATGTCCCTGTGCAGGACGCCCAGGCCGTGCAGATACACGAGGACCTCGAGCACCTGCCTGGCGACGTCGCGGAGCTCCGCCAAGGAGAACGGGCCGCGCGCGATCCGCGCCGAGAGCATTTCGCCCTCGATGAACTCCGCCGCGAGGTAGAGGCGCAGGTGCACGCCCTCCCCGTCCGTGAAGCTGGCGATGTAGCGGGGAATCCGCGGATGGTGGAGCGTCTTCAGCGTCGCGGCCTCTCGCTCGAAGGCGTCGATCTGCTGCGCGCCGGGAACGCTGGCGAACTGCAGCTCCTTGAGCGCGACCACCGCTCCGTCGGGAGCGCGGGCGCGGTAGACGCGGCCGTGATCCGTCTGCGCCAGCACCCGGATGACCTCGTACCCGCCTGGCGCGCGCGCGACGCCGCAGAACGAGCAGCGGGGCTCGCTCCCCGGCCGTGAACATCCTGCGCAGTCGCTCATCGATCCCCCGCCGCGAGTCTACCGGCGCTGGCCGCCTGCGCCGAGCGCGCGGATCAGGGCTGATGTGGTCGATTGCAGGAGCCACGTCACCCACTGGGAATCAGGCCCGCGTGACGGTCACCGGAATGCCATTGAACGCGGCATTCCCCGAGAGCGAGTCGACCGCGTGATCGTCCGTCAGATCGTTGAGGCTGGCTCCCGCGTGCGCCGCCGCGACCGAGAGCGCCGCGCCATCACGCGCATGTCCCCAGCCATGCGGCAGGCTCACCACTCCCTTCATCACTTCATCGCTGAGCGCCACCGGCACTTCGACGCTCCCCACCCGGGAGGTCACGCGCACCCGTCCGTCCGGACCGAGTCCGCGCGCCGCCGCGTCCTCGGGATGCATCAAGAGCACGCAACCCGGCGGTCCCTTCACCAGCCGCAGGCTGTTGTGCATCCAGGAGTTGTTGCTGCGCAGAGCGCGCCGGCCGATCAGGACCAGGCCATTCGTCGCCGGCTTCGACAAGGTCGCCGTCAGCCGATCCAGGTCGCGCAAGAACACCGCGGGCGCGAGCTGCATCCGGCGCCCTCCAAGCCGCGCGACCAGGTGCGGACGCAGCGGCCCCAGGTCGATGCCGTGGGGATTCTGCTCCAGCTTGCGGAGCGAGAGCCGATGCGGGCCGAACCGCAGCATCAGGTCGAGGAGCCGCCGCTCGCCGAGCATCCGCGCCGCGCGCAGCGTCACTCCCGCCGCCGCTCCCTTCCGCCCTCCGCCGTGGCGGCGTACCGAGAGCGCCAGAT
>WNFT01005360.1_pt1 | contig 11217 bp, 7 predicted proteins | sample 5400191 | NCBI WGS metagenome assembly WNFT01 (sample SAMN13153359, study PRJNA577476) | soil metagenome | isolation source: 80 cm saprolite under Madrone tree | place: USA:California | collected 2016-06-14
AGCCATTCGGTATTGCTCCGCATCTCCGGCGGCAGTACTTTGATCGCGACGCGATCGCCGAGCAGAATGTGTCGCGCACGATAGACTGCGCCCATTCCGCCTTTGCCGAGCACACCTTCGATTTGATACTGGCCGTCGAGCACATTGCCGATCAATGAAGACGGATCTTCTTCCAGAACTTCGCCGTCCTTTGGGCAAAAGCTTATAGCGTCATCGAATTTTTCGTTGCAGACCGAGCAGTACTTCATTGGTGAATTAGTTTACAACGAACGATCACAGTTACCGCAACCGCGAGCGGTAGCGACCGGATGAATGACGTACGGGAGAAAGCCTTTTGATCAAGAAGCTGAAAGGACGGTCCGGTCGCTACCGCTCCCGGTTCTGTAAAGACAACCATTGCTCAAAGGCAAGTAGTGTCTCGTACTGATCTTCTTTCTTAACGCGGGCAAGGAATTCCGTGAGGATATCGCTCGACAGCATCGGCAACGCGTGGCTTGAGTCTGTCGTGAAATATTCTCCATGCTCCAGATGATAAATCGTCATTGATTTTCCGTCATAGCGCCAAAGTTCGGGCACACCGAAGCTGGCATAAATAGGGAACTTCGATAACGACTGATGCTGAAGATCGACCTCAACCACAATGTCAGGAGGCGGATCGACGCTAAAGTCCAGGTCACTTCTACTGCCAATGAGGGCGGCAGTTTGCACATAAAAGCTCAAGTCCATTTCGACGCCGCGTGGTTTCTTTTTCATCGTAGCCGATCCGAAGCAGAGCACTCTGATGCGAAGCCTTAGGCTCAACAGACTCACGATGCCGCTGATCAGATATTGATAGTTTTCGTGGCTGGTTGACAGGGTCATGATTTGCAGCCTTCCCGAGTCGTAACTTATGCGCAGACCCTTAGCCTCGCCAACGTCACTCAGCAATTCTTCATACTCTTCCCATGGGACGTCGCTGACGACGAGAGTGCTGTCGGCTGGAAGATGTTCAATCGCCTCGGTGTAATTTACGGTTTGAACGGCCATATTCAATTCATCACAACGTTCTCTCTGACCAAGCGCATTGTACCATCCCTAACGCGAGTCACAAGGCCTTTAAGTATTTAAGAATAGATTCGCTCAGCATACTCCGCCACCATTCGATCGCTGCTGAAGGTGGGGACCAGCGTCTGAATGGAACGTTTCATCATCGAGACCCATCGAGGCGGGAGACCCTCCGCGTCACGAGTGTAATAGCGCGAGAGACTCTCTTCCATGAGGACGCGATACAGAGACTCGGCTTCCCGATCGTCAGCTTCTTCTTCGGAGAGTTCGCTAAGATCGCCAATCGCGAAACCGTTGTCGCCGTCATAGCCTTCCAGCCACCAGCCATCAAGCACCGAAAAATTCAGACCGCCGTTGATGGCCACCTTCTGGCCGCTGGTGCCCGAAGCTTCCAGCGGCCGGCGTGGTACGTTCATCCAGACGTCGACGGATTGCACCAACTGTCGCGCGACTTCCTGATCGTAGTCTTCGATAAAGGCGATCCCGTGACGCACGGACGGATCGCGCTGCCAGGCGATCAGCCTTTGCAACACTGCCTTCGCATTCTGATCCTGTGGATGGGCTTTGCCGGCGAAGACAAATTGAATCGGGCGCTCCGGATCGTTGATTAGCTTTGTCAACCGTTCCGGATCGCTTAGCAGTAAATCCCAGCGTTTATAGCCCGCAACGCGCCGCGCAAAACCGATCGTTAGAGCCGCTGGGTCAAACATGGTCCGCGCCGCTTCGATGAAGTCTTCGCTTTCGCCGCGCGCCAGACGAGCGTCGAACGAATGATCGCGGATGAATGCGACCAGTCGTTGTTTCAAAAGTGAATGTGCTTGCCACAACTCTACGTCCGAAATTCTTTCGACTCCATAAGCCCACACGCCCGCGTCTCTGGCCCTCTCGATCCAATCGTCGCCGACGTGCTGTTCGTACAGCCGGCGCATCACCGGGGCAACCCAGGTACCCGGATGGACGCCATTCGTGATGGACGTGATCGGGACCTCATTCGGATTTCGGTCGGGCCACATCTTCTGCCATAACTCGCGCGACACTTCGCCATGCTTCCGGCTGACGCCGTTAGTCGAATGGCACATCCGCAGCGCCAGCGGCGTTAACCCGAAGGCTTCCTCCGAGGAGCCATTCACGCGCCCCAGCGCCAGGAATTCTTCCCGCGACAAACCTAATGCGGTTTCGTACCAGTTACCGAAAGCCTTATCGATTAGATCAGCGCTGAACTCGTCGTGGCCAGCAGCCACGGGAGTGTGCGTGGTGAAGACGCACCGCGCGCGCACGCGCTCTGAGGCAGCCGCAAAGTCAAGTCCCTCGCTTTCGATCAATTCACGCGTTAATTCGAGCGTCAGAAATGCCGAATGACCCTCGTTGAGATGAAATACGCTCGGCTGAAGCCCGAGCTTTCGGAGCAATCGCGCGCCGCCGATTCCGAGCATCTTCTCCTGCACCAAACGAGTCTCGCGATCGCCGCCGTAAAGGTGACCCGTCACCAGGCGATCGACCTCTTCGTTTTCTGCAATGTCGGTGTCCAGCAAATATAACCGGACCCGGCCAACGTCCGCGCGCCACGCACGCGCGCGAACCAGACGACCTCGCATCGATACTTCCACCAGCAACGGCCGGCCCAATTCATCATCGACTGATTGAAGTGGCAATTCGTCGGCGAAAGTGGCGCGATAGGTTTCTTCTTGCCAGCCCTCGCGATTCAAGCGCTGCCGGAAGTAACCGAACCGATAGAACAGCCCGACTGCAACCAGCGGCAGATTCAAATCACTCGCCGACTTCAAATGGTCGCCGGCGAGAATTCCGAGACCACCTGAATAAAGCGGCAGGGAATTGTGCACACCAAACTCGGCGCAGAAATAAGCGACAGGATTTTCGCGAGTGATTCGGGCGGCGAGGTTAAGCTTCGCCGACGGGTGCGTGTCACTCATGTACGTCTCGAATAGCTCTGCCAAGCGACGCACACGGTCTGAGAAAGTCGGATCGGCAGCCATCTGCGCAAAGCGAAGGTCGGAAACCTGCGCCAGTAACGCACGTGGATTCTGCTCGCACTGCTGCCACAGTCCCGGATCGAGATCTCGAAAGACCTCGGCGCCATCCGGGGCCCAACTCCACCAGAAATTCCAGGCCAGGCTTTCGAGTGGTCGGAGCGTCGTCGGTAGATCGCGCGTTTGCATAATTGTTTCTGGATCGTTTTGTGTGTCAGTGGTCATTCGAGGGATTCACAAAAGGGATTTTCAGTTTGGAACTACAGAACATAAAGAAAGCGGCGCGCGCCGCCGAAAAAGAATGAGTGATTTAGCAGAATATTACCAACTGGTCAATCTCGAAAGGTGTCAGAAGCCCGACCGTAAGGCAGGGCAACTTGCGCATAAGGCTCGCCTCGTCGTCAGAACAATGGCTCATCCCCCTGGCCATTGATTACATAATCAATCGCGCGTTGAAGCTGTTCTTCCGTCCAAAGATAGGGTGTACTTCCGTGACGAGACCAAGGCTTCACCTCCCGGCTCAAGAGATTCTCTTCGCGCAGCTTTCTTGTCGCGTATGCTTTGAACCTATCATCAAGCAGCTTCCTGTTAGCAGGGATATCCGGAGTACCGTAAACGTTGTACCTCCGACGATCGATGGAACCACGATCATCGCCATGCAGCCATGATCCATAGTGTCCTACGCTTACGTCTCGGCTGAATGGCTTGCCCTCCCTGACGGTCGGGCTTCTGACACTCTCGCCTCGTTATTCGCTGAATTTCTGATGTTCTAGAAATATCTCGGCGTCTCGTTCCTGAAAAAAGACCAGCCGCACTTCGTTCAATTGGCGATCGGTCGAAAGAAAGTTCTCAATCGTCTTCGACGAAACCTCGGCTGCTTCCTCCGGCGGATAACCGTAAACGCCGGTCGAGATCGCGGGGAAAGCAATCGAAGCTAAGTTCTTTTCGACCGCCAGCGTCAGCGAATTGTGATAACAGTTGGCGAGTAACTGAGCTTCCCTTCCCCGATGCTCGCCGTAAATTGGGCCAACAGTATGAATCACGTAAAGCGCGGGCAGCTTTCCGCCCGTCGTAATCACAGCTTCGCCCGTGGGCAATCCTTCAGGGAAACGCGTTCTTCGAATCTCGCGACACTCTTCGAGAATTTCTGGTCCGCCCGCACGATGAATCGCCCCGTCAACGCCGCCGCCACCGAGGAGCGAGGAATTTGCCGCATTGACGATCGCATCGACGTCCTGTTTGGTGATATCGCCAACGATGACGCGCACGCGGCCGTCAAGAAATTCAGTTTTGCGTTCAGAGTTCACGAGCGTATTAGCCGTGACGATTCGCCTGCAACAACCTGAAGGTTGAACTCCGGACCCTGATTGCGCGGGTTCAGAGTTCAAGTTTTAGCTTGCTTCATTAGGGGCAAATTAAGTTTTGGCCTAAGCCTCCTCGCGCGGCTCGACGCTAACCTCATCAAACATATCTTGCCGCCGCAGCGCTTCCGCAACGCCTTTGGCTTTGTGTTCGGTCAAAGGATGTTCGGGATCGACGCTAGCGATTTCAAAAACACGCTCGTCGATCTCGACAACGCCAAGCGAGCCCAGCGTCACGCCCGGCGTCACCTGGATATCGTCCATGTTATGTATCTTGAAGTGTCCGGTCTGTTCGACCCAATCCTCGATGAATGGATCGCGCAGCGCGTGTTCGGCGTCGCCTTCAGTCAGATAGGCGCCTTCGACGATCAGGCAGTACTCGCGGCCTTTGTTCTCAGTCATATTCAGGAAAGAATTTGGTGCATCGGGCGGACAGGGCGCCCACGGTATGAAAAGAAAACGCGCTCGAGGGGTTTTTACCGATCATCTCGGAGGCCAAAAAGTCGCGCGCCGCGCGTTTGGCCAAGGTTTTGACGCCTCACTTTACCACCTGACCGGCGCTGAGCGCCAGAGTTTTTGTCAGAACCGCCTGCGGTACTGACAAAGACGCCGCCCGGAAATCAGGCGGCGTCCTTAAGCACGAGGCGAATTGTTTTAGTTTCTATGAAGCAGTTGCATACTGTCGATTCAACTCTTCGCGCAACCGCCTGAAGTAAGAATCGAACGTCACGAATCCGGTCGTCCCCTGAAAGAAGGCCATACCGCCCGTATCATGCGACACGCGATTCAGAGAACTCTGGCCGTAGCTGGCCGCCAGATAACTGCGGCTGGTCAAGCCGACAGACGGCGCGTAGAAGGAATAGATCGCAACGTTGCGCCGGTTCGCTTCGCTGATCGTACGATCGATATCGAGAGTGTGGCCCGCTGTCGTCGCATCAAAGCCGCGCGACGTGTCCAGCCCGTCAGAAACTAATAGCACGGCGTTATGGCCTTTCCAACTTGAATCGAATTTCTTCAGCGCTTCGATCACTTCAACGTAAGGGTTGTACGCCGACGCCGAAGTACTGGCGATCGGAATGCGCAACGAACTAGCCGCGCGATTCAGATCGGTCGTGAACGGCTGGCGCACTTGTAGGGTTCCAGCAGTTATGTAACCGACCATCACGCGCGAACCGGCGGGGAGCGAGCGGATGAAATCGCGCGTTACTCCCAGTTCGTTCCCAACCCGGGAAATCAAGTCATCTTGGATCAGAATTGCGATATTAAGCGGCGTGCGCACTCGCAACGGTTCGCTGTCGTTCGCCCTGGCGTTCGCAAACGAGGACGCACCAAGACTCATCGTTACCAACACTGACGCGACTAGGAACGCAGAAATTTTTCTCAACATACTCCCACCTCAAAACCCGGCGATTCCTCGCCTGTAGTTTGTTTTCAATTCCTCTGTCTGGGTCGGTTTTTGGATGCTTTGCGAACCATGAAGGTTGGCAGGATACAGAACCGCGAGCGGTAGCGACCGGCCCTCGTGGTTGAGAAGAGATGGAGCCGGTCGCTACCGCTCGCGGTTCGGTAACTATTTATGCAGTTGGCAAACGCCGCCAGCATCGCACGGCGGCGGCACCCCGAACAGGGTGTACCGTCGCTTCGCCAGCCATCGATAAAATACAGGCCCCAATTTCGTGAGCGGCCAAACCGAAAGAATCGGCACCAGCCACCTCCAACGCGGCAGCACGCGAATGATTTCGATCCAAGCGAGGTACCCCGTGCTCCAGCGGCCATCAGTAGTGCGCGCGTGCATATTTTCCGCCATCTCTTCGCGCGTGTGAGGCGCCGCGCGTTTCAGAATTTCCGGGTCGTTGTAATCCAACCACTCGATGCGGCGTTCGCGGTCGAGCGGCTCCACACGCGCGCGCATCCAACGGCATAGAACGCAACGGCCGTCGGTGTAGACTTCGATTTTGCCAGTCTCTTTCACTAGTTTAGCGGCGGCGGGTTACTGCGGCGACCGGCAAACGTGATGGCGGGCAGTAGCCTGCCACTAAACAATAACTCTACTTCAGCGAACGTTTTCTTCTAGCCGCACGATACAATAAGGTTGGGTGCATACAAAATGGCCAGCCTGGGGCAACGAAGGGCGCCAACGCCCTTGCTTACGCGCAGGCTTCTGACCCAAACTGACAGCCATGATTAAAAGAACTACTCTGATTTCCCTCGTGGTCGTTATGGCCCTCGGCGCCGTCGCTATCGGAAGGTATCCGCGTAAACGCTGGAAATCGATCGTGGCGGCTTCTAATCCAGCCAACGCCTACAGAGTACTCCCTCTGGCAGAATCAAAACATGTGCCAAGAAGTTGTTTGTAAAGCTCCCTCTCCCTCTGGGAGAGGGTTGGGGGTGAGGGCCTAGCGACGTAAGCCAAAAACACTTCTTTCTTCTTTTGTTGGAGCGGACAGGGAAAAGGATGGAAGAGTTCTGTTCTTGTTACTCGCTACGCCCTCACCCCAACCCTCTCCCAAAGGGGGAGGGTGTTTACTTACCAATTCTTGGCGCCTGGGCAGTAATCGTAATTGACGCCTCATCGCCCTGCCACGTATTATCCGTCAGAAATATCCAGCAAAATCTCAATTCATTTTCAGGAGTTCGCCATGCTCATCGCCACGACTAAGTTGCGTCCGAGTCTTTTCGCCTTTGCCCTCTTGCTTTGTTTCTTTGCCTTCAACCAGGCGCAAATACCATCTCGTTCGAGCGCGACCATGCGAACCGCGTCACCCGACACGGCAAGCCCCGGCGTTGATGAGAGTCTCTTCAGAGCGATGCGCTGGCGGCAAGTTGGGCCGTTTCGCGGCGGCCGCGTGTTGGCCGTGACCGGGGTGCCGGGCGAGCCGAACGTTTTTTACTTCGGCGGCGCGTCAAGCGGCGTCTGGAAAACTGTCGATGCGGGCGCGAACTGGACGCCTATATTCGATCATGAATCAATCGCCTCGATCGGCGCGATCGCGGTAGCGCCGAGCGACCACAACATCATCTATGTCGGCTCGGGCGAAGCCTGCATTCGCGGCAATATCACCTACGGCAACGGCGTGTACAAGACCATCGACGGCGGGCGCACCTGGCGAAACATCGGGTTGCGAGACACGCGGCACATCGGCGCGGTGATCGTCGATCCAAAAAATCCGAACATCGTATTCGTCGCGGCATTGGGCCATGCTTATGGACCAAGCGAAGAACGCGGCGTCTTTCGCACGACGGATGGCGGCGCGACCTGGCAGAACGTGCTCTTCAAGGATAACAAGACGGGCGCCGTCGATGTCGTTTTCGATCCGGCAAATTCGGCGACGCTGTTTGCCTCGCTCTGGGAGGTTTATCGCACGCCTTGGAGTCTCTCGAGCGGTGGCCCGGGCAGTGGACTCTACAAATCAATCGATGGTGGTGCGACCTGGAAACGCCTTGAAGCTAATGGACTGCCGGCGGGAATCATGGGACGCATCGGTATTTCCGTCGCCAGCGATTCCAATCGTGTGTATGCCTTGATTGAATCGAAAGCGGGCGGGCTGTATCGCTCCGATGACGGCGGCGACAACTGGATCAAAATGAATGAAGACGGCCGCTTGCGTCAGCGCGCGTGGTACTTCACGCATATCTTCGCCGATCCAAAATCGCCGGACACGCTGTACGTACTGAACACCGGCCTCTTTCGCTCTATCGATGGCGGGCGCACCTTCAATCTCTTGAACGCGCCGCACGGCGACCATCATGGACTGTGGATCGACCCCGATCATCCTGAACGTCTGATCAACGGCAACGATGGCGGGGCGACGATTTCGATCGATGGCGGCAAGACCTGGTCAACTCAATATAACCAGCCAACCGCGCAGTTCTATCACGTCATCACTGACAATCGCTGGCCCTATTACATCTATGGCGCGCAACAGGACAACAGCTCGATTGCGATTAAAAGTTACGACGACGATGGCGTCATTGGCCGTCAGGATTGGTTTGCAGTGGGCGGCGGCGAGAGCGGCTACTTCGCGCCCTATCCTCCCGATCCAAATATCACCTTCGGCAATGCTGAAGGCTTCATGACGCGCTTTGATAAGCGCACCGAGCAGGCAGTCGATATTTCACCTTGGCCGCTTGATCCTTCGGGCCGTGGCGCAGGCGAACTCGTCCATCGCTTTCAGTGGACTTCGCCACTCTTAGTATCGCCGCACGATCCAAACACGCTCTACACGGCCGGCGAGATGGTATTCAGATCCACCAACGCCGGGCAGAGCTGGCAAGCAATCAGCGGCGACCTCACCCGCAACGACAAATCGAAGCAGCAACCATCGGGTGGCCCGATAACTCTAGACATCACCAGTGTCGAGTACTACGACACCGTCTTTGCGCTGGCTGAGTCGCCGCTGACGAAAGGCCTGTTGTGGGCCGGCACCGATGATGGCCTGGTCCACGTTACCACCAATGGCGGGCAGAGTTGGCAGAAGGTTACGCCGCGCGATCTTCCGGAGTGGAGCATGATTTCGATCATCGAACCTTCCCACCACAACGCTGCGACCGCTTATATCGCGGTTGACCGCCACAAGCTTGATGACTTTCGGCCTTTCATTTATCGCACTACAGATTCCGGCAAATCGTGGACACTGATCAATCGGGGGATACCCGAAGGGTCATATGCGCGCTCCGTGCGGGAAGATCCCAAGCGCCGGGGCTTGCTGTTCGCCGGCACGGAAACCGGCGTTTACTTCTCAATCGACGACGGCGCGAACTGGCAGCCGCTGAAACTGAATCTGCCCACCGTGCCGATTCACGATCTGAACATTCACGATGATGATTTGATTGTCGCCACGCATGGCCGCTCGTTCTGGGTGCTCGACGACATCGCGCCCTTGCGCGAGATCAGTGAAGGCTCGGCAAGCTCTGAGATGGTTCTCTACAAACCGCGGCCGGCAATCCGTTTGCACTTGCCCGAAGCAATCGAGCGACGTGGTCCAGTGGGTGACAATCCGCCGCCGGGTGCGATCCTTGATTATTACTTTCGCACGGCGCCGAAAGACGAAGTGAAGCTGGAAATCTTCGATTCCGCAGGCAAGTTGGTGCGTTCGCTTTCGAGCAAAGAGAATAAGGAAGACGAGCAGCCGCCCGAATGGCCCGACCAAATCAGAGAGGTGACAACTATTCCCGCCGTGGCGGGGATGAACCGCTACGCATGGAACTTGCGCTGGGAACCGCCGGTGAAAATTCCCGGCGCCTTTTATGTCGGCAACGGACCGCAGGGCCCGCTGGTACTGCCCGGCAATTACACCGTGAAGCTCACCGTCGGTAGTCGCAGCATAAGTGAGCCGCTGGAAATCGTAATGGACCCACGCGTAAAGAAGATGAATCCCGCAGATCTTGAAAAGCAGTTCGCGCTATTGATGCAAGTACGCGACTCGAATACTGAGCTGCATCGAGCGGTGAATGAAGTCCGCGATTTGCGCGCACAAATCAAACAGCTCCACACCCGCTTCGATTCCGATCCGAAGATGAAATCTCTGCTCGCGCAAGCCGACGCGCTCGACAACAAGATGAAACCGGTAGAAGAAGAACTGATCCAGGTGAACATGAAAGGTTCGGAAGCAAATCTCGCCTTTCCCAACATGCTCAACGAAGCCTTCGACAGCTTCCGCTCGTCGCTCGACTATGCCGACAACGCGCCCACCGAGCAGCAATACGAAGTCTTCAAACTCTTGCGTGGCCGTCTGGACCAGCAACTGGCAGCATGGAAGCAAATCATGTCTTCGGATGTGCCGGCGTTCAATGACGCGGTCAAGCAATACAACATTCCTTTGTTGTATCTGTCACCTCGAGAGTAGTGCGGATTTATATCCTAGTCCGCAGTATTCATGAATGTTGCTTGTCATTAGTCCGCGAAGCGGACGGACGAAAATAGCCGAGCGATTTATCGCTGGGATTAGGTCGTGATCAAGAATCGCAGCCCGCGAAAGCGGGCGATAGAATGTTGGGGTTAATCGCGTGATCGGCGTGACCGAATTTCTGTCGCCCGTTTCACGGGCTCGACCTGTTTTCTGCCGATGATCCCAGCACTAAAGTGCTGGGCTATTTTCAAGTCGTCCGCTCCGCGGACGGCGTCAATGCTGCCTTCATGAATAATTCTGGCTATGAGTCCGGGTTGAAAGACCCGGCTAAAGTCATTTGGTCGCTACGCGACCAGAATTCCTCAACGCTGAGGCAGAGTTTGTAATTACATCGCGTGCAAGTGAATCTGAGAGCCTCGGATAAAGGCGTTAGAGTACCAACTTTAGTTGGGCTTTTGATCGCGGAAAGAAGCCAACTGAAGTTGGTACTCTAACGCCGTCAATTCCGAGGTCGGGGCAGTCCGAAACTCTCACTTCCAATCACATCTATAGCATCCCGAGATTGAAGACGAACTTGCCATTCCCATTCCGGCTCGGCTAAATTATCACTCAATCCGCAGTCACATTTGGCCTTTTCATTCAATGAAAACCGAAGGGATGACTGTCGCCGGAACTCGATCTCTGAAAGGACCCATACGCACTTATGAAAGTCTATGCCACCGAAGCCATTCGCAACCTTGCGGTCATTGGACATGGCGACGCAGGGAAGACGCAACTGATTAGTTCGCTTCTCTACGTCGCAGGCGCCACGCCCCGCTGGGGCAAGGTCGATGAGGGCACGACCATTACCGACCATGACGAAGATTCAATTGCCCGCAAGATCACACTCAACACCGCGCTCGCCCACCTCGAACACAAAGAAACCAAAGTCAATTTGATCGACACGCCCGGATATGCGGCCTTTGTTTCGCATGC
>WNFT01005362.1_pt1 | contig 11216 bp, 13 predicted proteins | sample 5400191 | NCBI WGS metagenome assembly WNFT01 (sample SAMN13153359, study PRJNA577476) | soil metagenome | isolation source: 80 cm saprolite under Madrone tree | place: USA:California | collected 2016-06-14
CGCCGCTTGCCTGCGGCAAAAGGGTCAGCGGCGCCAGTTGGGGGCCGCACGGCCTTACGGCCATCAGCAACGTAGCTGATTGGAGTGGCGGGTCCGATCCGCGAAAGCACGCGTGCGGCCACTGCGCTCGCGCGGCATTCCTCTTCGATCATGACCGCGTCGAGCTCAAAGTTCACTTTTCGCCACCGAGCATTTGCGCGATTCGCTTGAGGCCGTCGCCATTTCGACCGACCGCGTCGATCAGCTTTCCCAGTTCGGCCTCGCCTCGCGCGGTAATTTCGATCCGGAGCTCATCTGAGGCAAGGTCATGGGGCAGGACAACATTGATTCCGGACGGCAGATGCAGAGCGGCGACCTCGTCCCTGAGGCGCTTCATCGTATCGCGCAGCTTCGGGAAGCGCATCGCACGCAACTCTTCGACGAACGCGTGGGCTCGCTCGGGCACTGAGCCCGCTCCGTCGAATAGCTGCCGAATCGAGTCCTGGGCAAGGACGATCGCCGCATTTCCCTGCTTCGGATCGCGTACCGCGATTTCCTCGAGCAGTTCGAGCGCCGTGACGAACTGGCCTGTTCGCAGGCGAAGTCGCCGCGCAGCTTCGAGGAGCGCGGCACGATCCGGCTCTTCGAGTGCCAGCCATCGCTCAAGATGCGCGTCGGGAAGCCGGCGCAAGGCCGCCCATGCGCGAATTTCGGCCTCGGTGGTTAGCGGAGTGCTCATCGCGACGCCTCGTCAGCGGCCGGGGATTCGCGCGGCATTGCCGCGGACGACGGCCCCGCGGTCGAGCTCTTCAGCACAATCCGCGCCGCCTCTATCGCGTCGTGCAGCGCCGTGTCCGGGCTTGTGCGCCATGAGCCGAGCGCGTTGCGCGCAACCTCCAGAAAAAAACCGGCCTCGTCGACGCGCGCGCGGCGCTCGAGGCCCTTTGCGTAAATCGCGCATTTTTCAGAAAGCACTTCGCAAACCTTTATCCTGCGCCCAGGCGAAAAGTCCTCGCGCGCGAGGAGCTTCAGAAGTGCGAGAACCCTGAAGCGGTCGAGCGCCGGAACGGTTGCGGAAAGTTGTCCGGGATGGCCTGCGCGGCGAATCACAAGTTGCTCGTCGATCAAACCCACTTCGTGGTCAGTCAGAAGCCTCAACCATAGATCATAGTCCTCGGCTGCGGCCATGTCTTCATCGAAACCGCCCGCTTCACGAAACAGATCCGTCCACATAATCACCGCAGACGGGCTTATGAGACAAGTGAGCAGAGAGTCGGCGAAAAGATCGCCGGCGCGCTTTCGATGCCGTGCCCCCGGGTTCACTCGCCGCCCGTTGCGCATCCAAACCTCTTCGGTTTGGGAGATAGCGTACTCAGGATGCTCGCGCATGAAAGCGATCTGCCGGTTGAGCTTGTGCGGCAGCCAAAGATCGTCCGAATCGAGAAATGCAACGAACCGCGCTGCCGCCATCGCAACGCCGGTGTTGCGTGCGGCGGCAGGACCGCGATTCGGCGTTCGCTCGATTCGCATCATTTCCCATTGCGCATGATCGTTGGCGACAGCGGCAATCTGTGTAAGTTCGTCCCAGGTCCCGTCGGTCGAACCGTCGTCGGCGACTATCAACTCGAAATTCGCATCGCGCTGCGCGAGTACGGACTTGACCGCCTCGCACACCATCGCGCGCCGGTTGTAGGCCGGGATTACGACTGCAACGTCAGGTGCCATCGTCTACCTTGAACGCGGCTCGCAGACTCGCCTGCTCGCTCCGATGGTGTGCTGTGCGTCACCGGATCGCCCCACGCGAGCATCAAAGGCCGCGCCCGGGTTCGGCGTCAAGTGTTTCACTTGATATTCGGTCTCGCTAAGCCTCACGCGCGCGCCGACCGTCACGCGCGTCGGCGTGGGCCAGAATACGATGTCGCAACTCGTCGATTTTCTCACCGCTTTGGGCTGAGCACACTATCGGTTCGAGCCCGAGCGGCGTGAAACGCGAGATCGCCGCAGCACGTTCCGAGTTGCGCAGCTTGTCGCATTTCGTCGCCGCGACGATGAGCGCGATTCCGCGTGTGCGGGCCATCGCGGCCAGCTCGAGTTCGTCGCGCTGGGGTCCGCGGCGCGCATCGACCAACATCACGAGCGCGGCGAGGTTCGGCCTCTTCTCCAGGTACGCCCGCAGCAGGGCTGCGAGCTTCGCCGCATCGGCGTGCGACATCTTTGCGTAGCCGTAGCCGGGCAAATCGACCAGCGCAAGCGTCTCACCGGCCGCGAAGAAATTGAGGCATCGAGTCCGCCCCGGCGTTTTGCTCGTACGCGCGAGCCCCCTTGTACCGGTAAGCGCATTGAGCAGCGAACTTTTGCCGACGTTCGAGCGTCCCGCGAACGCAACCTCGGCACAATCCCAGCCCGGACAATCGGCGAGGGCGAAGGCCGAGCTTACGAATTGCGCCTGAAGCCTCATGGTGCAGCGATGGTGCCACTCGGAAGAGCGGTCAGTCTACGCTCCTTTCGATTATAGAAGTAGACGCGAGGGTTCGACACTGGGCCGCCTAACCCACAAAGCACGATCCGGGAGAACTAACCCCTGAAAGAAGACCAGGGTCAGGCGCCGTTGCGCTTCTGCGCCTCGACCTTGGCCTCCAAAGCCGCAAGCCGTTCCCGGATATCCAACGCCTGATCGAAGCGTTTGTTGGTCGACGCCATTTTCTCGTCCAGTCCCGAAAGCGTGTCATCCAACCGACGGTCTATCGCCGCGAGCCGCTCATCCAGCCGACAGTCTATCGCCGCGAGGCGCTCGTCCAGCCGAAGGTCAAGCGCCGCGAAACGCTCCTCCACGTGCCGCTCAAAAGCCGACGCTCGCTCGCTCATCGAATCGATGCGGCCGTTGAGGCGTGCCTCCAACGTATCAATCCGAGCCACCGTCTCATCGACGCGGCCGTTGATGCGTGCTTCCAGCGCTTCAATCCGGGCCACCGTCTCATTGCGCAGCGAAGAGATACTCTCCGTAAGGCGCTTGTCGATCTGGCCAAGCTCGCCACAAAGGCCGCGGACTTCACCGGAAAGCTCCTCAAGCCGCGGAGCGAGGGTCCGCTCGATGAAGCGCTCAATCGCGCCCGTAGCACGGGCAGCGCTGTCAGTCGCACGCTTGAGGGGCAAACGCGCTATCTCTCCTTTCGCGAACGCGCGCGCTCGAACCGCGTGTCGCAATTCTCCCTCGATTCGTGCCATCCGATTCTCCCTGCTGCTTGCGCCTCTCCGATACCATGTCTCCTGCAAGACGCCAAGGCGAGGGTATTAAAGCGCCAAAACTCAGCTACGCGGTGCGCCTCGCCGTCTCCCGATCTTGCCGGGGGATTTTGCACCGACTTCCTCGCGGACGCTTTCGAGGATGCCTTGTACAATCGCTTCTGATATGCGGAAGCCCTTCTTCCGAAGCTCGTCGAAAACGGCGCCGGCCGAAGCGATTAGCCCGGTGCGCTTTGCCATACCCACAACCGCCGCCGTACCGCTCACAGTGAGCGCGAGCGATGACGCCGCTCGCCGAGCTTCGCGATCGTCAATTAGAAGGAGGCAGTCGTGACTCCGCTTGACGAGATTCACCGCCGCGCGAATGCAACTCGCCTCGCCTTTGCCGAGACTCGGGAATCGAGGCTCGGGCCAGTCCCATTCGGGGTGCACGCGCAACAGGCGGCGCTCGACAGCTTGTGACAACGCCTCCACACCGGGTTTGCCGAGGCCAGTGAGCACCTCGTCGCGCACCTGTCGAGTTAGGTGCACGTGGCCGAACAGTCTACTGAGCCACGGCAGACCATCCACCTGGGCAAGGCAGATAAGCGGCGTCGCGTCACTCAGGACGAAGCGGCCCACTTGTTCAAAGCTTCGAGGTCGGCCTTAGCCTCATCCGCAGCACCCTGAATTACCGGAATTCCGCGAGCCGAGAGATGGCGCATGAAATCGACGACGGCCATGTTGGCGAGCCGGGCGGCGCGACCCAGAGACAGGTGGCCGCAGCGGAAGAGTTCCGTTGCAAGGGCGAGCTTTACGTCCGGCTGGCTCAGCAGCGTCTCGTCGTCGAGATTGAGCATGATGGCGGTCGGGCGGTCGCCCTTCAGCACTATCACCGGGGCGTCCTTGACCTTGCGTAAGGCCTCGGAAGGATTGTTCTTCAATTGGTGGACGTTTACCGCGTGCATCGAAAAGACCTTGAAATAGATAGGAATATGACTGGGGCTAACACTATAGGAAAGTATTGTAGGAATCAACTTTACCAGCGACAACCGAGACGTCAGAATTGACCCCTACCGGCGTGCGTCGACGTTCGAGGCGGCGAGCAAAGCATCAACTTCCTTCTCGACCACGGTGCCCTTGAAGAATTTGGGATTCATCCCCGAGTGCAGCTTGACCGGATTAACGAACACGAACTCGCGAAAATCTTCCTCGGTGATGAGCCCCCTCTCGACCAGTTCCCACGGCTCGGCCGCGGCGTCGCGCATGTCGAACAGGTCGCGATGACCGATGTCGGAACCGAGGATCACGTTGAGCCGCACGTTGAACGGATTGTGCTTCGCGTTGAACGCCCATGCGGTAACGTCGTCGTCGCCCTCGCATCCGAAGAAGAAGCCGGGCACGAAGAGGTCACGGATATCCGCGGCCTCCCTGATTGCGCAACGCGCGAACTCGTCGAGATTGGCCGGGTCTTCGGGCGTGCCCCACTGAACGTCGCAAACCTCGTCGGGGCTGGTTGGAAACTTGTCGGCGAAGCGTGGGCCGCCGTACTTGCGGCAAAGTTCGATGAAGAGTTCGCGGTTCAGGTTTTTGGGATCGAAGTTATCGAGGACGTTGACGTTGTGCATCTTCCAGTGGCTGATGAGGTCGCCGTAAAGCACGCGCGCCCATCCGACGCCGCCCTCCTGGAAGGCGAACTTGAGAGTCGGAAAACGCCGCGTCACGCCGCCGAAGAAAAGCGCCTTGCAAACGGCCTCAGAAGTCGAAGCGAAATGGCCGATGTGGTTGTACATGAAGTTGGAAATCGAACCGCGAAAACCGATACCGGTGCCGGGCGAATGGAACGACGGCGCGACGCCAAGCTCGACGCACCTCGCCCACACCGGGTCGTAATCGTAGTCGCTGTCGAGTGCGAATACGTCGAACCAGCATAGCTGGCGTGCGAGTTCAGGCGCCTTGCGCACCAGCGCCGGGATGGGCCGCCGCACAAACGCGGGCATCACGATCGCCTTGAAACCGAGCTCGCGTACCGCATAGTCCAGTTCTTCGATCGCCTCCGCAGGCGTATGCATCGGGATGACAGCGACCGGCGTGAGGCGGTCCGCAAATTCGCGATAGATATCCGCATGATAATTGTTGAACGCGCGGCAGGCGGCGCGGCGGAGGTCTTCCTCGGCGAAACCCACCGAGGCAAGATTGATGCTCGGGTAGATGATCGTAAAGTCGAGCCCCATTTCATCGAGGCGCTCGTAACAAAGCTTAGCCAACGAACTGGTGGCGCGGTCGAGTGTGTTCTTGGTCGGATGCGCCCACCAGTTCGGACGCGGCACGCGCCGATCATGCCGCTCGGCAGGCGTCATGCCATTCCATGTGAAGTGGAACCTGTTGTCGGGCGACCGCTTGAAGCGCTCGACCATGCCGCTGCCACCAACATCTCGCAGGTAATCGAAAAAGAGCGGTTCGAATTCGGCTGAATGGCCGTCGCAATCGATGACAGGATGTTTGAGGCGTGCGCGCACCGCGGCGCCTCTGGAAAGTCCGTTGCTGGACGCACTCATGAAGACCTCCTCATCGACACGATGATCTCAGCGTTAACAAGACGATCTCAGTGTTAACGCTCAAATATCCCGACCAAATCCGCTTCCGCAAGCGTGTGCCCCTTCGCGGCCTGTTCCACGTCGTCCGCCGTCGCATCGGGCTTGAGCTTAAGCTCGCTCTCGATGGCATATAGGTGAAAATGGTAATGGTGCGGCTTGCCGGGCGGCGGGCATGGCCCCAGGTATCCGACAGCCCCCAAACCATTGACACCCTGCTCGCCACCCCCGGGGACCGTGTCTGTTTTTGGCACATCTGCATCAAGTTTGGTTGTATCGGCGGGGAGATTGTAGACCACCCAATGCACGAATGAGCCGCCGGGTGCGTCAGGGTCCGTAACGACCACAGCGAACGTCCGGGCACTCGCGGGTGTGCCGCGCCATGCCAAGGGCGGGGATTTTCCTGCGCCGCCAGCATCTGTGCATACGTACGGCATGGGTATCGTAGCGTTGGGGGCGAAGGCGCTACTTTGAACCTCGAGACGCGTCATGTCTGCCGCCAGCCCGGCCGTAGCGAAAAATCCAAAGAGGCCTGCCAGAGCAAAGATAACGCGATGCATTGCGAGCATTTGCCTATTTCCTTCCACTCAGATATTGAAAGGCAGGAATAAGAGGGTTAGAGTTGAATAAGCTAAAGACGGTCGTGACGCAGTCAGCCAGGAAGGAAAAGGACCGTGTGGGAAACTGTTGAAAGACACCGCTTCTCCCTCTTGACGAGTAATTGTACCGTTCGATACGCTTGATGTTGTCAAGAGAAGCGTAGTACGTCTGTCAGTCTTGATGAAGCAAAAAAAAGCGTCAAGCCTTCTCGCCAAGGGGAAGGATGGAGGGCCGGGACGCACCGGAGAGAAGAACATGGCAGAACCCAAATACAGTTTGCCTCGCGTGATGACCGTGAGGGAGCTTTCAGCTTACCTCCGCGTCCATCCCTCAACCATCTACAAACTCTTACGCCGCGGCGAGTTGCCGGGGTTCCGGATCGGAACCGACTGGCGCTTCAACGCCGAGGTTATCGATCGCTGGTGCCTCGAGCGTAATATGAGGCCCGCAGAGGGCGAAGCGTTACGCGGAAATTAACTTACGCTCTTAACGCACTCCGTGACTCCGATGGTCGCGGCAACATAGCCTCGGCCAAGCGCGGGCCGACAACAATTTAGTCAAGACGTGATATGCGCGGTCAGCACCGAGCAATCGGTGCTGACCGCGGTGCTCAATGCTGCGAGCCACTGCGCTTCAGTGGTGGCGCGAGCGACCCCCTCGGAGCGCCGCCCATCAAAACTAGCACCTCGCCCGATATATCCACGAACGCCTCCCCGCCTAGCCGATACGTCCCAGCACCACGCCCGCGATAAGACCCAGCAGTACGTACGCGGTAGCCGCAACGAAAACCAGCTCTCGCTCTCTCAGAAAAAGAAAAAAAGTGAACGCCACCCGAGCCAGCGGAACCAGGGTCAGGATCATGAGGCCGATCGTCATGACGGAGTGAGGGTCCCCTTGCCACGCGCGGTCTACAAGCTGCGTCCAGGTTTCATGCACATGTACGTCACCGGCCTGGACGGCGTGGAAACGCTCAACGAAAAACCCCGGCGAATGCGTGAGCATCAGGCCGAGTCCCACCACGATCACGAATGAGCTGACGGTCAAAACACTGCGCAGAATCACGGGCGTCCAGCGGCGCAGGATCCTGTCCTCCACATCGATTTTTGAAATCTCAGCCATCTCGCAAAATTTCTGCGGCGCAAAATTTCCCCGTGCGATCAATTGCGCGAGCGAAGCAAGCGCGACAGGCAGTGCGCTGTCCGCCCGCACCGGCAACACAAACGTGTCTGATAACGGACGCGAATCGGACAGCCGGCGCTACGCGCTTCGCGACCGGGATGCGGACCTTGTCCGTTGAAACTAACGCCGGAAGAGCGTCGATTCCCCGAGCGGCAGCCCGAGTGCGTAACGCCGAAGCCAGTCGAGTGCCACCTGCGACGTCAGAAGCTTGAACCAGTCGCGCGCACCTCGCAGTTGATAGCGGCGTGACGCGCGCACGCCGTCTTTGGCCACCAGCGCGATACAGACGGTGCCGACTGGGCGATCCGGCGTCCCGCCGTCGGGTCCCGCGATACCCGAGGTTGAGATCGCAACGTCCGCCTTGGCCCGTTCGAGCGCTCCCGCCGCCATCTCGAGGACGCATTCTTCGCTCACCGCGCCGTGCTGGTTGAGCGTCTCCTGGCGGACGCCGAGGATATTGGTCTTCATGTTGTTGGAGTAGGTGACGAGGTCGCCCTCGAAGAAACGCGAACTGCCGGGGATGTTAGTCAGCCGATGGCCGATAAGGCCGCCCGTGCAGGATTCAGCAACCGCGAGCTTGATCTTCTTTTCCGAAAGCAACTTACCGACGACTTCCTCCATCGTCGTGTCGCCTTCGCCGTAAATATGATCGGCGATTCTGCTGTAGACCCGCTCGCACAACTCCTCGAGCCGGGCCTCGGCCTTGCCGGGTACGTCTTCGACCGTAACCCGCAGCGAGATTTGCGGGAAGCTTGCGCGGAATCCGACGCGAGCCTCTTCGGGCTTGATTAGCCCGGCGACCGCCTCGTCGAGCGCCGATTCGCTGATGCCGAAGGTCTGGAACGTGCGCGTCGCGAAAATCGTCTTCACCCCGCGGTTCTGCTTGATCCATGGGATGACGCTGTTTTCCATCATCGGCTTCATCTCGCGCGGCACGCCAGGTAGCACGACGAGGTGGGAAACGTGGCTATCTTGCTGCACCGCCATCCGAAAGCCCGGTGCGGTGCCCAGCGGGTTCAGAATAATTTCGGCGGTCTCGGGGAACAGCGCCTGCTTCACGTTATTTTCGGGCATCACGCGGCTCATCGCGTTGAAAATACGCTTCATATTGTCGACGGTGGCCTCGTCGCGCCAAAGCTTTTTATCCGTAAGCCGCGCGACCGTCTCCGTTGTGAGGTCGTCGGCGGTAGGACCAATTCCGCCGGTCGAAATCACGACGTCCGCCATCTGCATCGCAGTCCGCCATGCCCATTCGAGGCGCTCCGGTACGTCTCCGACCGTGAGTACGGCAACCAGGTCGACGCCGGTTTCTGACAGTTTGTCGGCCAGGTAGTTGGCGTTGGTGTCGATCACACGGCCACTCGTAAGTTCGTCGCCCGTCGAAAGAATAACCGCCCGTTGGATCATCGCTGGCTCCTTCGCATATACGCCGATAAGCGTCCGCCGGCCCTTCGAGAGCCTTGCGCGCCCCGCTCACACAATCATCCGCGCCACCCGCACCACGAGGTTGGCATAGATACCCGCGGCCAAATCGTCAAGCATCACGCCCGCCCCGCCGACCCGGCGATCGAAGAAGCTCGCCGGGAACGGCTTGATAATATCGAACAGGCGAAAAACCACGAAACCCGTCATCACCCACAGGAAGGAGGTTGGATTGAGGAACATCGTGGCAATCATCCCCAGCACTTCGTCAATAACGATATGAGAACTGTCGTGATCCTCGAAGATCTTCTCTGCGCTGCCCGCCACGAAACACGCCCCGATGAACAGCACCATGAAAATCATCAGGAAGGCGGCGGGTGAATGACGCCACAAGGGAGCGAAGACGAGCCATCCCAGCACCATGCCCAACGCGGCGCCTGCCGTGCCGGACGCGACCGGTGCGTAGCCCGTATAAGCTCCCGTGGCGAGAAAAATAATAATCGAGCGCATCGGACGAACGCGCGACGATAACACGCCCGCGGCCGGATGGTAAGCGTTTGGGAATCCCGCCAGGGGCGGAGTGCGCCACATTGGCGCAGCGACAACGGAGCCGCGTGGAAAGGTAAAAACTTAGCTCGGACGGACGGGGACTGGCTGCTCTTCCGCTATCACCTCAACCGACTTGACCCCTTCGACTCTTCGCACCACGTCGTTGACCAAATCGTCCCACGGCGGTACCAGCCCAGGCCCATTCACCTGGACCGCGCCGCTCGCGCATAGCACTTCGATTGGCGCGTGACCGATCTTGGGATGGAGCATCAGGGCCGCGCGCACTTCCGCGGAAAGCGCCGCGTCGAGCATCTCGCGCCACTGCTCGGGCCGCACGTTGCGGTCGATCTCCTCGGCACAGCTCACAAGCGCCGCGGCAGCAGCGTTTAGCGGCAAAGCAAAGGTATTGAGCATCAGCCCGTACGAGATCGGATCTTCGATATCCGCGCCAAACAGCGTCTGGATACGGGCGCGTACTTCGCGATCGTAATCGCGCACGCGGCGTTCCGCGATAGCAGGAGCTAGTTTCTCTTCCGCCGCCACTTCCCGCACACGATCCTTCATCGGACCGACGAGCCGGACGCGCAGACCGCACCCGTGCTCGGGCAGGATATGCGCCACCGAACGGCCGAGCACGATCAGCCGATCCTTCGCCATCTCTTTCAGGACAACCGCCCGAAAAAAGGCGACGAACCGTTCGGTATCGGTCTTGAGCCGCTCCCAGAAATGGGGCCGGCGTTCGTCGACGATTACGAGCTGTTCGGGAGTGACCTTATAAGCCTGCGAAGTCTTGGCTATCAACTCGTCGCTGGTCAGAAAGCGGTAACCCAAGGTTTCCGCCGCTACCCTTCCCAACTCCACGCCGCGCGTCCCCAGGTGCTGCGTGATCGCGATTATTGCCATCGCTTGTCCCCTGTTTCGAAATGGTCCCCTAACGGCATCTTAAGTCCGCGATGGCCAAGTGGCAAACTCGATGGAAATGGAGGTAGTGAGTCATTTTAAAAATCGCGCGGCTCTTCGCACGGTGGGTACTACCCTGCGCAAGGTCTTGCCTGTCATTCTACGCGTGCCTCGCGTAGAATCCCGGTCCTCTTCTTCGATCCGCCGAAGGTTGCGCTAATCGAGTCGATGAACCCGCAGTGGCAGGATTTGAGCGAAGAGCGAAGGAGGTCCCGGAAAAGAGCCGGGATTCTACGCGAGGCACGCGTAGAGTTTGTGATTTTTTTGATTTGCCAAAAACATTATGTCCGATTTCGCTCGACAATTTTCGGCAATTTCCGCCAAAAGCTAAAAAAATCACAAACTCGTAGAATGACAGGCTAAGGAATACTTTCGGCTCATTAGCTGACCACAGCGATGGCACAACGAAAGGCAAAACCCGCCCGCATCAGCGGCGCATCGATCGATCCGCATCCGGTGCGTGGCGATATGACCGCCGCGGAACTGATCGACACCGCGTTCCTCGCCTACAACGGCCGCCGCTTGCGGGAAGCCTGCCGATTGTTCGCCGAGAAGATGCTCGCCGACGATACCGTCGTCGGGATGAGTGTGACCGGCGCCTTGACACCCGCCGGGCTCGGAATGTCCTGCCTCATTCCCCTTATCGAAAACGGCTTCGTCGATTGGATGGTCTCGACGGGTGCGAACCTTTATCACGACACGCACTTCGGC